>Ga0075430_100002671_pt1 | contig 14882 bp, 12 predicted proteins | sample RhiMetdeltSRZDD4_FD_75294 | JGI IMG/M metagenome (GOLD analysis project Ga0075430, IMG submission 75294) | Populus rhizosphere microbial communities from Tennessee, USA - Rhizosphere MetaG P. deltoides SRZDD4 | ecosystem: Host-associated > Plants > Roots > Rhizosphere > Soil | place: USA... | reverse complement strand
GGCCGGCGACGATCACGCGCTTGCCGCGGCGCGCCAGCTCGTTACACACGGCGGGCAGATCGGCGTCGAAGAACTGCCCCTCATCGATGCCCACCACTTCAGTGTCTTCTTCCACCTGATCGAGCAACGCTTTTGAACTGGATACGGCTTCTGATCCGATGCGCATCTCGCTATGCGAAACAATCGCATCGTCCGCAAATCGAGTGTCAATGGCCGGCTTGAAGATCTGGACCTTCTGCCGGGCAATCTGGGCACGTCGCAGGCGGCGGATCAGTTCTTCGCTCTTGCCGCTGAACATGCTGCCGACGATGACTTCGATCCAGCCCTGATTGGGGTGATGCCGAACGACATCCATGCGTGGCCTCGAAACCGCCCGCTGCCGACTGCCTGCCGCTTACTGCCCACTGCCGGGTCTGAAGACCCGGCCTACGTACCGCGGAAGACTGCCCACCGCCGACTGCCGGGTCTAAAGACCCGGCCTACGTACTGCCTACTGCGCCCTGCCTACTGCTCTATGCCCTCGCCAGGTACTCTCCGGTGTCGGTGCTGACGCGAATCATGTCGCCGGTATTGATGAAGGGCGGCACATTCACCACCAGGCCTGTCTCACATGTCGCCGGCTTGATCTGATTGCTGGCGGTGGCACCCTTGATGCCTGGCGCGGTGTCAGTCACTTTCAGATCAACCGTCTGTGGCATTTCGATACCGACCGGCTCTTCGCCGTAGAACTCCACGTTGATCAGCATCTCGGCCTTGAGGTAGTTCACCGAATCGCCCAGTGCTTCGCTCGTAAGCGTGATCTGGTCGTAGGAGACAGTGTCCATGAAGCAGAACCCGTCGCCGTCCTGATAGAGATACTGCATCTCTCTTTCCTCGAGCGTGGCACGATCGAGGGTGTCTTCAGAGCGAAGCTTCTGGTCCGACATCGACCCGTTACGGATGTTCCGAAGCTTCACGCGGACGAATCCGCGGAGATTTCCAGGGGTGACGTGCTGCAGTTCGATGACGCGGAACAAATCCTGTTCCACCTTGATGAGCATGCCCTTCTTGAGACGAGTCGCCTGTATCGATGCCATAGCGCGGTTTCTATCGGTTCGGTGTGCCTGCTTGGAACGGGTTCGGCTGGGGGCCGAACCCACGGATCCTAGCACAGCGTGTGGGTCTGGCAGCCGCTCGTACATGCTACGATTCGACCGTGGCCTTCGCGCGCTGGAATCCCATTCGCGACCTGCTGGCCATACAGCAGCACCTTGACCGCTTCGCCCCAGGCCAGGCCGGGTGGACCCCGCCCGTCGATCTTCACGAGACGGCAAGTGAGTACGTCCTCACCGCAGAGTTGCCGGGACTATCCCAGGACAACCTTCAAATTCAGGTCCGCGATGCTCGGCTGACGATCGCAGGTACGCGCCGCGAGCGGCCCGCAGCATGTGAGCAGTACCACAGGGTCGAGCGCGGCCATGGCTCGTTCAGTCGAACGTTTCATCTGCCGCAGCCTGTCGACTCGAGCCGGATTACCGCGGAGTTGAGGGACGGCGTGCTGACGGTTGTGTGTCCGAAAGCTGTTGAAGGCGCTGCGCGTCGCATCGACATCTTCTAGTGGATCTCTCAGAATCTACGATCATCCGCCCATGTCATCACGCCGCCTGATCTTCGCCGCGCTCTTCCTGACTTGCGGCTTCGCCGTTGGCATCGTCGTCACCGGACGCATGAAAAGCGGAACCTCCGAAGCCGAAGCTCAGACCCGGACACCGGCCTCTCCCGTCGTCACGAGCCCCGCTGCGCTGGCCAGTGCGACCTCCGGCCTGCCGGACTTCACCACCGTCGCCGGACGTACGGTACCCGTTGTCGCAAATATCTCGTCTCAGCAGGTCGTGCGTCGGTCGAATTCACCGTTCGCCAACGATCCGTTCTTTCGCTTCTTTGGCGACAACGACCAGTTGTTCGGCAGCCGCCGCAGCGTCGAAAGCAGCCTCGGCTCAGGCGTCATCGTCAGCGCCGACGGCTACATCCTGACAAACAATCACGTCGTGGCTGGCGAATCAGGGCGGATCTCGATCGGCCAGCTTCCCGCCATCACGGTCTCGCTCGGCGACGGCCGCGAGCTCAACGCCAGCATCATCGGTGTTGATGCCGCCACCGATCTCGCACTCCTCAAGATCAGCGCGCGGAACCTGCCGACGATGCCATGGGGCGACTCGTCGAAGCTCAAGGTTGCCGAGTGGGTGCTGGCGATCGGCAATCCGTTCCAGTTGAATCAAACGGTGACGCTCGGAATCGTGTCGGCCCTCGGACGCCGCAACGTCGGCATCGCCGCCTACGAGGACTTCATTCAGACCGACGCCGCCATCAATCCTGGTAATTCCGGCGGCGCGCTCATCAACGGTCGCGGCGAGCTCGTGGGCATCAATACGGCGATCTTCAGCCAGAGCGGCGGCTATCAGGGGATCGGCTTCGCGGTCCCAAGTAATCTGGCACGCCGCGTCGTTGACGAGCTGCAGAGGTTCGGCGAGGTGCGGCGGGGTTCGGTCGGATATATCGAGATCGGCCCCCTAACCGCGCAGATGGCCTCCGAGCTTGGTGCCCCATCTGATGCCAAGGGTGTTGTCGTGCAGCGCATGCAGCGCGATTCGGCGGCGTACGACGCCGGCATTCGGCCCGGCGACATCATCGTTGCGTTCGCTGGTGCGACGATCACCGACGGGGCGCAATTGTCGCGATTGGTTCAGGACTCGAAGGTGGGCAGCACCGCCGCGATGACCGTCCTGCGAGAGGGCCGACGGGTCGAACTCAAGGTCCCGATCAGAAGCGGGAACTGACAGACGCCGGTCGCCGGGTCTAAAGACCCGGCCTACGTACACCCTCGTGTTTCTACGGCAATCGTACGTAGGGCGGGTCTTTAGACCCGCCGTCCCCTACACTCCGTGTCCGTACCCTGATTCGTGCATGGCCGCCACGGGATGGGCGGGCACTTCGGCCGCATCCGCGGCCTCGCCCACGGCAACCAGCTCAGGACGCATCGAGCGCACGACCTTGATGATGTCCGCGTCTTCGATCGTCTTGCGATCGTCGGCAATCACCATCAGCGCACGATAGATGCCAATCAGCTCATCGCCCTCGAAGGCGAAGCCGAGCGCCGCGCAGCGCTTCTGTACCGCGTGGCGCCCTGAATGTTTGCCAAGGACCAGCGGATTCCACGGAGCGCCCACATCGGCGGCGCTCATGATTTCGTACGTGCGACGATCCTTCAGCACACCGTCCTGGTGGATGCCGGCCTCGTGGGCAAACGCATTCCGTCCGACGATGGCCTTGTTCACCTGTACGGGCTGACCCGTGAGCTTTGTGAGCATCTCGCTTGACGGGTACAGGAGCTTCGTGACGACACTCGTCGAATACGGGATGCGGTCGGGGCGGACGTTGAACGCCATCACGACTTCTTCGAGCGCGGCATTTCCCGCGCGCTCACCGATACCGTTAATGGTGCACTCCACCTGCCGGGCCCCACCCTGCACCGCGGCTAATGAATTGGCAACAGCGAGTCCGAGGTCGTCGTGGCAGTGCGTACTGAATACGACCTTGTCGGCGTTCGGCACACGCGTACGAATGAGCGTAAAGAACTCGAGCGTTTCGTCCGGCGTGCTGTAGCCGACCGTGTCCGGCAGGTTGATGGTCGTCGCGCCGGCCTTGATGACGGCTTCAACGACACGGCACAGGAAATCGATATCACTGCGCGTGGCATCTTCGGCAGAGAACTGCACATCGGAGGTATGGCGCCGGGCAAAGCGCACCCCGTCAACCGCAGCTTCCAGACACTGCTCACGGCTGATCCGGAGCTTCGCCTGCAAGTGGAGATCTGATGTCGCGATGAAGGTGTGAATGCGACCCTGTGCTGCAGGTTCGATGGCCCATGCCGCTCGTTCCAGATCGGCTGGATGGCAGCGCGCCAGGCACGCGATGATCGGACGCCGGATTTCGGTGGCAATCCGCCGGACTGCATCAGCTTCAGCAGACGAGGCAATCGGATAGCCGGCTTCGATGACGTCGACGCCCAGCGCGTCGAGCTGACGGGCAAGCTGGATCTTCTCGGCAGGCCGGAGCGAAAAGCCCGGCGCCTGCTCGCCGTCACGCAGCGTCGTGTCGAAGATGCGAACCTGCTCCTGTGCCATGTGCCAGCTCCTCTCGAGGCTTCGGCGGAACTCCCCCTGACGCATAGGGAGCTACCTCCGCACCTTCAGTAGACGCGACAGGGTCAGATAATGTCAAAATGATAATTGTTCTGCTTGGATTACTTGTGCTTATCGCCACGCCGAACGCTTCGCACTGAAGATTCCGGCCGGGATCGCCGAAAACAGGCCTGAATAGGCCAGCAACCGTCCTGCAGGTGGTACGACCGTGGAACTCACTGAACTGCGCGTTTTCCTAAAGGTAGCAGCGGAACGGAGCTTCTCGCGTGCGGCCATGAAGCTGCACCGGACGCAACCGGCCGTCAGCCAGGCGGTCCGCCGGCTGGAAGACAGTGTCGGGGAGCGGCTGTTCGACCGCGCCACCAAAGATGCCACCCTGACGGACGCGGGACGCCTGCTCCGCGACTACGCCGAACGGCTGCTGCGCTTGTCTGAGGAAGCGGAGACGGCCGTCAAGGATCTGCGAGATCTCAGACGCGGCCGCGTGCTCATCGGCGCCAATGAGGCATCAGTGCACGTGGCGCTGCCGCTTATCGCGCGCTTTCGGGAATCCCATCCCCTCGTCCACGTCGACGTTCGACGCGTGCCTGCTCGGCAGATTGGTGCCGAAGTTGCCCAGGGAACCCTTGATTTCGGCGTCCTGACGTTCCAGCCCGCCGAACCACGACTGGGAACGATCGCCCTCGGCAACGACGAGCTCGTCATGCTTGTGCATCCGACGGATCACCTGGCCAAGCTGAAGGAAGTGACCTTGGCCGAGTGCGCTCGCCAGACACTCATCGCCCACAACGATCCCTCACACGTTCGCGACCGGGTCCTGCGTACATTCGAACAGCATCACATTCCCGCAAACATCCTCATCTCGCTGCCCAGCCTCGAAGGGATCAAGCGCGCGGTAGGCATGAAGTTGGGCGTAGCCCTGCTGCCAAGACGATGCGCCGAGGCCGAGATCGAGCGCGGAGAGCTCGTGGCGCTCGCGATGCCGGAGATTCGTCTACGGCGACAGATCCGGCTGGTGTTTCGCCGAGGGGGGGAACGCTCCCATGCGTCGGCCGCATTTCTGGCTGCGGTCGAAGAGCGGAAGACGAAGGACACTAAACAGTAGGCGGTAGGACTGCCGACTGCCCACTGTCAGAAGCCGCTGATATAGGGAAGCCGCGCGGCGGTGGCGTTCACCTCGTCGAAATGCTCGAGCATCAGGCCGGTGATGTCCCAGCTTCCGGTCACGAAGGCGTCGCGCGAACTGGCGGGCAGCGATATGGCACAGGTGAACCCGTCGGTCTGGCAGGTCCCCTTCGCCAGGTCCAGGCGCAGCCGGACCTTGGGATGCTGCTCCACAATGGCCATGAGCGTATCGAGATCGGCGAGTGACGCGGTGACGCACGGCATCCCGATCATCGACGAATTGCCAAAAAAGATCTCGGAGAACGACTCGCCCACGACCGCACGAATACCCCAGCGCCTGAGACCCTGCGGCGCATGTTCGCGCGAGGATCCGCAACCGAAGTTCTTGTTGACCAGAAGAATCGAGGCCCCCTGGAACTGCGCCTGGTCAAATGGATGCGGTGACCCCGCGGCGGCCGCGGCAGAGCGATCGTCCACGAAAACGTGCTGTTCGAATCCCTCGAAGGTAATCGCGCGGAGGAATCTGGCGGGAAGGATGCGATCGGTGTCGATGTCGTTGCCATGCAGGGGGAGCGCCGTCCCCTCGATTTCGATAATGCGATCGGCTTCCATCTAGATCTCCCGCGTTCCGGCGGCTGCCGCCGTGGCTCGATCGAATCGCCGTACGTCGGTCACAACCCCTTCGATCGCGGCCGCGGCCACCATCGCCGGACTCATGAGCAACGTCCGCCCGGTCGGGCTCCCCTGTCGTCCCTTGAAATTACGATTCGAGGACGATGCACAGACCTGCGAACCTTCGAGCTTGTCCGGATTCATCCCGAGGCACATCGAGCAGCCGGCACCCCGCCACTCGAAGCCGGCATCGCGAAAAATCTGATCGAGCCCCTCGGCTTCGGCCGCCAGTCGGATCCCGACCGATCCTGGCACGACCAGCGCCTTGACGTGAGACGCCACGCGATGTCCGCGCACGATCCGCGCGGCCTCGCGAAGATCGGAAAGGCGCCCGTTGGTACAGGACCCTATAAATGCGACGTCCACCTTCAGGCCTTCGATCGCCTGTCCCGGCCGCAGGCCCATGTAAGTAAGCGCGTCCATGACGGCCGAATCCGATGCGGCCGGTATGGGAACGCGCCCATCCACGTGCATCGACTGCCCGGGATTCACGCCCCACGTCACAACCGGGCTGAGGTCATCAGCCCTGATCTCAACGTCATCGTCATAGACCGCATCAGCGTCTGACGCGACTTGACGCCACCACGTGCAGGCGCGGTCGAAGGCTTCGCCCTGCGGCGCGAATGGTCGGCCCTTGAGGTAGGCAAACGTGGTCTCGTCCGGGTTGACATAACCCACGCGCGCGCCGCCCTCGATCGACATGTTGCAGAGGGTCATCCGTTCGTCCATGGACATGCGGTCCACAGTGTCACCGGCGTACTCGTAGGCATAGCCGACACCGCCTGAGACGCCGAGCCGTTCGATAATCGCGAGAATCACGTCCTTCGCGTACACGCCGGGCGCGAGCGTGCCGGTCACACGAATGCGTCGCACCTTGAGCGGCTCGAGCGCGAGGCATTGTGAAGCCAGGACGTCGCGGACCTGCGATGTGCCGATGCCGAACGCGACCGATCCAAACGCCCCGTGCGTCGAGGTATGGCTGTCGCCGCAGGCGATGGTCATGCCCGGCTGTGTCAGGCCAAGCTCGGGTCCGATCACATGAACGATGCCCTGGCGCTCGCTGTCGAGACCCCAGAACGGAATGCCGAAGTCGCGGCAATTCCGCTCGAGCGCAGAGAGCATGTCCTCGGCCATCACGTCGAGGAAGGGACGACTGCGATCACGTGTTGGGATGATGTGATCGGTCGTTGCGAACGTCCGATCCGGTCGCGCGACGGGCCACCGTCGCAAACGCAAGTCGTCAAATGCCTGAGGAGTGGTCACCTCATGAATCAGGTGCAGGCCGATGAAAAGCTGCGTCTGCCCCGTCGGCAGCGTACGCACCGTGTGGAGGTCCCACACCTTTTTGAGCAGTGTCTGTCCCATTTGGTTCGTCCGAGGGGTGGACGGTTCTTTGATCGTAGCACTCCCGCGGCAGCGTGGTCCGTCTACAGCGGGTTCATCGTCTCGATCTCACCCACTTCGTCCGACGTCAGCCGTGGCACATGGCGCACGAAGTGCACGAGCTGCCACGCGAGACTGGCGCCAGGTCCATCGACCTTACCGTCACCAAACGCGGGCATGCCCGTGAAGCGCACTCCGTTCTCGATGATATAAAACAGTTCGCCGTCAGTGAGCTGCTGAGTAGAGTTGGCGCGCATGTCTGGTGGCTTCGGAAAGAGCCCGCGGCCGATCGCTGACTGCTGTCCGCTGCCATCGTTCCCGTGACACATGGCGCAGTATCGTGCGAAGTGCTCCATGCCTGCGCGCACGTTCTTGGCACTTGGCGGAAGCGGATTGCGCAGTACCTTGATGTCATCGGGTACGGCGAGGGCCCGCACCTGACGGGCCACCAGCGTTTCCAGCGCGCCCGGTTCAGCCTGCCCGCGAAGGCCCGTGCTCCGCACATAGGCCAATCCCAGTCCGCCCACGATTAGACCGACGGCTACGAAGGCAAACAGCGTTCGCATGGAGCGGATGGTACCACCAGCGACTTTGAGTCACTCAGTACGTAGGGCGGGTCTTCAGACCCGCCTGTCATGCCGGGCCTAAAGGCCCGGCCTACGTACTTACCGTCTACCAAAGGCCCGGCCTACCTCTCACGCCGGGCCCAAAGGCCCGGCCTACGTCCGCGGCCCGGTTGATTTACTGCCGCCCAGAAACGCACGGGTGTCCGGCAATCCAACAGCGCCACGGTCGGTCGGTGCCGACACGGATACCGATGCGTGGCCCCCAGTCGATCGCACCTCGCTCGAGACCTCGGTCCTCGATTCTCAGCCGGCTCTTCGTCAAGTCGAAGCGGTTCTCGGCCAGGGAGATCGCCAGCGCCCGTGAGAGGTTTCCGGGGCCTCTGCAGAGTGCGGAATCAGGAACAGGCCGGCCTGTGCCGGTTCGACGTCGACGCATTGCCGCGACGCCATCAAGTGGCTCGAGGGCGCGAATCAGCACCGCGGCCGGATGAGACTCCCCTTCAGTCACGGCATTCACCAGGTGGTGCAGGCCGTAGTTGAGATACACATAGGCCAGTCCGGGCGGGCCGTAGAGGGGTGCATTCCGCGGCGTCAGACCAGCCGCCGCGTGGCAGGCCGGGTCCGCCTCGCCGACGTAGGCTTCGACCTCGACGATCATGCCGGCGGTTGCTCCCGAGCGGGTCCGATGGACGAGCACCTTGCCGAGCAGGTCCTCGGCGACGCGCAGGGTAGGTCGATCGTAGAACCCGCGCGACAGGATTCCCGCCACGCGGACACTATCCTTCAGCGTAGGCGTGAGTTCGACCAGCCGCCAAGACGTCACGCAACGCGTGACCGGTGTGCGAAGCCTCGACCTGAGCGACCTGCTCCGGCGTCCCGGTCGCGACCACCTCGCCACCACCGTCGCCGCCCTCAGGGCCAAGATCAATCACGTAGTCGGACGTCTTGATGACGTCAAGGTTGTGCTCGATAACAAGCAGTGTGTGCCCGGCTTCCACAAGCTTCCGGAACGCAGCCAGCAGCTTCGCGATGTCATCGAAGTGGAGGCCCGTCGTCGGCTCGTCAAGGATGTAGAGGAGACGATCCCCGCTGAACGTGGACAGGTGTGCAGCGATCTTGATCCGCTGTGCTTCACCACCCGAGAGCGTCGTGGCAGGCTGGCCGAGTCGAAGGTAGCCGAGGCCGATCTCGTCGAGCACCAGTAACTTCCGGAGCACCTTTGGTGACGTTCCGAAAAACGCGATCGCCTCGCGAACGGTCATGTCCAGCACTTGATGGACGTTCTTACCTTTGTAGCGCACCTCGAGCACGTTCGTCTTGAAGCGCGTCCCGTCGCACTGGTCGCACGGCACGAACACGTCGGCCAGGAATTGCATCTCCACGCGCACCTGGCCCTCACCCTGACAGGCCTCGCAGCGTCCGCCGGGCACATTGAATGAAAAATGGCTTGCGGTGAAGCCACGGCCCTTGGCGTCCTTGGTCGACGCAAACAGTTCGCGAATCGGGTCAAACGCCTTCAGGTACGTAACCGGGTTCGAGCGCGGCGTACGACCGATCGGCTGTTGATCGACCAGAACGGTATCGCTGATGTACTCGAGCCCCTCGAGCGACCGATGGGCGCCGACGCGCCTATCCCAATCGAGCTTGCTCCGTTTGATCGCGGCGTACAACACGTCGTGCACAATCGTGGATTTGCCCGATCCGCTCACGCCGGTCACGCACGTCAGCGTGTTCAGCGGAATCTCGATGTCAACGTCCTTGAGGTTGTGCTCGGTAGCGCCACGCAACCGGATTTTCTGCCCGGCACCTTTACGGCGTTGTGCTGGAACCGGAATCGCGAGTTCTCCGCGGAGATACTTCGCGGTGAGCGACCGCGGCTCCTGCAATAGACCAGCAAGGTCGCCGGAGTAGACCACGCGCCCGCCCTGCTCGCCCGCGCCGAGCCCGATATCGACGATGTGGTCGGCGACGCGAATCATGTCTTCATCGTGTTCGACCACGATCACGGTGTTGCCCTGATCACGAAGCTGACGGAGGATCGCGATGAGCCGCTGGTTATCGCGCGCGTGCAGACCAATCGAGGGCTCGTCGAGTACATACAGCGTGCCGACGAGCGCGGATCCGAGCGATGTCGCAAGGCTGATTCGCTGCGATTCGCCACCCGAAAGCGTGGACGAAAGACGGTCGAGCGACAGATAGTCCAACCCGACGTCGCTCAAAAACAACAAGCGACGCTGAATCTCGCGCAGGACCTTGTCGGCGACGGTTGCGTCCTTCTCGGAAAGCTGCAGGCCCTCGAAGAAGCGCTGCGCCTCGCGGACGGTGAGCGCCGACACCGCATCAATCGTCTGGTCACCGATGCGAACGTTGCGTGCTTCCCGTCGCAGACGCGCACCGCCACATTCGGGACATGCCAGGTAACCACGATAGCGGCTCAGGAAGACGCGAACGTGCACCTTGTACTTCTTGCGTTCGAGCCAGCGGAAGAAGCCGCGAATGCCCTCGTAGTCGCCGTGTCCATCGATAACAAACGTGCGCTCGGCGTCGGTGAGCTCGGCCCAGGGGACGTTGAGCCGCAAGCCGCTGGCCTTGGCCGCGCGTTTCAGTTCAGCGAGCTGCGCACGATAGTGAGGCTTGCTCCACGGCTCGATCGCGCCTTCGGCGATGGACTTTGTGACATCGGGGACGACCAGATTGATGTCCAGCTCGATGACGTTCCCAAAGCCGTGGCAGGTTGGACAGGCGCCAAATGGATTGTTGAAGGAGAAGAGGCGCGGCTGTGGCGTCTCATAGGCGATACCGCAGGCGCGACACTCAAAGCGTTCCGAAAATACCGTGCGCGTCGTCTTGCCAGACGGGGAGGTGACGATCGCGAACGCCGCGCCGCCGCCTTCGCGATACGCCGTTTCTATGGAATCGGTGAGACGACTCCGCAGGTCGCCGTCAACACGCAGGCGATCGACGACCACCTCGACCGTCGGCCGGCCAGCCAACGCGGCAATCTCGACTTCGTCCAGCGCGACCGCGCGATCGTCTACGAGCAGTCGGCCGAAGCCTCGACGTCGAAGCGTATTGATCGTATCGACGAGCGGATCGGCTCCGCGCGTACGCGTCGACCTGGGTCCTGACTCCTCCCCTTCCGCTGACGTCTCATCAGCGTCATCGTCTGCGCTTTCGCTCGCTGTGGTCGGAATGGTCACAACCGGAAGGGCGAAACCAATCATCAGCCGCGTGTCGGTCGGCAGGGCGCCAAGCTCGCGCGCGACCACCTCGGCCGTCTCGCAGACGACCTCGCGGCCACACTGGCGGCAGTAGGTTCGTCCGACCCGCGCAAAGAGCAGGCGCATGTAGTCGTGGATTTCCGTGGTCGTGCCAACGGTAGATCGAGGATTGCGGACGGTGTTCTTTTGCCGGATCGCGATCGCGGGACAGATGCCCTCGATCTTGTCCACGTCGGGCTTTTCCATCCGCTCCAGGAACTGGCGTGCATACGCCGACAGCGATTCGACATATCGGCGCTGCCCCTCGGCGTAGATCGTGTCGAAGGCCAAGGACGACTTCCCCGACCCGCTGACGCCTGTGATGATCGCGAGCTTGCCGTGCGGCAGCGTCACATCCACGTTCTTGAGGTTGTGGGTACGCGCGCCACGGACCACGAGTGGAGCGCGCGTGATCACTCGTCCGCCGGCTCGAGCTACTGTCGGGTTTTTCTCCACCACCGTAAGTGGTCGATCGTATCACCGTGTGGGCCACCCCAAGTACGTCGGCCGGGCCTTCGCACGTAGGCCGGGCCTTCAGGCCCGGCGTGAGCGCGTAGGCCGGGTTTTAAACCCGGTGCGTAGGCCGGGGGTTTCTAAACCCGGTGCGTAGGCCGGGTTTCTTAAGTGCGTAGGCCGGGTTTTTAAACCCGGCGCATTCGCTACTGGCGGGGCGGCTCGGCCTCGGCAAGCGCTGCCGTGTTGCGAACGGTCGAATAGATGGCAGCCGCAAACAGTCCGGCGGACGCGATCACGCCTCCAAAATCGAAGAGCCGTACGGGACCGAACGGACCGAGCGCGACGTGAGGGTCCCGGAAGAGGGCGAGCGTGCCGGTTGCGAGAAGGAGGCGCAGTTCGGTCGGTCCAACACCGGCGAACGACATCCGGAAGACGCCGCGCACGGCGGTGGCAAGGAAGACCTCCCCGGCTGCCAGCAGGTAGCCGACGAGGATGAGCAGCGCGATGACGGGCGACATGAAGGGCGAACACGCCAGTCCTCCGAGCAGCAGTGTGGTTCCTGCCAGATCGAGCACGTGATCCACGTAGAAGCCGTATCGCGGACGCTCGGCCCTTCGCACCCGAGCTAGCGTGCCGTCCAGACTGTCGCCGAACCAGTTGAGCGCCAGTCCCAGGATCACCAGCCACAGTGCCCGGACATCCCACCGACTCAACAGGAATCCGGCGCCCGTCAGAGCCATGGCTGCCAAGGCCAGCACCGTCAGGTGGTCCGAGTTGACCGCTCGCGGCATGGCTTCCGCCAACCTGATGAGTAGACGCTTTTCCAGGGTCGCCAAAAGAGCCCCGTTTTCACGAACGTGAGTGGTCATGTGTTCTTGCTCCTCTTCCTGGAAGGTGCAAGGCGCCGGCAAAACGGCTCAACCCTAGCCCCTACCCCCTAGTCCCTCTTTCCCCCTATACTCTGAGCCTTAGGGTCAGGCCGTAACACATGGTTTTTCTAGGAGGTTCGTCGATGCGCGTGCTGTTGACGATGGGGCTCGTTGCGGCCCTTGCCGGAATTGCTTTTGCTCAGGGTCCAGCCCCGGCGCCCGGAGCGCCCGCGGCTTCGCCCGCTATCCCCACCGTCGTGAAGGTTGGTGACGTCGCCCCCGACTTCACGCTCCAGGGCACCGACGGCAAGACGCACAAGCTGTCGGAATACCGCGGGAAGCAGGCCGTTGTGGTTGCCTGGTTCCCGAAGGCGTTCACGCAGGGCTGCACAATCGAATGCAAGTCGCTCGCGGAGAACGGCGACAAGATCCAGAAGTATCAGGTCGCGTACTTTATGGCGAGCGTTGACAAGCTCGAGGACAACATCGCGTTCGCCAAGGCGACCAGCGTGACGCTGCAGGGCAGGAATGGCCAGGCAGCGACGGTCGTCGAGAAGAAGGAAGCCGACTTCCCCATGCTGGCGGATCCGACGGCGGCTACGGCCAAGGCGTACGGCGTGTACAACGATCGGAACATGGTCGCCAACCGCTGGACGTTCTACATCGACAAGACCGGCAAGGTTGCAGCGATTGAGACGGCGGTCCGCCCGGCGACGTCAGCCGAAGACATGCTCGCCAAGCTGGCGGAACTCAAGGTTCCGATGAAGTAGGGGCTAGGGAGTAGGGGTTAGGGACTAGGGGCTAGAAAAGGGGGAACGGGCCGTGCAACGTCGGCCCGCTCCTCCTTTTTGCTTTTGAGGGAGTGTTTCGTGCGCATGCTGCTCCGCCATTCGTGGCTCGTCGTCGCCGTACTCGTAACCGCATGTGGAGGCGGCGGCGGAAGCAGTCAGTCAAGTGCAGCGCCACCCACACCGGGAGCGAGCAACGCACAGGCGTCGGCCGACAAGAACGCGTATCCGGTGTTCCCCGATGCGGATGCCGGAGCGGACCCGGCGGTATCTGCCGAACAGGGTGGCAAGGGGTTTACGGGAGAAGGCTGGGAAACCAATACATCCTTCGATCTCATCGGCGACCCAAAGGCGGTGAAGGGCGGGGTACTTCGTGAAGCCATCAGAGACTTCCCGTCCACGCTGCGCTATATCGGTCCCAACCTCTCGACGTGGAACGCCATGCTGAGCGGACTGGTTTATGAGAGCCTGCTCGGCCTTCACCCGACGTCGCTCGAGTACATTCCGGTTCTCGCCACGCACTGGCAGGTGCTTCCCGATAAGTTGACGCTACGATTCAGGATCGATCCCAACGCACGTTTCAACGACGGAATGCCAGTGACATCGGAAGACGTCATCGCGTCGTGGAAACTGTCGGTCGACAAGACAATCCAGGATCCACTCCGCAACTCGATGTACTCCAAATTCGAGCAACCGGTTGCCGAGAGTAAGTACATCGTTCATGTCAAAGCGAAGGAAGAAAGCTGGACGTCGCTCTACTACTTCTCAGGCATGACGATCTATCCGGCTCACGTGCTCAAAACGATCACGGGCACCGACATCATCAGAAACTGGAACGACAAGATGTTGCCCGGGACTGGCCCGTACTTCGTGACGGCAGCCGATCTCGAAAAGGGCAAGGCGGTCCACATCCGTCGTCTGCCGAAGTACTGGGCTGAGAACTACCGGAGAAACATCGGAACTGGAAACTTTGATGAGATCCGTGACGTCGTCGTGCGCGATCAGAACCTCGAGTTTGAAATGCTCAAGCGCGGTGACCTGGATTACTTCGTGGTGCAGCGGGCACAGCAATGGGTTGAGGAATTGAACTTCGACAAGATCCAAAACGGAGTACTGCAGAAGCGCAAGATCTGGAACCACGGCCCAAAGAGCATCCAGGGCATGGCGCTGAATACCCGACGGGCACCACTCGACGATATCCGCGTCCGAAAAGCGCTTCAGCTCCTGTATAACCGCGAGCTTCTCATCGAGAAGCTGATGTTCAGTCAGTACACACTGATGGACTCGGTGTACCCCGGGACCATCTACGAGAACCCTAATAACGAGAAGATCAGGTTCAACCCGCAGGCGGCAGTCGCTCTGTTAGCAGAAGCAGGTTGGAAAGAACGGAACGCCAACGGTCAGCTCGTGAAGAACGGGATGCCTCTGGCGGTGGAATTGCTCTACTACGACAAGGGATTTGAGCGCTACTACACGATCTACCAGGAAGACCTGCGAAAGGTGGGCATCAACCTGAACCTTCGGTATGTGACGCCGGAAACCGCGTTCAAGCTCCTCGACGAACAGCAGTTCAGCATGTTCG
>Ga0075430_100002670_pt1 | contig 14883 bp, 10 predicted proteins | sample RhiMetdeltSRZDD4_FD_75294 | JGI IMG/M metagenome (GOLD analysis project Ga0075430, IMG submission 75294) | Populus rhizosphere microbial communities from Tennessee, USA - Rhizosphere MetaG P. deltoides SRZDD4 | ecosystem: Host-associated > Plants > Roots > Rhizosphere > Soil | place: USA... | reverse complement strand
CAGGAGAAATCACTGATGTGGCGTGACTTGCGGCAGGCTGTTCATTCGCTTCGGGTGAATCCGCTGTTCACGGTGGCGGCCGTCCTGGCACTGGGCCTGGCGATCGGGGCGAACGCTGCCATCTTCGGCCTGGTTGACGCCCTCTGGTTCCGGCCGGCCGCTGTCAGCGGATCCGGGGAGCTTGTCCGTGTCTTCGCAACATCAGAGACCGACAGGACGGGTCTCTGGTCGTACCCCGAGTACCTGGACATTCGTGACCGGATTGGCGCGTTCGACGGCGTGGTCGCCCGCGGACGCCGCGGCGCGGCGCTGACCTCGCCCAATGGCACCGAGCAACTGACGCTGGTCAACGTCGTCTCGATGAACTTTTTCACGACGCTCGGCGTGCAGGCTTCGCACGGACGGCTCTTCACCGCCGCTGACGAGTCCGCCCTCGGAGCGAACCCAGGCGTCGTTCTCGGCTACGCCTTCTGGTCCGAGCGCTTCGGCGCAGATCCTGGTCTCGTTGGCCGCACGATCGTCTTGGGCCGCGGGCGACCCATTCCGGTGACCGTCCTGGGCGTGCTCCCGCGAAACTTCCGCGATCTGGAGGCCTCCGCCGACAGGGACATCTGGATTCCCACCGCCACATGGACGTTGCTGAATGGCCGCGACGAACTCGATCAGCGCCAGGCGCGCTGGTTCGACGTCATCGCGCGCCGCAACCCTTTGGCATCGGTCGACGCCGCGAACGCCGAGGTCGCAACGCTGGCCTCCTCCATGGCACGCGACGCCGGCGATGCGACGGACAAGCGAGGCGCACGCGTCGTCTCCGAGCTGACGTGGCGACTCGAGACCGGCGGCGTCAACGCGCTCGCGCTCCTCGGTCTGGTGCTGCTCGTCGTCGTGATCACCTGCGTCAACATCGCGAACCTCCTGCTCGCACGCGGAATCGCGCGAAGCCGCGAGCTCGCGGTCCGCGTCGCGCTCGGCGCGACCCGCATGCGGCTGCTTCGCCAGTTGATGACCGAAAGCGCGCTGCTCGGCGCGCTGGGCGCAGTGGCCGGATTGACGATCGCAATGTGGCTGATCAGGCTGATGCCGGCGGTCCTCGTTCCACCGCCGGGATTCCGATCGTCCCTGGTGTTCGAAACGGACGCCCGCGTCATCGTGTTCACGCTCGTCGTGACGCTGCTGACGACGATCCTGTTCGGGGTCGCACCGAGCTGGACGGCCGCCCGCGGTGACGTGGCTCCCCTCATCAACCCAGGCGGGCGAGATACCGGGGCCGGTACCCGCGGCGCTGACGCGCTGGTGACGATGCAGGTGGCGGTGTCGCTGGTGTTGCTGGCGGCGGCTGGCGTGCTCACGCGGAGTTTCGTCGCCACCGAACGTGCAGATCTCGGCTTCACGCGCGCGCCACTGCTGACCGCGTTTGCCTCGTCCGGCAGCGTGAGCCCGGCAACAATCGACGAGGCGCGGCGTCAGCTTGCAGGACTGCCCGGTGTGAAACACGTAGCCGTCGCGATACGCGCACCCCTCAGCTTCTCCGGCGGAGGCCTCGCGCAGGCGGTTTACTTCCCGGACAATCCGCCAGCCGAGGGCGCCGGACTTCCTGAAGTCAAGTTCAACGCGGTCAGCGCGAACTACTTCGAGGTGCTCGACACCCGGCTCGTAAAGGGCCGGCTGTTCGACGCCGCTGACGAGCGGCCAGGTGAGCCAGTCATCATCGTCAACGAGCGATTCGCCAGCGAGTACTTTTCCGGCCGCGATCCCGTGGGCGCGATTGTCCGGCTCGGCGGTAGTGGCGGTGATACACATCGCATCGCCGGGGTGGTTCGAAACACCGTGATCAATCGCGTGGGCGAGGAACCGGAACCGTATTTCTATCTTCCGTATGCGCGTGGCGAACACGGTGAGATCACGTTCTTCATCGACGCTGACGGGAGCGCTCCGGCGCTCGCCGGCCTGACACGCGACGTCTTGACGAAGCTGGATCGACGCCTTCAGCCTCGCCTGCAGATCACCATGGCGCAGTACATCGAGTACGCGACCAGCACCTATCAAGCGACGGCCACGCTCGCGATGCTGCTCGGCGTGCTCGGCCTGTTGCTGACGGCGGTGGGCGTTTACGGCGTAATGGCCTATCGCACGACGAAACGCACGAGGGAAATCGGCATACGCGTCGCGCTTGGCGCTCCGCGATCGCAGGTGGTGTCGATGATCCTGCGTGAAGGCGCCCGAGTGGCGCTGATTGGTGTCGCAGTCGGCGTCCCTCTCGCGATGGCCGCGACCAGACTGCTCGCGACCATGCTCTTTGGTGTCGGCCCCTGGGATATTGCGACGTTCGCCGCCGTCACGACCGTGCTCGCGCTGACCGTCGGTGCCGCCACCCTGATTCCCGCCCTGCGCGCAACCCGCGTCGATCCGTCTGCCGCCCTGCGAACGTAGCGTCGTAGCGGCCCTCTTCAGCCAGACCCGTCCGTAGCGTCCGGCTTCAGCCGGACGCGTTCGTAACGTCCTGCTCAGCCGGGGGTAGAAATCGGAGGTCCGGCTGAAGCCGGACGCTACGAACCCTCCCTCAACACCACCAACGGATCCACACCGGCAACCCGTCTTGCGGGAAGCAGGCCCGCGGCGAGCGCGACGAGCGCAAGGGCAACGACAGCGCCCGCGAACGCCGCGAGATCGAACCTGCCGACGTCATAGAGCAAGCCCCGAATGCCGGCGCTGGCCCATACGGCGCCGACCAGGCCCAGGGTCGCTCCGATCAGCACCGGTGTGAATCCACCGCGCAGCAGCAACACCCCGACCTGACGCCGGCTCGCGCCGAGCGCCAGACGCACGCCCATCTCGTTCGCACGGCGGGCGGCGGCGTGCGATAGCAGGGCGAACAGGCCAACGCTCGTCAGGGCCAGCGCGCTGAACGAGAACGCGGCAACGAGCAGTGCGTAGAAGCGTGTCGGTGCGTACTCGAGCGCAACCTCGTCCTCCATCGTGCTCGTCCAGTGGATGGCAGACGATGGCGTCACCTGCGTAATCTGACGTCTCAACGCGTCGATCAGCTGACCGGCGTCCCCCTTGGTCGACGCGGCGATCGACACGACCGTCGCTGGAAATCTTGCGAGCGGAACGTAGACGTCGAGCCGTTTGGACAGCGGATCGGTCGTGTTGCCATATTCGATGTAACGTCGCGTGTCCTGGGCCGCGATGCCGTCCCAGGCGACGTCCTCGACGACTCCGACCACGCGATATGACCCGGACGGCATCGTCGGCATCTGCTGATCGCCGTCAACAAACGAGATTTCCTGACCGATGGCGCGCGACGCGCCGCCCAGGCGCCCCGCAACCGATCCGCTGACGATTGCAACCGGGCCACTACCAGGTCCATCGCTCTCCGCAAAGTTGCGCCCTTCGAGAAAGCGGATTCCCAGCGTTGCGAAAAGTCCCTCGTCCGCCTGATGGACGCCGGCCTCGAGCCCGTTCGGGACCGCATTCCGATCGAGCCCGGCAAATCCGATACGGCGGCGATCGGCGTCCCACGGCGGCAGCGTGATGGACACGAGACCTGCATGTTCAACACCCGGATAGGCCTGCACAGCCGCGCGGAGCCGTCGGAACACCTCGTGCCGCGCTTCGGGTAGTCCCGCGTCGGCGCGGCTGAGCGTGATCGCCAGACGTGCGATGCCCTCGCGCTCATAGCCCAGATCGACGCTGTCGAGACGGCCGTACGCGCGCACCAGCAGCGCGCCGCACACGAGCAGCGTCAGCGTCAGTGCGGTTTCGGCGGCGATTAGAGCGCTGACCCATCGCCGCTCGTGCGGACGGCCGACGTTGCCGCGAGCGGACTCCTTCAGAACGTCACCCGGGTTCACTCGCCCGCCAACGAATGCAGGAACAGTTCCTGCGATCAGTCCGGCCAGCGCCAGCGCGCCGGCGGCTGCGACAAGTGTCCTGAAGTCCGGCTCGAGGTTCAGGTAGCGGGGAATCGCGATCGGCGAGGCTGCGAGAAACGCATCCAGCAGGTAGGGACCAACCAGCACACCGGCAAGTCCACCTGCGACAACGATCGCCAGGGCCTCGGCGAAGAGCTGCAGTGCGATGCGGCGCCGATCCGCGCCGAGCGCCGCGCGAACGGCCAACTCCCGCCGTCGATCGAGGACGCGCGCGAGCAGGAGACACCCGACATTGATGGCTGCAACGGCGAGCAGGAAGATGGCCGCTGCCGTCAGGACACCAATTCCACGCCGATACCCGCCTCGCCAGTTCTCGCCAAACGACTCGAGGCGCAGCCGCCGCTGGCGATAGATCTCGGGATACGTCGCCGACCATGTCACGCTGATCGAATCGAGCTCCGATTGTGCGGCGGCGAGCGACACCCCGGGCTTCAGGCGGCCGATCATCCAGGACGACCTCACGGTGCGGTTCTTGATGATCGCGGCCGGTTCGTAGTACTCGACCGGAATCCAGAACTCGACGAGATCGTCCTCGACAGTACCGGTGAAGCCCTGCGGCGCGACGCCGATGACGGTGTAACTCGCACGTTCGGTCCGCAGCGTGCGGCCGATCACGCCCGGATCGCTGCCAAAGGCTCGCATCCACATTCCGTGGCTCAACACCATGACCGGCGGCGCACCGGCAACGTGATCGCCCGGTGCCAGGAACCGCCCGGCGGCCGGGCTGAGCCCAAGCGTCTGAAAGTAGTTGGCGTTCACGCCTTCACCACGCAGCCGCTCCGCCCCGCCAGAAAAGAGCATGACGACGCGCACGCGAGCGGTGATCAGGACTGCATCGAACGAGCTGACGGACTGTATGTCCTCGCCTTCCGGTATCGACAGCCACTGACGGCTGTCCACTCCCGACTCCTCGACCCAGATCCGGGTCAGTCGATCGGCCGCCGGAAACGGCAGCGCACGAATCAATGCCACGTCGGTCAGCGTCGCCACCGCCGTCGTCGATGCGCTACCCAACGCGATACACACGATCGCCGCGGTAGCCAGGCCTGGTGAACGCTGAATGCTGCGAATGACGTCGCGGAATGAGGGCATGGGGCATTAGCGTAGAGATGGCTACCCGGCAGCGGGTGGGGCGGGGGTCAGGGTTTTGTCAGGGAATGGTCAAGGACAGGTGCGCGAGTGCGCAAGTGCGCAGGTGCGCAGGTGCGCAAGTGCTAGTGTCGTGTCTCAGAAAAAGTCTTGTACTTCAGTCACGGCACAGGTACGCTGCGCGGTATGCCGAGAAAACGCCACCACAAGCCGATCGTGCTGACTGAGGACGAACGCCGCACCCTGGAGCAGTGGGCCCGTCGCCCGACCACGGCGCAACGCCTGGCGTCGCGGTCGCGCATGGTCCTGGCCTGCGCGGAGGGGCTCACCAATCGGGCGGTGGCCAAGCGACTCCGCGTGTCGAGTAACAGCGTGTGCAAATGGCGCGAACGGTTTCGGGTTCGCCGTTTGCCAGGATTGACCGACGAGCCGCGGCCGGGAGCGCCGCGCAAAGCGACTGACGATCGGATTGTCGAGGTCATCACGCGCACGCTCGAAGGGCCACCGGCTCACGCGACCCAGTGGACGACGCGGAGCATGGCCGACGTGGCCGGCTTCTCCAAGGCCACGATCGCACGCATCTGGCAGACGTTTGGGTTGCAGTCGCATCGCCTCGACACATTCAAGTTGTCAGCCGATCCGCAGTTTGTGGAAAAAGTGCGCGACATCGTCGGCCTGTATTTCTGTCCGCCGGATCGCGCCATCGTCTTGTCGATGGACGAAAAAAGCCAAGTCCAGGCCGTGGACCGGACGCGGCCGCTCTTGCCGATGCGCCCCGGCATCCCGGCCCGCCAGACGCATGACTACATCCGCCACGGCACGACCTCGCTGTTCGCGGCCTTGGACGTTGCGACCGGGAAAGTGATCGGGCAGTGTCATCGGCGGCATCGGCATCAGGAATTTCTGAAATTCCTCGAGCGCGTCGATGCGCAGTTGCCGCCGGACCGCGACGTGCACGTGATCATCGACAACTACGGGACACACAAAGCGCCAAAGGTGATTCGATGGTTTGTACGCCATCCACGCTATCACTTACATTTCACGCCGACGAGTGCCAGCTGGCTGAACCAAGTGGAACGCTTCTTCTCGACCATCACCACCCGCCGAATTCGCCGTGGCACCTTCGACAGCGTGTCGGCGCTTGAAGCGGCCATCCACGAGTATCTGGCGCACTACAACGAGCACTGCACGCCGTTCGTCTGGACCGCGACCGCTGACGTCATCTTGGACAAGGTCAGCCGATTTTGCCAACGAACTTCAGAGACACGACACTAGCGTGCTAAGGGTGCTTCGGCGGGATCAGGACGATGGGTCGCAGAGTCGTCGAAACTCGAATCCGCGGGCGCGGAGTTGGGGGACAAGTTGGCGGACGGTGTCGCCTGCGTAGCGGCGGTCGGGGCGTGGGTTGACGTGGTGACCGTCATGGATCACGACGATGTCGCCCGCGGACGCCTTCCGCGCCAGGCGTGAGGCGATGCGGTCGCCTTTTGGGGTTCGCCACCAGTCCCAGTCCCACATCCCCCAGCTCCAGCCAGCCAGGCGGTAGTCGAGCAGCTTCAATCCCTGATACATGGTGGCGCTCCGCCAGCCGGCATGAGGGCGGAACAGGCGGCAGGGTCGCACGCCGGCAGCGGCGGTGATTCGATCGCCTGCCGCCCGCAACTGCTCCGCGAGATCCTCGGGGCGCTTCACCATCAGTTTGCGGGTGCCGCTGTGCAATCCGATGGCGTGGCCTTCGAGGGCCATGCGGGCAAGGATTGGCGCCGTCTCCGGCGTCAGGTGATCGTCGATGATGAAGAACGTCGCCTGTGTGCCGGTGTCGCGCAAGGCATCCAGCAGTGCTGGCGTCCAGTCAGGATTCGGACCATCGTCGAAGGTGAGGTAGATCGTCGGCGTTGCACCGCGGGGTGGTTCAATCCGCCAGATGGATTGAGACGGCCGGAACGCCTCGAACAGAAATGGCGCCGGGGCGGTGTGCGACAGCACCGCGAGCCCGGCGATGACGATGGCGACGATCGCAAGCATTCAGCGCGCTCGTTCTGGCGCGGCGCCCACCTGTCCTGCCCCGTAGCGCTGCGTCGCGTAGCCGACAATCAGACCGACGATGCTGCCAGGCAGAATGATTTCCCAGTAGTAGTGCTTGCCGTCTGGTGTCGGCATGATCGCGATGAGGAAAGCGAAGAACGCGCCGGCGAGGAGACCGACGAGCAGACCCGCTCCCATCGAGTTCACGCGCTTCGCGAACCAGCCGACCAGCAAGCCCACGACCAGCCCCTTGAATGTGGAGCCGATGACGATGCCGACGATGTCGGGTGCCACTTCGGGCGCCGAAATCAATGCACTCAACCCGTCGAACACGCCGAGCACGCCGCCGACTACCATTCCGAGCACCGGTTTGTTCATGTCTCCTCCATTGACTTGAGGCGGCCTGTCGGCCGCTCGCGGCCGTCAACGGCCGAACACAATGGCCACCACGACCCGCATGACGATATAGGTGAGCATCAGCAGAATGGCGACACGATACGTGCGTGCCACACGCATCGACCGCTCGACGATCGTTTCCCGGTACGCCGAGACGCGCCCTCCCGTCCTGAACTGCGCCACATCCTGGGCGAGGGCTGACACGGACTGATATCGTTCGGCGGCCGCCGGCGCGAGCGCGTGCGCGCAGATCGCGCGCAATGGACGTGGCACGTCGCGGCGCCTGACGATCGCGGCTGCAGCGTCGCTGCCTGGCGCATCTCTCACCAGCAGCGAATAGAGAATCGCTCCGAGGCTGAACACGTCGGCGCGATGATCGGAGACGGCGCCGCTGGCCTGTTCCGGCGCCATGAACCCCATCGTCCCGACGATCGTTCCCGGGTTTGTCGATGATCCGTGAGCAGGACTTCCAGCGTCGGCCGCCTCCTGCCCTTTCGCAATGCTCAGGGTCGGCCCGGACGACATCCGTGCGACACCCCAATCCATGACCATCACTTCGCCAAACTCGCCGACCATGACGTTCTCGGGCTTCAGATCGCGATGGATGCAGCCGTGCGCGTGCGCAAAGGCGACCGGCTCGCAGATACGCTCGAAGATCCGAAGCGTCTCCGGCAGATCGGGCGCTTCGAGCAGGTAGTCCCGCAGCGTCTGGCCATGCACCCGCTTCATGACGTAGAACAGGCGGCCGTCGGCGAGGCGTCCCACGTCGTGTATGGGGACGATGCCGGGATGCTCGAGCCGGGCGAGCACGCGCGCCTCGGTCTGCAGGCGCTGTTCGAGCGTGGAGCTGACGGCGACGTGGGGCACCTTGATGGCCACTTCGCGCCCGAGCTCGGTGTCGTGCGCGAGATAGACCGTTCCCATGCCGCCTCGTCCGATCTCCTCCGCCACGGTGTAGCGGCCCGAGGAGAACTCCGGCCAGGTGGCAACCAACCGCAACCGCGCAACCGCTGCGTCCGACAACGGACTCAATCGAGCTCCATTCCGAAGAGATCGCGAGCTTCTCTCTTGAACTCCGAGTCGCTCCCGCACAACCCACGCAATGCGTCGAGCGCTTGTTCACGGAATCTGCGCCGCACCAGCGCAAGGTAGTTGGTGACCTGCGTGGTCGTCAGGTTGAACTGCTCGGCCAGGCGCGCGTAACTCACGTCATCTGCGGGAACGAGATCGTACTTCTCGAAGAGCTCGAAATGGATCGCACGTCCGTTGCGCTCGCACTCGGCGCGCACGGCCCGCACAGCGTTGTCGAACAACGCGCGCACGAACTCCTGGTGGAACAGCTCCTCGGCCTCGGGCGGCGCCGAGGGCGGGCGGGCGGCGATTTCGCGTTCGGCTCCGTCGAAATCGAGCGGCACGGTCTGCGTCGCCCCGCCGCGCTTGAGCCGGGAAGCCGCCTGACGAGCGTTCATCACGAACCGATCCGCGCACAGCCGGACGAACGTCCGAAACCGCGCTTTGCCTGGCTCGAACTTCTCCAGCCACGACTTCTGGAACGCATCGGCGAAGAACCCCTGAGTCAGGTCCTGCGCGTCGTCCGGCGTGAGCCGCCATGTGATTCGGAGGTGCTTGTACACAGGCTTCCAGTACCCCTCGATCAAATCGCCGAACGCTTCGCGCCGGGCGTCGTCGCTGCCGTCCCGGATCCGCTCGATTACGGAGTGCCGGGTCGCGGGGAAGCCGCCCCTCGTGCGGGCGTCACCTGTACTCATTACGCATCACATTGACGTTCATTGCGGGGGTTCAGGACGGGGGTTCATGACGGGGGTTCATCACGAGGGTTCATCACGAGGGTTCGTTGTCTCGAACAACCGGTCGTCGAGCCACCGGCTGGGAACCCCCGTCCTGAACCCCCGTCCTGAACCCTCGGCCTGAACTCTCGTCCTGAACCCCCGTCCTGAACCCCCGTCCTGAACCCCCGTCCTGAACCCCCGTCCTGAACCCCCGTCAGAGCAAGAATCCTGCAATGGTTGCGGTGACGAAGTTGGCGAGCGTGCCGGCGAGCATCGCTCGGAAGCCGAGACGCGCCAGGTCGTGACGGCGGCTGGGGGCGAGCGCGCCGATGCCGCCGATCTGGATGCCGATTGAGCTGAAGTTGGCGAACCCGCACAGCGCGAACGTCGCGATGGTGAACGACCGGGGATCCAGTGTCGGCTTGAGCGCGCCCAGCTGCGAATAGGCGACAAACTCGTTGAGCGCCATGCGCGTCCCGAGCAGGTTCCCGACGACCGGCGCGTCCGCCCAGGGCACGCCCATGCTCCACGCAACCGGCGCGAAAACCCAGCCGAAGATTTGCTGGAGGCTCAAGCCGACGAGTCCCAGCAGCGCGTTCAACAGCGCGATCAGCGCGAGGAAGGAAATCAGCATCGCGCCGACGTTGAGCGCGAGCGCAAGTCCTTCGCTGGTGCCGCGGCCCGCGGCGTCGATGACGTTGACGTCCGTCCGCTCCACTTCGAGCCGCACGGTCCCCATCGTCTCGGGCACCTGCGTTTCCGGCACGAACATCTTCGCCATCATCAACGTGCCGGGCGCGGTCATGATCACGGCGGTCAGCAGATGCTGCGCCTCGATACCGAAGAGGATGTAGGCGGCCATGATGCCACCGGAGATGTGGGCCATGCCGGCGGTCATGACGGTCATCAACTCCGATTCCGTCATCCTCGGCAGGTACGGCCGGATCGTCAGCGGCGCTTCGGTCTGCCCCATGAAGATGCTCGCCGCCACGTTGAGCGATTCAGCACCCGAGGCCCGCATCACTCGACGCATGACTACCGCGAACACCCGCACGATGACCTGCATCACCCCGAAGTAATACAGGATGGAGAACAGCGCGGCGATGAAGATGATCGTCGGCAGCACCTGAAAGGCGAAGATCACGCCGTAGCGCGCGCCTTCCGCGCCGAGCACCTGGTTCATGATCCGCGGCCAGACGACCTTGTCGCCGAGCGGACCGAAGACGAAGCTCGACCCGACGAACGCGAAGTTGAGCAAATGGTTGATCGCGGCGCCGAGCGTTTGAAAGACGCTCTGGCCGGTCGCGGTCTTCAGCACCAGGAGCGCGAACAGCACCTGCAGGCTAAGCCCCCACGCCACCGTACGCCCGTCGATCGCGCGCCGATTCGTCGAGAGCGAGTACGCGATCGACAGGATCACGATCAGCCCGACGAGCGGCTGCAGTTTGGACATGCCGGCGAACTGGGCTGCGAGCGCGAGCATCGCGGCAACCGCCAGCGCGCCTCCCAGCACGGTGGCATCACGGCTGTCGTACGGCGCGCGCCGGATCGGAGGAGGCGCAGTTGCGGTCTCGGTTCCCGCTACAGTCATTCGATGCTCCTACACAATTTCTTCCACGACGACTGCAGGGACCACCGGTGCCGCATCGCCGACGTTCACGGCTGCCGTCAAGAGAGGCATCGCCTCGGCGAGCCCGCGCCCGGCACGGTGACGGACGACGAGGATGACGTCACCCTTGCGAACGGGCGAACCAACGGGCCTCTCGACGTCGATGCCCACCGCAGGGTCGACGAGGTCTTCGAGCTTTGCCCGGCCAGCACCAAGCGCGACCGCGGCGCGGCCGATGTTCTCGGCCTGCAGAACGCTGACAAAGCCATCCCGCGCCGCGGTCACCGTCTGTGACTCGGTGACTGACGGCATGCGGGCATAGTCGTCGACGACCCGCGGGTCGCCACCCTGGTTCGCAATGACCTCCCGGAACTTCTCGACCCCGGCGCCCGAGCGCAACACATCTCTGATGCGACGTTCCGCCGACGGGCGATCGGCAGACACACCCGAGAGCACCAGCATCCGTGCAGCCAGCTGCACGGACAGATCCTCGAGATCGGCAGGCCCCTTCCCCTTCAGCGTCTCGATGGATTCGATGACCTCGCTCGCGTTGCCGACTGCCCGGCCGAGCGGGGCATCCATGCGCGTGATCAGCGCTTCTGTCCGGACACCCGAGGCAATCCCAATCGCCACCAGCGACCGAGCGAGGTTGCGCGAGTCGTCCAGGCTCTTCATGAAGGCACCCGCGCCGGTCTTCACATCGAGAACAAGCCCGCCAATGCCCTCGGCGATCTTCTTGCTCATGATCGAGGCGCAGATGAGCGGGATGCTCTCGACCGTGCCGGTCACGTCGCGGAGCGCGTAGAGCTTCCGGTCGGCGGGGGCAATCTCCGACGTCTGACCGATCAGCGCGCAGCCGATCGACGAGACGGCCGCGCGCAACTCATCGAGGGTCAGGCCCGTGCGAAAGCCTGGAATGGATTCGAGCTTGTCGAGGGTGCCACCGGTGTGGCCGAGTCCACGCCCGGACATCATCGGCACCGGCGCACCGGCTGCCGCGGCGAGCGGCGCGAGGATCAGCGACGTCTTGTCGCCGACACCGCCGGTGCTGTGTTTGTCCACGGGAACGCCGCGAATACCCTCGTAGGTCACGCGAATGCCTGACCGGACCATGGCGTCGGTCAGCACCGCGGTTTCCTCGGCGGTCATGCCGCGGAGCAGGATCGCCATCAGAAGCGCGGAAATCTGATAGTCCGGAAGCGTGCCGTCCGTGGCGCCGGCGACGAAGAACTCTATCGCGGCGCGATCCAACGCGCCGCCGTCCCGTTTCCGTCGTATGAGATCAACAGGACGAAGGTTCATGACGTGGGTTCATGACAGGGGTTCATGACGTGGGTTCATGACAGGGGTTCAACACGAGGGTTCATGACGGAGGTTCACACCACCAAGGTTCATCACGGATGTTCATCACAAAGGTTCGGGCGTCGGTCATGAGCGCGCCAAACCACAGTCGTGAACCCTCGTCGTGAACTCTCGTCCTGAACCCCCGTCGTGAACCCCCGTGTTGAACCCCCGCGTGAACTCGTTACTATAAGGTAGATTTGGTAAAATCTTCCCCATCACCTCTGAAGCATATCTACCCATTGACGTCGCGGCGGGCCTGACCGAGTTCGCGCGCACGTGCAAGGCCGCAGCCCGCGCGGTTTCCCTGTATCCGGACGGGCACCCCGCGATCGCGCAATCCCTGGCGCGGTTGGCCGACGCGACGGCGCGGCTGACCGATCGCGGACCGTTCGCCCTGCAGGTGCACGCCGATGCACTACTTCTCGACGGCGCGCGCCCCCAGAAACCGGATCTCGCCGTCACCGAGCTCGCCGGCCTTCTGCATCGTCACCTGATTGGCGGGGTGACGGTGAACTCGGGCGCCGCGGCGGATTCCTGGCGCACGCTCCTTCTGCTGCTCTCACGGCCTCCTGAGGAGGTTCGGGCGGACGGCGGCATCGCCCACCTGTGGGCCACCGCCGGAGGGCCTAGCATCGATCTCCAGGAAATCGACTACACCGAGGTACTGCGCGAGAAGGAGGGGCTGGCGGCAACCATCGACAAGATCCTCGCCGCCGCGATGAACGTTTCAGTCTCAGGGCAGGTCGCGTCGGGAACAGGGCAACTCGACGATCCGGCGCTCGCCGCGTTGGCGGACATCGTCTCGGACCGTGGGAAGCTCGAGGAGCTGATGAAACAGCTCGGCGTTCGGGCAGGGCAGGGACCTCAGGGTGCCGAGATCCAGACGTCGACGTTCCTCACGCTGGCGCGCGGCCTTGTCGAGTACATGTCGCGGACGGCGCCTGAAAAGCTGCAAGCGACGTTCGAACAGCTGGGCGAAAGCGTCAGGCACATGCCGGTTGACACGTTGATCGGCCTGCTCGCCGAACGCAATCGCCCCGAAGCGATGGCGGGCCCTGTAAACGTGGTCAACTCGCTCGTCGAACACATCCCCGACGGACCCGCGGCGAGCTTCGTCGCCAGCCACGTGGTCGCCGAGCGCGGCGCGACGGAACGCCTCGCGCACGCATTTCAGAACCTGGTGCCGGACTTCAATCGTCAACGGCAACTGCTGGCGTTGGCGCGTGACGAAGCCGAACGGTCGGACCTGGGCCAGGACGAGAGCTTCCCCGAGCTCTGGGGCCGCGTCGAGGGCATGCTGACCTCCTACTCGGACGCACGCTACGTCTCCGAAGACTATGCGCGCGAGCTGTCGCACGCGCGAACGCAGCCGATCGGCGTCGAGGGCACCGGCGACGATCCACCAGAGCGCATCGCCACGTGGCTGGCGACGGTCAGCGACGCCGCGCTGCGCAATCTCGATCGCGATCTGCTGACGGATCTGCTGCACATCGAGATGGATCCCCTGCGCTGGCGGGACGTCGCCGACACCGTTGTCTCACACGCGGACGATCTCGTGCGCGTCGGCTACTTCGATCAGGCGTGGCATCTGATCGAAACGCTCATCGCGCAAGGCACTCAACAGGAATGGCGCCAGGAGCACGCCAACGCTGCGCTCGCACGCTTTGGTGAAGGGTCGCTTCTCAAACACGTCTCGGCCCATCTTCGTGGCGCGCCGGACGCATCGTTCGAGCGCCTCAAGCGTGTATGTCACGCCATTGGACCGTCGATCATCGTCCCGCTAGCCGAGGTGCTCGCTGCCGAACAGGACGCGCGGTCGCGCCGGCGTCTGCGCGACATCCTGATCGAATTCGGACCGCGCGGTGCCGAAACAGTACGCCCGCTGATGAACGCCGGCAATTGGGAGGTCCGTCGGACGGCCGCGTATCTCCTCCGGGAGTTCGGAGGGACCGAGGGACTCAAAGAACTGGTGCCCCTGCTGTCCGATTCGGAACCGCTCGTCCAGCGTGAGGCCGTCCAGGGCCTCGTGCTCAATGGAAGCGAAGACGCGTCGGCGATCCTGCTGCAGGCGCTCAACAGCGCTTCCGGCCGGACGAAGGACACGTTGATCAAAGAAATCCTGGGCATGCGCGAGGATCGTGCGGCAGGGTTCTTCGTCCACTTCGTGCGTCATACCGAACCGAGGCGTATTCCCGCGCTGTATGTGAAGGCGATCGAGGCGCTCGGAGCTGCAGGCGGAACCGAAGCGGTGAGGGCTCTGAAGATCGCGCTGAACCGCGGACAGTGGTGGTCGCCGTTTGCCAATCGACGGCATCGCAGCGCCGCAGCGCAATCTCTACGCCGGATCGGTTCACCTGAAGCCCTTGACACACTGCGCGACGCCTCACGCAGAGGCGCGCTCGGCGCGCGTGCGGCCGCGCGGGCCGAGCTGGCGAGGGTCGAGTAAGCCATGGCCACCGACGCCACCTCCCGTCTCGCGCACTACGACGAGCTGCTGCGTCGATTTGCTGCCAGCGTCCGCGCCAGTCAGCTCTACAAATCGGATCATCCACTGCTCACGAAGAACGTGGACGGTCTGCTCGCAGCCCTCAAGCCCCTGCTTCAGCAGCAGCTCGCTGTAACCGTGGGTGTGGTCGAGCAGGAGTTCGTCGTCTCCGACACGCCCATGCCCAAGGCAAGTGGCGCGATGAAAGAA
>Ga0075430_100002669_pt1 | contig 14883 bp, 10 predicted proteins | sample RhiMetdeltSRZDD4_FD_75294 | JGI IMG/M metagenome (GOLD analysis project Ga0075430, IMG submission 75294) | Populus rhizosphere microbial communities from Tennessee, USA - Rhizosphere MetaG P. deltoides SRZDD4 | ecosystem: Host-associated > Plants > Roots > Rhizosphere > Soil | place: USA... | reverse complement strand
CCAGTGACTACCCTTCGCTAGCGCGGCAGGTCGACGTGCGGACCGTTGGGTACCGGTCGGGCGAGGACACGGTGGCCGAGGTGGTCGAGCTCTACCGGACCGGCGCCGGCGCCCTCAACCTCTCCGACGTGCGGGCCGTGGTCGCGTTCTGCGCGGCGGCGACGCCACCGCCCGGCGTGGCGCCGAGCCGGTTCACCATCGTCGGGGCCGAGATCGCCGGGGACGAGTCGCTGCTCGTGAAGCACGAGGCGTGGTACTACCAGGGCGAGACTCTCGCCCCGACCCCGTTCGTCACCTATCTGGCGGTGGTACGCGTCGAAGACTTCGTCGCCACGGTACGGTCCCGGGACGAGGCGTACGTGCGTACCCTCGCCCTCAAGGCCGCCGCGCGGCTGGTGTGACCTCCCTGCGCTGGACTGCGGCGGTCCGAGGGTCGGGGTCCGGGGCCAGGTCAGCGGTGAGGGGCGCCTGCGCGCGTGGGGATCAGCTCAGGCCCACGGCCGGACCCGGGTCGTGCCGGCGGGGTGGTGGTGCCTGCACGACCGGCCGGACTCCTTTACGGGTCTCCCAAGGGTTGTCGGGATCGGGCTGCCGACCCGCAGGCTCCTCCCGCCGCGGTTGGCCGGGCTCGCCGGTGGATATCGAGACCAGATGCCCGTCGGGCGTGCGGAACGTACCGGGTCCGGTCGCCGCGGTTCCGCCCCCAGCACCGGCGCCAGGTCCACGCTGGTGGGCCACGACCGCTCCACCTGGGTCGCCTCGGTGCTGGTGGGTCGTGCCCGCTCCGCCGGTGTCGCTGGCCTGCTGGCGACCCCAGACGACGCCACCGGCCGGGGTACCTGCCTGATGAACGCCCCAGGCGGCGATGTGGGAGGCACCTGGGCGGTTCCCGCTGCTCGGGGCGGCGGTGTTCGTCTCGCCGAGCACCCCGCCGACCGGGTTCGCCCGCTGGACCGGCCGGTGCCCGCCGGGCTGGGCCAGCCCGATGCCGGGTGGCCCGCCGATCACCCCGCCGGCCGGCATCGGTCGGGCGCCGTGACCAGGCCGGTCGGCGCCCGGATGCCCGGGTGAGACAGTGCCTGGGTGACCGGCTAGGGGAGCACCTGGATGACCAGGCGGAGCACCCGGCCGGGCGCCACCGTCAGGTGCCGGCGCGGCCGTACCTCCGCCTGGCGACCGTCCGGGGCCCCCAGGCGATGGCGCGCCCGGGACCGGGCCGATCACCCCAGGAACCCGGCCGCCGGTGGCAGGCGCTGGCCGCGCGGTCCGTGGCGCGGGCGCGGACCGCGAGAGTGGGGCCAGTGGCAGCGGCGGTGGCGGATGCGCAGGCGGTGTGCGAGTGCCGGGAACCGGCGGCGACCCGGATGCGCGGGCCACGCTGGAGCGGAGGCCGGCGGGCGCGACCTGGGGTCCAGACCGCACCGGTGGACCAGTTGGTCCCGGCGCTGCTGGGCGCGCCACGCCGGGGGCGGTCCGGACCGCCGGGGGAGACGGGACCGCCGCGGGAGCCGGGACCACTGGAGGGATGGCGGGCGGCACCAGGCGCTGGCCGCGGCGTGACGGGACAGCCGCCGCGCCATCCTCGGCCAGGCTCGGTGCCGTGTACGCTGGCGGCGTGACCATCAGGTAGCTCGCCGCGGCGAGCGCCCCGCTCAGCTCCACCATCAGCCCGCGGGCCTGCTGTGCCAGCTCCTCCTGCCGGCCGGGCGGGACCGGGGCGGGACCGGGCGACGGAACCGGCGTGCCAGCGGCCGGCGGCCGGTACGCGGCGAGCCGCTCCTCGTTGGCGAGCCACTCCTCGTACACCGGGCGCAGCCTGTTCCGCGTGGTGTCGATGGTGGCGGTGACCACCGAGACCGTGGTGTGGTTCGCCGCCGCCGCGTCGTACGTCGACTGCACCGACGAGATCATCTCGTCCATCCGGGCCAGGTAGGCCTGGGCCGCCTCGCTGCGCTCCGGCGGCCAGGTCACCGCGATCCACTCCCGGTAGTCCCGCATCCGTCGCAGGTGGGCCGAGGTGAGCTGGTACGCCTTCCGCCAGCCGTCCACATGCGTCCACTGTGGATCAGTCGGGTAGCCGGCGAGCACCGACCAGATCTGCGCTACGTCCATCCTGGACCAGTCGGTGTAGCCGCCGCCGCCCTCCGCCACGGAGTGGGGCATCAGGCGACATCCTCGGCCCGGCCGGCGGCGAGCCGGTCCGCGTCGCCGTACCGCTGGCTGGCCACCTCGGCGCCGGCGGCGAGCGCTCCCGTGGCGTTGCCGTGCTCGGCGAGCAGCGCGGTGAGGACCTGCTGGCTCTCGCGGTGCCGGGTCAGGAACTCCAGCAGCTCGACGAAGCCGGTGGCCGGCGCCGCCGCCGGCACCGTCATGTCGGCGTCAACCAGGTCACGTTCGGGCAGGAAGCCCTCTGCCAGCTCGGCGCGCAGCGCCGCCGCGACGCCCGCCATGCCCGCGTGGTCGGCCCCGATCGACAGGTGGTCGTAGGCCGGCCGCCACACCGGCGCGGCGTCGTCCCGCCAGAGCTCCAAGGTGCCTCCCAGGTGAACGGGCGCGTCAGGGGTGTGGAGGGGTCAGCCCGGCAGCCCGGAGGCCCGCCACGCGCCCGGCCCGGGCCGGGCGCCGGTCCGCAGGCTGCGCCCTCCGGCCAGGCCACTGGCCCACCAGCGGGAGACCCGCGCGGGCACCGGCGGGGACACCCCCCGCCGCCGCAGCAGAAGTACGCCGACCAGCGCCGCGACCTCCTCCGCGGTCGGCGTGCCCCGCTCGATACGGATCACCGGTTCGGTATCTTGTCCGTTCCGCAACGCCTCGACCCTCCGGACGAATAGACAGAGCCGAGCATACTGGGCTGGTGGCCGGCAGCGCGCTGGGTGCACTGCGGGGCGGCGCCGTTCTCGGTGCGGTCCTCGGGCTCGCCATGGCGGCTCCGGCGGCAGCGACCTCGGCGGGGACAGCAACCTCGGCGGGGGCAGCGGCTCCGGTGACGCCAGCGGCAGCGGCTCCGGCCGCGCCGACCCGGGCCACCGACCCGGAGCCTGCCTCGTCCCCCGCGCCGATCGCCTTCACGGTCACCCTGGCGGCCCGGCTCTGCGACTCGTACGCGCAGGTCATGGCCAACCGGGTCCGCGGCGACGCGCAGGAGAGCCTGGCCCGGCCCGGCCTGGACAGCGTCTACCGGCCCGGCCAGCCGGTGGACCCGGCGGTGGAGGCCGCGGCGTCCGCGGCCTGCCGCCCGCTGCCCGGCTGGCGCTTCACGTTCGGCGACGGCCACACCCGGCCCGGGCTGTTCAGCGTGGTCAAGGGGGTCAACGGGGGCGCCGGGCCGACCGCCGCCGGCACGCCGCTGCTGGACCAGCTCGGCAACCCGACCGAGCACCAGCTGGCCGGCGCGGTCACGGTGACGCTCACCGAGCGCCAGGCACAGCTGGCCCACCAGCACCGGCTGTGGGTCCAGGGCGGGCGGGTCGACAACCCGGCCGGCTCGTACGGCTTCGGCGCGCTGCGCTGCGCGGTCGACAACGGCAACGGCAACAACGTGGAGTGGGTGGGCTTCCCCGCCGGCACCCGGCACGTGTTCTGCTTCGCCTACTACGTGCGCTCCCCGCCGGGCGCCGCCGCGCTGGTGGTACGGCAGGAGGTCACGCGCCGGCTGGGCGTGCCGCAGCGGTTCCCGTTCACCTCTGACGCGTCGTACCGGCCGGGCGGGCTGTTCACCCTGACCACGGCCGGGGACCCGGTCTCGGCCACGTTCGTGCGGGCGGCCGGCGGGCCGTACCCGGTCACCGCCCGGCTGCCCGAGGGGTGGCGGCTGGCGTCGGTGACCTGCGCGTCGCGCTCCGGGCAGAGCTCGGCGGCCGTCAGCGAGGCCACCGCCACCGTGACCCTGGCCGCTGGCGACCTGATGACCTGCACCTACACGGCCGAGCCGCCGGGCGCGGGCGCCGGCGCGCTGACCCTGCGGGCGGTCACCTCGGGCGCGGTCGGCGCGGTGGCCTTTGCGGTGTCGGGGGCGGCCGGCACCCGCCGGCAGGCCGCCACCACCGCCGCCGAGGACTCCGCGACGGTGGCGAGCGGCGACGACCTGGCCGGGCTACCCGCCGGCGGGTACGCCGTGACGGTCACCCCGCCCAGCGGCGCCGGCCGGTGGGGGCTGTCCGCCGTGGTCTGCGACGGCGAGCGGGTGGCCGCGGACGGGTGGACGGTCAACGTGCCCATCGCCGACGGCCAGCGCCGCGACTGCGTCGCCCACCTGACCCACCGGCCGGCCGCGCTCACCCTGCGCCTGGCGACGCTCGGCGGCACGGCCGGCGGTGGGTTCACGGTCACCCCCGCGCCGTCGCCGGTGGCAGGGGCCGGGGACGGCTGGCCGGCGAACGCCACGACGAGCGCGTCCGGGCCGCCGGTCGCCGCTGGTGGCAGCGTCCCGCAGGAGCTGCCGTTCGGGTCGTACACGGTGGTCTCGACGCCCCCGGCCACGACGGCGGCCGGCAGCTGGCGCCTGACCGGGCTCTCCTGCGCCCCGGGGACCGGCCGCTCCGACGCCGATGGCGTGCTGACCGTGGAGCTGACCGAGACGGTGCCGCAGGCGGTGTGCACCGCCACCTACGAGCTCCAGCCGGCGGTGACGCTGCAGGTGGAGGCCAGAGCCGAGGGCACGCTGGAGGCGCGGACCGGTGCCCTGGTCCTGGAGGTGTCCTGCGCGGACGGGGCGACCGGCCGGGTCGTGCTGCCCGCCACCTCGACCGGCCCGGTGGCGCTGCCGAAGGCGCTGAGCTTCCCGGCGCCGACCACGTGCACCGTGACCGGGGCCGACAGCGGCGGGCCGGCCACCCTGTCCGCGTCCATGGAGGACGGGCCGCTCCAGCTGCCTGGCACCGTGCAGATCGGCACGCGGCCGGTGACCGTGACGGTCGTCGCCGCGTACGGCGAGGCCGCCGCCTCCCCGCCACCCCTGGAGCAGCAGGTGGCTCGGCTGCTGCCGATCGCGGCGATCGGGGTCGGCCTGGTCGGCATCGGCGCGTTGGTGCTGCTCGTGGTGCTTGCCCACCGCGGCGGCCGCTGACGCCACGCCGCCCGCTCTGCCCGGAGCCCGTGAGGACTGCCTCATGCCGGTCCGTTGCCGCATGATCCGGCCCAAGGTCGGGTAACGAGGTTCCGATGACTGGCACACAGACCCTCGTCGCCGGGCGCTATCGACTGGTGGAGCCCCTGGGCCGCGGCGGTATGGGCACGGTCTGGCTGGCCCGCGACGAGATCCTGCACCGGGACGTCGCGGTCAAGGAGGTCGTGCCGCCGCCGGGCCTGACCCAGCAGGAGCAGGAGGACCTACGCCGCCGCACGCTGCGGGAGGCGCGGGCCGCCGCCCGCCTCAACCATCCCAACGTGGTACGTATGTACGACGTCGTGGACAGCCCGGGCGCGCCGTGGATCGTGATGGAGTACGTGCAGGGCCGGTCGTTACAGCAGGTCATCGTGGAGGACGGCCCGGTCCCGCCGGCGCGGGCGGCGCGGATCGGGCTCGACGTGCTCGCCGCGCTGCAGGCCTCCCACGCGGTCGGCGTGGAGCACCGCGACGTCAAGCCCAGCAACGTGCTGCTGGCCCAGGACGGCCGGGTGGTGCTGACCGACTTCGGCCTGGCCACGGCGCCCGGCGAGGCGACGGTGACCCGGCCCGGCCTGGTGCTGGGCTCGCCCGCATACATCTCCCCGGAGCGGGCCCGCGGCGAGAACGGCGGACCCGAGTCGGACCTGTGGTCGCTCGGTGCCACGCTCTACGCGGCGGTGGAGGGCAAGTCCCCGTTCGACCGGTCGTCACCGATGGCCACCCTGACCGCGCTCGCCACCGAGGACCCCCCGCCGCCGAAGCGGGCCGGCCGGCTGCGCCGGGTGCTCGACGGCCTGCTACGCAAGGACCCGGCCGAGCGGATGAGCGCCGCTGAGGTCGAGCGGCTGCTGCGCAAGGTGGCCGGCAGCGACCGGCCCTCGGCGTTGACCCAGGCGTTCCGCCGCACCACCGCGCCGGCCGGGCGCCCGTCGCCGGCCGCTGCCGCCCAGTCCTCGGCCAGCTCGGCCGTCGTGGCCGTACGGCCACCAGCTGTCCTACCCGCTCCAGCAGGGGGCGGAGCTGCCCTACCCGGCTTGGCCGCCTCCGCGGCGGCACCACGCGTGCTGCCGGGGTCGGGGTCGGCCACCGAGACGGTGCCGCGGCGGGAGCTGCCGGAGGTGCCGCGGCTGCCCGAGCACCCGTCGATCGGGCGGGCGCCCGTCCCGGTCCGACCGGTTCCGGAGGAGGAGCCCGACACCGCCGACCGGAACAGCCACCGGATCCGGCTGGCGATCGCCGTACTGGCGCTTCTGGCGCTCGGGCTGGCTGCCTTGGCCCTGTTGGGGCCGGAAGGGCAGCTCCCCGGTGGCGGAACCGCTGACCCGCGCGGCGGGTCGGAGCCGGCCACCTCACCAGCCTCGCAGCCGACGCCAGACCCGGGCGCGGGCACGGACCCGGCGACCGGGCCCACGGCCGGGCCGACGACCGCCGCCCCACCGGCCGGGCAGCCGCCCGCCGGTGCTCCCGCGACCCGCCCGCCTGCGCAGGTGCCGGCGCCCACCCCCGGCTCGGGTGGCTTCACCCCGCCCGCCGGCTGGCGGATCTACCGCGACTCGACCGGTTTCTCGGTAGCGGTGCCGTCGAACTGGACCGTCTCGCGCCGCGGCACGATCGTCTACTTCGACCAGCCTGACGGCAGCCGGCTGCTCGGGATCGACATCACCGACGAGCCCAAGTTCAACCCGGTGGCGGACTGGGAGGCCCAGGAGGACTACCGGGTCGCGCGCGGCGACTTCCCCGACTACGAACGCATCAAGATCGTTGAATGCAACTTCTTCCGGGCCTGTGCCGACTGGGAGTTCCGCTACACCCGCAACGGCGTACGGATGCACGTGAACAACCGCGGGTTCGTGGTGTCGGACACCCGGGCGCACGGCATCTGGTGGTCCACGACCGACGCGGACTGGGCGGCGAGCTTGGCGTACCTGGATGTGGTCTTCCGCAGCTTCCGCCCCGCGCCGTAGCGGCTGCACCAGGTGACATCTCCCAGCTACCGGCGACCGCGCACCAGGTCGCCGATGACCGGCAAACGCCAGCTCCGGCGGCCTACGGATAAGGTCGGCGCGTGGCCGAGTCGTGTTATCTGCGCTACCCGCACGTTGCACGCGATCTCGTCACGTTCGTGGCTGAGGACGATGTCTGGCTCGCCTCGCTGAGCGAGGCGGCGGACGGCCGGGGCACCCGGGCGTGGCGGCTGACTGCGGACCGGGCACCGGTGCTGCATCCGCGGCTGAACCCGTCAGCCACGCACGTCGCCTGGGTCTCGACTCGCGACGGCATCCGGTCGCTGTTGGGCGGCCCGCGCGAGGCGTATGCGGTGTCCGTGGACGGCGGTTCGATCAGGCGGCTCACGTACTGGGGTGACTGGTTCGCGACGGTTCGCGGTTGGGTCAGCGACGACGAGGTGCTCGTGCTCAGCCGGACCAGCCAGCACGCCAGCAGGAAGACGTGGGCGTACGCCGCGCCGTTGAGCGGGCCGGCTCGCCGGCTCGGCTACGGGCCGGTGGGTGACGTCGCGGTACACGACGGTGCTGTGCTGGTGGGCAGCGCCATGAACGTCGAGCCGGCCGAACCGGCCCATTGGAAGGGCTACCGCGGCGGCGCCGGTGGCAAGATCTGGTACTCGCCGGACGGCTCGCACTACGAGCGGATCCTCGCCGCCGTGGGTGACAACCTGGTGAACCCGATGTTCGTCGGGTCCCGGGTGGTGTTCCTGTCGGACCACGAGGGGACCGGCGCGCTCTACTCCGCGCGCCCGGACGGCGCGGACCTGCGCCGCCACACCGACCTCGGCGAGTACTACGCCCGGCACGCGACGACCGACGGCCAGCGCGTGGTCTACCAGCGTGCCGGGGAGATCTGGATGCTCGGGTCGCTGGACGCCGAGCCGGTACGCCTGGACATACGGCTCAGCGGAGACCGCTCGGGGCGCGCCCCCTACCAGCTGTCCGCGCGGTCGCAGCTGGGCTCGTTCACGCTGGGTCCAACCGGCCGGGTGCTCGGCGCCGAGGTACGTGGCACTGTGCACTGGCTGCCCGGCCGGGACGAGCCCGCCCGGGCGCTGCTCGCCGAGCCGGGCGTACGCGGTCGGCTCCCGGTGGTCATCCCGGGTACGGACGCCGTCGCGTGCGCGTCGGACAGCGGCGGCGAGGACGGTCTCGATGTGATCCCGGCTGATGGGTCGGCTGCGCGGCGGATCGGGCACGGCGAGCTTGGCCGGATCCTGGAGCTGGCGGTGGCGCCGGACGGGCGCACCGCAGCGGTCGCGTGCGCCGACGGCCGGCTGCTGACCGTGGCGCTGGACGGCGAGCCGGTCATCACCGAGATCGCACGCAGCACCAACGCAGAGGTAGCGGGCCTGGCCTTCGCTCCCGACTCCGCGCTGCTCGCCTGGGCGCAGCCGTGGCGGCCGGAGCGCCGTGGCTCGCACATACGGCTGGCCCGCCTGGCCGACGGCACCGTCGTCGACGTGACCCCGCCCCGCTTCGACGACACCTCGCCGGCGTTCACCCTGGATGGCAAGCACCTGGCGTTCCTTTCGAACCGCACATTCGACCCGGTACGCGACACGCATACCCCTGATCTCGGGTTCCTGCCCGGGGTGCGGCCGTATCTTGTGCCGCTGCTGGCCACAACGCCTTCGCCGTTCGCACCGCAGCTGGATGGCCGTCCGGCAGAACCGGGGGTTCCCACGACGCCGGTCGGTCTCGACGTCGATGGGCTGGCCGAGCGGGTCGTGCCGTTCCCCGTGGCGGCCGGACGGTACGAGAAGCTGCGCGCAGTCACCGACGGCGTGGTGTGGCTGGCGCTGCCGCTCGCCGGCGAGCTGGGTGAGGCGGCAGTCGGCGCGGCCGAGGAGCACCCGACCCGGCTGGTCCGCTACGACCTGGCTGCGCGCAAGCGCTCGATCGAGGTCGAGGCCCTGGACGACTACGCGGTCTCGGCGGACGGGAACCGGCTCGCCTACCGGACCGGTGAGACGGTGGAGACCAAGCCGACCGGCGTGGACAAGGTTGTCACCGTCGACCTGGACCGGATCCGGGTGACCATCGAACCGGCGGCCGAGTGGGCGCAGATGTACCACGAGGCGTGGCGGCTGATGCGGGACAACTTCGAGCGCGCGGACATGGCAGGCGTGGACTGGCCCGCGATGCGCGAGCGCTACCGGCCGCTGCTCGACCGCATCGGCTCAGTGGACGACCTGCGCGATGTGCTGTGGGAGCTGCACGGCGAGATGGGCAGCTCGCACGCTGGGATAATGCCACCGGCCGCGGACGGCGACCCGGCGCTGGCCCAGGGCCTGCTCGGTGCCGACATCGAGCGTACCGAGGATGGGGCCTGGCGGATCGCGCGGATCCTGCCCGGTGAGTCGTCGGTGGTCGGCGCGCGCTCCCCGCTGGCCGCCCCGGGCATAGCCGCAGCGCCGGGCGATCTCATCGTCGCGGTGGACGGGCGGCCGGTGGACCCGGACCTCGGCCCGAACGCGCTGCTTGTCGGCAAGGCCGACGAACCGGTCGAGCTGACACTCCGGCGCGACCAATCCGACCGGCGGGTCGTCGTGGTTCCGCTGGCGAGCGAGTACGCGGTCCGCTTCTACGACTTTGTCGCCCGGCAGCGGGCCGCGGTCCGCGACGCCTCCGGCGGGCGGCTCGGCTACCTGCACATGCCGGACATGATGGCGCGGGGCTGGGCGGAGCTCCACCGGGACCTGTACCCCGAGCTCCAGCGGGACGGCCTGATCGTGGACCTACGGGAGGCGGCAGGCGGCGACGACTCGGTGCCGGTGATCGAGAAGCTCGCCCGGCGCATCACCGGCTGGAACGTGTCCAGGTACGAGGAGCCGTTGAGCTACCCCCTCGAGGCACCGCGCGGGCCGGTCGTGGCGATCGCGGACGAGTACACGATGTCCGGCGGTGACATCGTGGTCCAGGCGTTGAAGTCCTACGGCATCGCGACCGTGGTCGGCACCCGTACCTGGGGCGGCACGCGCGGCGTCGACCTCAAGTACCACCTGGTCGATGGCACGCTGGTGGCGCAGCCGAAGTACGCCTGGTGGTTCGCCGGCGTCGGCTGGGCGGTGGAGAACCACGGCGTGGATCCGGATGTCGAGGTGACGATCGCGCCGCATGACTGGGCCGCGGGCCGCGACCCTCAGCTCGACACCGCCGTCCGGCTGGCTTTACAGGCCCTCCAGCAGCGGCCACCCGCGACTCCGCCTCCTGTCTGACCGTGGCGCAGGTCCACCGCGCCGGTGGCGTAGCCGGTGCCGCATGGGCCCAGCACCGGACCAGGTCCATACAGGATGTTGGTCCGGTAGGTCGTTGTCGCTGCCGCGTCGTACACCGCAGCATGCGGACTGTCGTACGAGCCGTAGAAGGCCCCCCGCGACGTGGGGGTCGTCTGGGCTGCTGGCCACAGCCCCCGAGGCCGCCGCGGGGAGTCCGCCGAGCCGTAGGTACGGACCTTGGTCAGGCTGGTGGTGTCCCAGGCGGCATAGCCTGCCGGGATGAACCGACGGGGATGCCTGCACCACATGGAGCTGTGAGTTGGTGTGACATTCTGTCGAAGTGTCGGACGCCGGTACGTGTTGGTCGGCCCTCGCGGAGCCATGGCGGCGCTGCGTCCTGCTCGCATGGGAGTCGTTCCAGGCCGGCGAGATGCCGGTCGGTGCGGGTTGTCGTCGACCGCACTGGAACGACCATCAGTGCGGGGCGGACTCGTCAGCATGAAGGGGTCGCACCAGCCGGCCAACTGGCTGGCACCAGGTTGGCGCATGCCGAGGTGAACGCGTTGGCCGCGCTACCACCGGCCGACTATCGCGACCACACCATGTACACCACTCTTGAGCCCTGCCTACTGTGCACCGCGGCGTTGACCCACTCGCACATCGGTACGGTCCGGTTCGCCGCCGTCGATCCACCATGGGACGGGCTCCTCGCGGCTGGCCCGGCCGTCCCCCCGATGACCCGGATCGACGAGCTGCGCCCGAACGGGGGATTGGCCAGCACCAGGCTGGCCCGACGGTCGGGCTCACGGGTGAGCGAGTCGCGCACCTCGATCAGCGACGGCCCGTTGGGCTGGCCGATGCCGTGCAGCAGCATGTTCATCGCGGCGAGCCGGGCGGTGCCGTCGACCAGCTCCACGCCGGTGATCGCCCCGCTGGCCAAGCGTCGCCGTTGGTCCGGAGTTAGCATCACAGCGTATCGAAGATACGCAAGATCGCAAGCATGCGCTGCGCGCCGTAGTAGCTGGACTGGGCGACCCGCCTGGTGGGCGGCGTACTCGACCGTGGTGCGCACCCTCTGTCTGATGAGGGTGATCGATCAACTATCTAGGGCCTGTTTACGCTGGCGTCTAGCCAGCCTAGACTCCTACCCTTGTGGTCAAGGAGATGAGCCTGCGAAGCGTGGAGAAGGCTCTCTGGGAGGAAGGTTGCCGGGTGCTCAGTGAGGATGGCAAGCACACCAAGTGGGGCTGTCCCTGTGGCAGCCACACCACGGCAGTGCCGCGCCATCGGAGCATCTCCCCGGTGTTGTCCGCAACATCATCCGTGATCTTGCGTGTAGGCCGAAGGGATGGCTGCAGTGACGACCTACCGAGTGCGCGCCAAGCGATGGGCGCGCGGTTGGGAGCTTCACATCGACGGGGTCGGTGTGACCCAGTCCCACCGGCTTGCCGACGCCAAGGACATGGCCCGCAGCTACATCGCCATGGTGTGCGACATCTCGCCGGACTTGTTCACGGTTGACATCGTCCCCGAAGTCGGAGGGGGGCTTGACGAAGCCGCCACCAACGCTCGGGAGGCGGTACGCCAGGCGGAGGAGGCACAGCGCCGAGCCGCCGCCCGGTCGAGGAGCGTGGCGCGTCAGCTTCATGAGCGCGGACTTTCGGGGCGTGACATTGCGGCACTGCTGCAGCTTTCCCCCCAGCGGGTGTCTCAGCTACTCCAGCCCAAGGGCGGCGGCAAGGCCGGTGGGAGCACAGCGGCTGCACAGGCTGCTGTCAAGAAGACGCGTAGGGGCACGAGCAGCGCCGCCTGACCGCTCGCTCTACCCGGCCTACACAGGCAACGTCGTGACCGCCGCGCTCGCGAGCGGGTGGCGCGGTTGTCGGTGGCTACAGCGCGAGAAGGCGGCGCAGGCCGTGGTCGACCTGGTTGGCGAGACTCACCGGTATGCGACCGTGCCGGTGCCCGAATGCCGACGGATCAGCGAACCTGATGCGGACAGGTCGATGGTGCCACCACCTGCGAGATCTCCCGGTAATGGCAGGAGGAGGTCGGGCACGTTGCCGTCTGCTCGGCTGTGCACCAGGACGATCACGGGATAGGCGTGGCAGTAGGTGTTGGCACTGACGACCAGGACCGGGATCCGTCAGCTGCGAGGGTGTAGTCGACGATGTCGCCACGGGCCGGTATGGCGCTTCGGGCTACCGCGCGGCGTTGAAGTCGGCGAACGCAGCGGCGTCCGCACCGGTCAGGGATGCGTGCCACGCATGTGCGGCAGCCACGGCGCGCCGGTCCAGATACTCGCGGATGGCCTGGGCGACCAGGGCCGAGCGGTTGCCGTCACCAGCGGCGGCGTTGAGATCCGCGCCCAGCTCGTCATCAAGGGTGACGGAGATGCTGACGGCCACAGCCGCGACGCTACCAACGATGTTGTCGCTAGTACGACCTGCGGTCGGATCGGCGTGTCGCCGGCCGATCTCGGGGAGATGTCGACCGAGCTGCGCACTTCAGCCGAGCGAGCCGAGTAAGGCTCCCCATGACTGCCAAGATCACGATCTAAGCGCCAATAGCAAAGTCTGGCTTCACTTTTCTTGCAATAGTCGTGATCTTGAAGCCCCTGGGCGCTCATTCCTGGGACGGCATGAAGCGCGCGCTCTACTTCACCGCGGCGGGGCGTGCGGAGATCGACTCCGGGGCCAGCGGCTCATCGCCGGCCTGGGCGTCCCGGCTGTCCGATGACGACCTGGCGCAGATGAGGCGGCAGCATCCCGTCGAGCCGCGGTGGGCTGCCCAGGATCGCTTGGGACAGCCCACCGCGCGGGCAAAAGAGCTAGAACTGCAGGGGGAGCGTGCCGAAGAACTGGACTCCCACGTAGTGGCCGTACTTGAACGGGTCGGTGCCGGTGGAGTGGCCGTAGAGGATCTGCTCGGCGCCGGGTACCGCAATTGGCGGATGGGCCGGGTCGTACGTGACAAGGGACGGGCTGGGCGAGTACCCGATAGAGAACCCGGTGTAGGAGGCGTTCCCGAGCGACGACCCGACCGGCACGTGCGCCCGGATGTGGGTGTAGCCAACGCTCGGCCCCGCGTTGAAGTAGTCCGTCGTGCCGAACTGGCCGCCCGACGGCACCGAGGTCAGCGGCGCCGGCAACCCGGGAGGAGGCGTGGCAGCAGGATCGAAGATCTTCGGCTGCAACCCGAAGAACAGGAACTGCGGGCCGACGTAGTGCGCCTGCACGCTGAACCCCTCGGAGCTGCTGAGCTGCCAGCTACCAGCCGCCACGGCGACCGGCGGGGCGGCCACCCGGAAGCTGCCGGACAGCGAGTACTGCCCCTCCGCGAACGTCCCGGTCCCGGACGCCGAGCCGATCAGCAGCGGCGACAGCGAGGACCCGACGTCCAGCCGCAGGCTACCGGTGGGCGGCCCGGGGTCGTGCGTCAGCAGCGGACCGTTGTAGCCGACCGAGAGGTTGTAGCGCGCCACCGGCGGCACCCAGGCGGGCAGCCCGGGCAGGCGCAGCCGCCCGGTCTCACCGGTGTCGGCCCGGCTGCGGTCCCCGCTGGCGTACTGGCGCAGGGAGTCGTCCACATCCGCGCCCTCCGGGTCGACGAAGCGCATCGGGTTGTTCGCGCCGTACCCGTAGAGGTTGACCGACGCGCCGTTGTCCAGCGCCGGCTCCGGGCCGGCGGCGTAGGCCGGGTCGGTGGAGACGAACTGGCTGATCCGCGGGTCGTAGTAGCGGGCGCCGAAGTAGTAGAGGCCGGTCTCCTCGTCGAGCTCCTTGCCGGTGAACATGTTCGGCGTCCACTCGATGTTTGACTTCTCCATCACCCAGGTCTCCCCGTACGGGAAGAACTCGGTGTGCTGGAACAGCTGGCCGAGCGGGTCGGTGACGTCGCGGCTGCTGCCCTGGTGGTCCGGGTGGTAGAGATAAAGATCCTTCTCGTACGGGTTGGCGGCGCCCCCGCCACCCCCGGGCTTGTCCTGCTTGGCGAGCTTGGTGGCGAGCCGGGTCGAGCCCACGTAGATGTCCTTCTGCGCCACCTGCCGGTCGCGGATGGTCAGGTACTGGTTGACGTACACCGTCTCGCCGGCCGGGCCCCGCTTGACCACCCGGTTGCCGGAGTCGTCGTACTTGTACGCGATCTCCTGGCCGTTGGTGGTGATGGACCGGATCCGGCCGTCCTCGTCAAAGACCGAGTCGCGCCGGTTGGCGTTGGTGTCGTCATCCCAGCCGACCTGGCAGCCGCTCGGGTCGTAGCGGTAGCTCAGGTCGCCCACCTTGGTCGGTGCGTGCGGGTGCGGCCCGCCGTACGTGTAGCCGTACCCGTAGGTCGTCTCGTGCACCGGGTTGACCTCGCCCGACGGTGACACCACGTCATGCGTCTGCTGCTTGGAGACGATGTTGTGGATGTTGTCGTACGCCATGGCCAGCGTGTACTTGTCGGTCTTGAGGCCGCCGCTGTGCGTGTACTGCCCGGTCGCCCCGACCAGCCGGTAGAGGTCGTCGTAGCTGAACGCCTGGCTGGACGGCCCGCCGAACTCGTT
>Ga0075430_100002668_pt1 | contig 14883 bp, 12 predicted proteins | sample RhiMetdeltSRZDD4_FD_75294 | JGI IMG/M metagenome (GOLD analysis project Ga0075430, IMG submission 75294) | Populus rhizosphere microbial communities from Tennessee, USA - Rhizosphere MetaG P. deltoides SRZDD4 | ecosystem: Host-associated > Plants > Roots > Rhizosphere > Soil | place: USA... | reverse complement strand
CAAGAGGTCGGACAAAATGAGCGCTTCTGCCGGAACCCTGGCCGAGCCCGCGGCGTCCCGCGCGGACCGGCACACCACCGTGCTGTTCGCCGAGCTTCATGCCCCCGCCCCGGCCGACAACGCCGCTCGCTATCTCCGGATCCTGGGCCAGGCCGCAGAGCTCAGTGGTGGACGCGTGCTCCACAGCCGGCAGGACGGGGTGCTCGCGCTGTTCTCGACGCCGACCGCCGCAGCGGCCGCCGCGGCGCGCATGCACACCTATGCGGAGACGCTTCCTCCCGAGCCGGCCAAGCCGGGACTGCGCATCGGGTTCCATGCCGGGCCGGTGCGCCAGCGCGAACAGGACATCTTCGGCGACACGGTCAACCTTGCGATACAGCTAGCAGAGCACGCGAGGAACGGCCAGGTACTCGTGTCCGACGAAACCGCGAGCAGGCTGACACAAGCCCTGCAGGACTACGTGCGGCCCCTGCGCCGCATGCCGGTCAAGGGCGCGTCCGCCGACGTGCTGCTCGGCGAGCTGGTGTGGCGCGACGCGATCAAGCCGATCGCGTCCGCGAGCGCTGCGGCGAGCGAAGCGCGCGTCGTGCTGCGGGTTACGTACGCGGGAAAGACCCTCACGCGCCGCCGCCAGGGCGACGTCCTGACAATCGGCAGGGATGGCGAATGCGACCTGCGCGTCGAGGGCGCCAAAGTTTCACGGCGTCACTGCCGGCTCCAGCTGCGTGGGCCGGCGCTGGTTCTGCGCGACGAGAGCAGCAACGGCAGCTTCGTCGCTGCGCAGGGACAGGCCGAGATGCATGTGCGCGGCGGGGAGCTTCCCCTGCCGGCGTACGGGCGCATTGGCCTCGGGCAGTCCTGCAGCGCCGGCGGCGAGGTGGTGACGTATACCTGCGGTTGAGCAACGGCTGAAAATGAAACGCCCCGATCTGCTCGCGCAGCCGGGGCGTTGGTAAGGCGAGAGCCGGCTGTCTAGCTGGCGTCGCTCCTGATACCGATGCTGGTTGATCCGGAGTTTAGCCCGCCGGTCCTGCCTTGATGGTCTCTCACTGGATCACCTCCTTTCAAAGTTGCCAGCCCCAAATATAGCATCTAGCGCCTGAGGCCCTCGGGCACGCCATTCGGAAAGCGTTTCAATATTTCTTCCTTCAGGCGAGCGGCGCGGTTTTCAGGAGCGGGATGGGTGGAAAAGAATTCCGGCTGCCGGGAGCCGCCCGACGCCTTCGCGAGGACTTCCATGACGCGGATCATCGCGCGCGGATCGTAGCCGCCCTCGGCCATGATGCGGATGCCGAGCGCGTCGGACTCGAGCTCGTCCTCGCGGCCGTATTTCATGTTGATCATTCCACCCACCAGCTGCCCGATCTGCGCGGTGCTGTAGTCGCCACTGCCCACCACCAGCGCGCCCAGCAGCCCCTGCGTGAGCTGCTGTTTCGCCAGGCGCTCCGAGGAATGGCGCGCGATCACGTGGCCGATCTCGTGGCCGAGCACTCCGGCGAGCTCGGCCTCGCTCTTCAAAAGGCCGAGGAGCCCTTCGGTGATGAAGATCGGCCCGCCCGGCAAGGCGAACGCGTTCACGGTCTTCGGGTCGGCCAGGACGTGAAAGCTGAACTTGTAGGGGCTCTTCGCCGCCACGCTCTGCGCCACCAGCTTCTCGCCGACCAGGCGCACCAGCGAGCGCGCCTTCTCGTTCTGCGACAGCCCGCCCATCTGCGCGGCCATCTGCGGCGCGCTCTTGTAGCCGAGCGCGATCTCCTGCTCCGGGCTCAGGGCGACGCGCTGCTTCTCGCCGGTGAGCGGGTTCTCGCTGGTGCTGCCGAAGTACGTGATCGCCGCCATCAGCGCGATGACGGCGGCGATCACCAGCCGCGCTTTGCCCATATCGAAAGATTAGTCCGGCAGATTCTCCAGTCGTTCGCGCGGCACCTTCACCGAGACGCCGGCACGCTCTTCCTGTAGCGTCATCGCTACGCGGCAGTCGCGCTCGCTCCACCCGCGCTTCATCGCCTCTTCGAGCTCGGCGAGCGCGATCTGCCCGACGCGCATCGGTACTTTGGATTCTTCTGCAAGCTCCAAAGCCAGCGCCATATCCTTGTGAGCGAGGCGTACGGTGAATGCCGGCGGGTCGTAGACGCCCGGCAGAAAGTGCTCGGCGAGGCGGTCGAACGCGCGCTTGCGGCCGGTCGCGCCCTGCCGCAGCGCCTGGTACAGCGCGAGAGGCTCGACCCCTGCCTTCACGCCCAGCGTGAAAATCTCGGCGAGCGCCGCCTGGATGGTGAAGCTCGCGGCGTTGTGCGCGAGCTTGGCGACCGTGCCCGCGCCGGTGGGACCGACGTAATACGGCTGGTCCCCAATGGTTCTCAGCACGGGCTGGAACTTCTCGAAAATCTCCTGCGCGCCGCCGACCCAGATCGCCAGCTTGCCGCTTTGCGCGCCCTTCGGCCCGCCGCTCACCGGCGCGTCGAGGAAGGCCCGGATCCGGCCGTGGATGCGGCGCACGACCTGCGGCGAGTTGGTGCTGAGATCGAACCAGGCCGCGCCGGGCGCGAGCGCGATCTCGCGCGAGACCGCTTCCACCTCGGCCGGGCCGGGAAGCGACGTGAAGACGAGCTCGCACCCCTCGGCGGCTTCTTTGGCGGAACGCTTCTGCCCCGGAAAGCCATCGACCTTGCGCAGGTCATAGACCTGGAGGGTATGCCCGGCGCGCTGCAGGCTCGCGGCCATCGGCCGGCCCATGGCGCCCAGGCCGATGAAGCCGATCTTCATACCCCGCGCTCCTTGAACACCTCTTTCGCGACCAGCGCCGCGGTGCCGCCGTTCGGCCAGCCGGCGTAGAACGCGAGATGAGTGATGACCTCGATGATCTCCTCTTTGGTGACGCCGTTGTCGAGCGCCCGATGCAGGTGTCCGCGCAACTGGTCGGGCCGATAGAGCGCAGTCAGCGCGGAAATCGTGACCAGACTGCGATCGCGCTTGGAAAGCTGCTTGCGCTCCCAGATGTCGCCGAACACGACCTTGTCGCTGATCTCGCCCAGCTTGGTGAACACGTCCTTGACTTGCGCGATGGTGGACGGCGGCGCGGCGCGTCCCTGTTTTGCGGCCATGAAACATCTCTCCTCTAATGGAAAGCGCGACGATACTATGAACCGGTGAAAAGCGAGCCCGAATCGACTTACGCCTGGCTGCGCCTCAGCGCCGCGCTCGCGCTAATGACGTTGGGCGGCGCCGGCATGTACGGCATGGCGGTGGCGCTCGCGCCGGTGCAGGCGGAATTCGCCGCCTCGCGCGGCGACGCCTCGCTCCCCTACACGCTCACCATGCTCGGCTTCGGCATCGGCGGCATCCTGATGGGAAGGCTGGCCGACCGTTTCGGCGTCATGGTGCCGGTGATCATCGGCGCCTTCGGCCTGGGCGGCGGCTTCATGGTGGCCGGCAATGCGCCGAACCTCGTCGTCTTCAGCCTCGCGCACGGATTCCTGATCGGCCTGCTCGGCTGCGCCACCACGTTCGCCCCGCTCGTCGCCGACACCGCGCTCTGGTTCAACCGCCGCCGCGGCATCGCGGTGGCGATCTGCGCGAGCGGCAACTACCTCGCCGGCGCGGTCTGGCCGCCGATCCTGCAATACGGCTTCGACACCATCGGTTGGCGCGCGACCTATACCGGCCTCGGCGTGTTCTGCGCCGGGGCGATGCTGCTGCTGTCGCTGGCGCTGCGCAGGCGGCCGCCGGCATTGACCGCGGCGCAGACCCAGCAGCAGAGGCTTTTCGGCGAAAGACCGCTCGGCCTCTCCCCGAACGCGCTGATGGCGCTGCTCGTGGTAGCCGGGGTCGCGTGCTGCGTCGCGATGTCGATGCCGCAGGTGCACATCGTCGCCTACTGCGGCGACCTGGGCTACGGCGCGGCGCGCGGCGCCGAGATGCTGTCGATCATGCTGGGCTTCGGCATCGTCAGCCGCCTCGCCTCGGGTTGGATCTGCGACCGCATCGGCGGCTTGCGCACGCTGCTCCTCGGCTCCTTCCTCCAGGGCGTGGCGCTACTCCTCTTCCTGCCGTTCGACGGCCTGGCCTCGCTCTACATCGTCTCGGCGATGTTCGGCCTGTTCCAGGGCGGCATCGTGCCCTCCTACGCCATCATCGTCCGGGAGTACTACCCGCCGCGCGAGGCCGGCGTGCGCACCGGCATCGTTCTCATGGCGACGCTGTTCGGCATGGCGCTCGGCGGCTGGGTGTCGGGCGCGATCTTCGACCTCACCGGCTCCTACCGCGCCGCCTTCCTGAACGGCATCGGCTGGAACCTCCTCAACCTCACCATCGCGTTCTCGCTCCTGCGCCGCGCCAGGCATTACGGCAAAGCAGTCCCCGCCTGAGGGCGGGTACTATGTCACACATGGAGTGCAGCAGATTCCGGCTGCCGGAGCCCCGGTAAGTGGCGGAAACTGAGCGGCGTCTGGCAGCAATCGCGTTCGCCGACGTGGTCGACTGGTCACGTCTGATCGAGCGGAACGACGTCGAGACCTTGCGCGCCTGGAAGGCCCTGCGCGCGGAGCTGATCGAGCCGTCGATCCGCAGCCACGGCGGCCGGCTGCTGGAGATCGCGGGGGACTCGGTGCTGGTGGAGTTCCCCAGCGCGGTCGCCGCAGTCAACTGGGCGCTGGACGTGCAGCGCCGCACCAGGCAAGAAAGGCAGGAAGGCGAATCGCTACGGTTACGGCTGCGGGTCGGGATCAACGTCGAGGATGTGATCGTCGACGGCGACAGGCTGGTCGGCGACGGCGTGAACATCGCCTCGCGGATTCACCAGCTCGGCGCCCCCGGCGAGATCATCGTCACCGCGGCGGTGCGCGAGTATGTGGCCAATAAGCTCGAGCTCGCTTTCACCGACCTCGGCACGCGCCGGCTCAAGCACATCAGCCGCCGCATCCAGCTCTACAAGGTCGACGAAAAGCCGCTCGCAGAAAAGCGCCCCGGCGCGTCGAGTCCCGAAGCCGTCTACCGCGACAGCTACTTCGAGCAGCCGGTCGGCACGCTGCTCGCGGTCGAGCTCGCCGAGCCCGACGAGCGCGCGAACGGCAGCGCAGCCTCGCGCTGGCAGGAGGTGGCCGACGAGCTCGCCGCCAACGTGCTGCCGCTCCACGGCGGGCGCGTGCTCAAGAGCATGGAGCGCGGCGTGCTGCTCGGTTTCCCGCGCGTGCCCCACGCCACCAAGGCCGCGTTCGAGATCCAGCGCGTGTGCGAGAAGGCGAATGCCGACGCGCCCGCCGCGCGGCCGCTCCTGCTGCGCATGGGCATGCAGGTGGGCGAGCTCATCGGCGAGGAGCAGCAGGTCTACGGCGGCGAGGTCAACCTCGCCGCGCGCCTCACCACCCTGGCCGGCCCGGGCGAGATCGTGGTCTCGGCCGGCGTGCGCGACCAGCTCACGCCGGTGCTCGACGCCGACGTCGAGGACCTGGGCGACTGCTACGTGAAGCCTCTCAACCGTCCGGTGCGCGCCTACCGGGTCGGGCCGCCCGGCCCGCGTCCCGTGATCGAGCCCACAGGCGCCGCGGGCGAGCTGCAGCCTACCCTGGCGGTGATCCCGTTCCGCGCGCGCGGCGGCGAGGCCGAGCACGTGATCCTCGGCGAGGTGATCGCCGATCACGTGATCTCCGCGCTTTCGCGCACCACCGACATGAACGTGATCTCGCGCCTGTCCACCACCGCTTTCCGCGGGCGCGAGGCAACGCTGCAGGAAGTCGGCGCCCTGCTCCACGCCAACTACGTCGTGTCGGGCGCTTATCACGTGCTCGGCAGCCGGCTGTCGCTGATCGCCGAGCTCGCGGAGGCGAAAACCGGCCGCGTGGTGTGGGTCGACGACGTGCGCGGCGACGTGCGCAGCGTGATCGACGGCAAGGCCGAGGCGATCGACCGGCTGGTGGCCAAGATCGGCGCCGCGGTCACCGCGCGCGAGATGGAGCGGGCGCAGATCCAGCCGCTGCCGACGCTCGAAAGCTACACGCTGCTGATGGGCTCGATCGCCCTCATGCACCGCTTGTCGCGGCACGACTTCGACCGCGCCCGCGCGCTGCTCGAGACCCTGATCGAGCGCGCGCCGCGCCGCGCGATACCGCACGCCTGGCTCGCGAAATGGCACGTGCTGCGGGTATGGCAGGGCTGGGCGAGCGGCGGGGCGCGATGGATCGGCGAATACAAGCAGGAAGCGCAGGTCGCGCTCGATTGCACCAAGCGCGCCCTCGACTCCGACCCGAGCTGCTCGCTCGCCCTCGCGGTCGACGGCTTCGTCCACACCAACCTGCTCAAGAAGCTCGACGTGGCGCTCGAGCGCTACGACCTCGCGCTGAGCGTGAACCCCAACGACTCGCTGGCCTACCTCCTCAGGGGCACGCTGTCGGCGTTCAAGGGCCAGGGCCCGCAGGCGATGAAGGACACGCAGCGCGCGCTGCGCCTGTCGCCGCTCGACCCGCACCGTTACTTCTACGACTCGCTCGCGGCGACCGCGGCGCTTTCGGCGGAGCGCTACGACCGCGCCATCGAGCTCGCCCAGCGCTCGCTGCGCTCCAACCGCATGCACACTTCGACGCTGAGAGCGATGGCCATCGCGCAGTGGCTCTCGGGCCGGCGCGACGACGCGCGCAGGACCGTCGGCGAGCTCCTGAAGATCGAGCCGACGCTCACGGTGGAAAACTATCTCAGCCGGCATCCGGCGGCGGAATTCGACACCGGAAGAGCCTGGGCCAGGGCGCTCGGTGATGCCGGCGTGCCAAAGGGAAGCTAACAGTCTAGCGACAAGGGGAGAGCCATGAAGCCGGAAGGCGGAGCAGGCGGGGCTGGCGGAGCGGGATGGCTGGGGGGCGCGGGCGGCGCCGGAGGTGCGGGAGGTGCCGGCGGGGCCGGAGGTGCCGGCGGCGCGGGCGGTGCGGGCGGCGCGGGAGGCGCCGGCGTCGCGCGCTGGTACGGCGGCTATGGAACGCCGCTCGTCACGCAGGCGCTGATTCATCACCACGATGGCATCGTCGGGCCCTGGGCGGGGGCGCTGCCTGTGCCGCAGCTGGCCCTCGAGGACCCCAACAACCTGCCGCGCTGGGAGCCGTGGGTGCGCGCGGCACTCTTCGACTTCGAGGCGCTCACCCATCTGCGCTTCACGCCGCACCGCGATCCCTATGCGGGCGGCAGCCAGCGCATCTCGATGACGCTCTGGCACATCAACGCGGCGCAGGGACTCACGCTCGGAGCGCCGGCGACGAACGTGCGGCGCATTGCCACGATCAAGCGTCCGCAGCCGGCGACGCTGCGGCGGCAGCTGCGGCTGGTCGAGGCATACGCCGACCTGCGGGAAGACCGCGCGGCGGAGATCCTCGCCCAGCTCACGCCGCCGGCGGCATTCTGGAGCTCGATCGTCAACCTGCACCCGGACCGCACGCGCTGGACGCTCGAGCTGATCGACGTCGCGCTGCGCCTCGCGAACTGGGTAGAGATGCGCTTCAAGCACGCGCTCGCCTGCCGGCGGCCGCACGAGCATTCGCCGCAGATCCAGCCGATCATCCTTACGCCGGGCCACAGCACCCTGCCCAGCGGGCACGCGACCGAAGCATTCATGATCGCCTACCTCCTGTGGCGGCTGATCCGCGCCGCGGAGCCCGGCAAGAGCCGGCGCTATTGCGAGCAGCTGATGCGACAGGCGAGCCGCATCGCCATCAACCGCACCATCGCGGGCGTGCACTTCCCGATCGACAGCGCGGCCGGCCAGTTCCTCGGCCTTACGCTGGGCGAGTACCTGTTCCAGCGCTGCCAGGGCGGCGCGATGGGCGCGGTGCGCGCGTGGCGCTTCGACGGCGAGCGCTACGACCCGGATGCGGACTTCGACTGGCGACAGCAATACAACGTCGCCGCCGTAAATGGGCACATCCCCGCCCCGCCGTTCGCGCAGATGCTGCCGCTGCAGCAGGTCCAGCGCTCGCGCCTGCTGCAATGGCTGTGGCAGCGCGCGGTGGCGGAGTGGCCGTGAGCTGGCGGCGCGCCGAGACCCATCGCTACGCGCAGCAGCGCATCGACCCGTACTACGAGTGGGCGCGCGCCACCGGCTTCGCGCACTTCTTCCGCGCGGGCCAGGAGCGGCGCTTTCCCGTCATCATCGAGCTGGCCGGCATCAGCGCCGCCCATTTCGCCGCCGGGAAATGGCATGCGCCCGACGGCTGGCGCGAGCTCATCAGCGTCCCGCGCATGTACCTGCGGCCGCCGGCCGGGCTCGCGCAATTCTCGTTCTGCAGCGCCACGGTGTCGGAAGCGTTCTTCGGCAGGCTCGCCGCCGACCCCCTGCTGCGCAGGGTCATCCGCCGGGTCGAGCTCAGCCTGCCGATCGAGAACTACAGCGCCGAGGACATGGCCACGGTCGCGCCGCCGCGCACCGTGGCCGGCGTCGTGACCGGTGTGATCGACGACGGCATCGCGTTCGCGCACGAGCGCTTCCGCGCCGACGACGGCACCACGCGAGTGCAGTTCTTCTGGAGCCAGGATGCACGCCCACCCGCCGGCGCCGTCGCCTACGGACGCGAGTTCAGGAAGGACGGCGTCGGGCCCCGCGCGATCGACGCCGTGATGGCGGCGTCGACCTACGCGGGGATGGTGGACGAGGACCGCGTCTACCGCGTCACGCGCCACCTCGACGCGGCCGAGCGCGACCACAAGCCGCTGGCCTGGCGCACCGGGCACGGCACACACGTGCTGGACCTGGCCGCTGGCTACGATGCGCGCGTCGCGCCGCACGACCGCCCGATCATCGGCGTGCAGCTTCCCGTGCACGCCACTGCCGACACTTCGGGCGCGCACTTCGGGCGCTATGCGCTCGACGGGCTCTACTACATCCTGCAGCGCGCGGAGCTCCTCGCGTCGGCGCCGCCGCCGGTCGCGGTCAATATCAGCTACGGCTTCATCGCCGGCCCGCACGACGGCAGCTCGATCCTCGAAGGCGCGATCGACCAGATGATCGCGCTGCGGCCGGCGCAGTTCGCCGTCGTGCTGCCCGCCGGAAACAGCCACCTCGGCCGCTGCCATGCGCGGGTGCGGCTCGCGACGGGCGCGCGCGCCACGCTGCCATGGCGCATCCAGCCCGAGGACTACACGCCGAGCTACCTGGAGATCTGGCTGCCGCACAGGGCCGGGGGCTCGCCGCCGGCGCGCGCGCGGCTGCGCATCCGCCCCGCGGCGGGCGCGTGGAGTCCGTGGGTGAACGAAGGCGAATCGTGGTACTGGCAGCCCGCGGGGCAGGTTTTGTGCGAGGCGATCTATCACGACAGCGTCGCCCCCGGACGCAACCGCAACATGATCCTCGTCGCCGTGGCGCCTAGCGCCGCGCTGCAGGCGGGTCGGCAGGTGACGCCGGCGGGGCTGTGGGAAGTCGAGATCCAGAACCTCGGCGAGCGCTCGACGATCGACGCCTGGATCCAGCGCGACGACTCGCCCTTCGGCTACCCGCGCCGCGGCCGGCAGTCCTACTTCGACGATTCGCAATACGTGCGCTACGACGGCGCAGGCCGCGAGGTCGAGACCGACAATGCGAGCCTCGTGAAGCGCCGCGGCATGCTCAGCTCGATCTCGACCGGCTCGCGCACCGTGGTCGTCGGCGGCTTCCATCGCAAGGATTGGCGGGCGGCGCACTACTCGGCCGGCGGGCCGGTGATCCATCCGCCGGGCCGGGGTGCGCCCAACCTCGACGGGCCCGACGCCATGGCGGTGAGCGACGATTCGGTTGTCCACGCGGGCGTGCTCGCGGCCGGGACGCGCAGCGGCTCGGTGGTTTCGATGTTCGGCACGAGCGTCGCCGCGCCGCAAGTCACGCGCTGGATAGCCAACCGGATGGCGAGCGGGCAGCCTTTCGACCGCAATGCGGTCTCGCAGTTTGCCGCCACTGGCGCCGCGCCGGGCTTCCGCACGGAGGCCAACCCTCCGCCGGGTGCGCGGCCCAAGCCGCCGGGCGAACGCAGCGGCCGGGGCCGCATCGAGGGGCCGGCCCGGATCAACCGCCGGATCGAGCGCTGACGCGCTACTTGCGGCGCAGGGCGCTTTTCTTCCAGAGCTCCCAGGGGCGCTCGATCGTGCCGCGGTTCGAGGCGGTTGAGCGTCGGCCCTCCTCGTCGCTCAGGAACTCGATCGGCCCCTCGAGCTGCGTCGCTTGCAACTGCATGCGCGCGTTCATTTCCGTGTAGATCGCGCGGAACACCGCCTCCGGCACGCTGTCGCCGATCACGGTCATGCCGTGGCCGCGCATCAGCACGCAGTTGCATCGTCCCAGAGTGCCCGCCAGCGCCTTGCCCAGCGGGTTGTCGCGGATCAGCAAGTCATTCTCCTCCCGCACTTTCCTGATATCGAACACCGGTGCGCCGGACCAGAGGAACGAGCCCATGTGGTAGATCGGGCGCAGCTTCGTCTTCGTCGCGCCGAACGGGATCACAGAGGGCGAATGGCTGTGCACTACCGCCCTGACCTCCGCACGCGCGCGGTAGATCTCGCCGTGGATGTAGCGCTCGAGGAAGCCCTTGCGCTTGTCGCCCGGCAGCGGCTCGCTGTCGGCGTCGAGCTCCATCAGGTCCGCGGCCGTGACGAGCGCGGGCGCGAGCGAGCGCGACATGATGAAGCGCTCCGGCTTTCGGTCGCTGCGCGCGCTGACGTGGCCGTAGGCATCGAGCACCTGGTGCTCGGCAAGGATGCGGCTCGCGGCGACCAGGTCGTCGATGAGCGCTTTGCTGGCGGATAGCTTGGTCTTCACTTGTGGCGCAGCCCCCGTAACGAAGATGAACCTGCGTAGAGAACGGTCACGGCGGCGATCGCCGCGACCGCGAGGATGATCGACGCGTTGCGCACGCCGACCGCATCGGAAAGCGGCCCGGCGACCAGCGCGCCGATCGAGATGAGCGCCGGGTTCAGCATGAGCAGCGCCGAGATGCGCCCGCGCATGGCCTCGGGCGCCGCCATCTGCAGCATCGCCATGTTGCTCGCGGCGTGCGCCATCTCGGCCGCGCCGCCGATGACGCTGAAGGCGATGGCATAGGCGATGGTGGGGCTCGATGCGACGCCGATGATCGACGCGGCGATCACCACCACCCACACGCTCTGGATCAATCCCTGGCGCTCGGCCCGGCCGAGCGCGTGCGCGATGAACCCGCCCAGGGTGCCGCCGACGCCGACGGCGGTCAGCATGAGTCCCAGGCCCGTCGGCCCGGCGGCGAACTCGTCCTTGGCGTAGATCGGGTAGAGCGTTCCGAACACGGGTATCAGGAGGAAGAACGGCAGCAGCCCCACCATGAGCAGCACGCGGGTGCGCGGATCGACCAGGGCGAAACGCAGGCCCTCAAGCATGTCGTTCAGCGGCGAGGCGGAGCTCTTCGGGGTAGTGCGCGCGGGAAACGCGACCAGCAACACCATGAACCCGGACGCGGCGTAAAGCACGCCCTGCAGGAAGAAGCTCCCTGCCCCGCCCACCGCGGCGATGAGATAGCCGGCGACTGCGGGTCCGATCACGCGCGCCATGGAGAAGGTGATCGTGTTGAACGCAACCGCCCTCACCGCCATCTCGCGCGGCACGAGCTCGAACGCGGTGGTGAAGCGGGCCGGCCGGTCCATGACGTTGGACGCGCCCATCAGCATGGTGAAGGCGAAAAGCATCCACGTGCTCACGATGTCGAGCGCGAGCGCCGCGCCGAACGCGAGCGATACCGCGGCGGCCAGGCCCTGGCTCGCCTGCATCAGCCGGCGCCGGTCGTAGCGATCTGCCGCCATCCCCGACACGGGCGTCAGCAGCACCATCGGGATCGCCCGGGCGCCCATCACCGCGCCCAGCAGCGCGCCCGAGCCCGTGATCTCGTAGACCACCCAGCCGAGAGAAGCGTGCTGGATCCACTGGCTCCACCACGAAAGCAGCGATCCGGACCACAACCGGCGGAACGCCGGATACGAAAGCGGCGATGCCAGTCAGAGCCTCGCGGGCGTCGGCGCTCCGCTCATCGGCGCGTCATAGCCGGGCAGCACGCGCACGTCCACCACGCAGACCTCGCCTTTCTTCACGTGGTCGAGCGCCTCCTTCAGCGAGGGCTTGAGCTGGGCGATTTCCCTCACCGGCCCGATGCCGACGGCGCCCTGCGCGCGCGCCATCGCGGCGAGGTCGATGTCGGGCTGGTCGATGCGCTGGCCGATCCACTTGTTCTCCACCGGCCGGCCGCGCTCGCGCGCGACGCGCTCCTGGTGCATCTCGTCGTTGTAGAACGAGCGGTTGTTGGCCACGATCATCAGGCAGGGCAGCTCATAGTGCGCGGCGGTCCAGAGCGCGGTGACGCCCATGAGGTAGTCGCCGTCGCCCATGATTCCCACCGCCATTCGCCCCGACCCTTTGAGCGCGAGCGCTGCGCCGACGGTAAGTCCCGGTCCTGCCCCGACGCCGCCGCCGCCATCCTGTCCGAGGTAGTCGAGCGGATGGCGGAAGTGGCGATACGCGCCGTTCCAGCCGAGCGGCAGCTTGGCAAGGCACACGTCCATGCCCTCGGTCAGCTCGTTGAACGCTTCAGCGAGGGTGCCGATGGAGACCACATCGCTTCTGACTTCCACTTTTTCGAGCTTCCTGAAGATCACGGCTGGCCTGGCGTTCACCGCGTCGTGCAACAGCGGCACCGCGACGTCCGGCTCGCACATCAGGTAGACGTCCGAGGGAGGCAAGCCCTGGTAGTCCATGCTCCAGCCGCGGTGGATGTGCGCATCGACCGAGACGCGGATCACCTTCGCGCCGATCGGCGCGTCGCCCCATGTGGTCTTGAGCGTCCCGGCGAGGTCGACGCAGTCGAGGGCGAGGATGACGTCGGCTTCCTTCAGGAGCCTGCCGCCCGGAAAGGTGGCGGGCGGCTCCGCGTGCAGGGGATGGTCGGTGGGGAAAGCCGCCGGGGTCTTGATATCGGTGTAGACGCGCGCCTGCAGCTTCTCGGCGAGCGCGATGCGCGCGTTCCACGCCGCTTCGCTCCTGCCAACGCGGCCGGCGAGGATCGCGGGCGACTTCGCGCTCGAAAGAAGCTGCGCCGCTTGTTGAATCAGATCATTCCCGGGTAAAGGCGATTCGGGCGCCCGGTACCGCGTGACATCGGCAAGCGGCGGCAGCGCGCCGATCTTCGCCTCCTGCAGCGCGGCGTCGAGGTTGACGTAGGTCGGGCCGCGCGGCGCGGTATCGGCGATCTGCACCGCGCGCAGCAGCGCCTCGTAGGCGGCGGTGACGGAGGCCGGCTGGTTGTCCCACTTGGTGTAGTCGCGCACCAGGGCGCCCTGGTCGGACGAAGTGTGGATCCAGTCGATCCATGGCCGGCGGCGCGCGGCGTCCCACGGGCCGGTTGCGCCGAGGATCAGCATCGGCACGCGGTCGCACCAGGCGTTGAAGATCGCCATCGAGCCGTGCATCAGGCCGACGTTCGAGTGCAGCACCACGCCCATCATGCGGCCCGCGGCCTTGGCGTAGCCGTGGGCGATGGCGACCGCCGCTTCCTCGTGCAGGCACAGCAGCATCTGCGGCCGCTCGTTGCCGAGGTAATTGACGATGCTGTCGTGCAGCCCGCGGTAGCTCGCGCCGGGATTCAGCGCGAGATACGGGATATCGAGCGCGCGCAGCATTGCAGCGATCGCATCGCTGCCCCAATGCTCGGCCGGCGCCGAAACCCTTACCGGGCTTTCACTCACCTTTGATTCCGGCTTCCTTGATTACCTTGCCCCAGCGCGCATGGTCCTCGCGGATGAAGCGCGCGAAGTCGTCGGGCGCGCTGGTCTCGATGATGATGCCCTGCCCCGCGAGCTTCGACTTGAGTTCCGGCGCGTTGACCACCTTGCTCACGTCGGCATTGATCTTCTGCACCACGGGCATCGGCGTCTTCGCCGGGACGAAGAGACCAAGCCAGGGATCGAGCGAATAGCCCGGAACCGTCTGCGCGATGGTCGGCGTGTCGCCGAGCAGGCGCAGCCGGCCATCCTTGATGTGCGGCAGGAGCGTGTTCGCGGCGCCGATCCAGACCTGGATGCGTCCCGGCAGCAGGTCGGCGACCGCGGGCGCCGCGCCCTTGTACGGCACGTGGTTCATCCTGATGCCGCTCAGGAGCTGCAGCATCGCCGCGCCGAGGTGCTGCGGGCTGCCGTTGCCCGACGAGCCGTGGTTGAGCTCCCCCGGGCGCGCCTTGGCGTAGGAAACGAGGTCGCCGACCGAGTTGACCGGGAGCGAGGGATGAACCACCAGAAGAAACTGGATGCGCGCGAGCAGCGTGACGGGGATGAAATCGGCCAGCGGGTCGAACGGCTGCTTGCCGAGGTGCGGGTTGACCGAGAACACGTTATCCGGCGCGAGCAGCCAGGTGTGGCCGTCGGGGGCGCTCTTCGCCACCAGGTCGGCGCCGATGTTCTGGCTGCCGCCGGGCCGGTTCTCCACCACCACGGGATGCGGCCAGCTACCCTGCAGGGTTGCGGCGACGGCGCGGGCGATCGTGTCCGGAGAGCCGCCCGGCGTCAGCGGCACGATGATCCTTACAGGACGTTCAGGGAAGCTCTGCGGCAGCGCAACGGTAGAGAAAAGCGCGACAAATCCGGCCAGCAACCAGCGTGACATCAGACCCCCTCCTTGGCGGCGATTTCGCGCGCACAGTTTACCTACTGCAACGCGCGGCATAGGATGGTCTTTCACAAGGAGGAGCCCCCATCATGTTGACCCCCGAGGAACTGGAGCAGCTCGAAGGCGCCGAGACGCTGTTCCCGTCGCCGATCCCGGTGCAGTTCGTGTCGAGCGACGAGTACATGCCGAGCCCGCAGAGCGCCAAGCAGAAGGAATTCGAGGCGCGCGTGAAGGACATCGGCGCGCGCATGGCGAAGAAGAACGGC
>Ga0075430_100002667_pt1 | contig 14887 bp, 18 predicted proteins | sample RhiMetdeltSRZDD4_FD_75294 | JGI IMG/M metagenome (GOLD analysis project Ga0075430, IMG submission 75294) | Populus rhizosphere microbial communities from Tennessee, USA - Rhizosphere MetaG P. deltoides SRZDD4 | ecosystem: Host-associated > Plants > Roots > Rhizosphere > Soil | place: USA... | reverse complement strand
TGCGTCGCCTACGGCTTCTTCCCGCAGCGCCACATGTCGCTGTACGAGAGCGCGCCGCTGGTGCACGGCGCCGACGAGCGCATCGACGTACGCGACGTCGAGCTCGCCGCGGACTTCTTCGAGCACGCCGCGCGCGAGATCTGCGGCTGACGATCACTAGCCTCCCGGGCGATGCTCGATCGGATCGACCACGTCGGCGTCGCGGTCGACGATCTCGACGCGGCGCTCGCGCGCTACGGGCGTGACCTCGCGCTCGAGGTCTCGCACCGCGAGACGCTCGAGAGCCAGGGCGTCGAGGCGATCCTGCTCGACGTCGGCGACAGCCACGTCGAGTTGCTCGCCCCGCTCGGCGCCGACACGCCGGTCGGGCGCTTCCTCTCCGCGCGCGGCCCTGGCGTGCACCACGTCGCGTACCGGACGACCGACATCGAGGCCGAGCTCGCCCGGCTCAAGGCCGCCGGCGTGACGCTGATCGACGAGCGGCCCCGGCCCGGCCTGCGCAACTCGCGCGTGGCGTTTCTTCACCCGTCGTCGATGGGCGGCGTGCTGACCGAGATCACCGAGCCCGCGCGCGGCTGAGTCGCGCGCGGACCGGAACGACAACATTCGATGCCACGAGGTGACACAGAGATGGAGAAGGTCACGATCGGGTTCTTCGGCGGCGGTCTGTCGCTGCGGATCAGCTCCGAGCAGCTCGACACCCTGCTGAAGAAGCTGCCGGACGGCGGCTGGGCCGACGTCGAGGCCGACGACGGCACATCGCGGATCAACCTCGACAAGGTCCTCTACGTCCGCACCGAGCGCAGCGAGCACCGCGTCGGCTTCGGGATCTAGCGCTCGCGCGCCGATGCAGCGAGACGTCCCTCTGAGCGTCGCTCGCTTCTCCAAGCTCGGCGAGCATGGAGCGGTCTGGCTCGCGATCGGCGTCGCCGGCGCGGCGGTCGACGGTGCGCGCCGTGGCGAATGGCTCGCCGGCGCGCGGCGCGTGGCCCTGGCCTACGGCGTCAACCAGGCGATCAAGGTGATCGTTCGCCGCGGCAGGCCCGCGGACGCACGCGCACGGACGCTGAGCACGCTGTCGTTCCCGTCGGCGCACGCGACGACGGCGTTCTGCGGGGCACGCAGCTTTGCTCGCCTCGGCGCTCCGGCGATCCCGCTCTACGCGCTCGCGGCGGGGCTCGCCGCGTCGCGGCTCTACCTGCGCGTCCATCACCCGTCCGACGTCCTCGCGGGTGCCGTGCTCGGAACGGCGCTGGCACGATGAAGGTCGGGATCGTCGGCATGCCCAACGCGGGCAAGTCGTCGCTGTTCAACGCGTTGACGAAGGCCGGCGCCGAGGCGGCCAACTACCCGTTCACGACGATCGAGCCGAACATCGCCGTCGTGCCTGTGCGCGACGAGCGGATGACCGCCGTCGCCGAGTTGCTGCATGCCTCGAGCGTCGTCTGGGACACGATCGACTTCCACGACATCGCGGGTCTCGTGCGCGGAGCGTCCGAAGGTGAGGGCCTCGGCAACAAGTTCCTCGCCAACATCCGCGAGACGGACGCGATCGTCCACGTCGTGCGCGCGCACACCGACGACTCGATCCTCCACTCGGAGGGCTCCGTCGATCCGCTGCGCGACATCGAGACGATCGAGACCGAGCTGATCTACGCCGACCTCGAGCAGGCCGAGCGGCGCTTCGAGCGCGTCCAGAAGCTGGCGCGCGGCGGTGACCGCGAGGCCGCGGCCGAGGAGGGCTGGCTGCGCGACGTGATCGCCGCGCTGCAGGCGGCGCGCCCGGTGAGCACCGTGCCGGTCCCCGAGGCCGCGCCGCAGGCGCTGCGCAACCTCTCGCCGCTGACGGCGAAGCCCGTGCTGTTTGTCGCCAACGTCGACGAGGACTCGCCCAACGCCTCCGTCCCCGAGGCGGTCGCGGCGCACGCCGCGGCGGCGGGCGCCGGAGCGGTGGCGGTGTCGGCCCGGCTCGAGGCCGAGCTGTCCGAGCTCGACGAGGACGACGCCGCGGCGATGCGGGCCGATCTGGGGCTGAGCGAGTCGGGCCTCGACCGTGTCGCGCAGGGAGCGTTCGCGCTGCTGCGGCTCAACTCGTTCTTCACCGCCGGGGAGGGCACGATCGCCCAGTCGTGGCACCTGCGCGACGGGCTCACCGCGTGGCACGCGGCGGGCCAGATCCACTCGGACATCCAGAAGGGCTTCGTCCGCGCCGAGGTCATCGGCTGGCGGGAGCTCGTCGACGCCGGCGGCTACGCGGGCGCCCGCGATCGCGGCGTGCTGCGGCTCGAGGGCCGCGACTACGTGATGGCCGACGGCGACGTGATCACCGTCAAGTTCACGCCGTAGCGGGTCGCTCGCGTCGCTCAGGCCGAGGCGAGGCCGTCGAGGCGCTCGGCGAGCCGCCGCATCCCCAGCTCGCGCGCCGCGGCGGCGGCGGCCGTGAAGTCGGTCGGCCGGTCGCCGGGGCGCTCCAGCGGGACATGGACGAGCGAGGCGATCTCCTTGAACGCGCGCAGCTCCATCGCCTGGTCGCGCAGCGCGGCGGCGACGCGCGGGCGCTCGCCCGCGGCGTCGGCGATCGCGGCTTCGAGCGTGCCGTGGACGCGCAGCAGCTCGCTCGCGGTCTTCTCGCCGATGCCCTTGGCTCCGGGCAGCCCGTCGGACGGATCGCCGCGCAGCGCGATGAAGTCCGGCACCTGCTCGGGCCGGACGCCGTAGCGGGCGCGGACCTCGGCGGCGTCGATCAGCGCCGGGCCGTCCTTGCCGCCGGGATAGAGCACCTGCACGTGCTCGCCGACGCACTGGAACATGTCGCGGTCGCCGGTGAACAGCAGCGCGCTGCCGCCGGCGTCGGTCTCGATCGCCGCCAGCGAGCCGAGCAGATCGTCGGCCTCGAGCGTGTCGTGGTCGATCACCGACCAGCCGAAGGCCTCGTAGAAGGCGGGGGCGCGGCGCCACTGGTGCTCCAGTTCCGCCGGCATCGGCGGGCGGGCGGCGTGGTAGGGCTCGTAGAGCTCCTTGCGGTAGACGGCGGCCTCGGCGCCGAAGCAGACGACGACGGCTCGGGGCGCATGGCGCTCGATCGCCCAGAGGATCTGGTTGGCGCTGCCGAGCAGCGCGTTGACCGGCCGTCCGGCGTCATCGGCGATCGACGCCGGCAGGGCGAAGAACGCGCGGTACATCAGCGACGGCCCGTCGACGGCCAGCAGCGGGGCGGGTGGGACCGTCACGCGCGACAGCCTACGGTGCGCCCGCGCCGCCACCTGTGCCGCTGCCGCCGGTCGGCGGCTGCCCGCCGACGACGGCGCCGCCGCCGGTCGTCGTCGGAGGAACAGTGGTCGTCGGCGTGGTGCCGGCGCCGCCTGTCGGGGTCGTGGGTGTCGTCGGTGTGGTCGGCGTCGTCGAGCCGCCCGGCTTGACCGTCTTGCCGTTGCCGTCGACGACCTTGAACGTCGCCCACGTGTCGCGCAGGTTCAGCCGCGCCTTCAGCTGCGTGCCGGTGACACGCGTCGTGCCGCCGGTGCCGATCACATCGGCGGTGATCACGCGCGGCGAGACGCCGCGCTTGACGACGCGGATCGAGGTCAGCGAGCCCTTGACGAGATCGCCGAGCTGGTGCGTCGCGGACTTGAGCGTCTTCGTCACCGTCCAGCGATGGACCGGCGAGAGGTCGTCGTAGGGATCGTCGACGCTGACGAGCCACGGCGACGGGTTCGCTCCCGGAAAGGCGTTCTCGACGTTCTCCGTGCGGCCGCCCGACGTCGAGAAGAAGAACGTGACGGCGGGAACGCCGTTGTAGGCCACGACCTGGTCCTTCGTCGCGGTGACGGCGGCGTCGGTCGCCGGCGTCTCGGCCTTGATCCCCGTGTAGACCTGCGAGCGGGTGTCGGCGAACTGGTCGAAGCCGTTGGTGACGGCCTTCGCGGTCGTGATCGCGTAGGTGCGCGCGGCGACGGCCTGCGCCTCGAGTGCAGCGGCGGGCCAGGTCGAGGGGCTCTCGGCGCCGACGACGCCGCGGACGTAGTTCTCGAGGCCGACCGCGTTGATCGTCAGCAGCCGCCCGGCGGGCGTCGGCCGGAACTCGAGCGCGCCGCGGTAGCGACCTTCGCTCGTCCCGTTCGCGGCTTTGCCGCGCAGCAGCAGCGGTGAGGCCGAGGTGCCGCTGACGCGCAGCGGCGACGGCGTCGTCGCGACGGTCGCGCCGGTCGCGTCGCGCAGGACGACCTGCGTCGCGCCGCTGGGCACGGCGGTGTACGTCTTCGCCGGGTCGAGCTGTTGCCCCGCGACGGTGCTCGACGAGCCGTTGAAACGGGCGCTCCCGCTCGTCTTCAGCAGCACGCGCACGGTGCGTACCGCTCCGACCGGCTGCAGCGTGGTGCCCGTGTAATAGTGGGCCAGGATCGCGCGGTAGTCGGCGCCGTGCTGCGCGTAGCCGTAGGCGCCGTACTGGCTCATGCCGACGCCGTGACCGAATCCGGAGCCGGTGATCACGAGCCTCTTCGTGCCGGCGGCGGCGGCCGTGCCGGGAAGAAGCGCCACCGCGCCCATCAGGACGGCGGCAGCCTTGAGCGCGTGCTTGCGGGTATCCATCTGACGGTCGAACACGGGGCAGCGGTCAACGACGCGGATCCGGCGTCGCCAGAGCCCTGTTCGACGCCGACCGGCCTGTGCCTACATCGGCGATGCGCCCGGGACGAGACCGCGCGGCTCAGCGGCGCGCGTAGAGCACGGCCATGCGCCGCAGCTTGAAGCGGCAGTCGACGTCGGCGAAGCCCGCCTCGCGGAGCCACGTCAGCTGCGCCTCGACCGTCGCCGACTGGTCGTGGCGCATCCGCTCGAGCGCGGCGGCCCATTCGTCCGCCGTCGCGCCGAGCGAGGCCGCGGTCTCGCGGTGCCAGGCGACGTCGTCCCGCTCCAGCTGTGGCGTCGGCGCCAGCACCTGCTCGGCGTTGACGAAGACGCCGCCCGGCCTCAGCGCCGCATGAACGCGGGCGAACAGGTCACGCTTGGCGTCGTCGTCGAGATGATGGATCGCGAGCGCCGAGACGACGGCGCAGAAGTCGCCGCCCGGGAACGGCTCGCGCAGGTCGGCGACGTAGTAGCGCGCCCGGTCGCCGAGGACCGCCCGGGCCTGGTCGAGCATCGGCGCCGCTCCGTCGGTCAGCGTCAGCTCGGCCTGCGGCTGCGCGTCGGCGAGCATCGCGCTGAGCAGCCCCGTCCCGGCGCCGAGCTCGAGGATCCGCTTCGGCGGCCCGCCGAGCTCGTCGAGCGCCTCAAGCACGCTGCCGTAGAAGGCGTCGTAGCCGGGCACGAGACGCCGGCGCTGGGCGTCGTACCCCGGGGCGTGCGCAGCGAATGTCGCGACCGCGTTGTTCGTCATCACGTACAAGCGTACACGATGACGGTTGGATGGATCGGTCTAGACCAAGCCACCCTGCGCCATCTTGCGCAGATCCATCGCCTTCTCGTAGGTTGCCGCGTCGACGCCCTGCTCGAGCGCGACCTCGCGCAGGTTGCGCCCCGACGCAGCCGCTTCCTTGACGATCGCGCCGGCCTTGTCGTAGCCGATGTAGCCGTTCAGCGCCGTCGCCGCGGCGAGCGTGCCCTCGGCGCTCGCCTTGCAGCCGGCCTCGTTGGCCTCGATGCCCTCGACGCACTTCTCGGCAAACGCCTCGCTCGCGGTCGCGAGCAGGTGGATCGACTGCAGCAGGTTGCGGCCGATCAGCGGGATCCGCACGTTGAGCTCGAAGTTGCCCTGGAGGCCGCCGACCGTGATCGCGGTGTCGTTGCCGATCACCTGCGCGCCGACCTGGAGCACGACCTCCGGCAGCACGGGGTTGACCTTGCCCGGCATGATCGACGAGCCCTTCTGCAGCTCGGGCAGGAACAGCTCGCCGATCCCGGCGCGGGGGCCGGAGCCCATCAGCGCGAGGTCGTTTGCGATCTTCGTCAGCGACACGGCGATGACCTTGAGCGCGCCGCTGAGCTCGACGAGCGCGTCGCGGTTGCCCTGCGCCTCGAACGGGTCCTCGGGGGCGGAGATCGCGAGCCCGGTCTGTTCGGTCAGCAGCGCGCGCACGCGCTCGGCGAACTCCGGATGCGTGTTGAGGCCGGTGCCGGTCGCCGTCCCGCCGAGCGGGATCTGTGCGACCTGCGGCAGCGCGTTGGTCACGCGACGGGCGCCGAGGCGGATCTGCGCGGCGTAGCCGGCGAACTCCTGGCCGAGCGTGACGGGGACGGCGTCCATCAGGTGCGTGCGGCCGGACTTGACGATGTCGGCGAACGCCTCGGCCTTGTCGGCGAACGCACGCTCGAGCCGCGCCAACGCCGGCAGCAGCGTGTTCGTCGCCTGATCGAGCGCGGCGAGGTGGACCGCGGACGGGAAGACGTCGTTCGAGGACTGGCCGAAGTTGACGTGGTCGTTCGGGTGGACTCCCTCGCCGGCGAGCGTCGCGATGACCTCGTTGGCGTTCATGTTCGACGACGTGCCCGAGCCGGTCTGGAAGACGTCGATCGGGAACTGCTCGTCGTGGCGGCCCTCTGCGACCTCGGTCGCTGCGGCGGCGACGCGTTCGCCGATCGCGGCGTCGACGAGCCCGAGCTCGGCGTTGACCTGGGCGGCGGCGCCCTTGATCCGGCCGAGCCAGTGGATCACCGGGAGCGGTACGCGCTCACCCGAGATCTGGAAGTTGGCGATCGCCTTGGTCGTCTCTCCGCCCCACAGCTGGGCGGCCTGATCAGTCGTTGTCATGTCCCTCAGCCTATGGAATGCCGCCTGCAGCCTGCCGTACGGCGGCGTTCGGCGAGCCGGCCGTCAGACGAGGAACGCGGCGAGCTCGCGGGCGACGCCGACCGGGTCGTCGTAGGCGATCAGGAAGCCGGTGTCGTCGAGGACGCGCAGGTCGGCGTTCGGCAGCAGGTCGAACGCCTGCTGTGCCGGCTCGATCGGGTGCAGCTTGTCGCGGTCGGCCCACAGCAGCAGCGTCGGCGCGGCGACGGCTGCGTAGCGCTCGAGCAGGTCGTAGCGGGCGGCGGACGGCCAGCTGCGCGCGAAGCGCGCCCAGGAGCGCGCGAGCTGGGCGTTACCGCCGACGTCGGCAAACGCGTGGCGAACGAGGTCGCGCGCGTCCGGGTTCGCGCTCGCCGAGAGCCAGGGCCCGGCGCTCGGGCGGATCGCCATGTGCGCCGCGTGGGCGAGCGCCCGGTCGAGGCCGGGCACGGCGGCCGTGCGCGCCGCGAGCCGCCACGCCCCTCGCGCCAGGGGGCGCGTCGCGCGCCGATGCAGCCGGTTGGGCATCAGCACCAGCCGCTCGGGCTCGAGCCGGCCCGTGCTCGCGGCGTGCAGCAGGATCTCGGCGCCGATGCCGTGGCCGCCGACGAGCGGCCGGGGGCCGCAGACGTCGACGCAGAACCCGGCCATCACGTCGGCGAACCAGTCGGGCGAGTACGGGTGCCGCGGCCGGTCCTCGGAGTCGCCGTGCAGCGGCAGGTCCGGCAGGACGACGCGAAAGCGGTCGTCGAGGTGCTCGACGACGGGCTCGAGCTCGCGGTGGCTGAGCCCGCACGAGTGCAGCAGCACGATCGCGGGCCCGCGGCCGGCCTCGCGGTAGGCGACCCTGGTGCCGTCGGGGGCGTGCCACAGGCGCAGTCTCATCCGTGGTCCTCGCCGGCGGCGATCCCGCGGCGCATGGCAGGGCCGAGCCGCGTCTCGCCGACGCGAGCGGCGATCCCGTCGAGCCTTCGCAGCAGCTGCGCGTGAACGTTGTTCGTCTGGTGGCCGCCACGATGCGCGGCGCCGACGAGGAAGCCGAGCTGCCGCGCCGCGGTCGTCGTTCGCCTGTCGGCGAGCTCGAGCGCCGCCGGCGTCAGCGTGAACCCGATCTGCTGGATCGCTCCGTCGTCGCGGGCGTGCGAGACGCAGGCCGAGAGCGGCGTTCCGTCGCCCAGCCGGACGTCGCCGGGCGCCGCGCGGAGGGCGTCCAGGATCGCCGCGGGCGACTCCTCGCAGGCGCCGGAGACGGCAGCGGGCTCGCTGCTGCCGCATGCCCCGAGTGCCAGACCGGCGAGGAGTGCAAGCCGTCGCACTCCCGGATCGTACGGGGCGCCACGCTCAGTCGCCGGCGTGCAGCGGCGCCGGCGGCTCGAAGCCGTGGTGCCGCATTCCCGCCTCGATCGCGGCGACCGTCGACTCCATCACCTTCACGCGCGCCCACTTCTTCGAGTTGGCCTCGACGAGCACCCACGGCGCGCGCTTCGTGTCGGTGCGCTCGAGCATCTCCTCGACGGCGACCTCGTATTCGGCGCGCCGCTCGCGGTTGCGCCAGTCGGCGTCGGTGAGCTTGTACTGCTTGATCGGATCCTTCTCACGCTCGAGAAAGCGCTCGAGCTGCTCCTCGGGGCTGACGTGGAGCCAGAACTTGGCGATGATCGTGCCGCCGTCCGTGAGGCCGCGCTCGAAGCCGTTGATCTCGTCGTAGGCGCGACGCCACTGCTTCTCCGTCGCGAGCGCCTCGACGCGCTCGACGAGCACACGGCCGTACCACGAGCGGTCGTAGACGGTCATGTCGCCCCAGCCCGGCAGGGCCGCCGTGAATCGCCACAGGTAGTGGTGCCGAAGCTCGTCGGCGGTCGGCGGTCCGTAGGAGGAGTAGCGCACCGCTCGTGGATCGAGCGGCCACGAGAGGCGCTTGATCGCGCCGCCCTTGCCGCTCGCATCCCAGCCTTCGAAGACGAGGCACAGCGCCGGTCCTGGGCGCGTGGTCCCGTCGCCGAACGGCAGCAGCCCGGCGAGCGTCAGGCGCAGGTGCGCGAGGCGTGCGCCGCCGGTCTCGAGCCGCCGCGCCTCCTCGTCGGCGCTGAGTTTCAGCTTGAGGTCGAGTGCGTCGAGCCTGCCCATACCTGCAGCATCGTCGCACCCCGCTGCCCTCTCTGCGCCGGAAAGCTGCGCAAAGCTGCAACGAGCCTCGGGAAACGGTACGAAACCTCCGTACAAGTGCGCATGAACATCAACACTCGCAAACTGGGCTACACGACGTCAGAGGCGGCCCGTCGCCTCGGCGTGTCGCTCTCGACGATCCGGCGCTGGTCGGATCTGGGCTACCTGCGCAGCTATCGCACGCCCGGCGGCCAGCGGCGCTTCAGCGTCCAGCAGCTCGACGAGTTCCTCGAGTCGCTCGAGACCGGCGCTCCGGCCCGCCACGGCGCCGGTGACGAAGGCTTCGGCGACGACGTGCATCGCCATCACGACGAGCCGCGCGCCGAGGGCCTGCACGACGCGGGCGTGACGAACGGACACGTCGCGGGCTCACACGTGTGGCCGCCCGCCAACACGGCCTGACGGCCGCTAGCTGCTTCCGGACGAGGCCTCGTCGATACGTCGCAGGATGTCGAGCTCGCGGTCGTAGTCGGCGTCGCCCGCGTGGCGGTAATCGGTGTCGCGCCCGGCGAGCACCGTCGCGAGCGACTCGACGACCTCGGGGTCGAGCTGCGTGCCGGCCACTCGACGCAGCTCGGTCAAGGCCTCGAAGGAGGTCATCGCGGTGCGGTACGTGTCGGGTGCGGTCAGCGTGTCGTAGACCTCGGCGACGGCGACGATCCGCGCGATCTCGGGGATCTCCTCGCCTTCGAGGCCGTCGGGGTAGCCGCGGCCGTCCCAGCGCTCGTGGTGCGCTCGCACGATCGACGCCACCGGTCCGTAGAGGCCGACGTCGCGCAGCAGGTCGGCGCCGATCGTGGGGTGGCGCCGGATCGACTTCCAATCCGGGTCGATCAGCGTTGTGCCGCGCTCCATCACGCGGTCGGACAGCGCGAAGCGGCCGATGTCGTGCAGGAGCCCCGCCGTGTGGGCGAGTTCCTGGTCGCGCGGGCTGAGGCCGCGGGCGCTGGCGATGTCGCGTGAAAAGCGGGCGACCGCGGCGCCGTGTCGCGCCGCACGCTCGTCACGCTCGTCGAGCGCCCGCAGCAGACCGCTGAGGACGCCCCATGAGAGCGCCGCGTACGCGCGGGCCCGCTCGCGCGCCTGTGCGACGAGCCGCGCCATGTACGAGAAGGCGACGACGATCAGCCCGGCGAAGCTGATCGTCGCCAGGCCGAACTGCGCGTAGACCTCGGCCAGCGTCACGATCAGCGCGACGTTGAGCGCCAGCGGCGGAATCAAGTCGCGCGGGGGGCGCAGCGCCGGCAAGACCGGGCGGCCGTCTCGCAGCGCGAGGATCGTGCTGACCGAGACGAAGTTGAGTACCAGCTCGCCGATCGCGATCAGCGCGAGTACCGCGACGAAGCGCACGGTTGTGTCGTCGCCACCGGACACGTGCGGGAAGATCGTCGCGCCGATCAGGTTCGGGATGCCGGTGACGGCGATGTTCATTGCCAGCGCCGTCGGGCGGTAGCGCTCGACCGCCCATTCGACGAGCTCGGCAATCGCGACGATCGCGAACGCGGCCGCCGGCCCGAGGAAGGCGACGGCGAGCATCGAGGCCGTGAACGTCGCCGACACCATCAAGGTGCCGTCGACGCGGGTCGTCAGCAGCGCCGCGCCGACCGTGATGCCGACGAGGACGAAGAAGAGAGGGTCGCCGAGTCGGCTGTCCGCCGTCAGGGCAAACCAGAGGAACCCGCCGAGGAGGCCGACGAGCGATGCCGTATGTGCGGCGCGCGCATGTCCTCCCTGACTCACGTCCAGACCTTCTCAAAAGGCGAGGACGCGAGCCAGGGAGGTGCGCAGATGGTGTCTAGCGGCCGGTGAAGAAGCCGCCGAACGCAGCGATGAGGCCCGAGACCACGAGGGCCGCGGGCATGAGGCGAGCAATATGCTTGTTCATGCTTCATATCTCGGCCGCCAAAGCGCACAGGTTTAGGGTGCAAGATGTCCACCAAGCCACCTAAAGGTGGTTAGACTTCCCGAAAAGTGCTCCCTTTCCGCTCGTGCGTACGCTGAAAACCAGTGAAGCTGCGGCGCTGCTGAACGTCAGCGCCAACACGCTCCGTGCATGGGAGCGGCGCTTCGGGTACCCGAAACCGCAGCGGACGCCGGGTAAGCACCGCGTGTATGTGTACGGCGAAGTGGCGGCTCTGCGTGACGCGCTGCGCGACGGTCTCTCGATCTCGTCGGCGGTGTCCCGTGCACGCGAGTCACTGCGCGGCGACACCCACATCCTCGTCGGTGCGTTGGCGGCGTTCGAGCCCGAGCGCGCGGACAGCGCGATGGAGGCCGCGCTCGCGATGCGCTCCGTCGAGCGCACGGTCGAAGAGGTGCTGCTCCCGTCGCTCGCGGAGCTCGCCCGCCGCCAAGGCGACGACAGCGCCGCGTGGGCGCTCGGCGTGCGCTGGTCGGTCGAGTGGGTTCGTCGCGCGCAGCGCCTGACGCCGCCGCCCGGGCGGCCCGGGACCGTGCTGATCGGCGACGCCACACGCGACGACCTCGACATCGATGCGCCGAGCGTGCGAGCGCTCGAGCTGTTCATCGGCCGCACCGGAGTCCGCGTCGCGACGCTGCCGATCCGCAACCGCAGCGGGCTCAGCGAGTTGGTCTCCGCGCTCGATCCCGGTGTGGTGATCGTCGCCGGCCGGCACAGCGACGACGAAGAGGTCGCGCGCTGGGCCTACGCCGTCCGCTCGGCCGCCGGGGCGCTGCCGCTGGCGCTCTACCGCCGCGGCACCGGCGATCAGCAGACAGCCCGCGTCGCCGCGGTGCCGTCGCTGTCGACCGTTCCTTCCGAAGCGACCGCGCAGGCGATCGGGCTGCTCGACGGACGCGTCGTCGCCGGGCGCGCGCCGATGATGTCGAGGAGCGTCTGATGGCCGCGCGACAGCAGCTGCGAGTGCTGCCGGCGCCCGGCACCGCCGCTCCGGCGCCGCGCGGGGTCTTCTGTGGCCACTGTGGCAAGCCGCCCGCGGACGGCGCGATGCCCGAGGTCGGCTCCCGCGTCTGCCGCCGCTGCAACCTCGGGCTGCTGCTCGACGCCCCGGCGCCGACGCTGCCGAAGCCGAACGAGGCGTTCGTCGTCGTCGACGGCTCGCTCGCGATCTGCGGGCTGTCGCGTCGCGCCGAGCGCCTGCTCGGCGTCAACGAGGTCGACGCCGTCGATCGCCGCCTGACCGAGCTGCTCGTGTCGGCCGACGCGGAGTCCGACACCGGGCACCCACGGGGCCTCACCGAGCTGCTGCTGGCCGCGACGGCAGGTGCTGAGGACCTCGGCACCGTCGTGCTGCGCCCCGCCGACGAGTTCGGCGTCCGCTTCGTCGCTCGTGTCGGCCCCTGTGGGCCGGCGCCCAGCGCCGTAGTGATCTTGGACTTGGGCTGAGCGCCGGCCCAGGTCGCCGTCGGCGCCGCCGGCCGAACTCCTTCTCGAGCACGAAATCGGCCTAACTGCAGCGTTCTTTGCGCATCTTGCGCGAAAGCAGCCAAAGCGCGACATTGCGGTCATGAGCGCCGTCCGCACCAACGCCGCAGCAGCGATGATCGGGGTCAGCCCGAGCACGCTGCGCTCGTGGGAGCGCCGCTTCGGGTTTCCCTCGCCGCGGCGGACCGAGGGCGGCCATCGTCAGTTCGACCTCGCGGAAGTGGAGGCGCTGCGGTCCGCCTTCGAGGAGACGCAGAACGTCTCGTCCGCGATCTCGATCGCCCGTGAGCGCGGCTCCGGCCCGGCCACCCCGACGCGCCTGCGCTCGGCGCTCGGCCGCTTCGACGCCGAAGCTGCCGACCGCGTGATCGAGGAGAGCCTCGCCGTCCGCTCGCTGGAGCGGACGATCGACGAGCTGTTGCTGCCGGCGATCGAGCTGCTCGACGACGGCGACACATCGCCGTCACCCGAGTACGGCGTCGCCTGGCGCTGGGCCACGGGCTGGCTCGCTGCCCAGCAGCGGATCGCGCCGCCCGCGACGCGCGCCGAGGCGGTGCTGCTGTTCGACGCCAGCCAGTCGCCCGACGTCGACGCGCTCTACGCCCAGGCGCTCGAGCTGCACCTGCGACGCGCGGGATTCCGCGCCCTGACCGTCACGCTCGATCTCGAGCCGGCCCGGCTGATGCGCGCGATGCTCGCGATCGAGCCGCGCGCGATCGTCCTGACAGGACGCCGGGCCTCGCTCGACGCGCTCGGCCGCGTCGTCTTCGCGGCACGCCGCGCCGGAGGCGAGGTTCCCGTCTACGACTATCGCGGTGCCCTGCCAGAGACCGGTGCGAGCACCGTTCCGCGCCTGGCCGAGCGGCCGCTCGCGGCGCGCGATCAGCTCGTCGCCGACCTCGACGGCATCGCCGCCGAGCCGATCGTCCGCCGCGCGCGCCCGGCGCAGACCGGCTAGGGCGCGACGCCGCAAAGCGCCGCGCCGCGCCGTTCGCGCGCGAACCGTCCGAGCGGCGAGTTAGCTTGCCGCCGCAATGCTCGTGCCTGGCGACCCGCTGGCCCACCGCGCGCTCGATTCGCTGATTCGCGCCGAATCGTCGGTTCGCCGGAGGCTGTCCGGCGACCTGGAGCGCGAGGGGATCTCGGCCACCGGTTTCTCCGTGCTCGTCGTCCTCGCCACAGCCGGCGGCGAGCTCGAGCTGCGGACGTTGCGCAAGCGGCTGCGAACCTCGAAGGCAAACGCGACCGAGGTCGTGACGACGCTCGAGCATCGCGGCTACGTCACTCGCGCGCGGCTGCCCACGGATCGCCGCGCCGCCAGCGTCACGCTGACGTTGCGTGGTCGCGAGATCGTCGACCGCCTCTTTCCCGAGCACACCGAGCGCGTGCGCCACGCGTTCGCGATGCTCGACGAGGAAGAGAAGCGGTCGTTGGCAGAGATCTGCCGGAAACTCGCCGCGTAGCCGCGCATAGACTGCGGCGCCGATGCCGCGTCCCGTCGACCCCGATCAGTCGTTCCCCGCGCTCGAGCAGCAGGTGCTCGAGCGCTGGCGCGAGCGAGACGTGTTCGCCGAGTCGCTGCGGCGCCGCGAGGGCGCGGAGCCGTGGGTCTTCTACGAGGGGCCGCCGACGGCGAATGGCAAGCCCGGCTCGCACCACGTGCTCGCGCGCGTGTTCAAGGACATCTACCCGCGCTACCGCACGATGCGCGGGTATCTCGTCGAGCGCAAGGGCGGCTGGGACTGCCACGGCCTGCCGGTCGAGATCGCCGTCGAGCAGAAGCTGGGGCTGAAGTCGAAGGCCGACATCGAGGCCTACGGGATCGGGCGCTTCAACGCCGAGTGCCGCGAGTCGGTCTTCGAGTACCTCGAGGACTGGCAGGCGCTGACCGAGCGGATCGGCTTCTGGGTCGACATGGACGACGCCTACCGCACGCTCGACGCGAGCTACGTCGAGTCCGTCTGGTCGGCACTGCGCCAGATCTGGGACAAGGACCTGCTCTACGAGGGCCACAAGGTCGTGCCCTACTGCCCGCGCTGCGGCACGGCGCTGTCGTCGCACGAGCTGGCGCTCGGCTACCAGGACGTCGTCGACCCGTCGGTCTACGTGCGGCTCCCGGTCGTCGCCGACCACGGCCCGATGCATGCCGGCGACGAGCTCATCGTCTGGACGACGACGCCGTGGACGCTCGTCTCGAACGCCGCCGTCGCGGTCGACGCCGAGCTGACGTACGTCCGCGCGCGTTCCACGTCAGGCGCCGTCGCGGTGGTCGCCGAGGCGCTCGTCGAGCGTGTCCTCGGCGAAGGCGCGGAGGTGCTCGATCGCTTCCCCGGTGCGGCGCTCGAGGGTGCGCGGTACGAGCCGCCGTTCGACTTCATCGCCGGCTCGGAGTACGGCGAGCGTGGCCACACGGTGCTGCTCGCCGACTTCGTCTCCGCCGACGACGGCACCGGCCTCGTGCACACGGCGATCGCCTTCGGCGAGGACGACTTCCGGCTCGGCGAGCAGTACGGCCTCGCGGTCGTCAACCCCGTCAAGCTCGACGG
>Ga0075430_100002665_pt1 | contig 14891 bp, 11 predicted proteins | sample RhiMetdeltSRZDD4_FD_75294 | JGI IMG/M metagenome (GOLD analysis project Ga0075430, IMG submission 75294) | Populus rhizosphere microbial communities from Tennessee, USA - Rhizosphere MetaG P. deltoides SRZDD4 | ecosystem: Host-associated > Plants > Roots > Rhizosphere > Soil | place: USA... | reverse complement strand
CGTGTTGAACAACTGAATCATACGAATCGAGGTTCACACTTCCGAGTTCTCTGTGCTCTGTTCGTGTTCAGGTTCGGCCGCGCGCCGAACCTTGAACCGAACGTGAACACGAACCGAGAACCAAGAACCGAGAAGTGTGAACTGTGCGTCTTCATACAGATAGTCGTGTGAACAACCGTTCGGCGCGGCGGCAGTCTGCTTCGATCTGTGCCCGCAGCGCGTCCACGTCGTCGAAGCGGCGCTCGTCGCGCAGACGCTGGACGAATCCGAGCTGTACCTGTTGACCGTACAGCTCGCGGTTGTAGTGCAGCACGTGCGTTTCGATCGTGGTGGCCCCATTGTCGCCAAACGTGGGATTCACCCCAATGTTGGTGATTGCGGCGTGCACGATCCCGTCCACGGTCAATGTCGTCGCGTAAACGCCGTGCGGCGGAATCAGCTCGTTGTCGGTCCGCAGGTTGGCTGTGGGAAAACCCAATTCGCGGCCGCGCCGGCGTCCCTCGACGATCGTGCCCGCCAGCGCATAAGCGTGCCCCAGCAGTGCACCCGCCTCGTCCACGCGCCCTTCCGCCACCAGTCGCCTGATCCGTGTACTGCTGACGACGAATTCCTTGTAGCGGACCGGATCGATCTTGTCGGCGCGAAAGCCGTAGCGCTGACCAAGCGTACGCAGCAGCGAAAAGTTGCCGCTCCGATCGTGGCCGAAAAGGAAGTTGGCGCCGACCCATACTTCCGACACGCGCAGCCAATCCACGAGCACGGTGCGCACGAACGTCTCCGGCTCCCACTGTGACAGCTCGCGCGTAAAACGAACGACCGCAACGGCGCGCATGCCGGCGCGCTCGAGTGCGTCAAGGCGCTGCGGGAGCGTCATCAGGAGCGGTGGCGCCTTGTCAGGGCGGACCACGCGAGGCGGATGGGGGTCGAACGTCATCGCCATCGGGGTGCCACCGTGCTCGGCTGCACCGCGCCTCACCCGCTCGACGATCTTGAGATGTCCGCGATGCAGGCCGTCGAAGTTGCCGAGCGCGAGCACCGGATGCACCAGCCAGGGCGGCCGCGCATCATCGGGAAAGTGCAGGACGTCCATGCGGGCTACGACGCGTCGACAATGGCGTCGAGCACAAGGCCATCATATGCCAGTTCAACACCGGCAGGCAGACGTGCGTTCGTCTGGGCATGTCCGAGATCGTGTGCCATGTGCGTGAGATATGCACGACGCGGTGCGATCTTCGCAATCGCCGCCAGCGCTTCGTCCACGTTGAAGTGCGTCGGATGCTTCTTGTCGCGGAGCGCATCGATGACCAGCGTGTCCACGCGTTCCACCAGAGGCCACGACTCGTCAGGGATGGCGCTGCAGTCCGTCAGATAGGCGAGACTCCCAAAGCGGAAGCCAAGGATTGGCATGTTGCCGTGCAGGAGCGGCACCGGCAGCACGCGAACGCCTCCAATTTCGAATGCGCCACGGATTTCGTGCGCCTCGATCAGAGGAATGCCGCCGCCGAGTCGCGGCACCCCATCGAATATGTAATGGAATGTCTGGCGGATGTTCGTCCATACATCTGCGGTGGCGTAGCACGGGATCGCACTCCGCTGCATGAAGTTGAAACGCCGGATCTCGTCGAGCCCGAGGATGTGATCCGCGTGGCTGTGCGTGAAGAGAATGGCGTCCACGCGTGTGAGGCCGTACGTGAGCGCCTGTTGCCGCAGATCGGGTGAGGTATCCACCAGGATCGACACGTGTTCAGGTACATCGACGTGGATTGACGGTCGCAGTCGCTTGTCGTGTTGATCGGTGGACAGGCACACCGCGCATGTGCAGCCGATGCTCGGCACGCCGGACGAGGTACCAGTACCGAGAAACGTTATACGGGCATTCACCCCTCGACTTCGCTCGGGGCTGGCCCGAGGTGACTCGAGGCTCAAGGAATGATGATGCGTGACTTCGGCTCAGCCGAAGGACCGGAAATGCCGGTCGTCGCCTCGACATAACGCATCCGCAGCTCGAACAGCACCTGCTCGAGCAGCTGCCGCTCCTCTGCGGTCAGATTGCCGCGTGTCTTCTCGTCGAGAAGCGAAAGAATGTCGATCATCTGCTGGGCCGCCGGAAGATTCGCCGGCGCCTTCTCACCACTCACCGGATCGGGCACGTCGCCGAAGTGGACCGCTGCGGTGTGCGCCAAAGACAATACGAATGCGACGAAGCTGATGCTGGACGATTCGCCAGCCTGATCGCCGGAAGGCGAAGTATGTTCCGTCATGACGAGCTGCCACTCACGTTACGGATCCCTGTCTAAAGTAGCATACGCCCCCGGAGACATCATGGCTGAGACCGCCGGGACGAGCTTCGACCGACTCGTAACCATCATGCGCGCGCTGCGCGCGCCCGATGGCTGTCCGTGGGACCGCGAGCAGACGCTCGCCTCGCTCAGGCCGTTCGTGCTGGAGGAAACCTACGAGGTCCTCGAGGCAATCGAAAGCGACTCCCCCGCTGCCCTTCGCGAAGAGCTGGGCGATTATCTCTACGAGGCCGTCTTTCTCGCGCAGATTTCAGAGGAGTCTGGTGATTTCTCCATCGCCGACGCCATCGACGCGATTTGCGACAAGCTCGTTCGTCGTCACCCTCACGTGTTTGCGCGGCAGCGTGGAGACGATTCCATCACGAGCACCGACGTGATCGAGCGCTGGGAAAGCATGAAGGCTCGCGAACGGGCCGCTGAGGGTCGCGATCCCGTACGGCCGAAGACGACATTGAGCGGTGTACCGAAGACGCTGCCTGCGCTGCTCAGAGCCTACGAAATCAGTGCACGCGCGGCGGCGGTAGGATTCGACTGGACACGCGCCGAAGACGTGCTCGACAAGATCGAGGAGGAAGTCGCAGAGGTACGTCACGAGGTCGAATCTGGGGCGACCGGACATCTGTCGCGAGCGGAAGAGGAAATGGGGGATCTGCTCTTCGCCATCGCGAACCTTTCACGCAAGCTGGGCATCGAACCTGAGGCCGCACTCCGCCGGGCCAACGAGAAGTTCACGCGACGCTTCGACGCGCTCGAGCAAGCGTTTGCCGCGCGAAGTCGTTCGCTGCAGGATGCGACGCTGCCAGAGATGGAGGATGAATGGCAGCGACTGAAACAGGACAGCTGATATACAGCGCAGTCGCTTCTTGCGGGGACGGTCTCCGATCTCGGACGTCACAGCGTGTCGCGTGTCAGCCGCCGGCGCTGCGCGCCGGAAATCGACTTCCGCTCCGAGCTCTCTCGCAATCGCGGCGAGTAGGAGCTGATTCGCGCGACATCCGTCACGCGGCTAAAAACGCCGGGTGTACTTCGAGCACCGAAAACGCGATGGCGGAACTCGCCGCGGCAACGTCGCTCAGCCGATTTCCATGCTTCGCATTGCGTGCCGCTTGCGCAGGCGGCTGCCCCGCGACACGCTGCGCCGCCCTCTTACAGCGCGGTCGCTTTTTGCAGCGGACGGGCGACTATGAGCGCCGCGACACCCGAAGCACAAAAACGCCGCGGCGGCCATGTCGACCGAGTCCGTCCAACTCCCGTTGGGAGCATCTTCGCTCACGAGATAACAGTCTTCGGGCAGCTGCGAGCGTTTTTCCGCGGCCGCGAATCGGAGACCGGCCGCGCAAGAAGCGACCGCGCTGTATGTGCCGGGCAGTGCCTTCGGTGCGGCGACGGAGGTACATGCTTCATTTCTGCTCCCCGACATACGTCCTCACCCGCACGTTTACCCCGTCCGTGTCGATGGTGATTTGCCCGTTCAGGTCGGTCCTGTAGATCGCAGCCCCAATCGACTCGAGCCGTCGGAGGACCTCCGGTGCCGGGTGCCCAAACGTGTTGCCGCGACCGCAACTGATGACGGCAATTTGAGGCCGCCATCCGTCCACCAGCTCTTGCGATGTAGACGTGCGGCTGCCGTGATGCGCCACTTTGAGGATCCGCAGACGCGCTGGCGCCAACTGCGGAAGGATCGCGCGTTCGGTGGCTGCGCCAACGTCGCCCAAGAGCACGATCGCGACCTCGCCATATCGCACCTCCAAGACCACCGAGTCGTCATTACGAACGCGCTGGCGCTCCCAATCGGGCGGGGACGGATGCAACACCCGGATCCGGGCGCCGCCAATCGTGAACGCATCGCCTGCGAACCTCCCCTCCACGCGTGTATTCGCCTCGCGCGCTTGCGCGAGCAGCGCCTGCAGCGCGCGGTGGTGCGGGACCGGGATGCCTTCCCAGACCTCCGATGGCCTGAAGTCGTCCACGATGGCTGGCGCTCCACCGATGTGATCGGGATCGCCATGCGTAAGCACCAGCGTGTCGAGCCTCCGCAACCCGCGGGCCCACAGCGCCGGAGAAAGTACTCGGCTTCCGACGTCGAACCCCGTGCTGCCGAACGGCACGCCGCCCGCGTCCACCAGGAGCGTCGAACGATTTGGAAACTGGAGCAGCGTGGCGTCCGCCTGTCCGACGTCGAAAGCGGTTACGCGCAGCGACCGCGAATCCGGGACAGGAGCCAGCCAGCCTGCCGGCTGACCGCTGACGAGCCCGGCGGCTGCCGCGGCCGCAACGACAACGGATCCGAGCCGAGGGAGGCCCCGCATCCAGAGCGCGGCCCCGAGCGCAACGTAGTACGTCATCACGAGCGGAACCGGCGGAGGCGGCACGCGCATCGCAAGCGAAGGCACGGCTTCGACCAGGCGGGCGCTGTCGACCAGAGCGACTGCCGCAAGATGGCCGATCCAACCAGCCGGTCTCGCCATGAATTCGACTCCGCTGAGGACCGACACACATATGCCGCATATCTGAACCAGCCCCATCACAGGGACCGCAACGAGATTGAGCACGAGACCGGCGCTGGTCACGCGCGAAAAGGCCCACGCATTTACAGGCAGTAGCGCTGCCTCCACCGCTGCGGACGCGACCAGCGATGCGATGACCCATCGAACCGAGCGGGAGCGTGGGGACAATCCCGTGGTTCTTCGGCCCGCCTCGAGCAACGCTGCGGTGGCGCCGAACGTCAGCATGAACCCGACGTCGCGCACGTCGAGTGGACGCGCGCAAAGCGCAGCAGCACCCGCTACGGCCACAGCGTTCCATGCCGGAGTCCGGTGGTCGAGCAATCGTGCGCCGAAATAGAGGACAGCCATGAACGTGGCGCGCCACACCGATGGGCCGCCGTTCACGATTTGTGCATACGCGACGAGCACGATAAGCGTGGCGAGCGCCGCAATGCGACCGGTCACGCCGCACACCAGTAGCGCTCCGAGCACGAGCGCCGCGAGTATGCCGATGTTTCCGCCAGAAATTGCAATGACGTGGTACGTTCCGGCCGCCTGCAGGCGCAGCTGAACCTCGTCAGGCAGTGCCGTACGGTCCCCAATCAGCACCGCCGTGGCAATTGCGGCCGACACGCGGCTGTGTGGCGCCACCCACCGCTCGATGCTGCGTCGCACGTGAAGGCGCACACCACCGGCAATTTCCTGCATGGAGCTGCCGAGCGACCTGACCTCGACCAGCCGTCCGCTCTTGATCGAACCGAACAGCGTGGTCCCGTCGAGTGCGAGCTGCCGCTCGAAGTCGGGAACGCCGTCGTTCAGGTACCTCGATGGGCGTCGAAACGTCGCGAACGTCTCAATGGTGCGACCCGCGCGCCACTCGAAGATCTGTTCCAAAGACGGACTACCACCAACAGTGAAGGTCACGCCTCCACTGGCCGGGTGCCATTCGCCGCCGAGACGTACGGCGGTGACGAGCGTACGCACTATCGTGAAATCGTCCTGGGGAGCGCCGTCCTCGACGAGCAGGGCGCGAACGGCTAGCGGATCGTGTCTGTCCCCCGGCGCGGGATCCTCGATCGCAAAGCTCCCAACGTGTCGATCAAGCAGCGCTCGAAGTGATGTGTGCAGCTCCCGGTCGCGCGCGTCAGCGGAAACGGTCGCCGCCGCCAGGAAGAAGCCGCACAGCAGGATTGGCAGAGTGAAGGAATGAAGACGCGCGACGCACCACGTGCTCGACGCCGCCACGAGCAGCAGGAGCAGCGACGCTCGCGCCTGCGGTACGGGATCCCACCACAGTCCACTTGCCACGCCGCAAACGAGCGCGAGCGCAGGCAACAACGCGATCGACGCCATGCGAGGCACACTGCAATCGTGCCCGCCATCGCCGACTGCCTCTTGCCAATCAGTTGCGGACCATGGTGGCAAGAACGAACACCGTCACAGCACGACGATGTGGCAGTTTCTTCGTAAACGTTACTGTCCGTTACAGGCGGGTATTCCTCCTTCGCATCAGCAGGCGCGCGCTGTACCGTCGTCTCGACTCGTTCGGGCTCCGCTGACAAATATCAGCTGTGCGCCAGCAAAGCGCACAGGCCGGGCCGCACACCGCACACCCCTCTAACGCATGGCAATTTCACTAACGCATTCTGTTTCAAGTAATTACAGAACGTGTCGGCTCGGCACCAAATTCGCTCCCGTCGGTGGCACGTGCCGCGCACATGCGCGGTGAATCCGAAAGGGGGCTTCAGATGTTCCGCGTGGTTGCCGTGCTCATGCTGGCGTTGATCGTCTCCCCGATATCTGCGGTCGCGGCCGATGAGACCGCTGCCCCGGCCTCCACATCGCTGGAGACGACGCCGGTGCCGCGGATGGACAACCAGGTATCGCGCCCAGCGCTGCTGCCCGCGCTGTATGCCAGCTACGCCGCACTGCAGGTTTACGATGCGTATTCGACGACGCGGGCCCTCGCGCACGGAGCGAGCGAGACGAATCCGCTCCTGCAGCAGGTGGTCGGAAGACAGAGCGCCTTCTGGGCGGTCAAGGCGTCCGCGACGGCCGGGACGATTCTGGCAGCCGAGCATCTCTGGAGGAAGAACAACAAGAAGGGGGCGATTGCGGTGCTCGTCGCCTCGAACGCGGTGGCGGCGGTCGTCGCCGCACGCAACGCCAGCGTCCTGCGCAGCCAGCGCTGACCTACAGTCACACGGGCCATATAGACGCAGTACACCGAGAGGCTTTTTCGAACTTCGACGCCTACGGGCCACGGAGACGCGGAGACTGGAGAGCCGGTTGGAAATTCTGTGGCTCTGTGGCTGTCTAACTGGCTACCGCCTACGGCTACTGAAGTACCCTCGTCGCGCGCGCGTGAAATAGTCCGTGTTTCGCACGCGAACCCGTATCCCACGCCAGCCGTCGTCGGGGGGTCTCGAAGGCACGTATCCGAGCGTGTACTGCTTGTTCAGTTCGTTAGCGATTCGTTCAGTGGCGGGTCCGAGATCCGCGGACGTTCGCACTACCTCAGTGTAGCCGCCGCTCGTCGCGGTAATTTCTCGCAGCGCCTCGGGATTGACGCGAGCGGCCGGCGACGCTCTCTCCGAGTCGATGGCGATGGCGTACACGAGCGGCTCGAAACGACGAACGATGTCGCTGGCGCGCCGCAGCGAGACATCGCTCGCCGTGTCGACCCCGTCGGAAATCACGACCAGCGCCGCACGGGGATGTGAACGGCGCCCGAACAACGGCGCCGACGCGACGAGCGCGTCATACAGAGCGGTGGCGCCGGACGGAAACAGCTGGTCGAGAGTTCCTGCCAGCAGTGCAGGCGGCTGCGTCCACGCATTCACGAGACGCGGCTTGTGATTGAACGCGGCGATGAACGCTTCGTCGCCCGACTCGAGCAACGTCGAGACAAACCGATCGACGGCCCCACGGGCGTCGGCAATCCGCTGCCCCCGCATGCTGTCGCTCGTATCGAGGAGCACGCCGAGGCTGATCGGCACGCGCTCGTCCGTGAACACCGTGATTGGCTCGGGCATCCCGTCCTCGAGCACTTCGAAATCCTCACGTGAGAGACCCGTGATGAGGCGGCCGCTCGCGTCGGTCACCGTTACGCTTACTTGAACGGTGTCAATCGTCGCGCGAAACCGCTGGGCGGCCAGATCGGGGCTCACCAGGAGGAACAACCCACAGGCCACAGACGCGAGCTGCCGCAGTCGAAGGTTCCTCATGTCGCTGCCCTGGTGCCAGGCGGGCCGTGAAGGCCCGCCCTACGGGCTGATGCCTTGGACAGCCCTGAGGCCTGGGCCCTGAGGCCTGAGGCCTGGTATTTACGCGCCAGTTTCCACGCCGGCGTAATAGTCCTGCAACGAGCGCACAGAGAGTGCCTGCGCGCGCAGGGCCTTGATCGCGCTCACCGCAGCCGATGCTCCCGTGAGCGTCGTGATGCACGGGATTTGCGCCATCGTTGCGGCTCGTCTTACCGAACGGTCATCGAAGAACGAGTCACGGCCCAGCGGTGTGTTGATGACGAGGTCGATCTTGCGGTTCACGATCTGATCGGCGACGTTCGGGCGCCCCTCGTTGACCTTATACACGACATCGACGTTGATGCCGTGAGCCCGCAGGAACGCCGCCGTTCCCCTCGTCGCCGTCAGCGCAAATCCAAGCTGCGCGAGATCGCGCCCAATCGGGAGCACCGTCTGCTTGTCGCTGTTGTTGACGCTGATGAAGACGCACCCTTCCTGCGGAAGCCGCTGGCCTGCGCCCATCATCGCCTTGCCGAACGCGGCGCCGAAATTGTCGGCGCATCCCATGACCTCGCCGGTCGACTTCATCTCCGGGCCGAGAATCGTATCGACACCGGGGAATCGCACCCACGGAAAAACAGGGCTCTTGACGAAGACGCCGTGAACCTCGAGGTCCTCCACCAGACCGAGGTCGGTCAGCGTCGTGCCGGCGGCGACTCGCGCGGCAATCTTGGCAAGCGGCACGCCCGTGGCCTTCGAGATATACGGCACCGTGCGTGACGATCGAGGATTCACCTCGAGCACGTAGACGGTGTCGTCCTTGATGGCGTACTGGATGTTCATCAGGCCGACGACCTTGAGTGCGCGGGCGATGCGGCGCGTGTAGTCGCGAATGGTCACCAGGTGGCGTTCGGCCACCATGAACGGCGGAACAACACACGAACTGTCGCCCGAGTGGATGCCCGCCTCCTCTATGTGCTCCATGATGCCGCCGATGACCACTGCACCCGATGCATCGGCTACGGCATCGACATCGAACTCGAAGGCGTCCTCGAGAAACCGATCGATCAGCACGGGCCGATCGTGTGACACGTCGACCGCACCGGTCATGTAACGATCGAGCGCGCCGGGGTCGAATACGATGGCCATCCCGCGCCCACCCAGCACGTACGACGGACGCACCACGACCGGATAGCCGATCCGCTCAGCCACCTCGCGCGCTTCGTCACGCGAAATGGCGGTACCGCTGGACGGCTGAGGTACCCCGAGTTCCCACAGCAACTGCGAGAAACGCCGCCGGTCTTCGGCGAGATCGATCGAATCGGGCGACGTCCCGAGCACGTCCACGCCCGCCTCCTGCAGCGCGAGCGCGAGCTTGAGGGGCGTCTGGCCGCCAAACTGGACCACACAGGAAACAGGGCCGCCGCCGGTGCGCTCGCGCTCGATGATGGACATGACGTCCTCGAACGTCAGCGGCTCGAAGTACAGACGGTCGGCTGTGTCGTAGTCGGTCGATACCGTCTCCGGGTTGCAGTTGACCATCACCGTCTCGAAACCTTCCTCGCGGAACCCGAAGACGGCATGGCAGCAGCAATAGTCGAACTCGATGCCCTGGCCGATCCGGTTCGGCCCGCTGCCGAGGATGATCACCTTCTTCTGCGTCGTTGGGTCGGCCTCGCACGCGTACTCGTAGGTTCCGTACATGTACGGGGTGAACGACTCGAATTCGGCGGCGCACGTGTCGATGCGCTTGTACGACGTGACGAGCCCCTCATCGACGCGCCGCTGCCGCACGAGCTCCGCTCCGACGCCGTGCACGGCGGCGATTTCCTCGTCGCTAAAGCCAGTGCGCTTCAGCGTGCGCAGCAGGTCCAACGACATCTCGCGGAACTCACCGAGCGCGGCCATGCGCCGAAGCTCCTCGAGTTCCGCGAACTGCTGCAGGAACCAGCGATCGATCTTCGTCAGCTCGTGGATCGTGTCCACGCTCCAGCCGCGGCGTAGGGCGCGGAAGATCCCCCACATTCGTCGATCCGTCGGGACCAGCAACCGCTTCCTCAGCGCCGTCTCATCCTCGGTGTCGTCGGAGTTGTCGTCTGGTCCGACAGGAAACAGGCTGCTGGACCTGCCGAGCTCGAGCGAGCGCACGGCCTTGAGGAACGCCTCCTTGAAGGTGCGCCCGATGGCCATCGCTTCCCCCACGGATTTCATCTGTGTTGTCAGCGTCCGATCCGCCTGCGGGAACTTCTCGAAGTTCCATCGCGGGAACTTGACGACCACGTAGTCGATCGTGGGCTCGAAGGAGGCCGGGGTAAGGCGGGTGATGTCGTTCGGGATCTCGTCCAGGTGGTAGCCAAGCGCCAGCTTCGCCGCAATCTTCGCAATCGGAAATCCCGTTGCCTTTGACGCGAGCGCCGACGACCTCGAGACGCGCGGATTCATCTCGATTGCAACAATCCGTCCGTTCTCCGGATTGATGGCAAACTGGATATTCGACCCACCTGTCTCAACGCCGACTCGACGGATGATGCGCCGCGCCATGTCGCGCATGCGCTGATATTCCTTGTCCGTGAGGGTCAGCGCCGGCGCCACCGTGATGCTGTCGCCGGTGTGGACGCCCATGGGGTCGATGTTCTCGATCGAGCAAATCACGACGAAGTTGTCGGCGACGTCGCGCATCACCTCGAGCTCGAACTCCTTCCATCCGATCACCGACTCTTCCACGAGAATCTCGTGCACCGGGCTGAGGTCGAGCCCGCGGCCCGCCAACTCGCGGAACTCCTCGATGTTGTAGGCGATGCCACCGCCGACGCCACCGAGAGTAAACGACGGCCGGATGATCGCGGGGAAGCCAACATCATCGACGATCGACAACGCCTCATCGATCGTTCTGGCGATGCCACTCGCCGGCACCTCGATGCCGATCTCGCGCATGGCATCGCGAAACTGCAGCCGATCCTCGGCAACCCGGATCGCCTCGATGGACGCGCCGATGAGCTGAATGCCGCGTTTGGCCAGCGCGCCCCGTTCGGCCAGCGCAACCGCCAGGTTCAGCGCCGTCTGCCCTCCCACGGTCGGCAGCACCGCGTCCGGGCGCTCCTTCTCGATGATCGCCTCCACCATTTCCGGCGTCAGCGGCTCGATGTAGGTTCGGTCCGCCATCTCCGGGTCGGTCATGATGGTGGCCGGGTTGCTGTTGACGAGCACCACCTCGAGACCTTCGGCGCGGAGCGCCTTGCACGCCTGCGTACCCGAATAGTCGAACTCGCACGCTTGCCCGATCACAATCGGGCCCGAGCCGATCACGAGTACTCGCTTGATGTCAGTGCGTTTGGGCATTTAGAGCTGCCTAGCTCTTTTCCATCGAGTCGAGAAACTGCCGAAAGAGGTAATCGGCGTCGTGCGGTCCCGGCGACGCCTCCGGATGATACTGCACCGAGAAGATCGGCTTCGTCGTGTGGCGAAAACCTTCGACCGTGCCGTCGTAGAGATTCAGATGCGTGACGCGAATGTCGGCGGGCAGGGAGCCGGGATCAACGGCAAAGCCATGATTCTGCGACGTGATTTCCACCTTCCCGGAACTCAGCTCCTTCACCGGATGGTTCGCGCCACGATGACCGAACTTCAGCTTGAACGTCTGGCCACCAACCGCGAGACCGAGGATCTGATGTCCCAGGCAGATGCCGAACATCGGGCGGTCCGTATTGACGAGCTGACGGACGTTATCGATCGCATACGTGAGCGCGGCCGGGTCGCCGGGCCCGTTGCTGAGGAAAATACCGTCAGGGTTTGAGGCCAGGAGGTCGCCTGCGGGCGCATCGGCGGGAAACACCTCCACGTCGCAGCCGTACGCGTCGAGCCGCCGCAGGATGTTCCACTTCACGCCGAAGTCGTAGGCGGCGACGCGCAGTCGCCTCGACGCCCGGCGCGGTGGGGGCAAGCCGAATTCGGCATGGTCGGCATCGCCTGCGGCTGACGCCCGATCGCGCCACGCGTAAGGGCTATCGCAGGTCACGCCGCGAACGAGATCCGATCCTTCCATCTTCGGGATCGCGCGCGCTCTCGCGACGAGCTCGTCCGGATCCACCTGCCCTGTCGCAATGACCCCCCGCATGACGCCAGCCGACCGGAGAACGCGCGTGAGCGATCGCGTGTCGATGTCGGCGATCGCGACGATATGGTGTGAGACGAGGTAGTCACGAAGTGTGCCTTCCGCGCGCCAGTTGCTGGCGAGCGGCGACTCTTCGCGCATCACGAATCCCGCGACACGCGGCGCCTGCGACTCGGCATCGCCCGACGCCACTCCGTAATTGCCGATCTGCGGGGCCGTCATGGTGACGATCTGCCCGGCGTACGACGGATCCGTGAGGACTTCCTGGTACCCGGTCATGCTCGTGTTGAACACGACCTCGCCGGCGGTCTCCCCCGGCGCGCCGGCTGCGACGCCGCGGTACCACGTGCCGTCTTCGAGTGCGAGTATGGCGTTCATTCGAGCGATGCGCCGACGCGCATATACGCGCCCGCTTCCACGTTCACCGATGTCCTCCACGTCTGGTGGCCCAGTAACTCCATCCGGATGAGCCGAGTGCCCGGCATCACATCGTTGACGGTGACCGGCGTCACCCCTACACGAACCTCGTCCACGAAGACCGTTGCGCCAAGGGGCCGTGACACAAGCTCCAGCATGGCCGGCTTGTTCTGGGCGACAGGTCGAGCAGGTTGCGTAGGTGCAGGAGGCGCTTGCGCGCGAGAGGGCACCGGCTCAGAACGCCGCGACGGTGCCGGGTCGGCGGCTCGCGATGACGCTGGCTGCTGCGGCGGTCGCGCGGGTGCCGATTCAGAAGCTCGCGACTGCGCGGGGGCGGTTGGTCGCGAGGGGGCCGACTCCGAACTCGGCGGCGCTGGCTCCGACGTCGCTGTCGGGTTCGGCGGTTTCTGCGGGATCTCAACCACTGGAGATTCTGTGACCGGCGTCGGAGGCTGCGTCGCCGGCGCCTGCGTCGCCGACGGCTGCGCGGCGGGGGGTTGTGCGGCGCGAGGAACGCCGGCTGCCTGCACGGGCGGGGCCGGAGCCATGCGCTGGCCTGTTAGAAAACCGCTCACAAAGCCGGCAAGCAGACCGATCACCAACATGCCGACAGCAATGCCCCGCGACGACGAAGAACTTGAAGAAGCAATCGAGTCTTGCTGAAGCGGCGGCGGGACCTCGGTTTTGAGAGTGTCGCTGTGCAGTGGCAGATCGATTTCCGGCGCCGACTCTTTCGAATCCGTGCGCGGGTCGTACTGGAAACCGTGCCCTGTCAGTGGTGCAACTCCTCGGCTAATGGTGTGGTTCAGGTGGTCGTGATGTACGGGGATCGTAACACGTGAACTCGAGGCCCATCAATGCGATACACGTGATGCACGTGGTGCCTTGACACTCCGAGCGGGGCTCTGAGACAGTAGCGTCCGGTGCTCCCGCAAACAGGGCTCCCGGGCACAGTGAGCCGTCTCCCCGTCGAGATTCGTCGCTTCCCGTGGATCAAACGCCTCGCCGCCGATTACGCGTTCGAGTACGACCGTGTCACGGATTTCTTTGCCGGCAACCCGGCACATCCCGCCGCCTGGCGCGATGCCGTGCATCGGGCCCAGCAGCATCCGCGCGACCGTAGCGCGATAGTCGATGTCGTCCAGGCGCAACAGCGACGCCGGAACGCCCCCCCGGACGCCATTGCTGCCACCGCGCGCCTGCGCGATCCGAAAAGCGTCGCGATCGTCACAGGCCAGCAGGCAGGACTCTTTGGCGGTCCGTTGTTCACGCTGCTCAAGGCGCTTACAACGATTCAGCTGGCAGAGCGTGTTGCAGCGGACCACGGCATCCCGACGGTCGCGGTGTTCTGGATCGACGCGGAAGATCACGACTGGGACGAAGTTCGATCGTGCGGTGTGCTCGACAGCGATCTGAACTTCGCTGAGCTGACAATTGGTACTCCGTCAGATGCGGGACAGGGACCCGTCGCACGCGTTCGACTGGACGACTCGGTGCACGCCGCCCTCGACGGGTTTGCGGCACTGGTGCAGGCGACCGAGTTCACGCCTTCCATCCTCGCGGGACTGCGGGGCGCGTACCAGCCGGGTTCCGGTATGGTCGAGGCGTTCGGCAAGTGGCTGGACTCCATTCTTGGCCCGCGAGGTCTCGTGGTGTTCGACTCGTCCGATCCGGCAGCGAAGCCGCTGGCGGCGCCGATCCTTGGGCGCGAGATCGCGCACGCGGGTGAAGCGTCGCGCCTGGCTGCCGCAGCCGGAGCAGAACTGGTGGCGCGGGGCTATCACGCGCAAGTGACGCCGCAGGAGAACCAGGCAGCCTTGTTCCACCTCGACGGGTTGCGCGCGCCAATTCTGACGACAGATGCAGCCAAATGGGCAGACCGGGTTCGGACGCACCCGGAGGAGTTCAGTCCCAACGTGCTGTTGCGACCGCTCGTACAGGACACGTTGTTTCCGACGGCCGGATATGTGGCGGGACCGAACGAGCTCGGCTATCTCGCCCAGCTTCGAGGTGTTTACGCAGCGTTCGGCGTGCCGATGCCGCTGATGTACCAGCGCGCCACCGCGACGATCGTCGACTCGAACGTCATGCGATTCCTGGCGCGTCACGATTTGCGGCTCGAGTCGCTGCGGCCCCAGGACGAGGGAACACTCAATCAACTGCTGGAAGCGCAGATCCCGCCCGCAGTAGCGATGTCGATGGATGAGGCGGTCCGGGCGGTCAGTGAACGGATGGAGACGCTCGCACGAACCGTGGTGCCCCTCGACCCTACTCTCGAGGGGGCGGCCCGATCGGCCGCGGGCCGCATGCAGGACGACCTGAAGAAGCTGCA
>Ga0075430_100002662_pt1 | contig 14895 bp, 12 predicted proteins | sample RhiMetdeltSRZDD4_FD_75294 | JGI IMG/M metagenome (GOLD analysis project Ga0075430, IMG submission 75294) | Populus rhizosphere microbial communities from Tennessee, USA - Rhizosphere MetaG P. deltoides SRZDD4 | ecosystem: Host-associated > Plants > Roots > Rhizosphere > Soil | place: USA... | reverse complement strand
TACTTCATCGTTCACCTGCATCGCCTGCTCGACCCGGAGACGGATACGCGAGGCAAGGCCTGACCCGCGCCGGTTACGCGGCCGCGATGCGGCGTGATTCTGCTGCCGCACCCGCACAGTGGGGAAAAGCCCATTGTGAAAGAGACAGATGTCAAGTCTGGAAGGGTGAGCCCATAGTCGCTACTGTGTGCGACGCTTAGTCCGGAGAGTAGCGTTGTCACAGGGGGTCGTTGACAGGCCGTTGACGGCGGAGCGGTTGCCGCTTTCGTTGCGTGCCTATCGGCTGGCAACGTTGGCGGGATCGCCGCTGGCCGGATTCGTGCTGTCGAACCGTCTCAAGCGCGGCAAGGAAGACCCGGCGCGGCTGTCCGAACGGCGCGGCGAGACGCGGGTACCGCGGCCCGAGGGGCCGCTGGTGTGGATCCACGGCGCCAGCGTCGGCGAGGTCGCTGCGATCGTTCCGCTGATCGAGCGGATCGTCGCGAAGGAATTCAATGTCCTGCTCACGTCCGGCACCGTGACCTCGGCCAAGCTCGCCGGCCAGTGGCTGCCGCCGGGCGTCATCCATCAATACATCCCGCTCGACTCGCCGCCGTTCGTCACGCGCTTCCTCAATCACTGGAAGCCGGACATCAGCCTGTTCACCGAGTCCGATCTCTGGCCGAACCTGATCCTGATGAGCGCGGCGCGGCACATTCCGCTGATCCTGGTCAACGGTCGCGTTTCCGAGCGCTCGTACAACCGCTGGCGCAACGCGCCCGGCATGATCGCCGCGCTGCTGAAGCGCTTCGATCTTTGTCTTGCACAATCCGCCGCCTATGCCGGCCGCTATCGCGATCTCGGCGCGCCGCGCATTTCGACCACAGGCAACCTCAAGCTCGACGTACCGGAGCCGCCCGCCGATCCCGATCACCTGCGCAAGCTGCAGGCCGCGATCGGCGACCGCGTCACCATCGCCGCGGCGTCGACACATGCCGGCGAGGAAACCGCGCTGATCGAGACGCACCGGCGCTTGCGCCATACCTTCCCGCGGCTCTTGACCATCATCGCGCCGCGGCACCCGGATCGCGGACCGGGGATCGTCGAGATTGCGCGCGACGGCGGCCTCACCGCGTCGCTGCGGTCGCGCGGGCGTCTGCCGGAGCCGGGGGACGACATCTATGTCGTCGATACGCTGGGTGAGCTTGGCCTGGTCTATCGTCTCGCGCCGATCGTGTTCATGGGCGGATCGCTGGCGAGCCACGGCGGCCAGAACCCGGTCGAACCGATCAAGCTTGGTGCGGCGGTGCTGCACGGTCCGCATGTGTGGAATTTCGCCGAGCTCTACGAGGCGCTCGACACCGCGCACGGCGCGGAGCTGATCGGCGACGTCGGCCGGCTGACAGTGCGTGTCGGTGCGCTGCTGACCGACAGCAAGGAACGCGCCGCCATCAGTGGCGCGGCACGCGAGACCGTCGAGCGGCTCGGCGGTGCGCTCGAGCGCACGATCACCGCGCTCGATCCCTATTTCATGCAGATCCGGCTCGAACGCCGCAGCAGTCATGCGTGAGCCACCGTTCTGGTGGCGGCCGGGCGGCTCCGCGGCCGCGATGCTGGCGCCGTTCGCGGCGGTCTATGGCGCGGTTGCGGCGCGGCGCTTGGCACGGAACGGCGTCAGCGCCGGCGTGCCCGTCGTCTGCATCGGCAATCCGACCGTCGGTGGGGCAGGCAAGACACCGGCGGCGCTGACTATCGCGAGCATGCTCGCGGTCGACGGCGAAACGCCTGTCTTCCTCACGCGCGGCTACGGCGGGCGGCTCACCGGTCCGGTGTGGGTTGTTCCCTTGCAGAATCGCGCCGCTGACGTCGGCGACGAGCCGCTGCTGCTGGCGCGCGTTGCTCCCACCATCGTCGCGCGCGATCGCGTCGCGGGCGCGCAGGGCGCGGTCGCGGCCGGTGCGAGCGTGATCGTGATGGACGACGGCTTCCAGAACCCCTCGCTGGCCAAGGATTTCTCCGTGCTCGTGGTCGACGGCCGGCGCGGTATCGGCAACGGCCGAACCATTCCGGCCGGGCCGCTGCGGGCGCCGCTCGCGGCGCAGCTCGATCGCGCGCAGGCGCTGATCGTGGTCGGCGAGGGTGGTGCAACCGGCGTCGCCGATGAAGCGCGCAAGCTGGCGTTGCCGGTGTTCGGCGCGAGGCTTGCGCCCGATGCGGCGTTCACCACGTCACTGGCCGGCAAGCGCGTGCTCGCCTTTGCCGGCATCGGCGACCCTGAGAAATTCTTTACGACGTTGCGCATGGTCGGCGTTACGGTCGCCGCGGCGCGCGGCTTCGATGACCACCATCGCTACACGCGCGCCGACGCCCAGGCGTTGTGCGCCGAGGCCGAGCGCGATGGCCTCGCTCTGGTGACGACGGAGAAAGACCTCGCCCGCATGCAGGGCGACGAATATGCCGCGGAACTGGCGGCGCGATCACGTGCGCTGCCGGTGACGTTGGCGTTCGACGACGATGCGGGGTTTCGCAGCCTGTTGCGCGAGCAGGTCACGCGCGCGCGTTGAACGCGTCAGCGCTTCGCCTGGTCGGGGTGATGGCGCTGTAGCACGACCTCGGGCGAGAGGTAGGCCTCCTGCAGGTCGACGCTCCAGTATTTCAGCTCTTCGAGCGGGATCGGCGTGCCGGTGACGGCGCAGCGCACGAACGCGCCCGGCCGCAGCACGCGAAAATCCCCGTCGAGGTATTTGACCTCGGCCTCGCCGGCCATGGGTGAGGAGCGATCGAAACGGTTCAGCACGTCAAATCTCCGCCGCAGGAATGGCTGCTCTTTGAAGAGCCCAAAATAGTCATTTGCGGCACGAAATGTCACCCGTTTCCGATGTGAAACAATGGCCGAAGGCTGCACAAGCGGTAAGCACGGTTTCGGGCAGGTTTCCCGCTCAGAACAGGCGGGCTTAAAACAGGCCTGCTTAGAACAGCCTAGCTTAAAACAGGCTGCCCTGGCCTTCGACCGGGCCGCCGCGGCGGCGCCGCCGCGGTCTCTGTGGCACGACCGGCGACAGCGAGGGTGCGCCTTCCGCGGCTGCCCGCACGCGTCCATCGGCGAATTCGATGTCGAGGCTCTGGCCGGTCTGGACCGCAGCCGCCCGCCGCAACGGGCTGCCGTCGAGGTTGCGCACCAGGGCGAAGCCGCGCTCCAGCACGCCGCGATACGAGAACGCCGTGAGCAACTGTCCCGCCCGTTCGGTGCGCAGGTCGCGGTTGTCGAGCAGGTTCTGGATCGCGAGCAGCGCGCGCTCGCCGAATGCGTTCAGCCGGTCGCGGTGGCGGGCGATCCCGACGAGGCGGGTATCACGGTAGGTCTTGAGCGCCGTCGCCAGACGCCGCTGCAGATTGTCGAGGCGCTCGCGCCGCCGTTCCACCTGCGCGCTCAGCAGTCGCGGCGCGACGCGGCCGGACAGCTGCGAGAACTTCACCCGGTCGATCTGAATGTTCGCGGTCAGTGCACGCGGCAGCCGCGCGGTCGCGTGATCGAGGCGCTGGCGCGGCAGCGCCAACAGCTCATTCGCGTCCGGCAGCGCCCGGGCGGCTGCGCGCAGCTCCGTGCGCCGCGCCTCCTGGGCGCGCTGCCAGCAGGAGATCGAGCGCCGGGCGAGACTGTCGATCCGCACCAGCAGCTCGGCGCGCACCGGCACCGCCATTTCGGCGGCGGCGGTCGGCGTCGGCGCGCGTACGTCGGACGCGAAGTCGATCAGCGTCACGTCGGTCTCGTGGCCGACGGCGGAGATCAGCGGGATCATGCTCTCGGCCGCCGCGCGCACCACGATCTCTTCGTTGAACGACCATAGGTCCTCGAGCGAGCCGCCGCCGCGCGCGACGATCAGCAGATCGGGCCGCGGGATCCGTCCGTTCGGCGCGAGCGCGTTGAAGCCGTGGATCGCCGCCGCGACCTGCTCGGCGGAGCCTTCGCCCTGCACCTTCACCGGCCACACCAGCACGCGGCGCGGGAAGCGGTCGCGCAGGCGATGCAAGATGTCGCGGATCACCGCGCCGGTCGGCGAGGTGATGACCCCGATCACCGACGGCAGGAACGGCAGCAATTGCTTGCGCGACGCGTCGAACAATCCTTCGGCGCCGAGCTTGCGCTTGCGCTCCTCGACCAATGCCATCAGCGCGCCGAGCCCGGCGGGCTCGAGCGAGTCGATCACGATCTGGTATTTCGACTGGCCCGGATAGGTGGTGATGCGGCCGGTGACCACCACTTCGAGCCCGGCCTCGAGCTTGAGCTTGATGCGGCTTGCGGTGGTGCGCCAGATGATGCCCGCGAGGCAGGCCTTGTCGTCCTTGAGGTCGAGATAGACGTGGCCGCTGGAGTGATACTTGACGTTGCCGAGCTCGCCGCGCACGCGCACGCGCTCGAACGCATCCTCGATGGTGCGCTTGAGCGACGCCGACAGCTCGGAGACCGTCAGCTCGATCAGATTGAGGCGCGGTTCATTCATGCCTATCGCCGTCGCGGCTTCGAACGGGTTCCATTCGATCTCTCCACCGCTCATTCCCGCGAAAACGGGAATCCAGAATCCTACTTCGTCGCCCTTGTTCCCCGCTTTCGCGGGGACGAGCGGGTAGACATAGCGTTTCTGTCTGAATGGGGTCTACCCCCGAGGCCCCATAGATGGCGGCGATTCAGTCAATTCGCTATGGCCGCATCCACGGTCGGACAGGTGCGCTTCTCGACCGGCAGCTCGTAGGGTTCGACATTGCTCTTGTCGACCACGATGGTGCGCAGGATCGCCTCCTTGGGCACCGCCTCCTTGCGCAGGATGCGGATCGCCAGTTGCGCGGCCACGCAGCCCTCGATGAAGCCGTTGAAGTCGCCGCTCGCCACCATCTGCCCCGACTTGATCAGGTCGGCGGCGTCGCGGCTGGCATTGATCCCGACCACCAGTGCGGTGCGCCGGTTGGGCCCGAGCGCGTCGAGCGCGCCGAGCGCCATCGGATCGTTGGCGGCGAGCACGCCGTCGATCTGCGGGAACTTGCGGATCAGGTTGTTCATCAGGTCGGCCGCCGGCTTGCGCGCATAGTTCGCGGTCTGCGACGTCAACAGCTTCACGTTGGGAAATTCCTTCAGCGCGTCCATGAAGCCTTGCGTCCGCTGCATGCTCGACGCCAGCTTGGGCGGGCCTTCAAGGATCACGACGGTGCCGGTGCCTTTCATCGCCTTGAGCAGCGCCTGCGCGGTCGCGCGTGCGATCGCGCGGTCGTCGCTGCCGACGTAAGCCGCGACGTTGCCGCCGTCGATGCGGTCGTTGACATTGATCACCGGGATACCGGCCGCGGTGAATTTCGCCACCACTGTCGCCAGCGCCTTCGGGTCGGTCGGCGTGAACACCACCGCGTCGGGCTTGGAGCGCAGTGCCTCTTCGGCAAGTGCGGTCTGCTGCGGGACGTTGTCGGCGCTGGTCGGGATGAAATTGAACACCACCACCTTCTCGGCGCGGGCCGCGGTCTCGGCGCCGATGCGGATCGAGCGCGCCACCGGATTGCCCTGGCTCTTGGTGAACACCGCGATCGTCTGCGCCTCGGCCGGTGCAAAACCAAGCGGCATCAGGATCGCAATTGCGGCGGCACAGGCGGCACTCTGGCGCGTCATCGTGGTCCTCCCGGGAAGGTTCTTGACCCGACTATAGCCGAGCGCTCTCACGCGGCAAGCGACCGCCATAGCCACCAGCCCGCCAGCGCGACGACCGCGATCCAGATCGTGACGATGATCACGGCGGCGGTCGTGCTGCGCGGCTGCTCCGCGATTGCGGCGGCCTGTGCGCGGAATTCCGCCATCAGCGGCGCCGGGATGAGCCGGACCACCAGGAGTATTCCCACGGGAAGGATCACGAGCTCGTCGAGGTAGCCGAGCACAGGGATGAAATCGGGAATGAGGTCGATCGGGCTCAGCGCATAGGCGGCGATCGTCGCCGCCAACGCCTTGGCGTACCAGGGCACGCGCGGATCGCGCGCCGCGATCCAGAGCGCGATCACGTCGCGCTTGATCGTCCGCGCCCACTGCTTGATGCGCTTGAGCATCGTCGGGCCGTGCGCGTGGGCGGGGGGTTGGGCGGGCGTCGTCATCGCGGGCCGGGCGCGGCCAACTGCTTCACCAGCCGGTAGAGGAATTCCTTGCTGGCATAGACGTCCTTCACCGCGACGCGTTCGTTGCGGCCGTGTACGCCGTTGCGGCCCTGGTCGCTGAATAGCCCAGAGACGCCGTAGGCGGGGATGCCGGCGTTGCGCAGCCAGCGATTGTCGGTGTAGCCCGCCGACATCGTCGGCTGTACCGGCACGCCCGGCCAGAGCTCATCCGCGAGCCGCGCCACCGTCTGCATCACCTCCGGATGCGGCGACGAGGGCGGCGCCGCCATCGGCCGGCCCTTCGGCGTGATCGTCACTTTGTCGTCGGCGATGACGCGCGCGAGGATGTTCGCGGTGTCCTCGACCGGCTCGTCCGGCAGGATGCGGCAGTTGACGGTCGCGCGCGCGGTCTGCGGCAGCGCGTTCTCGACCGTGCCGGCCTCAAGCAGCGTCGCGACGCAGGTGGTGCGCATTTGCGCGTTGTAGGTCGCGTTGGCCGAGAGCGGCGCCAGCGCGGCCGCATCGGTCGAGCCCGTGAGCAGCGCCTTGATCGCGGCCGCCATCGGCGGTGCTTCGGTTTCAGCGAGCTTTTCGAAATTGCCGCGCGTCACCTGGTTGAGCCGCGGCGGGAAATCGAACTGCGCAAGCTTGGTCAGTGCCGCCGACAGACGGTAGATCGGATTATCTCGGCGCGGCGACGCGCTGTGGCCGCCGGGGTCGGTTACTTCCAGCACATAGGTCTGGTAGACCTTCTCCGCGAGCTGCACTGCCAGCCGGAATGGGCGGCCGTTGCGCAACGCGCCGCCGCCGCCTTCGTTGAGTGCGAATTCGGCGTCGATCAATGCGCGTTCGTTGTCGAGAATCCATTTCACCCCGTTGTGCGGCGAATGCGCGAGCTCCTCGTCGGTGGTCAGCGCCACGATGATGTCGCGCTCCGGCTTGAAGCCCTCGCGGTGGTACTCGACCAGATTGGCGAGGAAGATCGCCGCCATCGCCTTGTCGTCGATGACGCCGCGGCCGTGGAAATAGCCGTCGGCCTCGACGAGGGTGAACGGTTCGTGCTGCCAGCCGTCGCCCGGCGGCACCACGTCGATATGGGCAAGCAGCAGTATTGGTTTGCGGTCGCCGGTACCACGCAGCCGCGCCACCAGGTTGCCCTTGCGCGGGCCGGTGGAGATCACGCGGATGTCGGAGGCGGGGAGCCCGGCGGCTTTGAGCCGCGCCGCCATGGCCTCGGCGGCTTTCAGCGTGTCGCCGCTGTCGGTGGTGTCGATCTCGATCAGTTCACGATAGATGTCGCGGAACGCCTGTTGCTGCGGCGACGGCGCAAGGGACGGCGTTTGCGCTGCCCCAGCGTCAGCGAAAGCGACGGCTATCACGGCAGCCGCGAGCAGTGAATGAAGCTTGCAACGTGGCATGGAATTGCGTCGCATCGAAACGTCCCTTGCCGGCCGGCCGATTGTGCCGCAGCTTCGCGCGCCCGTACACCACTCTCTTGTTGCCGGTTCCAGGAGACCAACGATGACCATGACCCGCCGCGGCCTGCTGAACACCATGGCCCAGCTCGGCGGCGCCGGCGCGGCCTACGAGACCCTGGTGCTGTTCGACTTCCTGAAACCGCCGCCGGCGATGGCGGCCTCCCTCGCGCTGCCGAGCGACGCGGGCAGGGGACGCACCGTCGCGATCCTGGGCGCCGGGGTCGCGGGGCTCAGCGCGGCCTACGAACTCGACCGCGCCGGCTATGACGTCGTCATCCTGGAGGCATCGCAGCGCATCGGCGGTCGCAACTTGACGCTGCGCCGTGGCGACGTGCTCAAGGAGATGCACACCCCGGCGCAGGTGTGTCAGTTCGACGAAGGGTTGTGGCTCAATGTCGGGCCGGGGCGCATCGCGCACCACCATGTGCACGTGATCGACTACTGCCGGCAATTCGGCGTCGCGCTGCAGCCGTATATCTTCACCAGCCGATCCAATCGGGTACACACCGGCCATGTCGGTAACGGCCGCACCTGGCAGATGCGTCAGGCGGTGTACGATCTCCAGGGCCACATCGCCGAGATGCTCAGCAAATGCGTGAGCACGCAGGGCATCGACCTGCCGCTCACCAAGACCGACGTCGAGAAATTCCAGGATATGCTGATGAATTTCGGCGGTCTCACCAAGTCGGTGCAGTCCGGCACCACCAGCTATTCCTACAAGAACCAGTCCGGCCGTGCCGGCTTCGAGCGCTCGCACGGGGTCGGCAACAAGCCTTTGGTGCCGCTCAATCCGGTCGCGCTCGACGAGATCCTGCGCTCGGACCTGTGGAACGATTTCATTTTCCGCGACAACGAAATCATGTGGCAGGCCTCGCTGATGGAGCCGGTCGGTGGGATGGATCATTTCGTGAAGGCATTCACGCGGCAGCCGCTCACGCGCAAGACCGGCACGATCGAGGCGCTGGTGCGCCTCGGCGCCAAGGTGACCGCGATCGACGTCGGCAGCGACCGCGTCACCGTTGCCTATGACGACGCCGGTACGACGCGCACGCTCGCCGCCGACTTCTGCATCTCGACGATACCGATGCCGATCTTCCGGGAGCTCAAGACCAATCTGCCGGGCGCCTATATGAGCGCGGCGCGCAACCTGCCGGTCGAAGCGGCCGGCAAGGTCGGCTGGCAGGCGGAACGGTTCTGGGAGACGCGCGACCAGATCTATGGCGGCATCTCGTGGACCACCGACACCATCCGGCAGGTCTGGTATCCGTCGTGGGGTTTCCTCAGCGGCAAGGGCATGCTCACCGGCGCCTACATGTACGGCAAGAGCGCCGAGGCGTTCAACGCGCGACCGGTCGAGGAGCGGCTGCACATCGCGCGCGAGCAGGGCGAGCGGCTGCACGACGGCTTCGGCAAATTCGTCGAGCACGGCATCGCCATCGGCTGGGACCGGATGGAGCACTTCCGCTTCGCCTGGTCCGACGAGACCGATCCGGCGTTCGGCGACAACGCGGAGATGCTGGCGACGCCGCAGGGGCGCTTCCATCAGGCCGGCGACCAGATCACGTTCTGGAGCGGCTGGCAGGAAGGCGCGATCATCAGCGCCTGGGAGGCGGTGAAGTCGATCGACCGGCAGACCAATCCGACGGCGAAGCGGGGGTAGTGGGCTCTTGCCGCGTCATGCCCGGCCTTGTGCCGGGCATCCACGTCTTGAGATATTGCCAAGACGTGGGTGTCCCCGGGCTAAACAACAAGCCCGGCCATGACGGCGGGGTTACTATGCAACTCACCATCGCGCTGGAACGCTACGACCGCCACTTCCCGTTCTTCGACGGCACCGTGAAGCCGCCGAAGGGTATCGAGCTCAAGACCATGCAGGTCGGCCAGGCAACGCCGGCGCGTGACGGCATCGACCGTCATGGCCGCATGCTCAAGGGCGAGTTCGACGTCGCCGAGTTCTCGATGTCGACGTATCTGATGGCGATTGACCGCAAGCTGCCGATCACCGGCGTGCCCATCTTTCCGCGCCGGCTGTTCAGCGCCGGGCTGTTCTTCGTGCGCGCGGACTCACCGTTGACGACGCTGGCCGACCTCAAGGGCAAGCGGGTCGCGATCCGCGCGTTCCAGACCACGCTGTCGCTGCTCGCCAAGGGCGACCTCAAATTTGAATACGGCGTGCCGTGGGAGGACATCCACTGGCTGCTGGAGGACGAGGAGAAGATCGCATTCACGCCGAAACCGGGCATGAAGCTCGAGACGCTGCCCAAGGGCACCGATGTCGGCCACCTGCTGCGTGACGGCAAGGCCGATGCGGTGATCCAGCCGCATCCGCCGGCCTCGATCATGAACGGCGAGGTGCCGGTGCGACGCCTGTTCGCCGACGTCGATGCCGAGGAGCTGCGTTACTTCCGCAAATACGGCTACTGGCCGATCATGCACATCATGGCGATCCGTCACGACGCGATCGCCCGCGATCCCGGCCTGCCGCGGGCGGTGATGGAGATGTATGGCGAGGCGCGGGCGCTGGCGGACGATTATTTCTCCGACCCGAATTTTTCAAGCCTTGCGTTCGGCCGGCGCTACTTCGAGCGCGAGAAGGAGAAATTCGGCGGCGACATCTGGCCGAACGGCCTTGCCGCCAACGCCAAGAATCTCGAACGATTCATTATGTACTCGCGCGATCAGGGCCTGATCAAAGGCGAGTTTGCGGTGGACGATCTGATCGAGACGTCGGTGCGGGATACGTGAGAATATATTGCAGGGCGTCATTGCCGGGCTTGACCCGGCAATCCATCATTTTCGCAAGATGATGGATGCGCGGGTCAAGCCCGCGCATGACGAAGGAGAACTGATTGAATTGCCGCCGCTTCTTAACCCTGCAGCAGCGTCCGCAGCTCGCGCACGGATTTCAGCGTGCCGAGCCCGGCAATCGCCTTCACCAGTCCCTCGGCTTTGGCCTGTCCCGAAATCGGCGCGACCAGGTCGATCGCCTTGGTCTCGATCTCCTGCGTCGTCATCGGGTTGTCGGGCGTGCCGCGCACCGCGACGGCGTGATGGCGCACCTTGCGGCCGTCGGTCAGCTCGACCTCGACGATACCCTGCCGCGCCGGCTTCGCGGTGGTCAGTTCTGAACTGCCGACCAGCTCCACGTTCTTGCGCACCGCCTGTACCGCCGGATCGGCCATGCGCGCGTGGTCGTGCACGCTGTTGAAGGTGACGGTGCCGTCGACGATCGACATTGCGACCAGATGCTGCACGCAGACGTCGGGCATGTGACCGTTGTTGACGATATGCATGCGGTCGTCCGGCATGGTGATGACGATGCGCTTGGCGTTGCCGGGCTTCACGCCCTCGTTGTCGATCAGCGCCTGCGTTGCGTCGAGCACCGACTGGATCGGCGAGCCGACGCACCATTTCTTGATCGAGCCTTCCATGATCTCGAAGCGCTTGCCGAGCTCATCGATCAGCACGTCGGGCTTGGCGTTGAGCGCGAAGCCGTCGAAGAAATTGCCCTGGCCGGTGAACGGCTCCTCGACGCCGGTCATGCCGGACGCCACCATCATCGCGCCGGCGACGCCGTTGCGCGCGCCCATGCCGCCGAAGTCGAACGCCTTCTCGACGTGGTCGCTGTCGCGATACCAATAGGGACAGCCGGACGCCTGCTGCACCGCATAGGACAGCACGTAGCGCACCTTCACCGGGTCGAAGCGCAAAAGCGCCGCCGCGGCGGCCGCCGCGCCGAAATTCACGCCGATGGTGTGGGTCGAATGCGTCGCCGCATTCGGGTTCGGATAGCCGAGCGACATGTTGAAGCGCGTGCCGATGTCGTAGCCCAGCGCCACCGCGCGCACGAAGTCGGCACCGCTGCGGTTCTCCAGCTCGGCCACGGCGAGCGCGGCCGGCACGATGCCGCAACCGGGGTGATAACGGCCGCGTAAATGGGAGTCGTCGGTCTCGTCGGCGTGGCCGCCCATGGCGTTGGCGAGCGCCGCGCTCTCGACCGGCACCACCAGCGGCGTGCCGATGAGCGTCGCCTCCGCCGCACCGCCGAGGCGCTTCACGTAATTGATCGCCAGCTCACCGGCGCGCAGCCGCGAGCCCGAGAGGATAGCGGCGAGCGAATCCAGGATGTGGTGTCCGGTCTTCTCGATCACCGCTGCCGGGAGCTCGCGCGTGGCGGCGGCGGAAATATACTCGGACAGTGCCCGGGTCATCGGGGTGATCTGGTTGTCGGCCTTGCTGCTCATTTGATTGTTGTCTCCCGGCCTTTCTGCACCCGGCCTTGTGGCGGGCGTTCACGTCTCGAGCAAGTTGGCAAAAGGCGTGGATGGCACACGCAACTTAAGCCTGCCCGCGTCGCGCAATTAATAGGTTTCTGCAAGGCGGGTAAACCGCGACTTGCTGTGACAAGAGGGCGTTACGCCCGTCTTCGTCGGGCTATGCCCAGCCATGCCGATCCGCATTGCGCGGGGCACCTGCAGCCGCTATCGGTGGCCGCGAGGAACACGTCAGTTGGAGGGATACCCGTTGGCTACAGCACGTCCGTTGGAAGGCAAGGTCGCGATCGTCACCGGCGGCGTCCGGCGTCTCGGCAAGGGCATGGCGTTGGCGTTCGCCCAGGACGGCGCGTCGGTCGTAATCAATGCCCGCTCTTCGCGCGACGAGGCCGAGAAGGCCGCCGCCGAGGTGGAAGCCGCCGGCGCCAAGGCGATGGTCTATCTCGCCGACGTCACCGACGAAGCCGCGGTCAATAAGATGGTCGATGCCACGGTCGCGAAGTTCGGCCGCGTCGACATCCTGGTGAACAACGCCGCCTACCGCGCCGAGGCGCCGTTCCTTGAAATGAGCTACAAGCAATGGCGCGACATCCTCGGCATCATCCTCGATGGCGCGTTCCTGTGCTCGCGCGCGGTGCTGCCGCACATGGTCAAGAACAAGTTCGGCCGCATCATCAATATGGGCGGCGTGTCGAGCCATCTCGGTGCGCCGGGCCGCGCCCATGTCAGCGCCGGCAAGGCGGGCCTTACCGGGTTCACCCGCGGGCTGGCATCGGAGTTCGCGCCGCATGGCATCACGGTGAACTGCATCGTGCCGGGCCGCATCGGCGGCGAGCGATCGGCGACCTCCGGGCACGGCATCACGAACGCGCCGCCGGTTGGCCGCGAAGGCACGTTCGAGGATGTATCGTCGCTGGTGCGGCTGTTGTGCCAGCCGGACAATGGCTACATCACCGGCCAGACGATCCACATCAGCGGCGGCCTGTTCATGCCGTGATGTTTAAAAATATCCGAGCAGTTGAAATCGAATGAAGCGGCGCACTCGGTAGGACTCCCTCTCCCCGGAGGGGAGAGGGAGCAGGCTGCCGACGCCGCTCGATGGCGGTGTATGATCACGGATAAAGTGAGATACCGAATATTCGAATAGAAGTGAGCGCGCGATGGCTTTGCAACCGGCAACGAAATCCGATTACGGCGCGGCGCCGCTCGGGCTCAACGTCACGCGCGATCTTGCGGCGTTCCTCGCGCGCTTCGGCTTCGAGGACCTGCCCGAAGCGGCGGTGCATGAGGCGTGTCGCGGCGTGCTCGACTGGATCGGCTGCGCGCTCGCCGGCAGCAAGCATAGGACGGTCGGAAAGCTCCTGCCGGTTTTGAAGACGCTGAACGCGCAGCCGCAGGCGACGGTGCTCGGCCACGCGCTCAAGCTCGGCTTCACAGAAGCGTCGCTCGCCAACGGCCAGATGGGGCACATGCTCGATTTCGACGACACGCACATGGGCGGCGTCGTCTTGCATGCATCGTCGCCGATCCTCGCGGCGTTGTTCGCGCTGGCCGAGCATCGCGGCGCTGATGGCGCTGCGATCGACGGCCGCGCGCTGATCTGCGCCTATGCGGCAGGCTTCGAGGCCGGCGTGCGCGTCGGGCAATCGGCGCCGGGTCATCACGATGGCGGCTGGCATCTCACCGGCACGCTCGGCACCATTGCCGCCGGTGCGGCTTGCGCGAAACTGCTCGGGCTCGATGCGCAACAGATGACGCACGCGCTCGGTATCGCCGCAACGCAATCCGCCGGCATGCAGCAGAACCGCGGCACCATGTGCAAGTCGTTCCATGCTGGCCGTGCCGCATCCAATGGTTTGCTCGCCGGACTGCTGGCACAGCAGGGTTTCGACAGCTCCGAGGAGATCGTCGAAGGCAAGCGCGGCTTCGCGCGCATCTACAGCAATGTCGCGAGCCCTGAGCTGGTACTGGCGGAGCTCGGCACGCGCTGGGAGATCGCGCGCAATGGCTACAAGCCCTATGCCTGCGGCGTGGTGCTGCATCCGATCCTCGACGCGATGGTTTCGCTGGGCGAGCAGCGTGCGCTTGCGCCCGACGCCATCGAGCGCATCGAGGCGCGCGTGCATCCGATCGCGGTGCGGATCACCGGCCTCGGCGATCCCAAGACCGGGCTGCAATCGAAATTCAGCATCTACCACGCGGGCGCGGTCGCCTATCTCGACCGCGGCGCCGGCATCGCGCAGTTCTCCGACGCGCGGGCGTCGGCGCCGGACGTGGTCGCGCTGCGTGGCAAGATCGAGGTGACGACCGACGAGAGCTTCCGCAAGGATCAGGCGCAGGCGACGCTGGTAATGGTTTCCGGCGAGCGCGTCGAGGCGCGCATCGCGCACGCGTCCGGGACCGTCGACAATCCGATGTCGGACCGGGCGATCGAAAACAAATTCATCGCCAATGCGACGTCCGTGGTCGGCGAGGAGCGCGCGCGGCAAATCGCCGCGACAGCCTGGAAGCTGGACAAGCTCGGCGATGTGCGTGAGCTCATCGGTCTTTGCGCTTGAAGCGGTCTGCAGGGTCGGCGAGCATGTCGGCCGAAAAATAGACGCAGTTCCTGGAGGACGTTCATGGTGAGAGTTCTTGTTGTGGCGAGCGCGGCCGCGCTGATCGTTTCCGGCAGCGTGCCGGCGGCGGCGCAGTCATTCAAGCCGACCAAGCCGATCGAGATCGTGGTGCACAACGGTCCCGGCTCCGGTCCGGACATCTTCGGCCGCACCGTCGCGCAGGCGATCGAGCAGGAGAAGCTCGCGCCGGTGCGCTTCCAGGTCTCCAACAAAGTCGGCGGCGGCGGCGTCACCGCCGCGAACTATATGGTCGAGCGCAAGGGAGACTCCCACGTGCTCGGCGCTTTCACCAGCGTGTGGATGACCAATCCGCTGGTGCAGCAGGCGGCGTCGACCAAGGTCGTCGACATGTCACCGATCTCGCGGCTGGTGGTCGAGCCGGCGGTGATCGTGGTGCGCGCGGACTCGCCGTTCAAGACG
>Ga0075430_100002655_pt1 | contig 14911 bp, 14 predicted proteins | sample RhiMetdeltSRZDD4_FD_75294 | JGI IMG/M metagenome (GOLD analysis project Ga0075430, IMG submission 75294) | Populus rhizosphere microbial communities from Tennessee, USA - Rhizosphere MetaG P. deltoides SRZDD4 | ecosystem: Host-associated > Plants > Roots > Rhizosphere > Soil | place: USA... | reverse complement strand
GCTCGCCCTTCCTCGTGCTCGCCACGGCGGCGGCCGACGGCACCTGCGACACCTCGCCGCGCGGCGGGCCGCCCGGCTTCGTTCGCGTGCTCGACGAGCGCCGCGTGCTGGTGCCCGAGTACCCGGGCAACCGGCGCGCCGACTCGCATCGCAACCTGCTCGAGAACCCGCGCGCGTCGCTGATCTTCATGATTCCCCGCCTGCGCGAGACGCTGCGGGTGACCGGCCGCGCCTGCATCACGCGGGACGCCCGCCTGCTGGCCGAGCTGGCGGTGGACGGCAAGCCGCCGGCGCTCGGGATCGGCGTGGAGGTCGAGGAGGCCTTCATCCACTGCGCCAAGGCCTTCATCCGCTCCGCGCTGTGGCAGCCGGAGACCTGGCCGGACGAGGTGCCATCGGCGTCCCTGATGCTCCGCGACCACATGGACATCCCGGACCTGACCCTCGACGCGGTCGAGGCACGGCTCGACGAGAGCTACAAGAAGACGCTCTACTGATCGGCGTCCCCCGCTTTTCCGGCCTGCCCCGCCCGTACCGTGCGTGGCACCCGGATGATCGCCCCCGAACAGGTGGCCCGTGCGCTCGAGCGCATCGATCCGAGGGACAGGGAGCTGCTCGCACTGTCCCTCCGGCGGCGCGTGCCCGACGAGGCGCTCGCGCTCGTGTACGACATCCAGGCGCCGGAGGTGGCGCGCAGGCGCGCGGCGGCGATCGAGCGGCTCGCCGAGGAGCTCGGGGTCCACCGCGGGGCGGACCTCGGCACGGTGCTCAAGGCACTGCTCGAGGAGGAGACCTGGAGCGGCACCGGCGCAGAGCTGGGCTCGGAGTTCGGGGAGCACGAGGCGCCGAAGGCGGACCCCGAGCCACCCAACGCGGAGCCCGAGCCGCCCCCGCCGCCGCCGCGCACGCCCGAGACCGTCTGGGCCTCAGGCGAGGAGCCGCCGCGGCGGGTGCCGCACCTGGCGCTGGCGCTGGTGGGCCTGGGCCTGGCCGCCCTCGGGGCGGGGCTCGGCCTGATCGCGATCAACGGGCTCGGCGGCGACGGCCAGGCCGCGGGCGGCGGCGCGGACTCGGGCGACGGCACCCGGATCTTCCTTCCGGCCCGGGAGGGACCGGCCGCGGCGCCCTTCCCGTCCGACCCCGACGACGCCTCGTGTTACCCGCGCGCGCACGCGAGCGGGCGCACGACCCTGTACGAGAAGCCGGGGGGCAAGGTGCTGGAGCGGGTCCCTGGGCGTACGGAGTGGGGCACACCCCGCGTGTTCGGCGTGATCGACCGCGAGGGGGACTGGCTGGCCGTGCAAGCGCCCGAGCTGGACAACCAGACGATCGCCTGGATGCGCGCCGAGGCGGGTCGCATCGACTGCGTGCGCTGGTCGCTCCACGCCGACCTTTCGAAGCGCGCTCTCTACGTCCGGCGCGACGGACACACCGAGCGCAGCTTCGCGATCGGCATCGGCAGGCGCGGCAATCCCACTCCGGAGGGCCGCTTCTCGGTTACCGACAAGCTGCGCGTGACCGACGACGACTCGCCCTACGGGTGCTGCGTGATCGCCCTCACCGGGCACCAGACCCGCCTGCCGGCGAGCTGGCCCGGGGGCGACCGCCTCGCCGTCCACGCCAGCCCGGACCTGGCGAGCATCGGCCGCCCGGCCTCGCTCGGCTGCATGCGAGTGCGCACGGGCGAGGCGCGCTGGCTGATCGAGCGGGTCCCTGTCGGGGCCCCGGTCTTCGTGTCCTCCTGAATCTCACGCCGGGCCCGCGCGGAGCGTTCTTGTGGGCGTGAGATTGCCCCCCTTCCAGGCGCTGCTCGACGAGCATCGCTCCGACATCTATCGCTACCTGGTGGCAACCGTGGGAGCCGTCGATGCCGACGACTGCTATCAGGAGACCTGGATCGCCGCGCTGCGCGCGTATCCCGGCCTGAAGCGGGCGGACAACCTCCGGGCCTGGCTCTACCGGATCGCCCAGAACAAGGCGATCGACGCGCACCGCGCGCGGGCACGCCGGCCGCTCCCGGTGGAGGTCGTGCCCGACCAGGGCACGCCGCCGCCGGAAGTGGACGGCAGGCCGGAGCTGTGGGCTCGGGTCCGGGAGCTGCCGCCCAAGCAACGGAGCGCGGTGTTCTGCCGGTCGGTGCTCGGGATGCCGTACGACGAGCTGGCGGTCGTGCTCGACAGCTCGCGGGAGGCCGCACGGCGCAACGTGCACGAGGGGCTCAAGAGGCTGAGAGAGGAGTTGGATCGGTGAAGGACATGGAGCGCATCATTCGCGACGCCGCGGGCGGCCTGCCCGGGGTGGCGCCGGAGCTCGCCATCGCGGAGCGGGCGGAGGACGAGGGACTGCTCGACGTGGCGTACGCGTCGGTCGACTCCCCGCTCGGCTCGCTCACCGTGGCGGTGACGCCGCGCGGGCTCGTGCGAGTGTCGTACGACGAGTTCAGGGAGCGGGACCGCACGCTCGAGGAGCTGGCGGAGAGGGTCTCGCCGCGGGTGCTCGAGTTGCCCGCGAAGCTCGATCCGATCCGGCGCGAGCTCGATGAGTACTTCGACGGCCGGCGCACGGCCTTCGACGTGCCGGTCGACTGGGCCCTCACCCGCGGGTTCGCCCGAGAGGTGCTGCGCGCCACCGCGGGGATCGGCTTCGGCGACACCGGCACCTACGCGAGCGTTGCCGCCGAGGCGGGCAGCCCCCGCGCGGTGCGGGCGGCCGGCAACGCCCTCGGCTCGAACCCGATGCCGGTCGTGGTGCCCTGCCACCGCGTGCTCCGCACGGGCGGCGCGCTCGGCGGCTACACCGGTGGGGTCGAGCGCAAGGAGTTCCTGCTGCGCCTCGAGGGTGCGCTGCTCTGAAGTACTGTCCCCGGGTGAGCTCTGAGGGCCCGCAGAGTGGAACCTTCGTATTCGCCGACATCGCCGGCTACACGGCGCTGACCGAGGCGCACGGGGACGCGGACGCCGCCGAGCTCGCGGCGATGTTCTGCGGCGCGGTCTCCGAGGTCGCGGCGGCGGGCGGCGGCGACGTGATCAAGACGATCGGCGACGCAGTGATGCTCCGTCACACCGATCCCTGCGAGGCCGTGCCGCTCGGCCTGGCAGCCGCTCACGAGGTGATCGCCGGGCACGGGTTTCCCGCGGTGCGCGTCGGGATGCACCACGGACCGGCGATCCCGCGCAACGGCGACTGGTTCGGCGCGACGGTCAACCTTGCCGCGCGCGTGGCGGCGGTGGCCGCGGGCGGCGAGGTGCTCGTGACCGAGGCCGTGCGCCAGGGCGCCGGGGAGATCGAGGGCGTGGAGTTCGAGACCCGCGGCGAGCACCGGATCCGAAACGTGGCCGCACCCGTTCCGCTCTTCGCGGCGGTGCGCGACGGCCGCACGAGCGAGGCCCGCCACCTCGACCCCGTGTGCCGCATGCTCGTGGCAGACGGTCGCGAGGCCGGCAGCCTTCGCCACCGTGACACGCTCTACCGGTTCTGCTCGCTCGAGTGCGCCCAGCGCTTCCTCGGCGACCCCGACGCCTACGCGTGTTGAGCGGAGAGGGAGGGATTCGAACCCTCGATGGAAGTTTCCCCCCATACTCGCTTAGCAGGCGAGTGCCTTCAGCCACTCGGCCACCTCTCCGAAGAGCGTCGATGGTAGCCGGGCCAAGCCACCCGGCGACGCTCAGCCCTCTGCGTCGGCCGGCTCCTCGTCCGCGAGGATGCGGTACAGGTCCCGGCGCGCCTGGCTGAGGATCTCCTTGGCGCGCTCGATCTGGGCGTCGTCGCCGGCCATTGCCACCTGGTAGCAGGCCGCGCCGAGCTGGCCGATCAGGGAGCGCAGCTCGAGCCGCGACTCGCCGAAGCCCTCGGCCGACTTCGTCCAGGGCTCGCCGAGCTGCACGCGGTGCTCCTCGACATGGGCCTTGCCCTCATCGGTGAGCTCGAAGGGCGTGCGGCCCTCGCCCGGCTGTGGGCGGATGAGGCCCTCGTCCTCGAGCAGCGCGAGCGTCGGATACACCGAGCCCGGGCTCGGGCGCCACGCGCCGTCCGAGCGGCGCTCGATCTCACCCATCAGGCCGTAGCCCGTCATCGGCCCCTCGTCGAGCAGGACCAGCACGGCCGCGCGCACGTCGCCACGCCGCATACGCCGCCGGCGACCGCCGCCGGGGGGACCCCAGCCGCCGTGCATGCCGTGCCGTCCCCTCATGCCTTCGAAGTGGCGACCCATGTGACGGCCGCCGCGGTACTTGAAGCGATGCATGTAATGCTCCTATCTATGAAGATCACGATGCATCAACGATATATCGTTACAACCGAGACGTCAAGACCTGATTTCGCATGCGCGGGTCCCCGGACTCCCCAGGTGCTCCGCTACCCTCTACCCACCGAGCGCCCGTAGCTCAGCTGGATAGAGCGTCGGTCTACGGAACCGAAGGTCGCAGGTTCGAATCCTGCCGGGCGTGCTTCACAAAGGCCCCGCTACGGCGGGTTTTCGCTTGCTGATGGCGGCGCACTCAGCAGCGCAAGCTGCTCGGGGTCTTGACTGAACCGACGCTTGACGGCGGGTACTTCGGTGATCTCATGGTTGCTTGCGCGCTCGTGGCGCGGCTCGACGCCTAGGGCGACCTCAAGGAGCGGCCGCCCGGCGTATGATCGCGTCGCATGGAGGGCATACGACCTCCAAGAGTCGGGAGCTCGAAGAGGGGATGTTCATGCGGGCCGCAATCGTTACCGCGCTGATCGTGGGCGTGCTGCTGGGCGTTCCCGGGGCGTCTGTGGCGCAGGAGGAGCTGTCCACCACCGACCGGCTCGACCAGCGGCGGTATGTCGCCGCGGGGGACGAGGCTTACGTCATGGGCTTCCAGGACGGGAGTTTCCAGGCGCAGGGCTGGCACGTCACCGGCGAGATGGGCGGCGTGTGGAGCCAGCCGCTCAAGCTGGTCGACGGCGTCTGGTTCGGGGTCGATGGCGACTGGGTCGGCCCGGCGACGAAGTTCACGAGCGGCTGGGGCTACGTCGGCATGGACCTGCCGGACACCCCCGAGCTGAAGCTCTCGCGCGTCGACTTCGCGCCCGATGGTCTGCGGGCCGCGTTGATCGGACTACGCATCGAGAACCCCGGCGCCGAGCGCACGGTGAGCGTTGTGGTCGACGCCCACTCCGAGGTGATGAACCATTACCCGTGGGCCTGGACGACCCCGAACGCCGGGGACTTCAACCTCGCCGACAGCGGGGCCTTCACGGGCGACGCGCTCGAGTTCCACGACACGGGTACTCCGCACCCGAACGCCGGCTCACACGACTGGGTCGCGCTGGTCGGGTCCGACCGGACGCCCGTCGGGGGCATCGCCGAATCGGGGCACTGGGGTTCCCAGGGCCCACCAGTGCTGTGCACCGCCGAGAGCCAGTTCACCTGCGACGACGGGCCGTTTGGCAAGGGCACCGGCGGGCAGTTGCGCTACGACGTGACGATCCCGGCAGGCGAGGCGCGCTGGCTGTGGATCGGCGTGGCGGGCTCCGACCAGGGTGCATCCGTCGCGCGCAGCGAGCTCGCGGCCGCGCTGGACGACCCCGCCGGCCGGCTGGCCGACAAGCGGGCGTCCAGGATGCAATGGTCGGACTACACGCGCGTGTCGCTTCCCGGCGATCCGCGCCTCGCCAAGGCGATCGCTTGGGGCAAGCAGAACCTGCTCGACTCGGCCCAGGCCGCAAGCGGCCTCCAGGTCCGTGACGTCGACGAGGGCCGCGCCTACCCGCGGGCCGCGGGGACGGTGGCCAACGCCCGCTGGTTCGCCGCAGGCTTCCCGGACTACCCGTGGCTGTTCGCCACCGACGGGGAGTTCACGGGCTTCGCCGCCGTCACCGTCGGCCAGTTCGAGACGATCAAGGCTCACGCTCGGGCGCTGCGCGACGTGTCCCTGCTGCTCAACGGCGACTCGGGCAAGGTCGTGCACGAGATCGTGGCCGACGGGTCGGTGTACTTCGGCACGCTCGCGCACGGCGGCAACACCGACGAGACGGCCAAGTTCCCCAGTCTGGTCGCGCTCGTGTGGCGCTGGACCGGCGACAACGCGTTCCGCGACGACCTGTACGGCTTCGCCAAGCGCAACATGGAGTACGTGACCCAGCAGCTCGACGCCGATGGCGACGGCTGGCCCGAGGGGCTCGGCAACGTCGAACGCGCCGGTATGGGCGAGGAGAAGCTCGACAACACCGTGGCCACCGTCCGCGGCCTCTACGACCTGGCCGACCTCGCCCGTTCCAAGGGCGACGGCGCGACCGCGGCGTGGGCGACCCAGCGGGCCGACGATCTCAATAGCCGCTTCGAGGACGCCTGGTGGATGCCGGACTTCCGGCAGTACGCGGACTCGCTCGACGATCCGGGTGACCTTCAGGTCCAGCAGCGCCACTGGATCGGCCAGACGCCGATGGAGGTCGAGCTGACGATCGGCGGGCGGCCGACGCCGGGGCTGGCCGTCTTCCCGCATGGCGACGCGGCGCTCGCGGTGCGCGAGAGCGAGTGCTACAGCGGCAAGCGGCCCTACAACCTCGGGCTCTTTCACACCGGCTGCGAAGGTGGCCCGACGGGCGCGGGCGAGCGGACGATCTTCACGCTCAACACCGCGATCCAGGCCGTCGGCGAGGGCAACTACGGGCGCCTCGGGGCGACGCAGCAGCAGCGCTACACCGGCGCCAACGCCGAGCCGATGTTCTCTGAGCCCTACACGGGCGGGACGCCGGACGAGCAGCCGGGCGCGATGCCCGAAATCGTGCCGTCGCCGGACTTCGACGGCGTCGGGAATCGCGACGCCAACATCGAGCGCTGCACCCGCTGTCGCGCCATGGTCATGCAGGCCTGGGGCAACTACGGGACCATGTGGCCGATCGTGCACCAGCAGCTCGGCGTGCGGCCGGACATCGGCCGCGGGCGCCTGGAGGTTATCCCGCAGCTTCCGCCGGACGGCAGCCCCATCGCCGGCGAAAACATCCGACTGGGCTCGGGCGCGCTGGCGGTGGTCAGGGCGAGCCGCGACGCCGGTCGGTTCCGGACTGTCGTGGACACCGGCTCCGCTCCGGTGTCGACGTTGCGCATCGGCTACGCGCTGCCCCGGCACACCGGCCAGGTGACCGCGCGGCTCGACGGGCGCGAGGTGCGCGTTGAGCGCCGAATCACCAACCGCGGCGTCGAGGTGTCGGTCGCTACCGGACCCGGTCGCCACACGCTGGAGTTGGCGGGCTAGATGTCAGGGTCACGCGATTCAGGGCCAAGCGGCTCGACGAGCCGGCTGTTGTTCGTCACTGGATAGTGCTCGCTGCAGGGTCAGCGAACGGGGCAAGTAGGCCACGACAGCGCCAATAGGCGCCGCCAGCACGCAATTTCGGAACGGCTCCTTCAGGGAATCGGTGTGAGTGCTCCCGTTGGTGAATTGGACGGTCACGCGGTCCGCGGCGTGGCTCGCCGATGCCATAGCCGAAAGTGGTCCGGCGCGGAGACTCCGCCGACAGCTGGAGACCCCGCCGGCGAGCGCGGGCCCTCCAGTGCAGCGGCCAAGTGCGGGGCGTCAGCGCGGCTGGCAGCGGCCGGACTCACCAACAATGAGATCGCGGAACGCCTCTACCTGTCGCCCCGAACGGTCGGCGGTCACCTCTACCGGGTCTTCCCCAAGCTCGGCATCACATCTCGCGCCGCGCTGCGCGACTCGCTCCAGGCCCTTGCCGATCGCGACTATGGCGACGCACAACGCCGAGCCGACCGCGCCGTCACGAATAGTCTTGGGACGATTCTCGACCGCCCCATTGATCGTTCCTTCCGCCTCGGCATGCGCTCGCGCCTGACGTCACTCTGCGTTCCCGGCACAAGGGCGGACCGGCAGGAGAAAGCGCTGGGCCTCCGGTGCGATGAGGTCGTGCTCGACCTCGAGGACGCGGTGGCGGCCCAGCACAAGGACGAGGCGCGCGCGACGGTCGTCCGGACCTTGGCCGACCCGGCCTGGGCCTCCCGGACGGTAGCTGTGCGCGTCAACGCCGCCAGCCAGCCGGACCTGGAGGCCGTGGCCGGAGCCGCTGGGCCCGAGGGGTTGACCGTGCTACTGCCGAAGGTCGAACGGCCCGAGCAGGTGGTGGCAGCCGCTGAGATGCTGACCGGCACAGGGATCGGCCTCCAGGCACTCATCGAGACGCCTGCCGGGTCAGCCGCGGCCCACGAGATCGCGGTCGCCGAAGAGTCGCTGGTTGCGTTGCTGATCGGCTACGCCGATCTCGGTGCCGAACTCGGTCGCCGCGGAGCCGAGCGCGATCCGAGGCGCTGGCTGGTGCACCAAGAGAGGGTGCTGGGCGCGGCTCGTACCGCAGGTGTGCAGGCGCTCGACGGGCCGTTTCTCGACGTCGCCGACGAGGCCGGCTTGCGGGCGTCGGCACGGACCGCGCGTGACCTCGGCTTCGACGGTAAGTGGGCGATACACCCGCGGCAGCTCGAGGTGATCGCAAGCGTTCTCCGCCCGACGGCCGCCGAGCTTGCCGAGGCCCATGCCGTCGAGCGCACGCTTGCCGACAGCCAGGGGGTCGCACTCCTCGACGGCAAGATGATCGACGCGGCCCACCGGCGCGAAGCGAGGCGGATCCTCGCCCTCGGCGCGGAGGCTCCAGGGCCGAGACGCGGACGCGAGACCGTGATGCGACGTGCTTCACGGACGCGAGCGGTGGCGGCCCCCTACGCCGATGAGCTGGAGGTCGGGCAGATATTCGACGCTCCGGGACTCACGCTCGACGCCGGCCTCGCCACGCTGCATCGAGCGGCATGTGGAGATCGACTTCCCCTCGCGCTCGACGTCGACCTCGCCGAGCGCGTGACCGGCACTCCACATCTAGTGGCCCATCCGGCCATGGTCGCCGACGTCATCATTGGCCAGTCCACGCAGCCGAGCGGACGGGTGCTCGGCAACCTGTTCTACCGCGGGATGGCGCTCGCTCCGGTACCGCTCGGCGCCACCTTGCGCACCCGCACCGAGGTCGTCGCAATCGAACCGACGCGCGACGGAACACGCGCGAAGGTGACGTTGCGTGCCACCACGACCGATGCCGCCGGGAAGCTGATCGCCTCCTACTTGCGCTGCCCACTCTTGCCTGCACGCGACGTCGTTCAGCCAGCGGGGACGGTGCCCGACGCGCCGCTCGACTTCACCGTGCCGGACTGGGACCTGGGCGCACATCCACAAGGCGAGCCGCTCGTCGCCGGGGACCGCTTCGGCGTCGAAAGCCACGAGACGGTCACGCTCGCGCCCGAGCTCGCACGAGCGACACTGAACCTGGCGATGACGCACACGGATGCACAGGCCGGAGCCCACGGGCGCCGTCTGGTCTACGGCGGCCACGCGATTGGCATAGCGCTGGCGCATGCCTGCCGGGCCCTGCCCGGCCTGGTCACCGTGCTCGCCTGGCGCGCCTGCGATCACCTCGGGCCTGTCTTCGAGGAGGATCGACTCACCTCGCGGGTTGAAGTCCTCGGCGTCGAAGGACCCGTCGTGGATCTGCAGATCGTCCTCTCCAAAGACGATGGCGACGTGCTCGACTGGCGGCCCGCCGTGCTCTACGCCGCATGACCGACGGCATCCTCCGCGACATGACCGTGCTCGAGGGCTCCGCGTTCGTCGCGGCGCCGCTCGGCGGGATGACTCTTGCCCAGCTAGGCGCGGACGTGATCCGCTTCGACCAGATCGGCGGCGGATTGGATCGCGATCGCTGGCCGCTGGCGGCGGGCGGAGAAAGCCTCTTCTGGGCGGGCCTGAACAAGGGCAAGCGCTCGCTCGAAGTGGATCTGCATTCCGACGAAGGACGGGAGCTGGTCACGGCCCTCGTGGCCGCGGCGGGAAACCTGCTGACGAACTTTCCCGCGCGGGGCTGGCTGGCGTATGACGCGCTCCGCGCACGCCGGGACGACCTCGTGATGGTCGCGCTCACCGGCAATCCGGATGGAACGAGCGAGGTGGACTACACCGTCAACCCGGCTACCGGCTTCCCGTTCGCCACTGGTCCGCGCGACTTCGCCGGACCGCTCAACAGCGTCCTGCCGGCTTGGGACGCGGTGATGGGCGGCCTCGCGACAACCGGACTCCTCGCCGCCGACCGCCACCGAGCTCGCACCGGGGAAGGCAATCTGATCAGGCTCGCGCTCTCAGATGTCGCATTCGCGATGGTCGGCCACCTCGGCCGCGTCGCTGAGGTGGAATTGAGCGGTCGCGACATGCGCCGCGACGGCAACTATCTCTACGGCGCCTTCGGACACGACTTCGAGACCTCCGACGGCCGCCGGGTAATGGTGGTGGCACTCACGCCGCGGCAGTGGAAGGCGCTGCTCGACGCCACCGGCCTGCGCGAGCAGATGGCCAAGATCGCCGAAGCGACCGGGTTCGATCTGGACACAGAGACGGGACGCTTCCAGGCCCGGGACTTCATCGCGGCAGTCCTGCGTTCGTGGTTCGGCGAGCGGAGCCTGGCCGCGATCCGCGAGAGCTTCGCCGGTACCACGGTCTCGTGGGGTCCCTACCAGACCTTCACGCAGCTGGTCGAAGAGGATCCGCGCGCTACTACCGACAACCCAATCTGGGAGAGGATCGAGCACCCCGGCGTGGGGACATACCGGATGCCGGGCTCGCCGCTCAGCTTCTCCAATGCCGAGCGCGTACCAGTTCGCCGAGCGCCCCTGCTCGGAGAGCACACCGAGGCGATCCTCGCTGAATTGGCGGGCCTCAGCACGCTCGAGATCGGACGCCTACACGATGCGGGAGTCGTCCGCTGTCGTTGAACGTGTGACCGGTCGATATCCCCAGGTCTGCACGATTCGCGGAAACGCGAGCAGGGTTGTCTCGTCTGAGGCGAGCCGGTGGAGCTCGGCGACCAGCGCCTCGATCTCTTCCCGGGTCGCCAGGCGCTCCGCTACGGCGGAGTCGGCGATGTTCTCGAGCGTCAACGGGTTCACGAGCTTGACGTCACCTTCGTGGCCCTCGGGAGTCATCCCCGCGGGCTGGACCACGTTCACGCCTACCCGCTCGCACCCGGCGGCTATGAGCAGCTGTGGCAGCCGCGGTCCGATGTTGGGGTCCGCGCCGCGCGCCCGAGCGGCCTCCGTGTACAGCTCCACATAGCGGTCGTAGGCGACGTTGGCGGGCTGGCAAAAGCTGCCACTGAAGTCGATGTCCTCGACGATCAGAACCCCTCCCGGCCGCAGGCCCTCGGCGATTCGAGCCGCGACCTCCTCCGGAGCGGTCGTATGCGTGAGCAGGAAGCGGACGTAGACCACGTCGTACTCCGGTGCGAACTCGGTCGCAAGGACATCGCCCTCGTGATACTCGACCGCCAAGCCGGCGTCGCGTTGAGCCTCCTCGCGCGCGATCGCAATCTTGGTGCTGTCCCGGTCGATACCCACGGCTCGCCCCCAGGCGCCGCCCGCCGCGCGAGCTCGAGCGTCACGTCACCGCCGCCGCAACCGACGTCGAGACAGCTCATCCCGGGCACAACGCCGACCCGGTCGAGCAACGCCGCCGTTGTCGGGTGCATCGCACGGGCGAGCACCCGCAGCCGCTCCCGGCCCTCGACCCCTCCGCGGATGATGTACCCGTCTTCGACACTCATGTCAGTTGCCTGGCATGTATAGCCGGGTAACAGATGAGCACCGCCTGCCCAGTGGAAGTCGACCGAAGGGAGCCACCGGCTTGACCAATGAACCCGCACCTGACGCAACGACCAACCAGTCAACCCAGGCAAGCGACGCGACCTCGTTAGAAGGCAACAAGGCCGTATCGCGCCGCTGGATAGAGGCCTTCAATGTGCGCGACGATGCGGCGGAGGCCGATGTGCGTGCGCCAGATTACGTGGCCTATGCCCCCGTGAGTCTGGAGCCCGCGCCGCTGGACTCCGAGTCATGGACCCGATTTCTTTCCGGCTTCGTCGAAGGCTTCCCTGACCTTCGGCTCACGGTGGAGGACGCGGTGGCCGAAGGCGACCTGGTCGCCCAGCGGATTCACTTCGAGGGCACCCACACCGGCGAGTTCCAAGGGCTCCCGCCCACCCATAGGAAGGTCAGGTTCTCCGGCCTCGAGCTCAACCGATTCGTCGACGGCCGCGTCGTGGAGCACTGGTTCCAGTTGGACTCGCTCACGCTTCTCCAGGAGCTGGGCCTGATCGTCGTGCCCGGTCCGCGGTTGATGCCGCGGATCCTGGCTCATCAGCTGAAGAAGCTGCGCACCAGGGCCGCGCGAGTGGGCGCTAGCTGAGCGCCGGGCCTGCGCGCGGGAACAGGAGGTGTCCCTTCGTCGCTCGACGTGTCCGCCCGTGCGCGCTCGAGATTGCTTGCTGTGCAGGGATTTCTGCTTAGGGCCGTCAGTGCGGGCCGCTACCGCCCTCCGACGCGCGCATTCCGGCTGTTTCGCGGACTGGCGCCGGGTACCAGCTTCGAGTCAGCGGACCCGTTCGGAGGAAGCGCATGGCCCAGGAGCGTTCGATGGAGGGCGTGGAGAGCGAGAATGGCTACGAGGAGCAACTCGCTGAGTACGAGAAGGAGCTGGCGCGCTATCTGCAGGCGCGCATCAAGCCGGGCCTCAGTGGCAGCGCGATCCCTCTGGTGGCGCGGTCCATCGCCAAGGAGATTGTCGCTCGGGAGCTCCCTGAAGGCGGTGACGGTTCAAACGGCGGAGGTGACCCGGCTCCGGACCTCGAGGCCGATATGCACGAGCTCCAGGCGAAGCTCGGGGACGACTGGATCTTGCGCTTCTCGGTTCACGGCGAGGACCGTTGGTTGACCGCCGAAAAGCAGGACTCGAGCCAGCGGGTTGAGGCAGCGACGGCCGAGCAGCTCGTACGGATCGCCGAGGCCATAGACGACCAGGGCGACATCGGGGCTGCTGACCCGCAGGGCGGATAGGCGCAATCGACGGGGCAGAGACGATGGGTGCGAAGGCGGACATGGCCAGGGCCGGATCGAGGAGCGCGTACGCGGCGTCTCCCGGCTTGGGCGACCGGTGATGGCGACACCACGAGACGCAGGCAGTTGGAGCGGCCGCTCCCGCGCGCCGGGACGGGGTGCGGGAGCGGATGAGCCCGATGTCCTGCTCGACGTCCCAAAGCTGACTGTTGATGAGATCTCGCTCGAGGTCGACGACCTGCACGCCCAGATCGCGCTGGAGGCGCGCCTCGCCGATCTCGTCGAGCTGCGAGTCGGCGCCGATGTGGAGATCGCGCGGGTCGCGCTCGAGATCAAAGGCGTCGAGGCAGAGGCGCAGCTGAAGGCCCGGCTCGACAACGTGCTGGCCATCATCGAGCGCGCGCTCGACACCGTCGACAAGCATCCCGAGCTCCTCACCGAGCTCGCCCGCAGCGCTCAAAGGGCCGCAGGCGCACTGGGCGAGGAGGCCGAAGAGCTCGCAGTGGGCCCGGTAGAGCGGACGGGAGAACTCGCGGCGCGCACGGCGCAGGAGACCGCGTCGTCAGCCGCGCCCACGAGACGCCGCTCACGCGCGGATGGAGGCGGGTCGGACTCGGGCTCGGCGTCTCGAGAGCCCCGCTCGACGCGATCGTGAACGACGAGCAAGCGCCGCCGACCGAGTCCGCCGGGGCGGGCCCCGACGTGGAGATCGAGGCCTCAGCAAACGCGCGGAAGCTTCGCGTACTCGAGCGGCCGCGCGTCGAGCTCAGCGTGATGGGCGGTGCCCACGTCCGCCGAGACGACGACGGCCAGCGCGAGAACCTGCCGCGCCGGCTCGAGCCGGGTCGAACGTACAGAGACGTCTGGGTGAACCGCCGGCTGGCCGGTCGGCTCGAGGACTCTGCGCAGGACCGCTTACCCGGATGACCGCCACAACGAGACGGGTAAGCGCGATCCGTGCTGACCCGGAAAGGAGACACGATGGCAGTTGACATCAACCGAATAGTCCTCGCAGCCGCGGAGGCCGCCCTCAAACAAGACGCGCCCGCGAAGAGCAAGGGCCTCTCGACCGGACGCGCCCTCGCCGCCGGCGCCACCCTCGTCGTCGTTGGCCGCGTGGCGGCCGGCCCCGGCGGCCGCTTTGTGAGGGACAAGATCCAGGAGCGCTTGTCCAACGACCCCGAGTCCGAGGATCCTCGCGACGAGGAGCTTGACGAGGAACCGGAGGCCGAGGTCGACGAGGACGAGGAGCCGGAAGCCGAGGTCGACGACGAGGAGCTGGAGGCAGAGGTCGACGACGCCGAGGAGCCGGAGGCCGAGTTCGAGGAGGAGGAGCCGGAGGCCGAGTTCGAGGAGGAGGAGCCGGAGGCCGAGGTCGAGGAGGAGGAGGAGCCGGAGGCCGAGTTCGGCGAGGAGGAGCCGGAGGCCGAGTTCGAGGAGGAGGAGCCGGAGGCCGAGTTCGGCGAGGAGGAGCCGGAGGCAGAGGTCGACGAGGAGACCGGGCTCGAGGAAGACGGGAAGCGGGGGAATGGGGCTCGCAGGCCGCGCCACCACCCACTCTTCGAGCAGGCCCTCGCCGGCAAAGGCGCCCCGCGTCGTCGCAGCCCACAGCCGCCAAAAGGCCGGAAGCCGACAGGGCGACCGCGGATAGCGCCGCCGCGACGGCCAACCCGCCCCTCCACGAACGGCGGCTGAACGCGGCGGGCCAGTAAGCTCAGCTGTACAGAGCGTCGGTCTAGGGAACCGAAGGTCTCAGGTTCGAATCCTGACGGGCGCGTTACTCGACTCCCGAGGCCGCCGGCGGTTGCGTTCGGCTAGCGATCAGGTTGCGCCCCTAGGTAGAACAGGCGGCGCTGGTCCGCTGTTTCCCGGAGGAGGACAGAGATGCTCAAGGTCAGCAGCCTGATAGCCGCGCTGGCCACGGTGGCGGCCGCGACGGCGACCTAGGCCTGCAACCGATCCACCACCGCAATTCGAGAGGAGCCCCATGACCGGCAAACGACTCACCCTTGC
>Ga0075430_100002652_pt1 | contig 14924 bp, 10 predicted proteins | sample RhiMetdeltSRZDD4_FD_75294 | JGI IMG/M metagenome (GOLD analysis project Ga0075430, IMG submission 75294) | Populus rhizosphere microbial communities from Tennessee, USA - Rhizosphere MetaG P. deltoides SRZDD4 | ecosystem: Host-associated > Plants > Roots > Rhizosphere > Soil | place: USA... | reverse complement strand
CAGCATCGCATCGACGCGCTCATGCTCACCGGGGGCACGTCGCTCGACTACTTCACGAGCATCCGCTGGGGGCTGAGCGAGCGGATGCTCGCACTCGTTCTCCCGGTGCGCGGTACGCCATTCATCGTGTGCCCGAAGTTCGAGGAAGAACGCGCGATGGAGCAGGTGCGCACCGGCCCGCTCGATCGCGGCACCGAGGTTCGCACGTGGGAGGAGGATGAAAGTCCGTGGGCGCTCGTCGCGGACGGACTCCGGTCGCGCGGGATGGCCACGGGCACGTTAGGCATCGAGGAGACCGTCCGGTTCGTATTCTCGGATGGCGTCACGCACGTGCTGCCGACCGTCCGCCTCACGAGCGCAACGCCGGTCACCGCCGGATGCCGCGGCGTCAAATCTCCGACCGAGCTCGCCCTCATGCGACACGCGAGCGCTGTCACGCTGCGGGCGTACGAGGCGGCGTGGAAGTCGCTCACGGACGGGATGACGCAGACGCAGTTCGCCTCGCTCGTCTCCACCGCGCACCAGCGCCTCGGCTACCAGGGCTCCGCCGGCGTGCAGGTTGGGCAGTACTCCGCACTGCCACACGGGTCGGTCACGCCGCAGGTCATTCGCGAAGGGACGATCCTGCTCATCGACGGCGGATGCAAGGTCGAGGGTTACAGCTCCGACATCAGCCGGACGTTCGTGTTAGGCAAGCCGACCGATCGGATGAAACAGGTATTCGACATCGAGCTGCGCGCGCAGACGGCGGCGTTGAAAGCGGCGCGGCCTGGCGTGGAGTGTCAGGCCGTTGACGCCGCGGCGCGGCAGGTCATCGTCGACGCCGGGTTCGGGCCGGGCTACAAATACTTCACCCACCGGGTCGGCCACGGACTCGGCATGGATGGGCACGAGTGGCCGTACCTCGTGAAGGGCAACACGCAGAAGCTCGAGCCGGGAAATACGTTCAGCGACGAGCCAGGCATCTACATCCCCGGTGAGTTCGGCGTGCGGCTCGAGGACGACATGGTCATCACAGCCGACGACGCGGAGCTGTTCACACCGCAGAGTCCATCGCTCGAAGACCCGTTCGGCAAGCCGACATAGTCGTTAGGCATCCAACTCGGGCTGCCCGCCGCGACCAAGCTCTTTTGCGCCGATACAACAGGACGCGGAGGACGCGGAGCCGCGCCTGACGGCGCGGCCGCGGGGGACGCGGTACAACCGGATGATTGTGAGCGCCACGGCTGGCTTCCCGCCGAGCGACGTTCCGCTTGCGATGGGAACGGCCCACGGGACGCCACTCCCTCGAAAGGCGGTTTCACTCAATGTCGAAACCTTCGGCTGGCTGGGAGCCCGCCGACGCGCGACGGATCGTCCGGTTATGCCGCGCGCCGTTCCCGCGTCGCGCCGTCAGGCCGCGGCTGCGTCTTCCGCGTCCCGCTCGATCGGCACACCACTAGCCCGGCGCACCGCCAGCCAGTCCCACGAAGCGTCGGCGCACCGCGAGATCGGACTACATGAACCACCGGCCGCCGCCCGTCAGCATCGCGAGCGCCATCATTGCACACCAGCCGAGGAGTGCGGTCAGCACCGCCTTGCCGGTGGAGAAATCGAGCGCCTGACGAATCGCGACGACGCCCGCCACCAGCAACCAGATCGCCACGACCAGGCGCGCGAGGCCGCCGAGGATCGGCACGATGCCGAGAATCATCAGCACGCCTGGTGACTGCGCGAACCCGAGCGTCCGCAGCAGCTCGCCCCACGTCGCCGTGCCGCCGAGGAGCTTGTCGCCAATGATGTAGGTAATGCCCGCCCACAGAAGCCATCCGATCACGGCCGCAATCGGCCCGGCGATAATGGACGGACCGCCGCGCCAGATCGCGCCGATGGCAGTACAGATCGCGACGATCACGACGACGACCGCAGCCTGCCCCGTTGCCTCCTGGTCGTGCTCGACTTCCTCGTAGACCGCGACGTCGAGCATCGCCGCTCGTCTCATCCTGTCCACGATCGACCGGCTCGCATACTCGGCCATGACGTCTCCCGGTTGGTGGCGAAGTCCTAGGGTAACTGCACGCTAAGGACGCCGTCCCGGCCTGTCCACCACTCGGCCGGGCCTGCGAGCCAACCCCTGCGCGGGGCTCGGTGTCTCATGGTCGTTGACCGTAACGGGGCTCTCCGAGAACAATCGCAAGGCAAAGTACTATCAGCTCACCGTGCGCGGGCGCGCGGACCTCCGCGCCGAGACGACGCGATGGACGCAGTACGCCGAGGCGGTGTTCAAAGTGTCGAGGGCGGCGTCACGAACGGTCCCGCTGCCGGGACGGATGCGATTCCTCATCTGCCCGCTTCGTGGGCACCCGGCTCGGAATGACGGAGGAGACGTATGAAGCTGGGCCCAGGGATTCGGCGCATGTTCCGCCGGCCGCGCAGCTCGTCCGCAGTGGAGCGTGAGGTAGAGGACGAGGTCGCGTTCCACCTCGAGTCGCGGGTCGACGCGCTCATGGCGCGCGGCCTAACGCGCGACGCCGCGCTCGTCCAGGCCGAGCGTGAGTTCGGCGATCTTCGTAGGGCGCGATCCGAGCTCACTGCCATCGATCGGGCGCGTGCCGGACGCGAACGTCGTGGCGCGCTCGCCCAGGACGTCCGGTTCGCCGCCCGGTCGCTGTCGCGACGCCCGGCGTTCATCGTGGTGACAGTGCTGACGCTCGCGCTCGGCATCGGCGCGAACGCAGCGATCTTCTCGGTCGTGGACGCGGTGCTGCTCAAGCCGTTGCCGTACCGCGAGCCTCGAACGCTCGTGAGCATCTGGCCGGAGGGCGCGATGATGCCGGGCGTGTTCGCCGAAGTGCGGCGTGGGGTGACGACGATGCAGCCGATCGCCGGGTATTCTGCCGGCACGGCGGTGAGCGTGACCGGTGCCGCGGACCCCGCTCGGCTGGTGCGATCGGAGGTGACCGCCGAATTCTTCGAGGTGCTGGGCGTCCGTGCCGCACTGGGTCGCACGTTCGTACAGGGTGAGGATGTCCCCGGTCGCGATCGCATTGCCGTGCTCAGCCATGCGCTGTGGACGCAGCGCTTCGGCTCGGACCCTAACGTCATCGGCCGTCCGATCGTCGTCGACGGGATCTCGCGAGTGGTCGTTGGCGTAATGCCGCCCGGGTTCAGGTTCCCGCGAGCGACGATCGACTTCTGGGTGCCAGTCTCGATGGACGCGTCACCGGCGAACGTCGGACGGTACTGGGGTGGTGGGCATCTGAACGTGATCGGCCGACTCAGGGGCGGCGTCGCCATCACGAGCGCTCAGCAGGAAGCGGCAAACCTCGTCGACCGCAGTCGGTCCTCGTTCCCGTGGCGCATGCCCGATGCGTGGGGCAAAGGCGTCACCGTCATGCCGCTCGACCGGACTGTGATTGGCGATGTGCGCCCGATGCTGCTCGTGCTCTTCGGATCAGTGGGAATGGTCCTCCTCATCGCGTGCGTCAACGTCGCGAACCTGCTCCTGAGTCGGGCCGCCGGTCGTGAGCGTGAGATCGCGATCCGGGCGTCGTTAGGTGCCGGACGCGGGCGGATCATCCGGCAGCTTCTGACCGAGAGCGTGATGCTCGGCGCGCTCGGTGGCGCCGTCGGGTTCGTGCTCGCGGCGGGCGGCGTCCGTGCGCTGCTGCTCCTCATGCCAGCCGGCTTGCCGCGGGTCTCCGAAGTTGCCGTCGACCTGCGCGTGCTCGCTTTCACGATGATGGTGGCGCTCGGGACAGGGGTCGCGTTCGGGCTGGTGCCGGCGCTCCGCGCTTCCCGACCAACGCTCCAGGGCGTGCTCGGCGCCACGCGCAACGCCGGCGGCGACCTAACGCGGCGACGGCTGTCGGAACTGCTGGTCGTCGCGCAGATCGCGCTCGGTGTCGTGCTCGTCGTCGGAGCCGGTTTGCTGATCAAGAGCTTCTGGCGGCTGCATCAGGTCGAGCTCGGGTTCAGCATCGACCGGGTGATCGCAACGGACATCCCGATGCCGAGCTTCTCGTCGGACTCCGCGGCGCGTGCTGCCGAGTTCTACGGCGCAGTGCTCGATCGGGCGGCGAGCACCCCGGGCGTGACCGCCGCAGCGCTCGCGAGCGTGCTTCCGTTCGGTGGGGCGACGAGCGTCTACCACTCGTTCGCGGCGGAGATCGAGGCCCACCCGACGCCGCCCGGCGGATCAGCGCCGATGATCGTGCGAACGGAGGTGACGCCGGACTACTTCCGCGCGATGGGAATTCCCCTGTTGCGGGGACGGACGTTCTCGAGCGCGGACCGCGCCGGGGCGCCGCTCGTGGCGCTGGTGGATGAGCTCACCGCGCGGCGCCTGTGGCCGAGCGAGGACGCGTTAGGCCAGCGCGTTCGCGCCGTATGGGTCAAGGACTGGATCACGGTCGTGGGCGTGGTCGGCAGCGTGAAGCGTGATAGCCTCAGCAGCCAGGGCGAGGTTGGCGTGTATCTGCCCGTCGCACAGCGCAGCGCGTTCTGGTTCCCGACGCAGATGACGCTCGTCGTGCGGACGGATCGCGAGCTCGCGTCGATCGGACCGCAGCTCAGGGGATTGATCTCAGAGGTGGACGCGACCGTCCCGGTTGGCGTGGCGCGGCAAATGAGCGACCTCGTCGACGGTTCGGCGGCCCGCGCGCGGTTCACGATGCTGTTGCTGGCAACGTTCGCCGCCGTCGCGCTCGTGCTGGGTGCCGTCGGGATCTACGGCGTCGTGTCGTACGCGGTCGCGCGGCGGACGCGCGAGATCGGCGTTCGCATGGCCCTGGGTGCGCGCGGGCGCGACGTGCTCGAGATGGTGCTGGGCGAAGGCGGCCAGCTTGCCGCGGCCGGGGTGACGTTAGGCATCCTGGCCGCGCTCGCGGCGAGTCGGGTGCTGGCGGGGTTCCTGTACGGCGTCGGGCCGAACGACCCCGTGGTATTCCTCGCAGTTCCGGCGCTGCTCGGTGCCGTGGCGCTCGGCGCGTGCGTCGTACCGGCGCGGCGAGCGTCGCGTGTCGACCCGATGACGGTGTTACGAAGCGACTGACGAGCTCGCAGCAGGATGGACGAACATCCGGGAATAGTCGCCGAGCGCGACTATTCCCGGGACGCTGCTTGTTCGAGCCCGATCTCACCGTCGATGCGCAGCTCGCCGAGGACGTCGGGGATGGTGACCGTGGCGCGGACGGAGAGCGTTTCGTTCCCCTGGATGGTGCCGCGTTCAATGGCCTCGGCGACGGCGCGCTCGATCTCGCGCTGCGCGGTAACGCCGAATCGCTTGAGAAACTTCCGCAGGTCGAGGTTGAAGACTTCCACGTTCATCGCGTGCTCCATTTCGCGGTTCCTCAACCTGTGACCGAAAGTCCCGCGACACAACGGCGCTGCACCAGGGGCGGTTGCACCAAGGGTGCACCAAGGGTGCACCAAGGGTGCACCAAGGGGTCAGAGTCGGACGTCCAGGCTCCACAGCATGCGTAGTAGAACGATGACGTCCGACTCCGACCCCGATGCGTAGCAGGACGATGACGTCCGACTCCGACCCGATGCGTAGTAGAACGATGACGTCCGACTCCGACCCCGATGCGTAGTAGAACGATGACGTCCGACTCCGACCCCGATGCGCGGTAGAACGATGACCGTTCGACTCTGACCCCGTCGCGCCCCGACGCGCCGTAACTCCAACCTGGCCGCGTTATAGTTCGTGTCGGGAAGGTCGGGTTGGGGGTCAACCGAGCTCAGGGTCGAGATTCATATGGCATCCAAGGGAACCATAGCGATACTGACTGGCGGTGGTGACGTGCCGGGGCTGAACCCGGCCATTCGAGCGATCACGATTCGCGCGCTGCGCGAAGGGTACCGCGTCGTGGGGCTCCGCCGAGGGTGGGCGGGGCTGGTCGATTACATGCACGACAAGGACGCCGACAACAGCGACAACGTGCAGGTGCTGTCGGAGGCGATCGTGAACCGGGCTGGCCGCACCGGCGGCACCTTCCTGCACACCTCGCGCACGAGACCGAGCCACCTCCCGCGGGAACGCGTCCCGAGTCATCTCAGCGGGTACCAGGAGAAGACGAACGACGTCACGCGCGACATCCTGAAGAACCTCGAGCACATCGGCGTCGACATTCTCATCCCGATCGGCGGCGACGACACGCTCAGCTACGGCAAGCGGCTGCATGACGAAGGCGTGAACGTCGTCGCGATCCCGAAGACGATGGACAATGACGTCTTCGGCACCGACTACTGCATCGGGTTCAGCACGTGCGTGACGCGAACGATCGAGCTCACGCATCGACTGCGGACATCCGCCGGCTCGCACGAGCGGTTTCTCGTCATCGAGGTATTCGGGCGATATGCCGGCTTCACGTCGCTGCTGCCGACGATGGCCGGCGCGTCCGACCGGTGCGTCATTCCCGAGCACGCGGTGGACGTGGAGCATCTCACGGAGCTTCTGACCTACGACCGAAACCGGCATCCGAGCCGCTACGCCGTGGTGATCGTTTCCGAGGGGGCACGGCTCACGACCCACGAGGGGATGAGCTTCGAGGGCGACGACACCGACATGTTCGGACACCGGAAGCTTGGCGGCATAGGCGACAAGGTCGCGTCGGCGTTGAAGGAATACTCGCCGAAGTTCAACAACGGCCGCCGCATCGACGTCGTGAATCAGCGGCTCGGCTACCTGGTTCGCTCGGGCGATCCCGACGCCCTCGATTCCATCGTCCCGATGGCGTTCGGGAACCTGGCGCTCGACCTGATTCTGAAGAAGCAGTACGGGCGATTGGTGAGCATCCATCGTGGCTTCTACGACAGCGTCCCCATCTCGAGCGTGACGTCGGAGAAGAAGGTCGTCGAGGTCCCGAAGTACTACAACACGGCACGGCTGCGACCGATCTACGAGTTCGATGGCGCTCCGTTGTTCATCATGACCAGCGACGACCCGCGGCCAGAGAAGGCGCCCGAGCGTTGACGGCGGCGGTCCGCGGCGTATAGTCAGCGGCACAGGTGGGTCAGAGTCAGCCGTCGGCTGCTCCGCGCCAAGGGGTCAGACTCGAATTCCGCACGTATCGCGGTCGATCGCGGTTCGCGTCCGGAATTGGAATCTGACCCCAACGCCGGAATTCGAGTCTGACCCTAACCAAGAGTCACCCACCCCTCCCCCTCGTGGGATCCGACATGCCAAAGGACTATACTCGACGCGATTTTGTCGGCGACACGGCACGTTTGGCCGTCGGCGCGATGATCGTCCCTCGTCACGTTCTCGGACGCGGTTACCGCGCGCCGAGCGCGAAGCTGAACGTCGCTGTCGTCGGCGTTGGCGGCATGGGCATGCAGAACATGAAGCGCATGCTCGACGAGAACATCGTCGCGTTATGCGACGTGGACTTCCCGTACGTCGAGCGCGCGCTGACGCGTGAGCTGCGCCCGCGGCAGGGAGCGACGGGGCCGTCCGAAGAGGCGATCAAGGTGAAGGACGCGTACGTGAAGGCGACGAAATACGCCGACTTCCGCGAGATGCTCGACAAGCAGCGCGACATCGATGCGGTGGTCATCGCCACGCCCGATCATCTGCACGCGGTCATCGCGCTCGCGGCGATGCAGCGCGGCAAGCACGTGTACGTGCAGAAGCCGCTCACCTATTCGGTGCACGAGTCGCGGCTGCTCGCGCGAGCCGCGGCGTCGTCGAAGGTCGTGACCCAGATGGGCAATCAGGGTCACTCGACCGAAGGGACACGCCGCATCAACGAGATCGTCGCGTCGGGTGTGATCGGTCCGATATCCGAAGTACACGTGTGGACGGACCGACCCGTTCGCTACTGGGCACAGGGGATTCCGCGTCCCGCTGCACCGGGCGCCGCACCGGCACCGGCGGCTGCGTCGTCAGGTCCGCCGCCCACGAACTGGGACGGCGGCCCGCTCCCACCGCCGCCACCGCCGCAATGGAACATGCGCACGGTGGACAACGCGGTGCTCAAGGCGATGGCCGAGAATCCCCAGACGCCACCGCCGGGATTCAACTGGGATCTGTTCCTCGGCCCGGCGAAGGAGGTTCCCTATCACCCGGCATATCACCCGTTCGCGTGGCGCGGCTGGGTGGACTTCGGCGTCGGTGCGATCGGCGACATGGGCGCGCACCTCATCGATCAGCCGTTCTGGGCGTTAGGCCTGACGTATCCGACGAGCATCTCGTCGACGTCGACACCATGGGGTGGCGGAGAGCGGACGCCGGCGACCTACCCGCTCGCGACGATGGTGCAGTACGAGTTCGCGGCGAGACCGGCAGCGGGGGCCACGCCCGCACAGCCGCCGGTGAGGATGTACTGGTACGACGGCGGGCTCATGCCGCCGCGTCCCCCGTTCCTGCCCGACGACGTGACGCTGCCCCGCGCCGACGGCGGCGGAGGCGTGTTCATCGGCACGAAAGGCATCCTCGTCTATGAGGTGTACGGCAACAACCCGAAAGTCTACCCCGAATCGGCGGCACAGGCGGCGGCCGCGGTGCCGAAGACATTTCTGCGCATCGAGGTCCCGCACGAGGTGAACTTCACACAGGCGTGCAAGGGCGAAGCGAAGGCGAGCGCGCCTTTCGACTACTCGGCGGCGCTGACGGAGACGATGCTGCTGGGTCTCGTGGCGCTTCGGGCGGGCCAGGGGAAGAAGGTGTTCTACGACGCGGCGACCATGCAGTTCACGAATGCGCCGGACGCGAACCAGTACCTAACGAGAGAGTACCGCAGTGGATGGGCGATCTAGGACGACCGACGACAGGATCCTTCGCTTCGCTCAGGATGACACGCTCATTTTCGTCAGGTCGACCCATGCCTAATCGCCATCAAGTGTTGCCGTCCCGCGGCCGTGCTGCAGCAAGCGCCGCCCTCATCTCATGCCTGGCCGCGGGGAGCGCGCTGGCCCAGGCCCCGGTGCTCATCCGCGGCGGGTGGGTGTTCACCGCCACGAGCGACACGGTCGCGCGGAATCGCGGCATTCTCGTCCGCGGAGGTGTGTTTCAGGCCGTGAACCGCGAGATAGCGCCAGCCGACACCGCCCGCGCAGGCGCACGCGTCATCACGCTCGGCGACGACGACTACATCCTTCCCGGGCTCATCGACGTCCACGCTCACTACAACATGACGCTCGGGCCTAACGGGAAGCGGGCCGACGAGTACACGTACAATCCGATCATCTTCCTCGCGAATGGCGTCACGACGACTTTCCCTGGCGGCGAGTACGACCCCGAAGGGATGATGGCGGCGCGAAAGCGCATCGACGCGGGGCAGCAGGTCGGTCCGAGAATCTTCAATTCCGGACCGTACTTCGGATCGTCGCGTGAGGGCTGGAACCAGAACGCGACGACCGAAGACATCTACAAGGACGTGGACTATTGGGTGGCCCGGGGCGTGCGCGGCTTCAAGGCGAAAGGGATCAGTCCGCCCCATCTCGAGGCGCTCATCGAGCGTGCGCACCTGCACGGGCTCCCGGTGACGGGTCACCTCGAGTCGGGTTTCCGCAACAGCACGAACGCGCGCGACGCGATTCGCATGGGCATCGACCGGGTCGAGCACGTCATGGGTGGCGACGCCCTCGACCCGAACAAGCCGGCGTACCCGTCATGGAATGTGGTCGATGTGAGCTCCAAGGCGTTCAAGGACATCGTCGCGCTGTACGTCTCGCACCGCGTGGCGTTCGATCCGACGATCACCGCGCCGGTGTACTTCGGAACGCTGCAGGAAGGGTTCGACTACTGGATCGACGAGCGGAAGTTCTTCACGCCGGCGATTCAGGAGTGGGTGAAGAGCCGTCCGCCGCGCAAGCCGCATCCGCTGTTCGACTCGCTGTACTGGACGATGCGGCGCACGACGAAGGCGCTGTACGACGCCGGCGGCATCCTCACGCTCGGCACCGATAACCCGAGTCGCGGCGAGTTCCTCGCCGGATTCTCATCGCACCGCGAGCTTCACACACTCGTGCTCGCGGGCATCCCGCCCGCCGCGGCGCTGCGCATCGGCACGATCAACGGCGCGCGCACACTCAACACCGGCGACAAGCTCGGCACGATCGAGGTGGGGAAATTCGCCGACCTGTTCGTCATTCGCGGCAACCCGCTGCGCGACATCAAGAATACCCGCAACGTTCGCACGGTCATGAAGGCGGGTGTTCTCTACGATCCGGCGGAGCTGTTACGGTCGGTCGAAGGGAAGATAGGACCAGGGAACGGGGAACCGGGAACCGGGAACAGGGCACCGAACCGCTAGGCTGGCGGCTGGTTACGGTGGGGTCAGAGTCGAATTCCGGACGCGATCCTTCCCTGGTCTCGATGCGTGCGGAATTCGAGTCTGACCCCTTGGCGAGAGAGGCCGTTCGCTGTGGCCGGTTCGGCTGATGGCTGATGGCTGCCGCCGGGTAGCGGCGGCTACGACTTCCACGTGCCAATCGCGACCGCCGCCAGCGTCAAAATCGTGAGCGCTGCCGCGAGCGTGCCCACCATCGCCGCCGTCACGCGAACCGCCGCCAGCGCTCGGCGCCCTCCGAAGGACGGGCCGGCTTTCGCGAGTCGCTCCGCCGCCGTGCGCTCGGCGATCCCCCACACGCCGACCGAACCGATGCAGAGCAGCGGCAATGCGGCGAACCACCAGCCCGGAGCGAGCAGACCGATCAGCGCAGCGGCAGCGATGCCGACAGCCGCGGCGACGACGAGCTGACCGTCGGACGCGCGACGCGCGAGCTTCGCGATCAGCGCGAAGGCATTCTCGCCGTCCAGGTCCCTACGCGCGTGCTGCTCCAGCATCGCCGCTCCAGTCGCGGTGCTCGTCGTCCCCCAAAGACAACCGCGCGGACGCGTCCGGGGTCACGTCCAGTCGACGAGCTTCTCTCCGTCCTTATCCCTGAACGCACCGACGATGATCATCACCATGTCGATGAGCCACCAGATGCCGAGGCCGCCGAACGTCACCAGCTGAAGGACGCCGGTGCCGATCTTTCCGACGTAGAAGCGGTGCGCACCGAACATCCCGAGCAGGAAGCAGAGGAGGAACGCCGGAAGGATGCGTTTCTCGGACCCGAGGAGGGCGGGGACCGGCGCCTGGATGACGCCGCAGCGCGGGCAGACGACCGCAACGGCATCGATGACGCCGCCGCAGGCGTGGCAATACTTCGTCGGGCGAGCGAGTGAATAGCTGTTTGGTGATGTCATCGCGTTAGGCCGACTCCCGCGACGCGCGCAGCGGCTCCAGCTCCGGTAACCGAACCGGCTCGGCCGACTTCTGTCCGACGCTGAGCGCGGGCGCTGAGCCTTCGGTGAGGAGGCGCGTCACGAACCGCTGGCCCTCCGAGATGCGCTCGACTTCGATCGCGATCGCGTCGACCGCCTGTTCGAGCCGCTCCATGCGCTGGGGAGACTCGGAGGATTGTGGTGCGGGGACGTGCCTCGTGCCACGTCGCCAGATGTTGCGCGCCATCGCCAACGCGAGCGGAAAGAGGACGAAGATCGTCCCGACGATCGATATTGCGGTGATCTGCCCAGAGCTCAGGCCGAGCGGGTTTGGCGGTGCGGGTGCGGTCGAGGTGTTCGTCTCACGCGCCGAGGGCGGCGCCATCGCGAGCAGGCGGCCGTTCTCGGCAATGGCCGCCTCGATGGTCATGATGCGCTGATCGAGCTGCGCGATGCGCTGCTCGAGCCCCTGGCGATTCACTCCGCTCGCATCCTCGAGCGCGCGTGCCAGGTCATCGCGACGACTGCTCGCGGACGTGAGCTGGTTCGAGAGCTCGCGACCGCGCTGGCGCAGCATCGCCACGTCGCGGGAAGTGAGCGGCGTTCCCGGCTGGAGAATGATCGCGCCGCCGCCCTGACTCACCGACACGCCTGGCGGGAGGGGCGGGATCGGCGGGATCGGCGGAATCGGCGGCAGTGGTGCTTCCTGGAGGGCTGGCGACATGGCCATCTGTACGAAGGGGCGATCAGCGCGGTTACAGCGGACCCAAACGGTAGCACCCGGTCGGCCGGATGCCAGATCCGGACGCGTACGCTGCAATACCAATCCCACTGTACCACCGCGCCCTCGGAGGTCGAGGCGATCATTACGGTCGGTGCGCTCGCTCGTCTCTCCATTGCATTCGAGCGTATAAAGCTCTGCACGGCTTGTAGTTGCGCTATCGCACCAAGCCGAGTTGCTCTTCGTCACGCCGCTTGTGTGACGTAACCGCCAAGGGAGCGAAACCCGAAAAATCTGCTAAAGTCCCGCGGTGAGCCGCCGATACTGTCGAGGTCGCTTGCGTCCTGGAGTCGCCTCGAATGCTGTCGAGTATCGGCCGACCGAACGTGTCGGGCGTCACCGTTCGTGTACGTTCGCGCCGCGCCGTGCTGGCCGCGGTCATCGCGGTGTCCTCGCTCGCCGCGTGCGTGGAGGATGAGCTCGCGCTCCCCACGGGGAACGCTCCCGAGCGCGAGCAGACATCGCCTAACGCGAAGCGCTGGTCCGACCCGGCGAGCTGGCCCGACCAACAGGTGCCGGTGGCCGGTGCGGACGTCATCATTCCGAAAGGCGCCGACCTGCTCCTCGATGTGAGCCCACCGGCTCTGACGTCGCTTCGCATTGAAGGAACGCTCACGGCCGACGACAGGGACCTCGAGATCACCGCCGGCAGCATCCACGTGTTCGGTACCCTGCGTGTCGGCAGCGAACGAACGCCGTTCGCGCACCGCATGGTCTTCACGCTCACCGGCGACGACCCGGGCGGCGATGCCCCGGCGAAGATGATCGCCGTGTACGGTGGCGGCCTGCTCGATCTTCACGGCGAGTCGCGTACGGCGTGGACACGGCTCGCGGCCACCGCGGATGCCGGGAGCACGCAGCTGCTGCTGGATACGCCCACTGACTGGCGCGCCGGCGACCGCGTCGTGATCGCGTCCACGAGCTTCGAACCGGGCGAAGCGGAAGCGGTGCGCATCAGCGCGATCTCGGGTCAGTCGGTGACGCTCGCGGCGCCGCTGCGCTACACGCACTGGGGAACCGTGCAGACCATCGCCGGTGGCACGGTGGACGAGCGCGCCGAGGTGGGGCTGCTGAGTCGGAACATCGTCGTGCGTGGTGATGAGCGCTCGGACGTCGGCGGCTTCGGCGGACACATCATGATGATGGGCGGCGACACGCGCATCGAAGGGATCGAGATGACGCGCGTCGGTCAGCGTGGGAAGCTCGCGCGCTATCCGATTCACTGGCACATGATGGGGAACGCGCCGGGTCAGTATGCGCGCGGCAACAGCATCTGGAATTCGTTCAGCCGGTGCATCACGGTGCACGGCACGCACGACGTGACGGTCGCGAACAACGTCTGCTACGATCACGCGGGCCACGGCTACTTTCTCGAGGACGGCATCGAGACCGGCAACACATTCAGCGGCAATCTCGGCGTGTTGACGCGCATTCCGCCGGCCGGGAAGCGACTGCTTCCCACCGACGGTGCGCCAGCGACGTTCTGGATGACGAATCCGGACAACACGTGGCGCGGCAACGTGGCCGCCGGCTCGGAGGGGTTCGGCTTCTGGTTCGCGCTTCCGGAGCATCCGACCGGCCTGTCGACGACGACGAGCGTGTGGCCGCAGCACGTGCCGCTGCGGGAGTTCAGCGGGAATGTCGCGCACTCGAATCGGCTCAACGGGCTTCATGCGGACGATGGTCCGGCGCCCGACGGCTCGGCGCGCACCGTGTTCTACCTGCCGCGGCGCGATCGCAAGGACGCCACGTCCGAGGTGACGGCGGAGCTTCGCGACTTCGTCGCCTGGAAGAACGTGATTCGCGGCGCGTGGCTGCGCGGTGGGAACATGGTGATGAAGGGTGGTGTGCTCGCCGACAATCGCATCGGCGCGACCTTCGCCGCCTGGGAGACGTACCTGCGCGGCGTGCTCGTCGTGGGCGAAAGCGAGAACCGAACACCGCATCCGAACCCGAGCTGGCCGGTGCACGGGTTCGAGTTCTACGACGGGCCGGTGGGCGCCGAGCAAACGACGTTCGCCAACTTCCAGCCTAACGCGACGCGCGATGCGGGAGCGCTGGCGCTGGAGTATCAGAACTGGGCGATCATGAACCCGGCGAACGGCGTGCGTGGGGTGAAGTTCGAGAATGCGCGGGCGGTGCTGTTCCCGCCGGCGCTGCAGGGCGACGGCGAGCGGATGTCGCTCTTCACCGATCATGACGGGTCGCTGACCGGGATTCAGGGCGCGACCGTGACGGTGAACAATCCGCTTCTCGTGGACCCGTCGTGCACACCACGGCCGGACTGGAATGCGTCGGTGTGCAAGTCCAGGTACGCGGGGATCCATGTGCAGGCGTTCGGCAGCTGGGACGCGCTCATCACGCCGCTCAACATTCAGCGGGATGACGGCCAGGCGGCACCGACGATGGTGGGCTACAGCGAGCGCTGGGTCGCGCTCAACGTCCCGACGCGTCGCACATACAGCGTCCGCTACCCGGGCCGTGCCGCGCTCGGTGTTCGCATTGCGTACGATAATCTCGCAGACGGCGAGTGGGTGCACCTGATGCTGCCGTATACGTACGCGAAGTTCGTGATGCATCGCGACGGCGACAATTTCGTGGCGATCAATCCGGTGGGGAGCATGTCGGAGCTCGGAGGTTCGGCGCGCGCGACGTACTACTATGACGCGCAGGCGCAGGTGCTCCACGTGAAGCTGATTGCCAAGCCGGGGCAGCCGGTTGGGGCGGTCTGGCTGGAGACGAGGGACTAGGGACGAGGACGGGGTCAGAGTCGAATTCCGGACGCGGTTGGGGTCAGATTCGAATTCCGGACGCGAAAGTGTGGACTGTCGCGATGCCGGCGGAATTCGAGTCTGACCCCTTGGCGCGACGAGCGGCTCACTGGTAGCCGTTTTCGCTGATGGCTGATGGCTGATGGCTGATGGCTGATGGCTGATGGCTGATGGCTGA
>Ga0075430_100002650_pt1 | contig 14926 bp, 6 predicted proteins | sample RhiMetdeltSRZDD4_FD_75294 | JGI IMG/M metagenome (GOLD analysis project Ga0075430, IMG submission 75294) | Populus rhizosphere microbial communities from Tennessee, USA - Rhizosphere MetaG P. deltoides SRZDD4 | ecosystem: Host-associated > Plants > Roots > Rhizosphere > Soil | place: USA... | reverse complement strand
CGTCCACGCCTCCGGGAACACGAGAACCTCGGAAGATCCCGAAAAATCCTCGACTGTCAACCGAGCGAACTCCGCGCCGGAGCGCTTGCTCACCTGTCGCTTCACGGCCGTCACCACGACGCCGAGCGCCATAGCCCCCTCGGCCCACTGGCCGAGCTGGGAAACGGTGTGCGTCGCGAACAGCTCGCACTCGGTGCGGTAGGGCTCCAACGGGTGGCCCGAGATGTAGAAGCCGAGGATCTCTTTTTCTTTCGTCAGCCGCTCCGCCTCGGACATCGGGGCGATGTTCGGAAGCATCGCTCGTGGACCTGCCGTCCCGGCTCCTGGTTCGCGGTTCCCGGTACCCGCTTCGCCAAACAGAGAAACCTGTCCGATCTCCTGTTCCTCTTGCTTCAACGACGCTTCCTGGATCGCCGAGTCGATGACCGCCGCAAACTGGGACCGGTGTCCGCCGAGTCCGTCCACCGCGCCGGAGTAGATCAACGCTTCGAACACACGCTTGTTGCACAGGCGCAGGTCCACGCGCTCGCACAGATCGAAGATCGACGTGAACGGCTTTTCGGCGCGCGCGGCAAGCATCGAGTCGATGGCCGCCTTTCCGACGTTTCGGATCGCGCCGAGGCCGAACCGAATGCGCTTCTCGCCGATGACGGTGAACTTGTAGCCCGACTCGTTCACATCGGGCGCGAGCACCTCGATCCCGAGCTCGCGCGCCTCGTTGATGAACTTCACGACGCTATCGGTATCACCGATCGACGACGACAGCAGCGCCGCCATGAACTCGGCGGGGTGGTGTGCCTTGAGCCACGCCGTGTGATACGAGATGACCGAGTAGGCGACCGAGTGCGACTTGTTGAAGCCGTAGCGACCGAACGTCTCGATCTGTGATGCGAGGTCTTCGATGACTCGCTTCTCGTACCCGCGCGCGATCGCCTTCGAGACGAACTTCCCGAGCTCCTGCTTGATGAGCTCCGCGTCTTTCTTGCCCACCGCCTTTCGGAGCACGTCGGCTTCGGCGAGCGAGATGCCGGCGAGCACCTGGGCGATACGCATCACCTGCTCCTGATAGGTGATGACGCCGTAGGTCGGCTCGAGGATCGGTTCCAGCTCGGGGAGCGCGTACACGACCGGCTCCTCGCCGCGCTTTCGCTTCTGGTAGACGCGGTGCATGCCGGCATCGAGCGGGCCAGGGCGCATGAGCGCGTTCGACGCGACGAGGTCGTCGAACCGGTCGCAGCGTATCGCGCGGAGCATGTCGGTGGCGAGCGGCGACTCGAACTGAAACACGCCCGTGGTCCGACCGGCGCGCAGCATCCGGTACACTTCCGGATCGTCGTCGGCGAGCGCGTCGAGATCGGGCCGCTGTCCCGTGCGCGCCTCGATCGCATCGAGCGCGTCGCGGATGACCGTCAGCGTCGTTAGGCCGAGGAAGTCCATCTTCAACATGCCCGCCTTTTCGAGGGCGTTCATGTCGTACTGCGTTACGATGACGCGCTCATCGGTTGCCTGTTCCCCATTCGCGCTTCCTGCCGCCCGGTTCGCCGCCCCCGGTTCCCGGTTCCCTGATCCCTTGGTTTCCTGTGTGCACACCGGCACGTACTCATCGAGCGGCCCCGGCGCGATGACGACACCTGCGGCGTGCACTCCCGTGTGTCGTGAGAGTCCTTCGAGCGCGATCGCGTAGTCGAGGAGCTGTCGGTATCGCTCGTCGGTCCGATAGAGCTTCTTGATCTCGGGGATCTGGTCGACCGCTTCCTTGACCGTGAGCGAGAAGTTCGGCTGGTTCGGAACCAGCTTCGCGAGCGCGTCCGTCTCGGCGGGGAGGAAGCCTAACGTGCGGCCGACGTCCTTGATGGCTGCGCGCGACTTCATGGTTCCGAACGTCACGATCTGCCCGACCGCGTCCTTGCCGTACTTCTCGCGCACGTACTCGATGACCTCGCCGCGGCGCTCGAAGCAGAAGTCCACGTCGATGTCGGGCATCGACACGCGCTCCGGATTCAGGAAGCGCTCGAACAGCAGGTCGTACTTGAGCGGACAGACGTCCGTGATGCGCAACGCGTACGCGACGAGCGACCCGGCCGCCGATCCCCGTCCCGGCCCAACGGGAATTCCGCGGTCGCGCGCCGCCTTGATGAAATCGGCGACGATGAGGAAGTACCCGGCGTAGCCGGTCTTGGTGATGACGCCGAGCTCGTAGTCGAGCCGTTCCTTCACGTGAGCGGGAAGCGGCTGCCCGCTGTCGGCGCCTCCTGCATACCGTTCTCGTGCTCCGGCGTCGGCCAGTCGCACGAGCAGCTCGTTCTCCGACTCGATGCCCGGCGGAAGCGGGAACGACGGCACGTGATACTTCTTGCCGAACTCGATGCCCGCCGCGTCCGCGATCTCGAGCGTGCGTGTCAGGACGTCCTGACGGTTCGGAAACTTCTGCGCGATCTCCGTGTGGCTCTTGAAGTAGAGGCCCCGGTCGTAGCGCATGCGGTCGCCGTCGCTCCGGTCCTTCCCGAGGCCGATGCAGAGCAGGATGTCGTGCGCGTCGTGATCGTCTGCACCGAGGAAGTGCGCGTCGTTCGTGGCGACAACCGGCAGATTGAGATCCTCCGCGAGGCGGAAGATCTCCGTGTTCAGCTTCGCCTGGCCCTCGGAGTCGTGTGCTTGGACTTCGAGGTAGTACCGGTCGCGAAAGACGTCGGCGTACCAGCTCGCCGCCGCCTTCGCGTCGTCGTAGCGCCCTTCCATGAGGTGCGTCGCCACCTCGCCAGCGAGGCAGGCGGACGACACGATGAGGCCGTCCGCGTAGCGGGCGAGGAGCTCGCGGTCCACACGCGGCTTCGTATAGAAGCCCTCGGTGTAGGCGAGCGACGAGAGCTTGACGAGGTTCCTGTACCCGGTCGCGTTTTGAGCGAGGAGGACCAGGTGGTAATATGGTTTTGCGCCGGGGATGGGGCGGGCGCGTATGCGCCGATCGCCCGGGGCGACGTAGGCTTCCATGCCGATGATCGGCTTGATGCCCGCCTTCTTCGCTCGTTCCTGGAACCCCCAGGCCGCGTGCAGGTTACCGTGGTCGGTGATTGCGAGCGCAGGCTGCTCGAGCTCGAGCGCGCGCTCAATGAGGTCATCGATCCGATTCGCCCCGTCCAGCAGGGAATACTCGGAGTGACAGTGCAGGTGGACGAAGGACATCGGACGGAAACATAGCGACGGCCTGGGGAGTCTGCAAAGCCATTTTCGGACACTGACTGGCATTCAAGTGATTGCAGGACAGCCTTTTACATTCCTACGGCAGTTGCGGGCGCGGCGGCGGCTCGGGAGAACGGTGGCGCTCGCTGCCGTCGGCGCGCTCGTCGTCTTTCTTCTCACCCCGACGGGCTGCTACCTCAGCCGTGCGGGATGGGAGGAAGCGAAGATACTGGCGGGCCGACGCGAGATCGTGCGCATCGTGGAAGACCGCCGGACCGACCCGGCCACGCGGTCGCGCCTGCAGCTCGTGCTGGCCGCGCGCGGGTTCGCCGCCGACTCGCTCATGCTGCGGACCGGGGCGAGCTTCACGACGTACTCCCACCTCGACCGCGACACGCTGGTGCTCGTGGTCTCGGGCGCCTATCGCGATCGGCTCGAGCCGTACACGTGGTGGTTTCCGATTGTCGGCCGCGTCCCGTACAAAGGCTTCTTCGACTTCTCCGCGGCGCTGGATCTCGCGCGCGACCTCGAGCGGCGTGGCTTCGACACGTATGTCCGGCCGTCGGCCGCGTTCAGCACGTTAGGCTGGTTCAACGACCCGCTCCTGTCGACGACGCTTCGGCTCGATTCCATCAACCTCGCGAACACGGTCATTCACGAGGTGACGCACAACACGTTCTTCAAGGCCGGCGAGGCGGTGTTCAACGAGTCGTTCGCGAACTTCGTCGGTGCGCGCGGGGCTGCGATGTTCTTTCGCGGCCGCGGCGATACGCTGGCCGCGGCCTGGGCGGACGCGGATTGGGGCGACGACAAGTTGATGGGCGCCTTCTGGGCATCGACGTATCGCGCCCTCGACTCGGCGTACAAGGCGCATCCCGGCGACTCGGCGCGGGCGACGCGTCTCGCGGTGCGCGACACGGTGTACGCGCGGGCTCGCACGCATCTGCTGACCGACGTGGCGCCGAGGCTCCGGACGATCTCCGCCGACCGCCTGGCCCGCATTCGCATCGACAACAACGCGGCGTTGCTCGCGCGGCGAATCTACCTCACGGATCTCGAGCTCTTCGACCGGGTGTGGGAGCGCGAGGGGCGAAACCTGCGCCTAACGATCGAGCGGGTGATCGCGCTCGCGAAGGATGCCAAGGACCCGTACGCTGCCGTGAAGGCCTGGCTCGGCGAGCCGTAACGGAGGATCAGGCCCTGCGGCCAGCCTTCGGCGCGCCGATCGACCAGACTGTGGGTGCGCCGATAGTACACGACGCAGAGGACGCAGCCGCGCCTGCGGCGCGACGCGGGAACGGCACGCGGCAACCCGGATGATCCGGCGCGCGTCGGCCGGCTCTGCACAGGCCGAAGCCTTCGGCGATTGAGGGGACGGCCTTCCGGGCTAGTGGCCTCCCGTGGGCCGTTCCCATCAAACGCGACCCGTCAGCCGGCGCAAAAGCCGGGCTTTGGCGCAACCTATTATCCGGGTGTGCCGCGTCCATCTGCGTCCGCGCCGTCAGGCGCGGGGCGCGTCCTCTACGTCCGGCTCGTTCGGCGCACCGCAAGCTTGGCCCGCCGTCTTCCACGGCGTGCGATCAAGCGTTAGGCGTCAGGCCCCGAACCGGCCACGGAGCAGGGCCCGGAGGTCGATCTTCGCCGCCGGCACCGGCTCCGGCTCGGGCTCGACGCTGCCGTCCATCCGCGGGACGACGCGTTCCATCTTCTCGCGCACGCCTCGATCGAGAAAGCGCGACAGCTGGTCGATGGAATAGTCCGCCCCGCGACGTGTCGCGTAGGAGTTGAGGGGGCAGGTCACGGCCAGGTGATTGCGCGCTCGCGTCAGGGCCACGTACATGAGCCGGCGCTCCTCCTCGAGCTCGTCATCGTCGTTGATCGCGCGCGCCATCGGGAACCAGCCGTCCGCCGCCCAGATCACGAACACGGCGTCCCATTCCTTCCCCTTCGCGCTGTGCGCCGTGCTCAGCGTGAGAACATCGCGCTCTTCCTCATCGGAGCCGCCGGCGAGATCCTGCGTCGCCTGTGGCGGCTCGAGCGCGAGCGCCGACAGGAAGGCCTCCCGGCTCGGATACCCGCCGGCGATCGTCTGCAGTTGATCGAGGTCCGCGAGACGCGGCTCGACCCGGTCGTACTTCTCGCGCAGCAGGTCATCGTACAGCTGGCGAACGCGGGCGATGTCCGCCGCGACGGTGGACACGTCGAGCACGGACGTCGACCGCAACTGGTCCAGCAGCACGACGAGCTGGCCGTGGGCCTCGCGCGCCCGCGCGGGCGCCCGATAGTGACCAAACGCCCGCGAGTCCCACGCCATCTGCGCCATCGCGTCGATCGCGGCGCGCGCCGTGACGTCGCCGATCCCGGGGAGCAGCATGAGGATCCGATACCAGCTCACCTCATCGCGCGGGTTCTCGAGGATGCGCAGGAACGCCAGGACATCCTTCACGTGCGCGGCCTCGAGGAACTTGAGCCCGCCCCACTTCTCGAACGGGATCTTGCGCGCCGTGAGCTCGATCTCGAGGTCGGCCGACATGTACCCGGCGCGGAACAGCACCGCCATCTCGCCTAACGGGACGCCGTTCTCGTGCAGCTCGAGAATGCGCTCGACGACGAACCGCGTCTGTTGCTGCTCATCCTGCGTCGTCACGAGCCACGGCTTCTCCCCGCCCGTCCGCCTGGTCCAGAGCGTCTTCGTGTACCGCTCGGCCGCGCGGGAGATGAGCGCGTTGCTCGCATCGAGGATCGGCTGCGTGGACCGATAGTTCTGCTCGAGGGCGACCATCGTCGCGCCGGAAAACTGGCGCGGAAAGTCCAGAATGTTCCGGAAGCTCGCGCCGCGAAAGGAATAGATGCTCTGCGCGTCGTCCCCAACGACCGTGATGTTGCTGTGGCGGCGGCACATCCCGCGGAGAATGCGCGCCTGCAGCACGTTCGTGTCCTGGTACTCGTCGACCAGGATGTGATCGTGCAGCCCGCCGATCCGGTCCGCGATGGTCGGCGCCGACTCCAGCATGGTCGCCCAGAACAGCAGCAGGTCGTCGTAGTCGACCAGGTTCCGTTCCGCCTTCCGCCGAGTGTAGTCGGCGAAGATGCGGAGGAAGTCATCGTGGTAGTCGACGAACTGGGAGTACTCGTCCCGGAGAATGTCGTCGACCGGATACTCCGTGTTGATGTGGCGTGAGTATACGTAGTGGAGCGTCTCCTTCTTCGGGAAACGCTTCTTCGTGTCCGCGTAGCCGAGTTGCGCCCGGGCGATCTGCATCAGGTCTTCGGCGTCGCCCTGGTCCATGATGGTGAAGTCGTTCGGGACCCCGGCGGCGGCTCCGTACTTCCGAAGTAACCGGTGGGCGGTTGCGTGAAAGGTCCCGCCCTGCACGCCGCGAGATGCCCCGCCGACCAGGCGTTCGGCCCGCGCCAGCATCTCCTGCGCGGCGCGCCGCGTAAACGTCAATAGGAGAATGCGTTCCGGTCGGACGCCCTGCTCGATCAGGTGCGCGACGCGGTAGATGAGCGTTCGCGTTTTCCCGGTGCCGGCGCCGGCGATGATGAGCAGCGGACCCTGGCCAAACGTCGCTGCCGCCGCCTGTTCGGGGTTCAGCTCGGACGCGAGGTCGCGTCCGCGACCGCGCACCGCCGCCAGGCGCTCGTCGGCGCTTCGTCCCTCGTAGACCCGCGCTTCTGCCATGGAGCCGGAATATACGCGAGATCGCGAAAGATGCCGGTGTTCTTTCGGACACGGCGACAAAAAAACGGCCAGTATCGGTCACTGTACCCGGATTCGTTACCGGCTTCGGGATACGCTCGTCCCATTGTGCCATGAGGAGGGTGATTCGCCGGTCAGTGTGTCCGGTGCGTTGCTCGAAGCTCGGCGACGACGCCGGCGCGCTCGCTCTGATTGGCTCCCGTGTCTTCCCGCGTGTCGGCTCGCTTCGATTCGAAACGACTTGAGGGGGAGGCGTCAGTGAGCCGCGGCCCGGGCTCCGGTCGCTTCGCCGGCACGTGGGAGATGCGCGGTTGGTCGAGATGGACGGAATTCGGTCGCTCATGTTCGAGCACGATTGATGTGAAGCGCCGCGTCCGTGAGTCCCGAAGCACCTTGATGTAACCAGTCAATTTGGGAGTCACTGGTCGCCCAGTTGTTAGGTGAGTGATGCGTATCTATCGCTGGCGAAAGGCGCTACACGTTATGACGCTCGAATCGGTTGTCTTGACCGTTCCACCAGGGCCGTCTATACTGTCGCGCGCTGCGGCTGCCACTTCTGGGGCCGCAATCGTGTTTCCGGTCAATGCCGTTTAGTGACTTGCGAAATGCGTCATTGGGAAAGTGACGCGACCGGAAAGACGAGGGTCATTGCTCGTGACGCGATGGCAGTCGGTCGTACGGACCGCCATCGAACCTGAAGTGGAAGGGTCGGCGGGAGTGCAGCTTAGTCGCTGCTCTCGTCTATGCTGTCCGCTGAAGGAGTTCTTTTGTCCGAAGCACCTTGCACGTTCGCAGTCCACGCAGTCGCAGCAGAACTCTCAAAGGGGGAAAGGGATGCAAAAACTCACGCGGTCGTTAGCCATGGCCGGCGCACTCGCTTTCGCAGGCGTGCTCGCTGGTTGCGGTGACGACGTAACCGTCAGCACGCCGACGACGGTAACCGTGACGCCCGCCAGCGCCGAGCTTCGTGTAGGCGAGACGGTGACGCTCACGGCCTCGGTTACCGGCGACGTCGCGAACAAGACCGTAACCTGGTCCTCGAGCGATCAGGCCAAGGCCACGGTCGACGCAACTGGTAAGGTCACCGCCGTCGCCGTCGGTCAGGCGACCATCATTGCTACCTCCGCGGCGGATGCCGACGCGAAGGCGAGCGCCCTGATCACGGTCACAGGCCGTGGTGTGAACTCGGTGACGGTTGCGCCGAGCAATCACATTATGAAGGTCGGCGAGTTCATTCAGGCCGGCGCGACGGTCGATGCCGCTCCTGGCGTCGCTCGTACCGTGACCTGGACCTCGAGCGCGACCGCGATCGCCACCGTCGACAACACCGGTAAGGTCACGGCTGTCTCGAACGGCAGCGCGACGATCACGGCCGCGGCGACCGCGGATCCGTCGGTCACCGGCACCCTCGCCCTCACGGTCCGCCCGCTCCAGCAGGCGCGGGTCAGCATTCAGAAGGTCACGACGGTCAACACGAATACGCCCGTGAACTTCAACAACGTGGCTGGCCAGATCGACGTCACGCTGAACGTGGATCCGGGCGATGAGATTGTGACCAAGGTCGATGTGCTCATCGACGGCGTCTCCGCCTGCACGCGCAGCCTGGCTGCTTCGGAGAGCCAGGAGCTTCGGCTCGCCGCGGCGTTCGAGGAAGTCCAGGCGGTCGATGTCGTCTGCTCGATCAACACGGGTGAGTTCAACACCACCACCGGTGTTGCCAAGTACTTCAACGGCGCCCGCACTCTGTCCGCGTCCGCGTCGATCGCCGGCCCGCCGGCTCGCACGATCACGAGCTCGAGTCAGCCGATCACGCTCAACAATCAGAGCGGCTTCATCGCGGAAGTCACCAACGCGAACACGGTGAGCGGCCCGGCGTCGGCGATCAACCCGACCACCGGTCTGAAGTGGGTGCAGGGTAACGTCACGCTCAAGCTGACCGCTGTGAACTACGCGGGCGGTGGCGCGACGGTCTCGCAGCTCAGCGGCAGCTTCCTTGGCAAGACGTTCACGGCGGTAACGCCGGCGGCGGGCACGCAGGTCTTCACGATTGTGTTCCCGAACTCGAACACGCCTGCCAACCCGCTGAACCTGGTTGGTTATCAGACGCCAGTTGCGTCGGCGCAGAGCCTCCCAATCATTACCGGCTCGACGCTGAGCACAGGCTCGACCGGCGCGACGACCATCCTGAACATTGGCACGTCCGCGGCGAACCTCGGCCTCACGCCGCTCGACTCGACGCGCGTTGACAACGTTGCCCCGACGGTTCCGGCGTTCACCGCCGCCCCGCTTTGGGTCAATGCGACCACGACCTTCGCCGCCGGCCAGCTCGGCACGGCGACGATTGCCAGCACGACCGACACCGGCGTCGACGCGGTGACGGCGGAGTTCTTCACCACGGCCGAGGGCGGAACGCTTACGGGCGCCACCGGCTCGTGCGACCTCACCGGCACGACGGCGATCACGACGGGCAACCAGCTGAACGCCACGATCGTGAACACGGCGTACAAGGTGCGTGTGCGGTACAAGGATTCGCTCGGCAACCCGACCTGCTCCGACCTCGCTGGGACGGGCATCGGGGCTGACTTCGTTGCTCCGGCGAACGTGACGCTTACCGGTGTCACTGCCAACCAGGCGTTCAACGTCGCCGCCACTGCCCAGGGCACGAACTACGTGCTCGCCAGCACCGGCGACAACGCGTCGGGCATTTCGGCGACCACTCCCGGCATCGTCAGCATCGTCCGCGTCAACTCCACCGGTCCGAACACCTGCGTGATCGGCACGGGCACGGCTTGCACCGCGAACGCGCAGGCCGGCAGCGCCAGCATCACCGGCGGCACGACGGGCGAGGGATACTACACCCTCACCGCGCAGATGTCGGACGTCGCGGGCAACGCTGCTCCGACGCCGCCATTCAGCCGTCTGTACCTCGTCGACGCGACGGCGCCTGTGTTCACGGGCAACGTCGGCCTCGCGGCGCAGTACTCGGGCAACGCGGCCGCCACGTTCTCGAACCTGAACGTCAGCGACAACCTCGATCTCAATCGGCTGTTCGGCGTCGTGGATTACACGGCGGCCGGCGTCAGCATCGAGTATCCGTCGCAGACGATCGGCGCGTTCGGCACCCCGCTCGAGAAGACGTTCACGGGTAACTACACGATCGCGAGTCTGATCCGCTGCATCAACCCCGCCAACACCTTTGCCGCGAACGCGGCGGCCGAGGCGCAGCAGATCACGTTCACGGCGCTGGACCAGGCCCTCAACGCGGGGACAGTGTTCCCGGTTGCTGGTGCGCTGTCTGCCGCCCTCGATAACTGCGGTGCCGTCGGCAACCTCCCGGCTCCTGCCGTTATCATCACGTTCAACGACGGCGCCGTCTCGTACGGCACGGGCAAGACGCAGGTGTCGATCGCTGGGACCACGACGACGGTGAACTCTGCCAACGTCGTCCTCACGACCGTCGCCGACGTCACGGTTGACAACTCGCCGGAGCCGTTCACCCGCGTCGAGTACTACTACCAGAACACGGCCGGTAACTGGGTCCGCATTGGCCAGTCCGCCGCCGGCGTCCTGAATCAGACCGTCACCAACCGTACCTGGACCTACACGTTCACGTGGGATCCGGACGCGTCGGTTCCGGTCAACGCGACCACGAACGTGATCGCGATTGGTATCGATGCACAGGGCGATGCAGTTCGCTCGGGTGGCGTCGTGGTCAACGTCGCGCCGTAAGCCGCAAGGCTCATCGGACGGCTAGACAGTGGAGACTGGGCTCCGCCGCAAGGCGGGGCCCTTTCTCTTTCGAGCCAATCAATGACAAGAACCGGGCGGCGAAGAAGTCACTTCGCCGCCCGGTTCTCTCGTACTGCCCTACCTCGGCTGGCGCCGAGTCCCGTCTACTTCACCGGGATGTTATTCGCCTTCGCGAGGCTGTCGTAGTACGTCCATCCCCATCCGGCCACGTTCCCGCTCAACAGGACAATGGGAGTCGTGGCTTCACGCGACAACGTGGAATCGTCGGCTTCCTTGACACCGGACTTGTTGTAGAACAGGACGTTCGCCAGGGTCGAGTTGCCTTTCTTGTTCGGCAGAAGATAGGACTCCTGTCTGTACACGCGGGCCAGAGAGTCTCCCGAGGCACCATCGTTGATGATCGCAAGCACCGAGTCCCGACTGATACCGGTCGAGAGCTTGTCCAGCCGTGAGTCGCCACATGCCGTCGCGAAGACGACGCTCGAGACGATTGTGATGACAGTGGCGCGAGTTGAGCGAGGCCGCATGTATCCCTCGATTTCCCGGTGCATGGTGGAGTTGTGATTCGATGCTTCAACGCTGGTCGAAGCTGCCGATGACAGTGAGCTCCGCTGGGGCAATGGTCACCGGTCGGAGCCCGAACACGGCGCCCATGGCATTCGTGACAGCGCGTGCAACGGCGTGCATGTCGAGAGACCCCGCCGCGATCTCCTGCGCCACCGACGTCATCGTGACGTCCGAGATGCCGCACGGCACGATGAGCTCGAAGTAGCGCAAGTCGGTATTGACGTTGAGGGCGAACCCGTGCCACGTCACCCAGTCGCGCGCGTGAACGCCAATCGACGCGATCTTCCGGTTCCCGGTTCCGGTTCCTGCGCCCGCGATCTCCCCGACCCAGACGCCGGTGTACTTCTCGACGCGGCCGCCGACCAGGCCGAACTCCGCGACCGCGTCGATGAGGGCCTGCTCGACCTGGCGGAGGTACCAATGTAGGTCCCGCCGATGGCGCTTGAGATCGATGATCGGGTAACCGACGAGCTGCCCGGGCCCATGGAACGTCACGTCGCCGCCTCGCTCCACCTCGAACAGCTCGACGCCCTGGGCGGCGAGCAGATCGGACGACGCGATCAGGTTCGACGCTTTCGCCGTGCGGCCCAGTGTGACCACGGGAGGATGCTCGACGAGAAGAAGCACATCCTCGTCGATCTCGCCGCTGATTCGCCGCCGCGCGATGTCGCGCTGCAACTCGAGCGCGGCGGCGTAGGGCAGGGTACCGAGATCGGCGACGAGCAGCTCGCCGATGTGGTCGCTCACATCCACCCCCGTTTACGCGTGAATCATCCGCCCTAACGAGTCCAGCGCCGCCTCGGCCACTGCCTCGGAGAGGGTCGGGTGGGCGTGGATGGCCAGATCCACCTCCTCCACCGTGAACTCGTTCTCGCGCGCCACCGCGAGCTCGTGAATGAGCTCCGTCGCGTGGAGCCCCACGATGTGAGCGCCCAGAATCTCGCCGTACTTCGCGTCGCGGATGATCTTCACATGACCGTCCGTCTCGCCAGCCGTACGCGCGCGCCCGCTCGCCATGAACGGGAACTTGCCGACCTTGTAATCGATCTTCTTCTCCTTCACCTGCGCCTCGGTCATTCCGATCGACGCCACCTCGGGGTGGCAGTACGTCGCGTTCGGGATGTTCCCGTAATTCACCTTGTGCGGGTGCTGTCCCGCGAGCAGCTCCGCGAGCACGACGCCCTCGCGCTGTCCCTTGTGGGCGAGCATCGGTGCGCCGATCACGTCGCCGATCGCGTAGATGTCCCTGGCCGAGGTTGCGTACGTGTCGGTATTGACCTTGACGAAGCCGCGCTCGGTGAGCTGCACGCCGGCTTCCTTGAGGCCGATCTCCTCTACGTTAGGCGCACGACCCGCGGCTACCAGCACGCGTTCCGCTTCGAGCTCCTTCTTCTCACCGCCTACCTCGGCGGTCATCTTCACCGAGCCCTTCGAGACCTTCACGTTCGAGATCTTCGCGCCCGTGAGGATGTCGATGCCGCGCTTCTTGAACGATCGCGCGACCGCAGCAGAGCTGTCCGCGTCCTCGAGCGGCAGGATCGCCGGCAGCACTTCGACGATCGTGACCTTCGTGCCGTAAGCGTTGAACACATCGGCGAACTCACAGCCGACGGCCCCGGCGCCGACGACGATCATCGACTTCGGCGCGCTCTCGAGCGTGAGGACTTCGTCCGAGGAGAGCACCGTCTGCTTGTCGAGCTCGAGGCCGATCTGCGGGAGCCCCTTCACGCGGGAGCCGGTCGAGATCACGATGCCCTTCTTCGCGTCGTGCTTCTCGTCCTTGCCGTCGGCGGTCTTCACGGCGACGGTCTTGCCGCCAGCAAGGCGGCCCGTACCCTTGATCCACGTGATCTTGTACTTCTTGAAGAGCGTCTCGACACCCTTCGAGTTCTGCGCGCTGATGTTGCGCGAGCGTTTCATCGCCGGCCCGTAGTCGACCTTCACGTCGCCAAGTGTGATCCCGTGTTCGGCGGCTTTCGACAGCTTGGTCGCGAGCGACGCACTTTCGAGGAGCGACTTCGCTGGGATGCAGCCCCAGAGCACGCACGTGCCGCCAAGTCCCTCGCGTTCGATGACGGCGGTAGAGAGGCCGAGCTGACCACAGCGAATGGCGCCCACATACCCGGCGGGTCCGCCGCCGAGGAAGATCACGTCGTACGAAGCCATTTGTCGGGGATCGGGAATCGGGAATCGGGAATCGACCCGCGTTCGTCGCGACGCGACACGGCGCGCGGCGGGCCGCTCGACAGCGACGTCGCGAAAGCTAGTGGGTCTCGGTGCGCATGCCACCTCGTTTTCTCGCCGTCGCGCGACGTGAGCACGCGGTCGCGAGGGGACCGTGTCGCTACTCCCGTCGCCTCGCAAAGACGCCATCGGCCGAGAGCGATAAGTCGTTGACTTCCTGCGACTTAACGCTGAAGAGGCGCACGCGGCTGACTACCGCGTGCGCCCCAAACGCCGGCCGAGCTGCAACGAGTTGGCGCTATCGCGTCCCGGCTGTGATCTGCCGCTTCGCGCTTCGCACGCCGTCGGAAAGAATGACTTCGAGCTCGCCCGTCGACGATCGCACGTTCGCGCTGCCGCCTCGCGCGAACGAGAGGATCTGACCTGTTCGGCGATCGCGAATCAGCGCCATGCGAGCTGCCTGACCACTCCAGCGCACGTTGAACGACCCACCACCGCGCGCCGTTGCTACGACCGTGTTGACCGAAGCGGTGACGCCGTCCGGGACGGGCGAGGCCTGCATCGTCACCGCGGCCCCGCCACCACCGCTCAGGCGGATCGATGCGAGCTCGTTTTGCACCGCGTCATCCATCGGGATCGCAAACGCGAAGTGTCTCGCCGTTGCGTCTTCGGCGTCAGCCGGCTGTTCGCCCGCGAACGAATACGAGAACAGCGTTCGACCGGTCCGCCCTACGCCCTCGACGCGATAAGCGCCGCCCTCGCGCGGCACACTCGGACGCGCGACGACCGAGAACGCCGGCTCGAGCACGAGCTTCCCGCGCTCCATGCGCCCCCACACGAGCAGGGACGGACGCGCCGAGCCCTGGTTCAGCCCTACGGCCGCGCCCACCGCGTCTGCCGTCGCCGCGTTGGACGCACGCCAGTTCATCGCGCCGACGTAGTTGTAGTCACTGATCCATGGGTTGCTGCAGTATCCCATCAGATCGATTGCGGTCGACGGCTTGAGCACGTTCGTCGTCAGGTCGTAGCCGAACACGCCGATCGTACCGCCGGCATACGGATAATTCGGATCCGGGCCGCCGACGCCGCCACACGGCGCGTGGAAGCGACCAAAGTTGTGCGTGAGCTCGTGCGCGGTGACGCCGCGTCCGCTTGGCAGGTAATCCCAGCCGACCGCAGCCCGGCCGGGCACGTAGCCGTACCCCGCGACACCAGAGTTGTAGCTGACCTTCACAATGCCGTAGTAATGGCGCGTGCTCGACTCGGCAATCCGAAGCGCGTTCATCTCGCCCAGAACGCGAAGCCACTCGTTGTTCCCGTCGTTCGAGACCAGCTCGAGTGAGTCCGCGGTGGTGAAGACGGCGTGAACCTCCGCGTCGATGTCGCGAACCGGCAGCATGCGACGAATGTCGCCGAGGAACTGCTCCTTGTTCGAGTCGGACACATTGCCGACGAGCGCCTTGTCGAACCGCTGTTGAATGGGCACGAACGTGACGCGAAGCGGCGGGACATCTCGCACGTCGACGGCCGCCGGCGTTCCCG
>Ga0075430_100002649_pt1 | contig 14927 bp, 10 predicted proteins | sample RhiMetdeltSRZDD4_FD_75294 | JGI IMG/M metagenome (GOLD analysis project Ga0075430, IMG submission 75294) | Populus rhizosphere microbial communities from Tennessee, USA - Rhizosphere MetaG P. deltoides SRZDD4 | ecosystem: Host-associated > Plants > Roots > Rhizosphere > Soil | place: USA... | reverse complement strand
CGAGCTCATCCGGCCCAGCCTCAACAGCGTCTTCCTCACCCTGACCGGCCGCCAGTACTCCGACGGGCAGTACTCCGACGGGCAGCACTCCGACGGGCAGCACTCCGGCGAGCCGGCGGTGCCGCGATGAGCCCCCTCAGCGGCCTGCCGCGCCGCCCCAGCATCGCCCTCAGCGGCCTGTCGCTGCACCCCAGCCTCGCCATCGCCCGCCACCACCTGCGCGTGCTGCGCCGCGACCCGATGCCGGTCACGATCCTGGTCGGGATGCCCCTGGCGGTGATGGCCTTCATCCAGCCGGCGCTGCGCTTCTTCGTGACCGCCGAGGGCTACCCGCACGCGACAGGGGCAGAGCAGGCGGTACCGGGGATGGCCGTCCTCTTCGCGTTCTTCCTGCCCGCGTTCGTCGGCTTCGGCATCTTCCACGAGCACGGCTGGGGCACCTGGGACCGGCTGCGCGCCAGCCCGGCAAGCTCCTGGCAGATCATCATCGGCAAGGTGCTCGTACCCGCCGGTGCCGCCGTGGTGCAGCAGGCGGCCCTGTTCGGCGCCGGCGTGGTCTTCTTCCAGCTGCGGATCCGGGGCTCGGTCGCCGCCCTCGCGGTGGTCATCGCGGCGCTGACGTGCTGCCTGGTCGCGCTGGGCGTGGCCACGGCGTCCCTGTGCCGGACGGTGCAGCAGGTCAACGCGATCGGGAACCTGGGCGCCATGGTCTTCGGTGGCATAGGCGGCGCGCTGGTTCCCGTCTCCCTGCTGCCCGCCTGGGCCCAGGCCGTCGCGCCCGCAACACCGACGTACTGGGCGATGCGCGGCTTCCGCGCGGTCATCCTCGACGGCGTCGGGGTCACCGGGGTACTCCTGCCCGCCGCGGTGCTGCTGGCGTTCGCCGCCGCGCTGACGCTGCTGGCCTTGTGGCGGCTGCGCTTCGACCAGGTGAAGCTCTGGGCCTAGCGGGGCGTGACCGGGGGTGGCTGTGGCGACGAGCCGCAGTGCCTGGGCTGCTCTGACCAGCCGGGAGGGATGGTGCACGGTCCTTATGCTCTGCACCATTGCCGCTAGCAGAGACCACACAGGTGTGGCAGAGCCAGATCGGTGCGCCATCCCGCCTGGCCGGCCAGTGTCAAGACGCAGGCTCTGCTCGCGCAGATGGTGCAGAGCATAAGGACCACGACACATCCCACACGCCAGCGCCCGCCCGAGCACACACCCGCAGGTAGCCGCGAACGAGTAGGCCACACAACCCACTACGGCTCTAGCGCAGACCCGTGACTTCGGCGTACGCATCGAGGTAGTGCTGCGCCATCACCCGTACGCTGAAGCTGTCCTCCACGCGGCGCCGGCAGGTGGCCGGGTCGAGCTCCCCGACCCGGGTGACCGCCGCGGCGAGGTCGTCGACGTCCTCGGCGAGGAAGCCGTCCACGCCCTCGCGCACCAGCTCCGGGTAGCCGCCGCGGGGCGTGGCGACCACCGGGGTGCCGCAAGCCAGGGCCTCGATGGGCACCAGCGCGAACGGCTCCCGCCAGGTCACCGGCGCCAGCAGCGCCAGGGCGCCGGCGAGCAGGTCCACCTTGCGGTCGAAGCCGAGCTCGCCGACGTACTCGATGTCCTTGCCCAGCCGTGGCTGGATCTCGTCGGCGAAGTACCGCCGGCCCTGCGGGGTGTAGTCCTGCGGCCCGGCGATCCGCAGCGGAAGGCCGGCCCGCCGCGCCACGTCGATGGCCAGGTGGCAACCCTTGTCCGCGGAGACCCGGCCGAGGAAGGCGAGGTAGCCGTCCTTGTCGGCGACGAAGCGGTACCGGTCCGGGTCGATGCCGTGGTGGATGACACGCAGCACGGGCACGTCCACAAGGGACCTGGTCTGGTCGTGGCTGACGGTGCTGAGGAAGACCCGCGGCAGCTGCGCCAGCTGGCGGTACACCGACTGCTTCGCCTCGTTGACGGCGACGTGGATGGTGTGCAGGACGGGCGGTCCCGCGAGCATCCCGCCGAGGGCCGGCCCCACCCGCCCGGAGCTGTCGTGCACCAGGTCGACCTTCTCCTCGGCGGCGTCGCGGTAGGCGAAGAGCGCGTGCGCGCACTCGATGTCCGCGTGGCTGGCCGTCCACAGGTGGCGCTCCTGCGGCTGCTCGAACAGCCACCGCACGCGAGCGGGTGACGTGCTGGTGCCCACCGAGTACAGCAGCACCTCGTGCCCCAGCCGGACCAGCTCCGCCGCGAGCATCGACACGATCGTCTCGATCCCACCGTGGGTGGCTGGTGGGGCGCTGAACCACACGGGCGCGACAACCGCGACCTTCACCGGCGGCTCCCGTTCCTCAGGCAAACCACGTGGTACGACCTCCCAGCCGCTCCCGAGCCTCGATCGCCGCGCCGACGATCCCGACATCCGCGCCGAACCGCGCCGGCTCCACCCTGACTGCCGCGGCTGCCGGACCGAGCGCCTGCCCGCCGGCCGCGGCTCGGATAGGTGCGACCACGTGCTCGGGCCAGTGGTCGGCGAGGGCACCGCCGACCACGATGAGCTCGGGGCCGAGCAGGTTCACCAGCCCGACCGCGGCACCGGCGAGCGCGGCCGCCGCGGCAGCGACGACCTCTGCCGCGCGGGCGTCCACCGGCACCGCATCAAACACCGCTCGGGTGTCTATGCCTGCGTGCCGGTTGGCGGTGGCTGTGCCTGCGTGCCGTTCGGCGGCGTCTGCGTAGCGTTCGGCGACCGCCCGGCCGGAGGCCAGCATGTCCAGGCAGCCGGTCAGGCCGCACGGGCAGCGCGGGCCGTCGGGGGCCACCGGCCAGTGCCCGATCTCGCCGGCCACTCCGGCCGCGCCCCGCACCATCCGGCCGTTGGCGACGATCGTGCACCCGATGCCCGTGGAGACGGTGAGGTAGATGAAGTTGGCCACGCCGCGCGCGGCGCCGGCGGTGCCCTCGGCGACCGCGGCCGCGTTGGTGTCCCGGTCGACGACGGTACGGACCCCGTCCAGCCCGGCGCTGAGCCGCTCCGCCAGCCGGACCGGCGGCTCGCCGTAGAGGTAGCTGGCGGTGCGGTCGGCCCAGGCGGCAGCCGCGCAGCCGGCACCGGCCACGCCGGCGGGCGTCAGTCCGGCGCTCGCGAGGGTCGCCCGGGCGCTCGCCAAAACCTCGGCGACGACCTGGTCCGGTTCGGCCTGCCAGTCCGGCCGGACCGGGTTCGGCCGCTGGTCCCGGCCCAGCAGCCGCGGCGGGCCGGCGCCGAGGTCGACCACTGCCGAGCGGATGTTGCTGGCGCCCAGGTCTATCCCGAGGTACACCGGCGGCTCACCCGTGGGCGATGACGGCGCCGACGCTGGTCTTGTGGAACCCCAGCGCCAGGAACCCGAAGTACCGGGCCTGCCGGCCGGGCAGCCCGGCCGAATCGAGGGTCTCCAGCCAGCCTTCGAGCGGCTGGAAGTTGTACGCCATCGGCATGTCGGTGGCGCCGCCGACCAGGATGTTGCCGTGCCAGTCGAAGTAGGAGAAGAGGTCGTGCGCGAACTGTGGCCCGTGCCGGGCGGTCTCGGCGAGGAAGTCCTCGGTGAGCCGGCGGTCGGCGTGCCGGCCGGTCACCGGCGCGTGGAGGGAGTAGGTGTCCTCGACGAGGACCACCTGGCCGCGCGGCGCCAGGATCCGCCGTACGTCGGCGAGCAGCGCCGGGACGTCGTGCGGCTGGACGTGGTGCAGGACGGCGTTGAGCACCACGACGTCCGCGCTCGCGTCGCCGACCGGGATGCGGGTCGGCTCGCGCTGGCGGCGGAACTCCAGGTTGGGCGGGCCCGCCGGCGGGTCATGGTCGAGCACGTCGGTGCCGACCACCCTCGCGCCGGGGTAGCCGTACGCCAGCTCGTGGCCCAGCCGCAGGCTCCCCGCGCCGACGTCGACGACCCGCTCCGGCCGTGCGCCGGCGAGCAGCGACCGGACCTGCGCGAAGGTGACCGAGTACTTGACCTGGCGCTCGTACCGGGCGTAGGCGTCTCGCCAGGCCGTGCAGTGCTGAAAGTCCATCACGCCGGCGTGGACGTGCCGGATCGCGTCCTCCGGCGAGTCGGCGTGGCGCCGTACGGTGTCGAGGATGCGCCGCGCCAGCGTGGGGTCGAGCCCCCAGTTCGTGTACCGCGCGGTCAGCACCCGCTCGGTGAAGCTGCCAACGCCGGGAGCGTCCAGCAGCCGGATCGGGCTCTCCCCCGCCCGTACCCCGTACCCGGTATCCCGGTGCGTCGTCACGGCTACTGCACCTTCGGCATGACCTCGCCCGCGAAGCGCTCCATCGATGCCAGGATCTCCTCGCGCCTGCCGGGGCCTTCGAACCCGACCACCAGGTGCCGGATCCCGGTCCGGCTGACCAGGTCGTGCAGCTTCTGTACACAGTGGTCAGGGGTGCCGATCGGGTTGGCGTCGATGATCTCCTGGGTGTGCGCGTCGGTGACCGTCGTCCCCTTCGTGGTCAGCCCGGCCATCAGCCGCTGCTGCCAGTCCCGGAAGTGCGCCTCGTACCCGGGCAGCCGGCTCAGCTCGTCGTAGGAGAACGCGACCGTACGCAGGGTCTCGCTCCACCACCTGAGGTTGCCGAAGACCGCCTGCCGCGCCTCCTCGGCGGTGTCCGCCACGTGGGCGATGCAGAACAGCGCGTGCTCTACGGCGTCCGGGTCATGACCTGCCGAGCGCGCGGCGTCCGCGTACAGCTCCAGGGTTGACGCGGCCCGCTCGGCGGCCCGGCCGTGCTGGATCAGCAGCCCGAACCCGCGGGAGGCGGCCCACTCCACCGTCGTCGGCGAGGTGGCGGCCACGTACACCGGCGGGTGGGGCTTGGTACGCGGAGCCGGCAGCACCGGCACGCGCGGGAACTGGATGAGGTCCCCGCTCGCCTCGACCGACCCGTCGGTCCACGCGCGTATGGCAATGTCCATCCACTCGCGCATGATCTCCCGGCTCTTCGCCGGGTCGACGCCGAAGACCTTGAAGTCGTCGGGGAACTGGCCCCGGCCGACGCCCAGGTCGAGCCGGCCCCCGCTGAGCTGGTCGATCAGGGCCACCTGCTCGGCGATGCGGACCGGGTGGTCCAGCGTCACCACCGACACCGCGGTGCCCACCCGGAGCTGCTCGGTCATCCCCAGCAGGTAGGACGCCATGGTCAGCGCCGAGGAGCAGACCCCGAACGGCGTGAAGTGGTGCTCCAGGACCCACGCCCCGCGAAAGCCCAGCCGCTCCGCGAGCCGGGCCTGCTCCACCGAGTAGTCCAGGACGTACCCGTCGGAGCTGTCGGGTGGGACAGCCGTAGTGAGCGAGATGCTGAACTCCACCGGCCTCATCGCCGTGCCTCCTCCATATTCTCGGCCAGCTGCGCGCTCTCGGCGCGGCGCTCGCTGACCGCCAGTTCGACAACCTCTTCGAACGAGGGGTCGTGGACCTGCCCGCCGGGCGCCGCATCGCCGACCACCACCTCGGTCAGTGCGCGCATCACGACCCGCGCCGCGACCGGGTTACCGCTGAGGTCGTGCTGGCCGAACGGAAGCTCGAAGAGCTGGCGCGGCCCGCCCGTGCCCTCCTCGAAGACCCGCTCGACGTCCTCCGGGCGGACCCAGTCGTCATCGGCGGCCCAGAAGTTCGTCACCGGTGCGCTCGTGCGCCGCAGGTCCTCGATCGTGCCTTCGATCGAGGCCCATCCGTGCTCCCGGTCGTCCAGCCACAGTGGTCGCGGGTCGACGCGGTGCTTCTCGAACTTGACGTCGGCCGGCAGCTCCGCCAGCTCGTACGTGGCGTAGTCCGCACCGAACACCGCGGCCAGGGTGCGCCGCATGTCCACCACGCCGACGAGGGTGGCCACGGCGGCGACCCTCGGGTCGTGGCCGGCCAGCCGGTAGGCGACCCGCCCGGCCATGCTGGCGGCGACGAGGGTCACCTGGGCCGAGCGCTCCCGCTCGACCGCCAGGTCGACCGCTGCTCGCATGCTCGAAAGCGACGAGGTCAAGCTGTAGTCGCGGATCTCGCCGTCGCTGAGCCCGACGTGGTCCAGCGGGTCGTACCGGTACACCACCGCGGAGCTACGCGCGAGGTAGAGCGCGATGGGTCCGACGTGGCGCATCCGCCGGCCGAAGCCGGCCGCGAGTACGACGACAGGCCGGCCGGGCGCCTCGCCGCTGCTGCTGCGCCACACCGCGACCCGCCTTCCGTCGGCCGCCGTGGTCCAGAGCCGCTCGGTGCTGATCTGCGCTGCGCTCACCCCGCTCTGCCCTCCGCTCACCCGCTCCTCCTCGGTCCCAGGTCGGCCCCGTTGCCCCTCGGCCCCGGGTCGGCCTGGAGCAGCTGGGCCCGCAGCCGCTCGGTCTGGAGCCGTTCCGTCTGGAGGGCGCAGCCCAGCTCCTGGCTGCGCCGCACGCGCCGGGAGATCTCAACGGTCTCGGTCGTCCGCCCGCACGGGCAGGTGGCGTCGTGCACGACCCCGATGTCGTCGGAGAGGACGAAGCACGGGAAGCTGCCCGCCGTCGGATCTACAAAGGACAGTAGCCCGGCGGTCCCGTACGGCAGGGACGTCAGGTCGCGCGGGTCGCGCGTCACCGCGTACAGCCAGGGCGGCACGTGCTTGCGCCGGTGCTCGCACTCCAGCAGCACCGAGTTCAGCTCCACCTGGTTGAACGCGTCGCGCAGCTGGCTCGGGTCGTGGACCCCGAACGCCTTCATCAGCAAGGTGTCCAGCTCCGCCCGGGACAGCTCCTCGCCGGTGGGCTGCTTCCACCCGCCGCCGGTCATGACGAAGACGGCGTCGCCACCGGCGACCGTACGGTTGTTAGCCAGGCAGTACTCGGCCAGCCGGCGGACGGCCAGCGGGGAGCCGATGACCCCGGCCCGCCTGCCGGTGGCCAGGATGCTGGAGAGGTCGTCAGCGGCCTCGGCGTACCGCACGGTGGTCGCCGTGCCGTAGTGGTGGGTCGGCGCCAGGATCTCCACCAGGGTCATCACGTACGAGAACCACACCGACCCGGCGGCCGACCGGGGCGGCCCGAGGTTGAGCAGTACGACGTTGTCCTCCGGGTCGCCCTCGCCGGTGAGCGGCTCGAGCATCTCCAGCCCGGCGCGGATGGAGCCGAGCAGCCGCTGGAGCGTGGCCTCGTCGCGCGGAACGGAGCTGACGCGCCCACTGGTGCCGCTGCTGTGGAAGGTCTGCACGACCGCTGCCTGCGGCACGCTGGCGACCGGCCGTCGCTTGTAGACGGACGCCGGGAACTGCGGCACCTGGTCCAGGTCGCGCTCGTCCACTATGCCGTCCGGGTCGAACCCGAGCTGCCGGAGGAAGCTTCCGTACTCCGGACAGCGGTCGCGGTGGAACCTGGCCGCCTGGCGGACCAGCCGGGGACGGAGCTGGCTGATCTGCTCCCGGGGCAGCCGGAAGCAGTCCGGCGTCTGGAAGATGAGACGGTCGATCTCCGGGACCTCGGGCAGGCTTGACCGGACCACGCCAGAGGCAGCGTCCGCGCTGGTCATTGTCTGTTCCTCACAGCATCAGGTCTGTGTAGCGGCCGCCACGGATGATCTCGGTCTGGTCCAGCCGCGCGACGAGGCTCTTGCCGTAGACGCTCGCCGGGGACTCGTGCGCCACGAACCGCACGAGCTGCTGGAGCGGGTACACCCCGTCGTGCGGGCCGCCCGGACGGAACACGTTGGACAACCCGACCTCCACGATGCGGGACACGCCGAGCCGGGCCAGGGCGTCCCGGTGCGCGAGCGAGAGCTCCCACGGGGCCACCGCCACGGTCTGCACCTCCGGGCCGATGAACCTGTAACACTCCGAAAAGGACTCGACGGGGTGCACGTACACGGTCCGGCCGAGCGGGTGGAACCAGATCGGCTCGGGCGGGCAGACCACAACCGTCCAGTCCAGTCCCGCGGCGCTGCGTACCTCGGCCCCCAGGAACCGTTCCTCGCTGCGGGCAAGCGTCACGCTGCCCACGTCGTCGATCGACCAGCGGCCGGTGGGCAGGATCCGCGCGTACTCGTCGAGCGCCCGCTCCAGGCGCTCGACGAGCAAGCCCGCACTGGCCCGGTCGACGAACACCTGCTGCACCGAGAAGCAGCCGCGCTGGTCGTAGTGGCAGATGTCGTGCGCGAGAGCGGAGGCGACAAGGTCGGTGTCGGCGCCCGAGCCGACGAGGGCGACGCTGCGCTTCGGCCCGAAGGCGACGAAGCCCGCGTCGGGCCGGGCGGTGCTGCGGGCCCAGCTGACGGCGCCCGCGCCACCCCAGACGCACACCGCGTCGGCCGACCGCGTGACCAGCTCCCCGCCCGGATGCCCCTGCGGCCAGTAGGCGACCGTGAGCGCGCGGGTCACCGGGTGGTCCTCGTCGACCTCGAGGAAGCTGAGGGCGAGGTTTACCGGGGTCACCAGGTCGTCGGTTGCCGGCTTCACCACGCAGAGGTTCTTCGTGACCAGCCCACGCACGACCGACAGGACGCTGGCGACCGGCACGTTGCCGGAGAGCAGGTGGACCGCCAGCCCGCGAGGCAGGGCCCGGACGTGGCACTCCTCCCGGGGCACCCAGTCGTCGAGCACCCTGGCGCTGCCCAGGTCGGCGGCGATGATGTCGTACATCCGGGCGTGCGAGGTCAGCACGACGCCGATGATGTCGGCCTCGGTCTCGGCCATCTTCTCCGAGAGCCCGGCGAGCTGCTGTAGCTGACGGACGTAGATGCGCCGGCGGGCGAACTCCTGGCTCTTCCACAGCCGCCCGACCCGGTCCAGGAACGAGACGACCTCCTGCAGCGGGACATCGGCGAGGATGTGCCGGTCCTGGTCCAGGATCCGTCCGACCAGTGCGCCGTCGAGCAAGGGTACGGCCACGCGCACGCCGGTGGGTGCGGTCATCTCCTGCCGGTTGGCGCCGGCGGCCGGCTCGACCCTGGCGCCGGCCAGGAAACCCGGCAGAGGTACCGCCTGCTGTGCGTGGCCGGCTCCACCGCGAGCCAGGTCAGGCGCTCTCGCCTCGATGGTCGATCACCCCTCCTCGGCCAGGAAGGACTGCTGGCCACCTGTTCCCAGACCGTCACGGACGAAAGCCGCGAGCGCCTCCGCAGGTCATTACCGTCCACATCCATCGATACCCCACCGGTTCGTGAGGTTAACCGTGATCGGGACAGTGTACTCGACCTGCTGGGGTCTTGCTCCAGCGTGGCGCCGCCCGGCCGAAGCTGTGCGCGGTCGGGGCGGAACTCATCGTGGCCAAAGCATCAGGCATTAAGGCGTAACCCGTTACACCACATGGGACAGCCCGCCAGCGAGTGCAGCACGAAGGTGAAAGGTCTTCACGCCGCAGTCTCCGGCCACAGCGAGCTCGCGCCTCACCAAGGCAAGGAGGTTAGGAAGGCCGTGACGGCGGCCGGTGCCGCGGTAGCCGGTCGCGGCAGGAGCAACACCGACGCCCCGGCCCACGCGCCGGCCACCAGCCAAGGTCCCCTGCCTACCCAGCAGCCGAGGATCGAGACGACACCGCATGACGGCCTATTGACTCACCTCGCGGCTGGTACATGCTGTGGTCAACCGACCGAACGAGGGGTCCGTGATCGACTTTCGTGTGCTGGGTCCGATCGCCGTCAGCTGTGATGGACTGCCGGTTACGATTGGCGCTCGGATGGTGCGTCAGCTGCTGGCTATCCTGCTCTGTCGTCTGGGTCGGCCGGTTCCCATCGATGAGCTGATCGACGGTCTGTGGCCGCAGGGTCCGCCCGCCAGCGCCCGTCGAACGCTCTACGTGTACGTACGCAGGCTGCGCGAAGCGCTCGGGACCGGTCAGCTGATCCACGGAAACGTCGGGTACTCGATCGACGTCGATGAGAGCCGTCTCGACGCGCTGCGGTTCGCCGAGCTCAGCGACCGGGCTCGCCAGCTACGGCGCAGCGGGTCCCTGGACGTCGCTCGGGACGTGTTCTGCTCAGCAGCCCAGCTGCGGCGCGGCCGGCCCTACGCGGACGTCGCGCCGGGCCCGATCGTCGCCCAGGAGATTGGTCGACTGACTGACCTTTGGCTGGTCACCCAGGAGGAGCGCATCGCGGTTGACCTGGACCTCGGTCTGTGCGCAATGCCGTTGTCAGAACTGAACGAGCTGATCGGTTCTCACCCGTACCACGAGAACCTCCGAGCTCAGCACATGCTGGCGTTGTATCGATCGGGTCGGACCGGCGAGGCGCTCGAGGCCTTTCGTCGGACCCGGGCAACTTTCGCCGAGGGGCTCGGCATCGAGCCCGGCCCGATCCTTCAGGAGCTTCACACGGCGTTCCTGCACGGCGACGCCCCGCAGGTAGACGCCTTGGCGAGGACCGTCAGCCGCCGGGCCGGTGCCGGCGCGGGCGCGGCGGAGGCACCGGCGATGGCCGGCTCAGGGGACGCGCGACGCGACCGCCCCGTTCCGGGTCAGCTACCGGCCGCGGTGTCCGGCTTCACCGGTCGGGAGTCCGCACTCACGCGCCTCGACGAGCTGCTCGTCGTGCAGTCCCCAACAAGCTCCGTGCCCGTGGTCGCCGTGGTGGGGCCGGCCGGCGTCGGCAAGACGGCGCTCGCGGTGCATTGGGCGCACAAGAACATCGGGCGCTTCCCGGACGGCCAGCTCTACGTCAACCTGCGAGGCTACGACTCCTACGAGACGACGACCGCGGGTCACGCCCTCACCGGCTTTCTCCGTGCGCTGGGCATCACCAAGGAGCAGCTCCCGGCCGACATCGACCAGGCGGCCGCCTTGTACCGGTCGCTGCTCGCCGGCCGGCGCACCTTGGTCGTGCTCGACAACGCGGGCTCGGTGGACCAGGTGCGCCCGCTGCTGCCGGGCGGCCCAGGCTGCGGGGTTCTCGTGACCAGCCGGGATCGCCTGCTGGGTCTGGCCGTCCGGGACGGCGCCACCGAGCTGTCGCTCGGCCCGCTGTCCCTGCCGGAGGCGACGATGCTCGTTGCTCGTCTGGTCGGCCGCGAGCGGGCGGCCGCTGAGCCGGCGAGCACCGCGGCCCTGGCCGAAGCCTGTGGGCGGCTTCCGCTTGCGCTGCGGATCAGCGCGGTCCAGCTCGGGTTGAATCCCGCTCGGACGATCGAAGAGCACGTGGCCGCGCTGACCGGACAGGATCGGCTCGCCGCGCTCACCGTCGACGACGACGAGCAGAGCTCCGTACGCACCGTCCTGGACCAGTCATACGTCCGGCTGCCACCCGAGCTGCGCCGGGCGTTCCGCCTGCTCTCGGCCGTGCCCGGTCCGAGCTTTGCGGTCGACGGCGCGGCCGCGCTGCTGGGGACCAGCCCGCCGACGGCCGACCGTCTTCTCGACTCGCTGGCCGCGTGCCACCTGCTCGAAGCGCGTTCGGGCCGCTACGGCTTCCACGACCTGGTACTCGAGTACGCGCGCGCCAGGGCAGCGGCCGACGAAAGCGCGGCCGCGCTCACCGACGCGGTGGGGCGGCTGATCGGCCACTACACGGCGCATACCGACGCGGCAGCGCGGCTGCTGTACCCACACATCGTCCGCCTGCCGTCCTCCGGCCGGGACCCGCAGCCAGCGATCTTCCTGGACCGCGGTACCGCGCTCGAGTGGCTCGACCAGGAGCAGCCGAACCTGGTCGCCGCCGCCCTCCGCGCCTCCGATCTTGGCCATCCCCGGGCCACCTGGGAGCTCGTGGATGCCATCCGGGTGTTTCTGTGGTCGCATCGCAGCATCGACCTGATACCGCTCGCCAAGGCCGCCATCCGCGTCGCCGGCGAGCACGGCGGCCACCGTGAGCGCGCCGCGGCCCACCTGTCCCTCGGGGTCGGCTACACGGCATTCGGGCACTATCGCCAAGCCGTCGACGCCTATCTCGCCGCGCTCGACGAGAGCCGCGACGCCGGCTGGGTCGAAGGACAGGCTGCCAGCTTGGCGAATGCCGGAAGCCTGCACTTGGAGCTAGGCGAGCTCTCCCGGGCGGCCACGGACTTCGCCGGCGCGATCGACCTCTACCGGCGGCTCGGCGCCGCTGCCCTCGTGGGCGTCCACCTGGGCCATCTCGCCGTGATCCGGCTCAAGGCGGGGCAGCTCCGCGAGGCGGCCGCGCAGCTGGCTGAAGCCGACGCGATACTCACCTCGCAAGGTGATCCCTTCACGCGCTGCTTCGTGCTGGCGAGCCTGGGGGAGACGTGCCGCCACCTCGGTCGGTACGCCGAGGCATCCGCCCATCTTGCCGCGGCGCTCGAGCTTGCCCAGGTCGCGCGGCGTGCCGACCACGAGGCGTTCAGCTTTGGCCAGCTCGCCGCGGTCCGGGCGGCCACCGGTGAGGCGGCCGAGGCGGCCGAGCTCGCCACAAGGGCGGTCACCCTCGCTGAGCGAGTGGGTGACCGCGTCATCCATGCCGACGTCCTCGTCATCCGGGCAGACATCCAGGGCAGGCTGGGCGACGTCGACACGGCCCTCGCATTGTGCGCGAAGGCCGTCGACGTCGCCCGGCAGGCCGGCAGCACGTACTCCGAGGTCCAGGCGACGCTGGCGGCCGCCGCCATCTTGCGCCAGATCGGCAGACCCGACGACGCGCTCACCGCCGCCCAGACCGCACTGGCCAAGACCCGCGAGCACGAGTTTCGGCACCTCGAAGGATGCGCCCATACCGAGTGCGCCGCCTGCTGCCTGACCGGGCACCGGGTGCGTGAGGCGCTGAAGCATGCCCAGCAGGCCCTCGCCCTGCATCGGGCCACGGGACACCGAGCGGGTGAGGCGCGGACGCTCCGCATCGTGGACGAGGCCAACGCGCGGACGGCCGCACCGCTTGCTGCCGAGGACGCGCCGGTGCCAACAGTCGCTGCCCGGCCGGACCCTGTAACGACGACCCGGAACGGATCGGCGCCGTAGCCCCCTGTGGTCAACCAAACAGGTTCATGGCGATGCCGTGGGTGAGCGCGGTGGTGCCCTGCACGCCATCGATCTTGATCGGGTTGCCGGAGACATGATCGACAAAGACGCGCATGATGAACCGCCGGGTGCCACAGCTCGCGTCGATCGGAATGCTGGGGAGTGCGAGGAACACGGCGTAGTGGTGAGCGTCGTCCCTGATCGACCTGCGGGACGTGGTGGTCGCCGTGATCCGGCACGTGTGCGCGGTCGGGTCGAGCTGGATCACCTCGAACCGGAAGTCGACCACCGCGTTGGTGCCGCGCGGCAGCTGCCCCGTCGTATCACACGAGCCGGTGCCGACGTAGCACGTGGTGACGGTGACGTTGGCTAGCGCTTGGACGGCGGTCGCGTCGCTCGCCGCGGTCCACTGGTAGACCGGCGTGCCGTCGGAGTAGAAGACCCACTCGGGCGCGGTGCCGGCCCCGAGGTAGGTGCAGGTCGACGACGTACCGGTGCTGTTGCACGGCGGGTTCTGCCACCAGCGCGATCCGACCTGGTTGGTGTTGCTGATCTCGATGAACGTGGATCCGCCGGCCACCGCGGTCAGATGGTAGGTGCTGCTGGCACTGGAGGCGGTGTAGGCGTACACGCCGCAGGTGTAGGTGCCGGCCACTGGCGCGGTGAACAGCAGGTCCGCGTAGAGCGGGAGGTGCCCCGGAATCGCGTAGTAGGTCGTGTCCGAGCCCTCGTGGTTGCGCGCCGTCGCCCCGGCCACGCCTACCTGGGCGCCGCCGGAGCCAACGCACTTCACGAGCACTGTCAAGGCAGCGATCTGAGTCATGCTGCTGGTCGCCTGCAACCGGCCGCGGACGTGTCGAGACTCGCCGGCCAAGAGCGTGAGGCTCGTGCTCACGATCATCGTGGTGCTGGGCGGATAGAAGTTCTTGGCGGCGCTCAGGCTCACGCGCGTGACCGGCCCGTTGTCCGCCCGTGCTGGGAGCCCGCCAACCGCGAGTTGCACCACTGCGAGCGCGGTGATGATGACCGACGCTAATAGACGACTCCGATCGGCAGGTGCCGGTCCGTCACATGGGGCAACCATGAGTGCCTTCCTCTCCAGCGTTTACCTACTTAGCTACTTAGCCGAGCGAACAGATGGGTCCACAGAGGAAGGGTTCCAGCCACCCTGGAACGGCTCGAGTGCTGCCGCCCTGTACGCCGAGCTTCCCGCCGAAGCTAGGTCCGAAGCCGTTCCAGGTCCCGCCATCGACAGTTTCGCCCACCGCGTAGCAAGCGCCAACAATCCGCGTCGCACACACCGTGTACCCTTTGATGCCTTGCTGAGACGCGGGTACGGTCGAATTTACAAAATTCACTCCCAATCCGGGTGTGCCCCACTCCGTCCATTGCTGTGAAACACGTCCGTCGGCAATGACGGTGGCGAGGCAGGTTATGAAACAGGCGTCCGTCGACATACTCCAGTAGCCCGGGTGGGGCGGCGCAGGAGGCGGCCCTGTGTACGGTGGCGCGTTCCGACAACCCGGATTCGGCCAAGATCCATCCGCACACGGCCCACCGACGCGCACCGCCGTCGTCCGCTCCGGCGGGTGGCAGGGATAGGCCTGGGCGCAGACGCCAGGAGAGTACGGGCTCCGGTACCAAAAGCATGTGGCGCTCGCGCGGTTCCAGTCGCTGCAGTTATCACTACTGCCGGTGTCCAGGGTTCCCACCTGGCACGTGCGGAGCTCAAAGCACGACAGATCGCGTGGCTTGAACGGCTTATTGGGCTTCTTCTTGCGCTTGTGCGGATTTCCGTCGTCGCCGCACGAGTCGGTATAGCTGCACAGTGGCCGCGGGGGCGGTGGAACCTTTCCCTTGATGTTCTTGCCGCCGCCGGGCTTCGGAGTTGCCCTCTGCCGGCAGTCGTCGTCGGCACAGTCGGCCAGACCGCCGGCGTCGCTGAACGCGAGCGGGTTGGCGTGCGCGTACGAGTAGCCGTGGATCTGTTGCGGATCGGTGAAGTCCCGGATCGGGTCGGCCGAGACGAACCGGCCCGTGGCTGGGTCGTACTCGCGGGCACCGAGGTGGGTC
>Ga0075430_100002648_pt1 | contig 14929 bp, 13 predicted proteins | sample RhiMetdeltSRZDD4_FD_75294 | JGI IMG/M metagenome (GOLD analysis project Ga0075430, IMG submission 75294) | Populus rhizosphere microbial communities from Tennessee, USA - Rhizosphere MetaG P. deltoides SRZDD4 | ecosystem: Host-associated > Plants > Roots > Rhizosphere > Soil | place: USA... | reverse complement strand
AGTCTGTCCGATAGTAAAGGCATCAAAAACATCATCATTGTATAAGATATTGAGCGGAATTTCCTGCCAATTGTTCCCGCCATTAAATGTCTTAAAAACTTTGACCGGTGTTCCTCCTGAGATCGCTATGCCAGTGTCAACACTAAAGAAATGAAGATACCTGAAGGTGCCGGTTGTTGAAAGACTATTCAACTGGGTCCAGCCTGCTGCAGTAGTTGTTTTTTTGAAAATATTCTGCCAGGTAGCTGCAAAGCCGACCGAGTCATTGATGACATCAAGCGCCGCAATATTATTATACGTAGCAGCATAAGGGATCCATGTAACACCACCATCCGTTGTTTTGAGAATGCTGCCTCTATGACCTACTAAAAAACCATTAGAAGTATTGGAGAAAGCAGCGCCATAGAAACCCGATGCATTTATCGGAACAAGATTCGTCCCGGTCCAGGTGACTCCATTATCTGTAGAACGATAAACTGCACCAGCTTCACCCGAAGCGATGATCGTATTTAAATCGACAAACTCTATGAACTTGATTTCCATTCCAACCTGTGACGCCGATGCCGTCCAATGCAATCCGCCATCAGTCGTTCTCCAGAATTTGTTTTGCGCAAAAAGAAGTCCATGGGTTTGATTATAAAATTTCAGGCAAGAACCTCCACCCGGTGCCGTACTATCCGGTACTGTCCATGTCTGTCCGCCATTCGTGGTTCTATACACGTGGTTATAACTGGTGGCAACACCCACGTTGGCATTAAACATCCAGGTTGATTTTAAAATGATATCAGGGTTAATCAAACTCCATGTAGCGCCTCTGTCAGTACTTCTTAAAATGTGCGATGGATTCGCAGGAAAGATGCTGGTAAGAATAATGGTATCACGGCTAAGGATCTGCACATTGAAACCTTCCTGCTGAGTTACTGAACGCTTTTCCCAGGTCTGTCCCAGGTCTTTGCTGATATAAACAGAAGCAAAAGCGGTGACTACCATTGTGGAATCCTTATACGCTATATTGCGACCAAAGGGGAAATTTTCCTGGATGGTCCATGAAGCACCTTGATTATTGGTGCGAATAAGATCCCCGTTTAAATTAATTATAAAACTTTTTTGAGCGTCTAAGGATACAACCCCATTATTAAAAGACCCGGAAGGCTGCGGATTTGACCATTGCCATTGTGCTGAGGAAGATGAATAAATAAAGAGTAGCAGGATTAGCTGATAAGGTTTCATGATGTAAAAAAAGTGAAAATATCCTGATTCCAATGCATGCCAATAAATATTTTTTAACATGCTATTGTCTCCCGCCAAAAGCCGGTGATTGGCATTAAAACTTTTTATTGTACTGTCTTATGAAACTTTGATAAGTTTCGCATTCCTCAACAATTTGTTTATAATAATTCCGATCGATCCCTCTTTTTTCTGCCAGCTTATAATCGACGGAGTACTCAACCATGGCGGATTCATCGCCTTTTACCAATTTCATATAGAATTGATAATTGGCATTGCAATTTCTCGACATAAAAAAACACAACGCAGCTAATTGTTTGTCCTTTGTAACCCTAATGGCCAGGTCGTAATAGCGCTGTGCTTGCAGGCATCCATAGTAATCGTCATGGAATAGTGTTTTTTTCGGAGGCTCATGCCAGGGATAGGGTTCGTTAATAGACCACCATTGTTTTACCATGAGCCAGTTTTTTCCATAATAGGTCATGTTATACCAGGCATTGGCTAATTGGAAATAACATTCCGCCGTTTTGCTTTTATCCCTTCTGGCCAGATCTTCAAGGCGGATCATTTCTTCCACCACTTGTTTCTTGTTCAATGATCGTTTATCCTCTTTGGTAACCGGATGGGCGCGGTAGAAATTTAAATAAAAAGGATTCCCCTTAATGTAATATTCATACGGTTGCTGCTTCCAGAGCGAGTCAGGCAGTTGTTTCAGGATCGAATAAGCATCACGTAACCGGTGCTGGCGCAGGTACCAGCTGGCAAGACAATCCAGAAGTTTATTGCGATCCCAAAGTAGTGCAGTCGGATTTTCTTCATACCAATCATAATTTTCCAGTGGTGAATGGATCTGTTTCCCACACACAAACCGTTCAAATGAAGTTTTGTCTTTCTTATCAAAAATTCTTAGCAGCTCATAAAAGTCTTCTTCATTTGCCCGCTCTTCAATTTCCTGGTAAACTGTTTTATAACTGTCGATGGGCAGATCACCATATGCCCTGTTGGTTTTGCTTAATAATAATAATCCCCTCACCTTATCTCCACGGTTGAGCATTTTTCTTGCTGTGTACAGGATCAATTGATCTTTCATGATTCCGGGATCATAAACACCAAGCTTTTTATCAGGTGTTTTTATAATGCTCATGAATTGGGATTCGGCATTTTTATCAAATCCATTTTCCAGGTCGAGCAAATAACGGTTAATTGCTATTTGTGTTTTTACATTTTGTGGAAGATTTTTTTGCCGGTCGGCTTCTGTAAGATGAGCGGATGAACTTTCATATTCCTTATTCAACATGTCTAAATGTGCAGCATAAAGATGTAGCAATGCTTTCTGTTTGTAGCTGCTGGTGATCATTGCATGGAGAAAACCAGAAAGCTCTTTTGAATACACTTTATCGTTACGGTAATTGAGAGCAGCATTATCCAGGTAATCATAGTTGCTCCAATAATCATCGCCATAAACCGCAGGAGTGGGAAATTCCGTTATCTTATTAGTGAGTAACCAGTCTTCTACTTTGTTGATTTCCCTCAGCAATAAAAAAGGCAATTCTTTATACTGCGACTCCGCTGCATAAATTTCTTTGATCATGTCGAGGCTTCGGCCGGGACAGTTAAAGATCTTCATGGCCAGGACAACATTTTTTTCATGTGTATTCTTTGCAAGTTTTATTGTTTCATCTGCGTTTTCATTTTCAAAACGCACAAGACACATTGTTCTGTTATATTCACCCATGTCAAACACTTTTGAAAGCAGGTAGTCGCCCTGAGGGCCAGGATAGCTTAAGGCTATTTGATATAACGCTGCGGCTTTGACCCAGCTTTTTGTTTTAACAGGAGCAATCCACGTATCATAAATGTTCTCCGCTTCTTTTGATCTTGCATTGAAATTTAATAACCGTACCAATTGAAATGCAGTTCTCAGCTTAATAAAAGGATCATTGGTGGCAGACCGAAGTTTTTTCAATTCACCCATCACACTTGTTACTGATGACTTTGGATGATTTTCTTCATCCCATGGATCAGGATAAGCTGTGATCTGCTCTATCTTTTTACTTAACTGCATGTATTCATACAATTCTGTTTGATCTGGCTGAAGCAGGAAATTCATCAGACTATTTTGCTTTCCCAATTTTTTTTGTTCCTCAAAGAATACCTGCGGCGGTGTACCATTGAGTAAGCTGTCAATATCTTTTCTAGAAGCTTTGTGTCCTGTTATTTCATACCATTCATTAATATTTTGTTCAACGTGTGGCTGTGTCCCGGCATACAGATCGGCTTTATACAAATAACTGCTGGCAAAATAAAACGGTGTGAGGTCAGGTTCATTAACGATATCAGGTTGCAGCAACCAAAAACGATATTCGCCCGGGTAAATATAAAAGCCACAGGCATCGGCTACTTTACGCGGAGGCAATAGTATGATGCTAATGCAAAGAAGAATATACTTTATCAATGGTTTCATAACTATATCGATGAAATTCTTTTTCTGAAAGTTCAAATAGTGATATAGTGAAAGAATCAGTGTTGATCGCTTTTTTTGCCATCGTCACTGCTTCCGCCAGATCTTTTTCATCAATGGCTTCAGCTTTGATCTCATCTCCCGGGCGAAGAAATAGGTCTCTGTAGACAGTATCCCTGGTCACGCTGTAACGATGATCGCCCGTCGGTTTTAAAAAAGTAGCATGTATAAGGTCCTGTTCGGTCAGTTCGTTTTCTATCTGGTAAAATTGTTTATTGCGATAAACAATGCACCATGACCATGCAGGTAATACAAGATCGAGTGGGAGGGGATAGGTTTTCACAGAATTGAAATATGCTTTTGCTTTATTGCTTTCAAATATTGAATTATGATTGCCGTATTGTTTGGGATCGGAGATATTATAAACCATTAATATGCCCCTGTCAACCGGGGGCACCCCGGTTTTATCAGGATGTTTGAATTGGTGAAGGCGCACAGTAACCGTAAGTTGGACCTCATAGGGCAACAATCTTTTTACTTCCCTCAAAAAATTAAAATAGTTCCTTTTCGTTGTGGCCGTCCAGTCGCAGTCAAACTGGATTTCTTTTGGAGTTATAGCTCCTTTGTAAGATGTAAGATCATGTCTTTCTTCATAATCCTTATCTAATGCATCGTATGCAGGTAAACATCTTCTTACCAAACGTGTTGCCAGTAAAGGGATCTCGAAAGAATCAATACGTTCGAATGTTTTGTTTGTGATGAACACCACAGGAACTAATTCCCGCGGGGATCCTTTGTAACTTTCCAAAGCGCTGTTGGTTAATTGAAGTTCATTATCAATGATCGGGATGGCTCCCTGCGAGTCACTCCAATCCACGTCCATTAAATGAACATATAATTTTTGAATACCATGTTGCTTTAAAAATTTCTCTTCGCCTTCAGTTACATCATTCATGCGCCAGAAATAATAGCCACGGGTTATGTTCTTCGAAGATTTTTTAGAACATGAAAAAAAGAAAGAAGCAATCAATAAAAAAAGGCAGAGGCTTCGGAAACTGTCCATACAGGACATTCGCAATTTTAGAGGCGAATTGATAGTCTAAATTTATATCCTTTATGGAAGTGCAGGAAGGCGCTAATGTTAAATCGGATTTAATAAAAATGAAATGTATCAAGGGCTTTCTGCCGTGCCGGCGTCAACACCGATAGCCGCGGAAGTATTATAGTTCTCCGCGACAACAGTAAAAAGATCGATATCGGGAAAACTACCAAGCAAACTAAAGGCATGTTTTATTAATTCAGTTGGGATGCGACCGGTAAGATGTCTTAAACGGGCTTCGTTATCCGGAAAAACATCAAATATCCCATATATATTGCCCGGCATCTGGAATGCAAACCATGCTGATGTTTGCTCTTCATCAATAGCAAAAGATTCCGCATCTTTTAAAAATTTCTCTACTTCTAATTCATGACCTTCTTTCGCTTTAAAGGTTAGGAATATTCCCTTTGTATTTGGCTGTGGCAACAGATGGTTGGAAGGGAGTTTGCTTCCCAGAATCTCGATCTCTTTAATGTCTGGTGCATTATCAAAAAGATCATTTGCTACCAGTGCTTTTGCGACATCACCCGTCAGATGGAGATCCCTGCTTACCTTATCGGGGAATACGTCGAATATCCCATAGTCCGAACGACCAAACCGGACGGCAAACCAGGCATTGGTCCCGGGTTCCTGCTGTACTAAGGGGATAGCGGAAGATAAAAATGCTTCTGTTTCTTTATCTCTTTTATGTTTGACATCTAATCGAACGAATAAGGCTTTTGTAATCATAGCATCGTGTTTAAGAAAAAGCAACAATTATTATACCTGAACAACACCGACAACGAGTAGCGTCATTAAACTTCCATTATGTCAAGATTATGTGAAAACAAATGTTTCACTTAGACTTGCAATGCAACGATTTTACAACGACTGGTGTCAGGCGACAAAAGAATGGTATGAATAATAGAAAATTTCATGGAACGGGAGTTGCTCTTGTAGTACTCGTCTTATTGCTCGGTTTTTATTCATGTAAGAAAGACGTGGACATGCCAACATTTCGCTATTATGAAGTAGGATTTAACGGCAATCCTGTAGAATGGAGGGATAGCTCCTTTGTTGTGGCTACAAGCAATGCTGCTTTGATTGAAGAACTTGAAGCACAATTGGCTCTACCTGTTGCACAACGTAAGATCGTGACTGGTGCACTTGTGGCGGGAAGCGGTGGATATAATAAGAACGCTTCGCACCAGTTCCAATGGCATTTCAAAGAAGATAATTGGCAACTTACTGAACTAAGCGCTGAAATTTATGATGGCAGACCCTATAGTGATATCGATAATGATATAGACTACTGGATGAACACCTTAAAAAGATTTGCGCCCTGGGGTTCTTATATCAAAAAGGAAATTCCAAAGCCATAATGCTACCAAATCATTTATTTCGATTGTGAAGTACCATTAATGCCAAACAAGTCATATGGCTTCTTGTTAAACTGATCATTAAATAACCAGGCTGTAAGGAAAACGAATGCGACAAATGCAAACACAACAAGCAGTTGAACACCGGATGTTTTTTGAATATCCTGTTTTGATCTTAGATCACAAATCTCACCGGGGCATTTCTGTGGTTTTTCTTTAAAAAACAGCGGGTAAAATTTACACCCGAGGCAGATGCCAAATGCAGTTTCAAAGAACAGGAACAGCAAGCAGACAAAACAGGTAATACCCGTTATCGGGCTATATGAATTAACTATCACGATAAAAATGAACATAGTGGCTGAGAGTACCACACCAATTGTCCATGCAAACTTCTTTGGCTGCGCGCCCACATATTCGGGCACCTGGTTATGCACGATCAAACGACCCAGTATTAATGTGGGGGAAAATTTAGGATTAACAAAAACGCGAATGATGAAATCGGTAAGGAATACGGTGAGAACATATTTGATTGGTAAAAAATTATTTTTAAACAGGATAAACATTAAGGAGATGAAGGTTGCTAAAAACAGAATACCTGCTGCGGCTCTTATTTCCCTTTCATTTAAAACACGAAAGTTATAGCCTTCTATATTTTCTCCGAATTGAATGAACTTGTTCATTTTTTATATTTTACGGCAAGTAATTAGGTTGACCATTTTTGATTTTGCCGGACTACAAATAACAGGGATGTAGAAACACCCCTGCATGCACATGAGAACTTGTTGTTCTCAATTGTTGTTATGTTTCTTCTAAGCAAGCTTACTTAACAAAAGCAAAAGAGCATTGTAGTAAGAGCAAGAGTGATCGAAAGAATGAGCTGTTTCATAATAGTAATTTTTATTTGAGATTTATGTTTTTAAGACCTATCGCAGATCCTTCACAAGAATATCTCATAAAAGAATATGCTCAAAGCGGGTGTCAATAAACAACGGGATATCGTAAACAAACAACAGGAACACCAAGAGAAGATGCTGCAAAACAACTCATGATCATACCTACCATCGCTTGTTGGTTGGGCGATAAACAATCAAGTTGGTCAATCTGTGCTGACGAGAATTACCGGATAAGTGTCACTACACCTTTTTCAGTTTTTACCGGCTCGCCTTTAAATTGAAAGGTACAAACCCAGACAAAAGTGCCCGATGACTGAACAATACCTTTTAATCTGCCGTCCCATCCTTTATCGATTTCTGTAGAATGAAATATCAACTGTCCCCAACGGTTATAAATATCAAATCGTATGAGATCTGCCTCATCAAAGAAGATTGGTTTTAAAAGATCATTTCTTCCATCATTGTTAGGTGTAAAGCCACTCGGTACATAAAGTTTTTTTATGCAACCTTCCTTCCGGGCCAAGACAGTATCAATACCTCTACAATTGTTTTGATCCACTACCTGTAGCCAGTAGGTTCCTTCTAAACTTATCTCAATACTTTCCGTAGTATCGGTTGTGCTCCACAAATAATTTCTATAACTGGTGGAAGGTTTTAATTCCACTGTAGCGCCAGGGCATAACTTAGCGCTGTCAGGCAAAAAATTTTCAGGCTTCTGATGATGCCTGACCAAAATTGTATCGGAATCAGAATTTCCACAGGCATCCTGAGCTTTTACATGATAGGTACCCTTGTCAACAACAACAAAACTGGAATTACCGGATCCGTCTTGCCATAAATAAGAAGAATAGCCGGCCCCTGCAGTCAATACAAGTTGTTCTCCCGGGCAAATGACAATATCGGGCCCCAGGTTTACAGGTGCAGGAGCGGTTTGTATTTCCATGACGATGGGATTGCTTTGAGCCTGTATTGTCATCAGGCAAACAGCATTGGATGTTAAAAGACAGGTGATGATATCCCCATCAACGATGTTGTTATCGATATAAATATTGCTATTTGAACCAACATTTACCCCGTTCTTTTTCCATTGAAATAAAGGAGATGGACCCGGATAAGTGGCCATTGCTGTAAACGTGACAGCATCTCCTTCACATATTATTGTTGCGCTTGCCTGTATGGTTATTGCAGGAGTTCTTGGCGCAACTACTGTTATCGAATTTGAAGAAACCGCGACACCGGAGCTTGTTACCAAGGTAGCCGTATAAACTCCGGGTGACAGTGTAGTATAAGTATTCGTTGCGTTTGCACTAAATTTTTGTACCCGGTGATTATAAAAATCTGAAACAAACAAGTTGCAAGCCGCATCCATGTAAATACCTGCTGGTTGGTTCAATTGATTGGCGCCGGATCCGGGACCGTTGCCTCCGGCCACTGTGTTTCCGGATGTCGCTCCCGGTGTCCATTTCTGGACGCGATAATTATTAAAGTCAGAAATATAAATGTCGCCTGATCCATGTACATATATACCGAGCGGATTGGCTAATTGATTCGCACCTGAGCCGAAACCATTGCCTCCGGCAACTGTAGTTCCGGAAGTTGCGCCCGGTGCCCATTTTTGAATACGGTTGTTGTCGGTATCACATATATAGACATTGCCGGCAGGATCTAAGAAAATTCCGGTTGGGGTAGATAATTGATTAGCTGCAGAGCCATACCCATTGCCACCGGCAACGATGGTGCCGGTACTGGCACCCGGCGCCCATTTGGTAACCATAGAAGCAAATTGTTCCGATACATATATATTGTTTTGCGCATCTATAAAAATACCAGTAGGATAAGAGAGTCCCTGTACAACGGTTATACCCGTGGTCGCTCCCGGTGTCCATTTTTGTATTCGGCCATTTGTCTGATCAGAAACATAAATATTTCCATCGCTGTCGAGAGCAACGCTTGTGGGTCGGTTAAACTGGTTGGCAGCGGAACCAACTCCATTACCACCCGCTACTGTGATACCGGATGTTGCGCCCAATGGCCATTTTTGAATGCGGCTGTTACTCATATCGGGGATATATAAGGTTCCCGATGCATCGAGGTAAATACGATTAGGATTGTTTAATTGATTTGCATTAAAGCCGGCTCCATTTCCGCCGGCAACTGTTATTCCCCCAGCTGTAATGGAGGCAACTTGTGTAGCCACGGTAGTGCCGTCTTTTTTCCAAATAACCGTAGCACCCTGCACATTGCTTACTGCAGTCAAAATACTTCCCACGCAAGTGTCACCGCTTATGGTTATGGCCGGGGTAATAGGACATTGCGCAAGAGTTAACTGCGAGTAGGTCTGGGAAACAATAGAAATAAATAGGACCAGGTTTAGCCTCATAAATAGGGAACCGACAGGGACGCTCATCAACCAGTCGATCTTGCTTTTGGTGTACAAGATAAAAATAAAGCGGGTAGCCTGCAAGGGCTACGAGGGTACTTATGTGAACTCTGTTCTCAAATTACCATATAGTGCCTTACCTCATGATCATACCGTATCATAATTTCTTTCACAAGCTGGGGAACCACAGCAATATTAAATTGTTCGCCTGCAAATTTCTTAATTGCTTCAATGCTTTCCCATTCGGTAATTATTAAAAACTCAATACCTTCTTCTACTTCTCTTTGTAAAATCTTGGAAGAAATAAAGCCGTCAATATTCTTAATTTTTTTGAATGTATCATTTTGGAGATGGAAAATATATTCATCTGCTCTCTCTCTTTTTGCGATTCCTGTCCAATGTCTTGAGATCATAATAGTAAACTAAGCAATGCGTCTGTTTACCTGGTCACCCCTCAACGGAGATTTTTAATTTGAGCTGAAACTTCTGCAACCACAGGGGTCTGGCACTTCTCCCGGTACATGATAAAAAAGGCATTTGATTTTATAGTCCCGGTAGTTTTTCAGGGTGAATTGTTCTGGAGTATTCGTTTTACTAAACACCAGAAAAATTTCGAAATATGAGCTGTCATCAAAAACCAGCTGCAAACTGCGGATATTTCCGGCGGAAGTTCTGCTTACTCTTGTATCGGCAACATTAGTTTTTAGATTGGCAACAAGTTTCTGAATGGGTTGGTTTAGGTACTGGCAAAAATTGTCAGCCTTTGGATTTTGCGATTTTGCATCGATGACAGCAACGAGAAAAAGGAAACCAAACAATATCCTTATCATCGTTTTACTTATTATTATTTGTAGCCGTTAGCATTTACCTCGTCAGGCGTAGCCAGTTTAAAACCTAATTGCTGATACATGGAAAGAAAATCAAAATTGTTCCAGGCTTCCACGATCTTATTACCTTTTATGCGTAGAAAAGTCATTCCTGTAAATGCGACGGTTTGATTATTAGCATCAGTTGCTGTTACTGTGCAACGGGATGTTTCATAATCTTCCTGGGAAACGGTGTCTTCTACTTCGACGTGGACCTTTGGGAATTGTTGCCTGAAGCTATCATAAAAAACTTTGAACCCTTCAGGACCTGGGGTAGTGATGCCTTCAATTCCATGAACAATGCCATTAGCATCCAAAAGTTCATCAATTGCATTTCGGCGGCCACTGTTCCATACTTCCTGGAACCAGCGATAAGTAAGCGTTGAATTTTTATTTGGCATAAAAAATAGTTTATTGCTTTTCTGAAGGTAAACAATCGCTGGAATATGGTAAAAGGTGTTTTGACGGTGCGAGGTTATGCCTGACTATGTTCCGCAGTCCGCCCCATACATTCTTTCTTATTGTGGTTGTTATGTGGGCAAGAATCTTGGCCGATCGTAAACTGAAGATTCCTGTTTTTTAAAACCTGATACTATCCAAAGGACAATGATGCTGAGGGCAGCAGCAAAATAGCACCAGACAGAAATAACAAATGCACTATAAAAAAATAATGAAAACAGGTAAGCAATGGCACACACGATCCCCAGCCATTTCATTCTTTTAACACTTGAAACTAAAGTAGAGACAACAGTAGCAATGAAATAAAAAATATTAAAGGGCCAGATAAGATACTTTACTGTCGGTGGAAAATCTAATCTGTACTGAATATGGTGCTGAGTCGCTACTGCCTGCGCGGAATTAAAAAAGACAACCCAGGCAAACCAGGCAGAAACAATTGCTCCAAGGATCACAAATATGGTGAGCATTTTTTTATGGGTTGCATCTCTTTCAAGAAGACGAATAGTAAGCGGTATCCATATCGGCCACAACATAAGGGCGAAGACAAGATAAACATCAGTAAAAACTGATTGCCCCTGAAAGCCGTTGTTGGTGAATGAAAGCCATAGCATTCCTTCCGTTGCTTGTTGTACAGAAAAAATAAAGGGAATACTTGCAAATAATTTCTGAGGTATTGTTCTTGCCTTTGTTATCGCCACTACTCCGACAACGCCAAGTGCTGCACTGATTCCAAAACTGGCTCCGGCTGAAAAACACATATTTCCTCCCTTTTTTTATCCTGGTACAGAAATAATCAATAACGCAGTACAGGGAGGAATTGCCGATACAGCGACTTTATGTAAGGTAGTCCTTATTTAACATTGCAAAGCTTTTTATAAGTTGATTCCTGGTTATTTAAACGTAAACGAGCACACGCAACAGAAGCTTAATAGTAGTGCAGCAGTCTGGCCGATAATTATCTTATCCAACTAAACTGATATTCCACCGGCGCTTTTAAACCACGTTCGGAAATTCTTTTGAAACGTTCGGGGAGACTCATTAAATAGTCGCGGGCTTTTTCAGCCTTACTTGTGAGGTTGCCGATGTTGGCAATTTCCCATTCGTTTATCAGTGACTCCAGGATATATGTATAATCAAGACTGGTGTACACACCAAGGCGCTGCGCTGCATCGCTGAAGTGAACAAAGGTTTTTCCTATCGATTCACCGGCCTGGCGTAGAAAATGTGCAGGCATCGCAATACGTTTACGCATCATTTCCTCAAAAGCCAGCATCATTTCACTGGCATCGATCTCAAATATTTTTGCAACAAAACTTTTATAAGCTTTTGCATGTCGTGCTTCATCTGCAGCAATAACACCACAGATCTGGGAGAGCTGGTTGCTTCCATGTTTTTTTGCCAGCGTGGCAGTACGGCGATGTGAAATATTAGTGGCCAGTTCCTGGAAAGATGTATAAACAAAATTTTTGTAAGGATCCTTTGCAGCACCATTGTCAAAACCATCAGCAATTAGATACTGCGTGCTTATTTCCATTTGGCGCATATTAACGCGGCCGGAGAGATACAAAAATTTATTGAGCAGATCACCATGCCTGTTCTCTTCTGCACTCCACATTCTTATCCATTTGCTCCAGCCTTCCGGTTCCGTTTTTGTGATACCCTCTACATCCATCAGCCAGCTTTCATAAGTAGGCAGGGCTTCTTCGGTAATGGTATCGCCGACGAGAACTGCGAGATAATCATAAGGCAGATCTTCGCATTCGGCTTGCAGCTCTTTTATTTCTTTTGTAAAATTTTCATTGGTGCTATCAGGTAGATAATCGGCAGGTTGCCAGATCATATCGATCTTTTTCAGAAATTCATCAATGATACTGTCAATTTTTTGTGCCAGGAAACGCATCACCTCAATGCGGGCTGGTTTCATTTTTACTTCGTACATGCTAAAGAGTCCTGACAGTGTTTAGCTGTCCCGTTTTTTGGAAAGATTAATATTATATCATTTCAAAGTAGTAAAAGGATTAATTGGTAGTTGGTGACGACACCACGAAAATCCATTAGTGCAGAAAAATGACAAACTAAAGTTACGCTATTTAAAATGGAGTTACGGCAAAACTTTTTAAGGTTTACACAGAGGTTTTGGATATTCTTTTATCGTTTTCTTTGGTAGTGGCTTTTTACAAGCCCATTGGAATATAAATTGGTAGCTACATGTTCAAAATGAAGATCATTATCAAGACCACCGAACAGCGGGATGCCCGCCCCTATAAGTTCGGGTACTCTTGTAATAATCAATTCATCAATGAGGTCTTCCTTTAAAAAACTTTGTATCACTTTTCCACCATCAATATAAATATTTGAATAACCTTTTTCTGACAGATAATTCAGCAATGCGCCGGGTTTCATTGAGATCAGCGTAGCCTTCTCAACTACTATTTCCGGAATTTGTTTAAGCGTTGTACTCAAAACAAAAACTTTTTTTTCATAAGGCCATTCCGGAAACGAAATAACTTTTTCAAACGTGCCTCTCCCGATCACCATGGCATCGATCCTGCCCATAAATTCATTGTAGCTATCATGTACATCCTTGTTCTGGTATTTGATCAACCAATCAATATCCCCGTCAATTCTTGCAATAAATCCGTCAAGACTTGTTCCTACATAGACTGTTGTTCTCATTTATTAAAATTACTGCATTACTGATTTTCGGATTTTAAATTTGACTTAACGTAACACAAGCTTACTAACACTAACAATCGTTACCTTCGTACCTTAATTCATAACTCATCCCGGTTGCCATCGGGACATAATTATAGATCATGTCAAAAAATGTATATATCGTTGGAATGGCGAGAACGCCAATTGGAAGTTTGGGTGGCGTTTTATCATCAATAGCTGCTCCGCAATTGGGTGCTACCGCCATTAAGGAAGCATTGAACAGAGCAGGTGTAAAACCTGAGCAGGTGCAGGAAGTTTTTATGGGTAATGTAGTAAGTGCTGGTATTGGCCAGGCACCCGCGCAACAGGCAAGCATCTACGCAGGTATTCCCACCAATGTGCCATGCACTACTGTCAATAAAGTCTGCGCCAGTGGTATGAAGAGCATCATACTTGGTGCACAAACAATATTAAATGGCGATAATGATATTGTGGTTGCCGGCGGCATGGAAAGCATGAGCAATATTCCTTACTATCTCGATAAGGCACGTACCGGTTATCGTCTTGGCAATGGTAATATTGTTGATGGCATATTAAAAGATGGTTTGTGGGACCCCTATAAAGATTACCATATGGGTAGTGCAGGTGAGCTCTGCAGCAGCACTTATCATATCACAAGAGAAGACCAGGATGCATTTGCTAAAGAAAGTTATACCCGTGCAGCCAATGCATGGAAGAGTTGTTATTTCAGCAAAGAGGTAGTGCCCGTAACTATCGCCGGTAAAACACCGGTCACCGTTACTGAAGATGAAGAATTCAAGAAAGCGAATTTTGAAAAGATGCCGACACTAAAACCGGCATTTACAAAAGATGGAACGATAACAGCAGCCAATGCATCAAAGATCAATGATGGTGCAGCAGCCGTAGTGCTGGTGAGTGAAGAAAAAATGAAAGCGTTAGGATTAAAGCCGATAGCACGTATTGTTTCATTTGCTGATGCCAGCCAGGCGCCTGAATGGTTTACCACCACGCCGGTGATCGCCATGACCAAAGCATTGGATAAAGCAAAGCTGAAAGTAACCGATATTGATTTTGCAGAGATCAATGAAGCCTTTAGTTGCGTAGGTATTATCAATGCGAAACAAATGGAGATACCAATGGAAAAACTGAATGTATGGGGTGGGGCAGTAGCATTGGGCCACCCGATCGGTTGCAGTGGAGCAAGAATTACAGTTACTCTTTCAAATATTCTGCAAACAAATAAAGGCAGGTATGGAATGGCGGGCATTTGTAATGGCGGTGGCGGCGCAAGTGCCATTATACTGGAAAATGTTAATTGAATTATTGATTATTTGAAGTCGGGATAATTATTAGTAATTCATAACTAATAATCAACCGTGGGGTTGAGGACCCTTTTTTCTTACTGAGAAAATCTTCGTGAAGCATTTCAAATTGCCAGGAAGTTTATCGACGTAAATCCCATCTTTAAAGATTTTTTCCACCAGTGAAAATTGCGTTTATGCTGTTTAAG
>Ga0075430_100002646_pt1 | contig 14934 bp, 14 predicted proteins | sample RhiMetdeltSRZDD4_FD_75294 | JGI IMG/M metagenome (GOLD analysis project Ga0075430, IMG submission 75294) | Populus rhizosphere microbial communities from Tennessee, USA - Rhizosphere MetaG P. deltoides SRZDD4 | ecosystem: Host-associated > Plants > Roots > Rhizosphere > Soil | place: USA... | reverse complement strand
GTTACGTCGGCGGAGTTCACAGGCATCCCCAGATCTGGAAGTTGTACACGAGCTGGGTGTCGTACATAAGTAGGCGGTCGGCCTTCCAGCCGGCGTTGTGCAGCATGCCCTCGATCTCCGGTACGTCCCAGCCCCAGTAGTGCTCCGGGTTGGCGTCGTTGGTCTCACCGTCCGGCGTGGACAAAATGAGGATCTTGGCGCGCTTTCGGATCTCGGCGAGCAGCTCATCCGGACGTTCGACGTGCTCCAACGTCTCGGTGCAGATGAACATGTCGACGCCTACCGGGTCGAGTAACGGTAGGGTCTCCTCGATCGGACCGATCATGTCGAGGTGGTCGGCGTGCACCATGTCGCTCAACGTCAACAAACGCTCGGTACCCGCGGCGACGTTACGCGCGATGGCGCCGTCACCACACGTTAGGTCGGCGATCGACCTCACCCGGTACGAGTCGGCGTACCAGCGGGCGAACTGCGTGGTCAGCGCAACGCGTGTGCGGTGGTCCTCCCACCGTGTGTGGTCATACGGATGTGCGTACACACGACGAAGTTCATCGCTCGAGTAGAACGGTCGAAGCTGTACTCTCACAGCATGGTCCCCTCACCGAAGGCGTTTTTCATCTTATGAATGTCGCTCCAGAACTTGGTCGACATGTACGAGTCGAGCGCCCGCTTGTCGTGGTCATACATCTCGGCGGAGTTGACGAACGCGTAGCGTTCATCGGCGCGCTCCGGGTACTTCACCGGGTGTACGTGTTCGATGCTGACGTGAGGCAGGTACCGGGCCGTGCCGTTGAGTGCGCCACCCCACTCTTTCCACACGTTGTCGACGTAGAGGTGAGTCATGCCGGGTGGCACCATGTAGCCGATCGCCCGAATGATGCGTGCGTCGATGGCGACGGCGGTCGGCAGAAGTGGACCCTGAATGCCGTCGTTGCCGTAGGCGAGACCCATGTACGCGGCGGACGCGAGCTGGACATCCCACATCGACGTGTGTGGCCGGTGATCGTCACCCATGAAGCCGATGATGTCTTCCTCGGCGGCCGCCGGCACCGCGTACGCGTTGAGGATCGGACCAAGTCCGCCGAGCGGCGGTGCGATCGTGAGCGAGAACCAGTTGCCCGATCGTACGCGCATGACGTCCTTGTACGCCGGCAACTCCGGATCATCCTCGTCCACGATGATCTGCAGGCGTGCCACGGCGCGCGTAGCTTCCCAGGCGTCGATCAGCTCAAGTACGTTGTGAGGCCGTCCCCTGGACGGTACGATGTATAGCACGTGTCCACTATATCTCAAGATGCGCGTACGAGCTCCACCCAGCTCCCAGCCTTGAGAATCGTGGCGGTGCCGCCGGACGTTCCTTGCGCGACGCCGAGCGTGAGGTCACCGGGTGGAATTCCAGCAGTGTCGTAGTAGCCGGCGAGAATTCCGCTGAGGGCACCGTTGAAGCTGCCGCGCGGGTGTGCGGTGGTGATGGCTGTCGCCACGCCCGTGTCGACCGAGCCGGTGGTTCCGGTGGCGCTCGTCGGCTGCGCGATCAGCGACGACGCGCCGGCGCCGAGGCCGTCGAACTGCGCCTGAAAGTCGGGCGTGGTGCTGGTGCTGGTCCACCACAGCCAGCCGAGGATGCGGAACGTGGCATCGCTGGGGAGGTTGGGAAACGTAGCGATGATGTTGGCGAGTGGGTTGGCGGTGTTGACCAGCGGCACGTCATCGGCGACGACGCGAAGCATGCTCTGCCCGATCGCCGGCTCATTGCGACTAAGTTGCCCGATGACGTACTCGCCGGCCGGCGGCACCTCGGCAACCATCACCCGGGTGTCGACCGGTAGCCGACCCACGAGGCTGATCAGTGAGATCTCTGCGGTGTCGCCGTCGACCAGGCCGCGCATGGTCGACTCGTCCTTGATCGTCGCAGGCTTTAGCGTCCAGATGAGTCCTAGACGCTGCGCCTCGACGACGAGTTGCTGTACGAGGACGGAAATCTGCTCCTGGTCGAGGTTCACGGCGTGTATGCCTTCCGCATAGTGTGACGCATGCGACCACCCTCGACCAGCTGCATTGACCAGGCTAACTCAAGCCAGTTCTCCCCATCCCAGCGCACGACGTTGTACGAGTCGTGGCGCGGATCCGGCGGCGTGTCCAACGACACGCGCTCGAAGATCGTCTGCCGCAGACCAATGTTTCGCGCAACCGCCGACGCCTGCTGTCCGCCGGCGAGTTGTCGCGTCTCCACCTGCGGAATGACGAAGCCTCGGTTGAAGATGGAGTGTGGTGCGCTGGTCGGCACGTCGTACGTGCCGACAGCGGGCGCCGCGTCGACGTCTGCGTTACTGATGACCACAAATCTGTTCGGCGCCTGCAGCATGTCGTCGGACTCCACGATCGAGTCGCGAAACACGCGGTAACCGACGTCCATGTTGATGTCCACCGGGCTCTCCGCCGGGTCGAATGCCCGTAGGAAGTGCATGCGTCCGTCGTGGTCAAACCACGGCGCGAAGTAGTCACCAGCCACCGCGAGAGCCTCGACCGGCTGGCCGCGATAGGTGCCGGCCGACCACGATCCGACAGAAGGATACGGCGTCGGCTGATCGAGAAGTATCGTCACCGGCAACCCGGCCAGCAGGCGCAGCAGCGCGACGTCACATGACTCTTGCGTCGCGATGTCAATCGTACGCAACTCATTGGCACTGGTAAAGCCAGACTCTAGCTGCTGATCCACGATGAACATCTCGTCGATCAGCGCCGCGTTGGACGGCACACCCGACGTGTTCGGAAGCCGTGCCTGGTTGCTGAACATGTATCGTCCGAGCGGACGTTCCACCCCACTGATCAGCATCCAGATCAGAACCCGATCAGTCAGCGGATTGATCTCGGCCGTGTCCTCACGGTTGAACTGAACGTTCACCGTGCGCTTGATCGTGCGGGCAGTGTCGTGTGCCAACACCGGAACGGTGTCTCGTCTCGGGTGAACCTCACCGAGCGGCTGTCCGGTGACGCCGTTGACGAGTCTAAACCGGAACGACGCCGACCGCTGGCCGACGTGCGCGGCCATGTCGAGTTGATCGTCGTGCGGTATCGTTGTGTATGTCACGTGAGCTCCGCGGATACGTCGGCGGGTGACGGCGTCGCCGTGCTTTCCACGATCGTAACCCGCGCGACCTGCATCTCTCGATCGCGTCGGAACGTACCCTGCGGAACGATGACCGTCGCCAGCCAGCGGTCACCTTCCTCGGTGCGAACGCAGACGTATGAGACGTCGGCCCACGCGAGGTCGCGCAGCGACTGGAACGCGCGGTCGAGAACCGGCGGCGACACCGCCGCGGACTGCACCAGAAGCGTGCGTTGGAACCGCTCGCCTCCTCGCTCCAGCGGTCGGAAGGCGACCTGGTAGTTCCGACCGTACATGCGCTCCAGAGTGACGTCATCCGTCTCAGGGAAGTCGAACACCTCCTCCGGCGCACGGTCCCAGACCATGGCGTACGCGAGGTTCGCCGAGCCGTCCTGAATCTCGTTCGTGGTGAAGATCAAGATTCCGCTGGCGACGTCGACACCGCTAACTCCCGGTACCGCGAGAGTGTTCGACACCTCAGCGGACCACAGGCCGTGAAAGTTGAGCGAGTCGCTGGTGCGAATGCGGTAGGATGACATCACTCCGACACGTGCTTCATAGTCGCGGAATCCGGCGACGTAGGGTGCCGTGAGCATGATCGTTTGCCATAGCTGATCCACCGCGTCCCAGCGCTGGATCTCGACGGTGCCGTTGAGCTGCTGGTACGGAGTGACCACAACGTCGTCGACGTACACCGCGGGGTTGACGTTGGTGTTGCCGGAGTTCATACTGATGCGGTAGCCGGTCTGTCCGAAGGCAAACGTCGCCTCGGTGGCCTCATCTTGCCACTGTGTAGGTTCGGTCGGCCCGGTCCAGATGCGCGCTCGGAGCGAGGATCCGATGGCCTGCACGTGCACGTGGATCTCTTGGTTCGCCGCGTAGTTGAAGACGTTGGTGGATGAGTCGAGGTTGGTCGCCGCGCCGCCGATGATGGACGTGAGAGTTGTGTCCACGGTGCCGTCATCATCGAACGCAATGGTCCAACGGTAGTAGTCGTTGACGCCCTGGCTACGGAAGCGGATGGCGACGTTGAAGTTGTTTGTCGCGGACACCTGTCCCACGTGGAACGACGTTATGATGTCGACATCCCAGTGGATAGCAGGTAGCACGACGTTGTGCGCGGTGAGATCTCCGGTCGGTAGTCGCAACACACCCGCACCACCTGTAACGAAGAAGTTAGCGGCGTCGCCGAGAAGTATGGACCACACGTGTCCGGAATCTGACGTACCCCACCCGGTAACCGAGGTGCGACCGTTGAACGTGTCAAGCTCTCCCTGCCACGTGTCGGGCCAGGTGAGTCGGTGGTAGCCGATGCCGGTGGGCACGCAGCCGGGAGGTGGGCTGCAGTCACCTAGACCGATGCCGGTGACCGCCTGACTCTGCTCCGTGACGGCGAGTCCGGTGATGGCCGGCGGATCCACCGCGAAGATCAGCACGGCGTCGGTGGTTGGGTCGTCGGTGATGCCGCTGACGGCCGGCGACTGCCAGTTAAGGTTGACGGCCGTGCCGCTGGTCGGTTGGTACGTCGCGGCGCTGAGTCGCTGGGCAGACGGCACCTCATTGATGAGTGTGCCGTTGATGCCGGACACGGCAGGTGCGGTGGCGCCTAAGACCTCATACCGGTTTCCCGTGACCTCGTTAGCAGCGGACCACACCCAGTTGGGCGTGCCGGCCTGCGCGCCCATCGACACGACGGTGTCGAATCGGAGAGTGACCTCCCGCCAACCGTCGATTAGTTCGTCGAGCGCGTCCAGCTGCGCCGGTGTAATGTACACAGACTGACCGGTGCCGCTAATGGTGGGCGAGGAGAGTAGCAGCGGTATCGTGGTGTTGCCGAATCGCCGCGCGTAATACCGGACTTGTGTGTAGTTGCGAGCGGTGCCGGAGATGTCGTCGTAGATCTCTTGCGTCGCCGTAATAGCGCCGTACACCGGCGCGTGTGCCTGCCGGCCGTACACATGAACGTCGGTAACCGGTACACCCGTGCCGGTAACGTGTAGTGAGAGTTGCGGCAGCACTACCAGTGCCGTCTCGCCGAACTCCTCGTCCTCAATGAGCGTTCGGTCGACGCGGATTCCCGGGTGCGGCGCGATCTCGTAGAGTTGACGCAGCGCGTTGAGCCCGGGGTACCGGCTGTCGGCGACCAGTCGGCTCTCGAGGCCACTGGGGCCACCGACGTCGCCGATGTCCGCACAGATCAAGGTAAGTAGGTAGTCGTCCGGTACCAGGATCGGATTCGCGACAAATGCGGGCGTGTACATCGGAACGATGTTGGCGCCGGTGGCATACCGGGTGGCGAAGCCGACGAAGCCCGATTGGCCGAAGGATCGCCCGCCGTACGCGACGCGGGTCTCCTCACAGTACGTAACCTCCATCGCAACGTACGCGACGAACAGGTCGCCGGGGATGCCCGCGCTCCACGAGATCGAGAAGGCGATGCGCGACGACGCCGCCGCACTAAGTTCGAAGTTCTGCAACTCCGTGTATCGCCACGGCAGACGCTCGGAGTTACCGCTTGGCGTGGCGAGCGCGGTACTCCAGAAGAAGTTGATCTCACCGAGCCGCTTCCGCTTGATCTCGATCGACTCGACGTTTGACGGTACGAGCTCGGGAAAGCCGAACCCGATGCTATCGGTAACAGGCACCCGCACCAGACTCATAATCGGCTTATGCGTGTCATCGGGAATGGCTGCACTAAGACTGCCACTCATGGCGGTGACGTAGAGAATATCCACCGCGAGGATGCGCTTACCGTTGAGGCGCTGCGAGTGTTGGTTGGTCGCGAAGAAAAACTGCGCCTGCTCGGTTCCGAGCGAGTCCATCGTGATGTACGCGTTATCGCTCGGGTCTGCCACGGCCTCCGGTCCCGTGGTCGCGTTAACGAGCGCGGCGCCGCCGGAGACCAGCGTCGCGTTGCACGGAATGATCACCTTCTTGATCGGTCCGGTGAGCGTCTCCGCGCCGCGCGGATACACCGCCGCGAGGAAGACCTGACCCAGTGCACGTCCGGGCGGCAAGTCCTTGAGGTAGAACCGGGCATCCCCGACGCCCCACCCCTGGGTGGCGGTAAACCCGTGACCGAACTCTCCGACGTTGATGTCGGGCGCCAGCTCGAGCGTCTCGTCCCGGATCGGCACCCACTCCAGACCGAGGTGCTGCGGCGCGGTTGGGTTGTAGTTGCCCATCAGGTAGTCCTCACTCGTGTGCGAACGTCACGGTTGGCCAGCGTGGTCTGGATACCCTGACCGACGGCCTGCCCGGCGCGGAATGCGTCGGCCTGTGACGGGTTGCCGCCGACGAAGTTGACGGTGACGTGGATCGTGTTGGTGGTCGCTCCGGCGCCGCGCGCATCCATCGTGAACCCACCCAGTAGGTCGTCCAGCGTGCGTCGCGCGGCGTCGCGTTCCTGCTCCATGCCGACGCCGATGCCTTGCACGATGGGTCGACCGATCTGCTCGGCGGCGACCTTCGACGGCGACGCGATGCCGAGGCCACGCCGGATGCCAGAGATGATGTTCTCGGCCGCTCGACGACCCCAGTCGATCGCCGTGGTAACCATCGAGACGATGCCGTTGATCAATCCCTGGATGAGACTGCGACCGGCGTTGTACATGTTCGTGCCGAGTTGCGCGAAGAAGAGTTGCAACCGTGGCCAGAGACCGGACAGCGCCGACCCGATGCGACCGGGAGACTCGGTGAAGAGCGCCACCACTCGGTTCCACAGCCCGGACACGATGCTAACGACGGTCGACCGAATGCTCTCCCACAGCGCGAACAGGACGCCGGGCAGTCGGTGTAGCGCCTCCATGATGACACCCGGCAGGTCGATGAAGAACTTCAGCCAGCGGCCGATCGCGATGCCGATGGCCGTCGTCACCGTGTCGAATAGGAAGGTGAAGAATCCGAGGATCATGCCGGGCAGCGCCTTGATCGCCGACATGATCAACCCGGGAAGCATCTGGAACCACGCGACCGCGCGACCCACCCAGTCGCCGAGCATGCCGAAGAAGTCGCCGACCGCCGCCCCGGCGTCGCGGAACCACCGCACCGCGCCGACGAGGAAGTCCTCCACGTCGTGCGCGAATTCGATCAGGAAAATGATCGCGTTGATGAGGTAGCCGAGGGCACGTCCGGTCAGTTCGATGGCGACGATGAGATCCTCGATGAACCGCATACCCTCGGCGGTGCCGAGCCACTCGGTGAACCGGTCGATGATGTCACTCAGCGTACCGATGAGGTCGCGTCCGGCGTCGTCTAGCGGACCGAGCAGCGCGACGAGTAAGCCGAACACCGACTTCGTTAGGCCACCGAGCTCCTTGAGCGTGGCGATGGCGTCGCCGACGAACTCCTTAAAGCCCTCGCCCTTCATGCCGTCGGACATCAACTTAACAAAGTCTTGGATGCCCTCGAGGAACCCGCCCATGAGCTGCTCGAGGAACGGCAGACCGTGCTCCATGATGCCGATTAGCGTGCCGAGCAGGTCGATGACGCCGGGTCCAAGCTGCGTGATGATCCGCGCCGTGGACTCGAAGACGTCGCCGATCGCCTCGAGGATGTCCGGCTGGGCGAGCATCTCGCCGAGCGACGCAAACACGCGACCGAGCGCGGTGGCGACCGAGGTCAGCCCGGTCTGCAGGGTGGGCAGCGCGGACTTAACCAACGTCGTTAGGACGCCGCTCAGCGGTCGGAAGAACGCGTTCTGGACGGCGTTCTGCAACTCGCCGAGAGGCTTTACGAGTCTCTGAATCTCCCTGACGAAGTCACGTGCCTCGGGGGCGAGCCCGGCGAATGCCTCCCTGATCTTCTCTGGGTCGTTGGAGAGAACGGCCTCGATCGCCTCGCCGAGTCCCTGGAACGCCAAGATGAGTGGCGCGACGGTGGCGAGTAGGAAGCCGAGACCGGCGGGCAACACACCCACCAGTCCAATGAGATCGGCCAGCGCGCCCCCGAGACCGAGGATCGCCGGCGTCAGCGCGAGAATAAACGCGATCAGCGGGGACGGCAAGACTGTGCCAAGTCCGAGCAAGTTTTGCCGTAGCTGGTTCAGAGTCTCGAAGACGCCGCGTGTGCCCTCCCGGAACGCCGTGCCCATCGAGCGTGCGGTTTCGTTGGTCTCCCGCTGGACGCGACGTAGGTCGCGTTCGGCTGCGTCGGCGAAGTCATCGACGGCACGCTCGGCGACCTCGGCGCCGGCAGAGATATCCACGGCCAGTGCGCGACCCGCGTCGGCGGCCTCGTCAGCGATGGTTTCAAGTGATCGCGTAACGGCGTTCTCGGTCGCCTCGAAGGACACCGCGGTGGCGCGTCCGGCCTCGCGGAACTCCTCCTCGATTTCACGGGTGGTCTGGTCGACCTGACGCTCGACCTGGCCAAGCACGGCGTCCATCCCGGCGCGAAGCTCTCGTGCGAAGTCGCGTAGGTCCGGTTCGATGTCGACGAACGCCGTGTCGATGGGCCGGCCGGGCTGTGTCACGGTTTACCTCCGGGCTTGCATCTCCTCGAAGGCCCGCTGGCTCGAGTCTGCCGCGTATCGTTCGGAGGGCCACCAGCTGGGTGGCGTGAGTCCGCGTCGATCGATGCGCGGCGTCGTCGGACTGGATCGGGTCAAGGTTGCGCTCACCGGCCCCGTGAGTGCGTCATTCAGCTTATCTAGATTTGCCTTGCGCTTTTCGTCTACCTCTTCGGTGAATGTGATAATCTCAATGTAGTGGTGAACCAGGTCGAGAAAGCGATCCGTGTTAAGGTCGACCGGATCTATGCCTCGGGCGAGACACCAGCCACGGAAGCGGTGCCAGCGTCGCCGGTCGGTGACCCAGTCGAGGAGTCCGGCGACGCGGTCGTAGGGCGCAGTCCGTACCTCTCCATCAAGTGGTGCAGGATGGGCATGACCTGACGCTTCAGGTCGACCGCGATCTTGCCGTCGCGCGACGAGAGTCGCTCGCGCATGCGCGCCGCAGACTCGGTCTCGAGCATCGCGTCGAAGATCTGCGCGACCTTCTCGAGGATCTGGTTGAGTCGCTCGTCCTGACCCTCGGCGGCTTTGTCGACATCCAGCGCGGTTCCCAGTCCTCGGACCACGTTGAGCAGGTCTTGGATGATCGGGATCGGCAGTACGGGGTGCGCACGAAAGACGTCATCCTCCATGCGAAACTTCGGCGAGGTACGGTCGATCGAGAAGTCGGCGATTAGCAAGGTGTCATCGTGGATTTGTGTCACGTCGGCCCCTTCGTGATGGTGTCCTACTCAGACGGTACAACACGCGGGACTCGTATCGACCCCGTGCTATCAATCTTTGGCGGCCTGAAGCGCGTCGCGCAGGAACGGGTTGGCGCGCATTCCCTTCGTCGACCGTGCGAACACCGTCTTACCACCGGCCTGAAAGCGCAGCGCCTTGCGGTAGACGGGCACGATGCGCTGCCTGTGCGGGCCGTAGATCCCGGTGCCGTCGTGAATCCAGCGGGCGCGTCGGTCGCGCGTGCCGACGCGTACCTTCGGTGTGGATCCCTCGTAGAGAAGCGTGACCTGAACGCTGGATCGGAACTTACCTGTGTCGACGCGACGCGGGTGGCGGGCGTCCGTACCGGAGAGTAGCTGGCGGGCGCGACTCTGGACCTTGACGCCCCGGCGCAGCATGTCCTTGACGACGCCGCCGCTCGGCGACGTCAGCATGATGTGGATGGCGTTGAGATCCATCTTATGCGTGACGTGCGTCGGCACTAGCAGCAGCCGAGCGTGTTGTGTAGCGCGAAGCGATACGTCAGTTCGACGCCGGCGCACGCACCGGACGGACCGACCGTGTTTACCGCACCTACCTCATACCGGAACACGCGCGGCGGCGTCTCCTCTTGCATGGCCGCGAGACAACACGTGACGCCCCTAGCGAGGGCGTACCGGTCGTACTCGATGATGATCGCCGAGTCGAGTAGCTTCGCAGGCGCGGGCGGGGTGCCGGTGCTGCTCATTACCGGCACGCAGCGTATCAGCGCGACCGTCACCTGAACGATCCGCAGCGGTGGACCACACTTGTTGCGCGGCGTGCCGCTGGTGATGCCGGCGAACGAGTCGGCCGGACCGGCCAGCGACACGCTCTGCGTCAGTAGTCCGCAGTCACACGCGTCCCAGGCGATGTCGCCGGGAGTCATCGCCACGTATCGTCCCTTAACGAATCCGGCCGGCGTCGCCTCGACCTCGGTCTTAACGCACGCTCCGACGCCCGTGACGACGTGTATGACGTTGAGTGGGATCCAGAAGGTGGTCACTGCGTCACCCGCCGGGTGACCAGCTGCTCCACGTCGTAGACCTGTGACGCGCGTCGCAGTCGCGACGGGTTGAACGTGTCGATGAATAGGTCAGAGAAGTAGCCCAGGGACAGCCCGGCCAGCGGATCTTGTCCGTCGTCGATCTGCATGGACGTGCCTTGTCGAACCAGTGACGTGACGCCGCGCGGCAGGAGACACTCGTCGCCGACGCACGCCTTGGCGAACTCTGCTGCGAGCTCCCCAACCGCGAGCTTGCCGAGCTCCGGTACCTCCTCGCCGAATGACGCGGTGATCGACCACGTGTTGACCTCGGTGTCGAGCTTGGTGAGATCGTTGCAGAGCGGCCACAGCTCGCCGTCGGTGCGAACCAGCTTACGCGAGTTGTAGAGGATGTACGCACCGGTGGTCGGCAACGCAGCGCCGTCGATCTTCACCTCGGTGATCTCCTGCACCGGCGCCGGCAGCGTCACCTCGCTGATGAACGTACACGAGCACTCGCCGGAGCACGTGCCGCAGACAATGTTGAACCACGTGCCGTCCCACCAGGCCGGTCGTGGCCCGCCGCCATTACCACCCCAGCCCCACTCCCACCAGGAGGTACCAAAGCCGGGCCAGGTGCCTCCAGAGCACGAGCGACGGCACGGCCGTAGGGTTACCGTACAGAAGCCGAATCTACGTCCAGAGCGGGCGTCGAGCACCTCGGTGGCAACGGCCAGCATCGTTCCGGTCACCGCCGCGGCCGCCTCCGACAGTTCGGTGCACGTCCAGGTAGGTTCCCAGTTTTCGCACGGTCCGGTTCCGATGTCGACCATGCGGCTATCCTACTACGACAGCGCGACGGCGCCGCACGCCGATGCCGGCGGTGCGGTCGTGGTGATGTTGTAGAGGTAGTGCTTCGTCAGGTCGGTAATCGCGCTGGGAATCCACGGACCGGCCGAGCCGGGACCGTTGCCCCACAGCGGACCGACGACGTCGGTCTCACCCGTGGTGTGGAACTCGAACGGCGCGTTCTCGAAGGTGAACTGGTTGACCTTGCCGTTACCCACGTTCATGAACGCCCAGTAGACGTACCGCTGCGCGCCGGTGGTCGGGTCACACGCGTTCGGTCCGACGGCCGTCTGCCACAGCTCGAGTGAATACCGCGCGGTGACCAGGCCGCCGCCGAAGGCGACGCCGGTGCCCGTGGTGCCCGAGTTGGCGATGAGGTCGTCGCCGGTGACGATGACGATGGCGTCTGGGTCGAGAACGCACCAGTCAATGGTGAGGTCGACCCGCGTCAGCTGCGGCTTGTCTCGCCGGTAAAAGCAGAGCTGTCCGTTGGCCTTGAGCGGCTGGAACTCCTGCCCGTCCAGATACTGCGGCGCGGGAGTGACGCGGACAAACCCGTCGGTCACCACGACGGCGCTAGCCGCACCGGTAACCGGGTTGCCGCAAGAGTCCAGCTTTACGAGCCGGATCACCTCGCCATGAATGGCATTCGTGCACTCGGCGACCATGTCTCACTCTCCTAGCTGGGACTGCCGGGGGTACCCGACGCCAGGCCGCCGGTGGAAACCTGCAGCGCGAAGTGGCAGCACTCCCAGCCGATGACGTACGTACGCTCGGCTCGTGCCTCCACGGTGTCGTTGGTTCGGTTGAGGATCTCGCCGTTGGTGCCGATGAGCTTGATCGGCGACCGGTAACCGATGAGCGCTCCGGTCGCGTAGATCCAGCGGCGTCCCACGGCGGGATCGGCGCCGCTGGGCGACGTGCCGGGGTAGCCCGCGCCCGCGACGACCTGGTTGCCGTTGACCGTGAACAGCTTTCCACCTACGCGTTGGAGTTGCATCGCCTCGACCAGCGGGGGGATGACGCTCAGCGGCACGTGGATCACTCCGACGCCGTCATAGCACAGGGCGAGCTGCTCCTCGAGTACGCCGAGACCCTCGACGACGTCGAGAATGCTACCGGTAACGACGGTCGCGGCGGTCTGGAGCGTCACAGATCCCGGTTGGCCGTCGTTCTCGATGAACGCGGTGTCCTCGGCGAGGTGCGGGTAGACAACGGGCTGTAGCCCGGCGACGCCGGTCCACAGCGCACGCTCGACCTGACGCTGCTCGGCGCGTCCCACGAGTTCGATCGCGGCGCTCTCCGCGCGATCCCAGAAACCAGGTGCCGAGCAGTCGATGTCAGAGTACACGGTAAACGCCGTGGCGCCGCGACGCGTAAAGTCACCGGTGGACGTCTTCGCCGGTGGTGGCGGAGGTGGTCCCCCGCTGCCGGTGACGGAGAAGCAACCCTCGTACGTCGTACCCACACCGCCGCACAGCGGCTCATACGTGATACCGAGCCGCCAGTGCGGGTCGGCGTCGTCGCGCCACTGTACGGCCGAGAACAGCCCGTACGGCAGCGGCGTGAAGTTCGGCGCGGGTACGTGTAGTCGTGCGTTAACCACGTCGCCTCACCTCCCGCCGCTCGCCTCAGATTCCGTTGTGTCGACCACTACACGCCACAGGCAGTGAGGTCCATGGCACCGACGGTGCCGTCCGGGCAGATCGGAACGGTGTAGAGACGGGACTCGTGACCCATCTTCGCGATCAGCCAGCACTCTTCCTGCCAGATGCCGGTGTGGTCGTTGGTGGCGTTGAGAACGGAGTCGCGGATGACACCCAGGTTCAGCCGCAGACCGCGGCCGAGAACGAACGTTCCCGGCGCGAAGATCATGAACTGCACGGTGGTCGGCCAGACCACAATCGGCGAAGTTTGACCCGGGAATCCGGACGTCCGGACCTGCCAGTCGTTGACCCACTGGACGCGGACGTTCTCCATGTCGAACATGTTCATCAGCGCCGCATCCGCGACCGTGAGGTACGCGTAGTCACCACCGCGCTTCCGAAGATCGGACCGCATGGCCGCCCGCAGCCAGCGCGGCAGGATGACCTCGAGCACCGCATCCTCACACATGGCGTACTTGTCGCGGTAGTCGATCGCGGCGAGCGAGATCGCGCCGAGCACCGGGGCGACGACGCCCGAACCCGCGGCGCCCATGCCGGTAATCGCGGTGCCGGACTCGGCGAGTAGCGCGGTGATGTACCGGCCGTTCATCTTGTGCGCGTGCGCCGCGAACAGCAGTCGGGTGTGGTTCGCGATCAGCTCAGGAAAGGCGTCCTCGGTGAGGTTACCGACCGTGAGGCAGATGCCGTCGCACTGCAGGCGCTCTTCGTCGAACGTCGGGCACGGCACTCGGGCGCAGGTCTTGGTGCCGGCGCCGGTGCCGGTGACGGCCGCGACGTCCTGCAGCTCGGTCCACGTCCACATGGCGGCGTTTCCGACCAGGTCGCCGAACGAGGCCGAGATCGGCCAGCGGATGCCGCCCCGGTTGATGCCGATCGTGGGGAGGTCGAGCATGCCGTCCTCGCACACGACGTTGAAGAAGTCGTAGGAGATCTCGGACGGCGAGCACCAGCCGCCGGCGGCGACGAGCACGTCCGGGTTGGTCGCGGCCGTAAGTACCTCGTTGATCTGCGCCGGCGTCGCGCTCAGGTCCATCTTGTACTTGAACTCACGCTGGATCGTCGCGATGGGGAAGCGCGGCGCCTCCTCCCAGTTGCCGCTCTCGGTGTGCGAGATCGGCAGGGCGCTGGCGCGTGCCTGCATCGCGGCGACGAGACCGTTCATGCCGTCGAGCTTGCCGCCGGTCGGGAACCCCGGGATGTCCGAGGACGCGATCAGCGCGGACTCCCGGCGAGGCGCGGTGACCTTCGGCGCGAGACGCTGGGCGTCGGCGAGCGACGGGTTGAGCTTCCGCACAGCCTGGACCGGCTGGGTCGTGGCGCCGCCGGCAACCACCGCGCCGGCCGGAACGGGAGCGCCGGCGCCGCCGTCGGATCCACCCTCCGTGCCTTCGCCCTCGGCGTCACCCTCGCCGTCGCCGCCCTCCGGCTCCGGAACGGTCATGCGACCGCGCATGGACTCGAGTTCGGCGGCACGCTGCGCGGCCTCCTGGGTACGACGGACGCCGTCGGCGCGGGCTGCCTCTACGATCTCCACAAGCTCGGAGGCACGCGCCATGCCGGTTGCGTCGATGGCGGGATCGCCGGTTACGGCGTCGAACTCCTGGGTGGCCGCCGTCTCAAGAGCGGCCAGCTCCTCCGCGGTCAGCGCGGTGATGTCCTCCGGGCGCTGAACGGGTCCTGTGTTCTTGGGCACGGTGAGCCACCTATCACGAGTACATCGTTATGACATGGTCGGCCCGGTACCAGCATAGTGCGGTACCGGGCCGAGTGTCAAACGATACGGACGACGTCCTACGAACGGGAGTTGGCGATAGCTGCGGCGACGCTGGCTTGCGCGGCGTCGCGACGCTCTCGCATCACCTGGGTCAGCGGCATATCCTGCGCCGCGCGGGCGTCGGCCTCCTGCTGCGCGAGCTGCACCGAGGTGACCGCGACCTTCGACTTATTGCATCCACACATCTCAGTCCTCCTCTATGTTGCGTGCGACACCCGACTTCTTCAGGAGCTTCTTCACGTAATCCCACTCACCCTGCGAGGCCGCTCGCGTAATGTCACGGCTCCAGTCGGACTG
>Ga0075430_100002645_pt1 | contig 14934 bp, 21 predicted proteins | sample RhiMetdeltSRZDD4_FD_75294 | JGI IMG/M metagenome (GOLD analysis project Ga0075430, IMG submission 75294) | Populus rhizosphere microbial communities from Tennessee, USA - Rhizosphere MetaG P. deltoides SRZDD4 | ecosystem: Host-associated > Plants > Roots > Rhizosphere > Soil | place: USA... | reverse complement strand
CGAGCAGACATAGAAATTGCGGGCGAAATTCTCTGCGCTTCGACCAGCTTGCAGAAGCGCTGGATCGACAGGCGAGCTACGTAAAGCGCGGGCAGGGGCTAGGCTGCCCTGAGCCAGGCCTCATTCCCGGCCTGGACGCTAAGTGTCGGTTCTAGCGCGCTCGGACTTAGGCAGAGCGGCACGGAGCTCCCCAAGAAGCACTTGAGCGTTTTCCGATAGAACGTTCCGGCCACGGCATTCGTTCAGTGCGGTCATCAAACTCATTGCCATGCTCGCAACTCCCGCAATCTTGCTTTGCCGCGCAAGCCCGATGAGGACGCGGTTCACCTCCTCGATTGCAGGCGACATGAACGGCGGCCGCAGCAAACGCTCAAGCTCGTCCAACGCCACTTGCGGATCGAGCTGTGGCTCGTGAGTTGCCGGTTTCTCGATACGCGGCTGCGAGATGCCGGGGACGCCGATCGAAATCAGGATAGCGATGGCATCGCGCAAGTCGGACCGCTTGATCGACACACTGGATAGTTTGCGACCGTCCTGCAGGAGGACAAGATTTCCGCCGTTCTCAACCGTCAAGCCTTCCAGCTCGTCGGGGCGTAACTCGCGCGGGTCAGAATCAGCCCCTTCTCGTACATAAAGCGGAGCAGTTTTGGCCAATGCTCGCGCCACCACGTCGAGCATTTCAAGGAAGTGTTCTGTGTCATAGCGACCAGATACACCCGGGGCAAGCTTCGTACGCGCGAGGTGAGCGGCGACTGACAGCGCTATGTGCTGTCCTTGTACCGCCTCGACAAGTGGCGCCTGCCGTTTAACCATCCAACTATCCCTAACGCTGGGTCTTCGATCTTCGGCCCAGGACGTATCCAGCCAAGAGTGGATATATATTTAGGGACGGTGTAGTTCAAAAATCAAGTAGGGGCGCCACTGACAGTAGACTTCCCGACCCTTCAAGACCTTACGTGCCCCCTCCAGGGCTAGAATTTCAGCCATGAAACGTGTCTCGTGGTTCTTCGCACTCTTCTTCGCCGCGGGTGCGGCGTTCGCGCAGCAGCAGGATCGCCCCGTGCGCTTCGTACTGCCGAACGCCGCGGGCTCGGGTGTCGACGCGATCACGCGCGCCGCACAACCCGCGCTCGCCAAGGCGCTCGGCGCTCCGGTCGTGGTGGAGAACCAGACGGGCGCTGGCGGCGTCATCGGGCTGCAGACCCTGGCGCGTTCCGCGCCCGACGGCCATACGCTGGCCGTGGTGTCGAACAACGTGGTGATCTTCCCGAGCGTGCTGAAATCGCTGCCGTTCGAGATGCCGGGCGACTTCACGCCGATCGCGGTGGTGGGCTCGACGCCCATGGTCCTTGTTGTCAACCCGGCGAAAGTCTCGGCGACCAACCACAAGGAGCTCGCCGCTCTCCTCAAGGGCAAGCCGGACGCGTTCAACTACGCTTCGAGCGGGAACGGGACCATCCTGCATCTCGCCGTGGAGCTCTACCTCGAGGCTGCCGGGCTCAAGGTGAAGCACATCCCCTACAAGGGCGTCGGGCCGATGGTCACCGACCTGCTCGGCGGGCAGGTGGACTTCGCCGCCGCCGCGCTGCCGAGCGTGCAGGGCCACATCGCGAGCGGCAAGCTGCGCCCGATCGGTGTCTTCCCCGCGCAGCGCACGCCGGCCGCGCCGAATATCCCCACTTTTGCCGAGCAGGGTCTTGCGAACTTCGAAGTCGAAGCCTGGTTCGCCGTGATCGGCCCCAAGGGCATGAACGCCGCGACGGTAAAGAAGGTCCATGAGGCGGTTTCCGCTGCGTTCAATGATGCGGCGGTGAAGGAAGCGATGGCGAAGCAGGGCAACACGATCCGCGTTACCACGACTGAGCAGGCGCAGGCCGCGTTCCGCAGCGAGCTGACGAAATACGCCGCACTGGTAAAGAAAGTCGGGCTCGAGCCGCAATAGTTACGAAACCGGTCCCGTTGTCCCGTCCCACGCCGCGCGGAATCGGGTTCTACCTCGTCGCGCTGATCCTGATCGCGGTGGTCCCGCTCGTGATCACCGCGGTCGTGCTCGTCGCGCGCCAGAGCGAGCTGCAGCGCGAGGCGTTCGAGAAAAGTCTCCTGCAGACCGCGCTCGCGCTTTCGGTGGCGGTCGACCGGCAGCTGAACACCTACCAGGTGATGCTCGAGACGCTCGCGCAGTCGGAGGACCTCGACCGCGGCCGCATCCAGCCTTTCCACGAGCTCTCGGCGCGCGCCGCCACGCAGCACGGCGCGGTGTTCGTCTCGCTGTTCGATCGCGACGGCAAGCAGATTTTCAACACGCTGCGCCCGCCGGGCGTGAAGCTGCCCACGCCGTTTCGCGACACGCCCGCCGGGCAGGGCGAGGAGCGGCCGCCGGTCGGCGATCCGAGCTGGATGCAGCAGGTGCTCGATACCGGCCGCCCGGTGACCTCCAACCTGCTGTTCGGCCTGGTCGCGCAGCGCCTCATCTTCGTGGTGAACGTGCCGGTGTTGCGCGACGGCAAGGTCGTCTACGTGCTCAACGCCGGGTTCGAGCCGCAGGTGATGACGCGCCTCCTGCAGGAGAATCCGCAGTTCAGCGGCGTGCCAGCGGTGATTTTCGACCGGCGCGGCTTCATCGTCGGGCGCTGGAAGTCGGCCGACGAATACGTCGGCAAGCGCGTGACGTCCGTCCGCGACGACAAGATGCCGGCCGAATCGGGCGTGAGCACCGGCGTCACGCTCGAAGGAATCCCGATGTATTTCTCCTACGCGCGCTCGCCGGTCACGGGCTGGGGCGTGAACATCGGCACGCCGCGTTCGGAGCTCGAGGCGGCGCTGCATGCGAACTGGCTGACGAGCGGGCTGCTCGCGGCCGGCGGCCTCGTCTTCGGCGTGCTGTTCGCGCTGCTCCTCGCGGCGCGCCTGCGGCGCTCGATCGTCGGCCTGGCCGACGCGGCGAGCCGCAGCGAGGCGCCGACCGTGCCGGGGCTGCGCACGCGAGAGATCGCGCAGCTGCAGGAAGTGCTCGCCGAATCGGCGCGCGCGCGAGAGGCGCAGGCGCTCGAGCGCGAGAACCGGCTGATCGCCGAGGCGCGCAAGGCCGAGGCCGAGGAGGCGAGCCGGATGAAGGACCGCTTCATCGCGGTCCTGTCGCACGAGCTGCGCAACCCGCTCGCGCCGGTGCGCAACAGCGTGCCGCTGCTGCGCGCGCTGCACGAGCGGCGGGATCTGGGGTCGATGAAGAACATCATCGAAATGCTCGACCGGCAGAGCGCGCAGCTCACGCGCCTGGTGAACGATCTGCTCGACGTGTCGCGCATCAGCAGCGGGCGCATCGAGCTCAAGCGCGAGGCGGTGGACCTTTGCGCCGTGGCGCGCCATGCGCTCGAGACGGTGGCGTCGGGCGCGCAGGCGCGCGGCCAGCGCCTGACGAGCGAGCTGCCGCGCGGGCGGGTCGAGGTGATGGGCGACTTCGCGCGCCTTTCGCAGATCGTCTCGAACCTGCTCGACAACGCGGTGAAGTTCACGCCGCAAGGCGGCGAGATCCGCCTTTCCCTGCGCGTCGAGGACGGCCAGGCCCAGCTCGGCGTGCGCGATACCGGCATCGGCATCGAGCCCGGCGCCTTGCCGCAAATCTTCACTGCGTTCGCCGTGCGGCAGCGGCTCGAGTCGCACGGCGGCGCGGGCGGGCTCGGGCTCGGCCTGTCGCTCGCGCGGTCGCTGGCGGAGCTGCACGGCGGCTCGGTCCAGGCGCGCAGCCAGGGGCGCGGGCAGGGCGCCGAATTCGTGCTGCGCCTTCCGCTCGCAGCGGCGCCGGCGGCGCAGCAGGCGATGCCGGCGCCGGCGCGAGGCGCGCAGTTCGTCCCCCGGCGCGTCCTCGTCGTCGACGACAACGTCGACGCCGCGAGCACGCTCGGGGCAGTGCTACGGTCGCTCGGGCACCAGGCGCACGTCGTGCACGACGGCAAGGCGGCGCTCGACGCCGCCCCGGCTTTCAGGCCGCATCACGTCCTGCTCGACATCAGCATGCCGGGGCTCGACGGCTACGAGACGGCGCGCCGGTTGCGCGCGCTGCGAGGCTTGCCGCCGTTCCGCATCGTGGCGGTGACCGGCTGGGGACAGGAAATCGACCGCACGCGGTCGCGCGAAGCCGGCTTCGACCGCCACCTCGTCAAGCCGGTGGACCCGGCGGAACTTCTGCGCGCGCTGGCTACGGGCCCGGAGGAACGGGCCTAGAACTGGAACAACGCGTGGACCGAAACCATATCCACGCGCTCGACATCCTGGATTTCGAAGCGCTCCCATTCGGCGCGGAAGGCGATCTTCCAGATGTAGAAGCCGATGCCGGCGCCGTAGAACGCATCGTTGCCCGAGCTCGTCCGCGTTGTCCCGGCGACGGTGCGGTCCAGTTTCCAGTCGAGAACACCCACCTTGCCATAAAGGTCGACCGGTCCGAGCGGAAAAATCAGCAGGCCGGCAATGCTGGGCCCGCGCAGGTTGACCTCGAATTGCTGCGCGGCCACGGTCTGCGACGGCTTGCCGAAGTCGGTATAGGCCACTTCGACGGCGAGGTCGATCACGGGTATGACGTCGAACCGCCATCCGATGAAGGCTTTGTACGCGGCGTCCTCCTCGTCGAGCGTCACTCCGCTCCCGAGGTCGTCCTTGAAGCTGGCGATGCCGATGCCCGCGCCGAGATACAGACCATCGGCGGCGTGGAGTTGGCCGACATGCGCGCCTGTGAAGATGAGGGCGGTAACGATCTTCCACCAGTTGCGGCTCATTGAGTCCTCCTTCGTGCTAGAGGCGTGCGCGTGTACGTGTGCGATATCGGATGCTAGGCTCAAGCAGGATGCCTTCCTATGGACCGCTTGGAGGATCAGTCCGTGGGTGAAGGCGCGGCCTGCGGCTCTCGTCGATGATCAAGTCGATGACTTGGAGAAAGATGCCATTCGGGGGTGTGCCATCTCCGGAAAGCCAGCGATCGAGGTCTGCCAAGGGCAATCGCAGGCGACGGCCCAATGGCACGACCCCACCGCAGAGTTCGGCGGCGCGGGCAAGCGTGCTGCGATCAATATCAACCACCGGCGGGCCGGCAGGAACAGAACTCACGCAAACGGAGGCTACCGTTGAACGGTTTCCGCCTTCTGTACGGTCCCGAACATAGGAGATGCGACTAAAGCAGAAATGCTCCGCCCAGCATGCTCCTCGTGGCCTAGGTCTTTGCTTCGTCCAGCGCGGCGCTTAGACGCGCAAGCATCATCTGGATGTCCTGCTCATCACCCGTCCTGAGCGCGTCGTGCACGGCGCTCATCAGGTGCATGGCCAGGTTCGCGACCCGACCGTGCGGAGCATTGCGCGCGATCGAAAGCGCGAGTTGGTTGGCTCGCTCGACCTGGCTCCGTAAGAGCGGCGAGCGCAGCAGTTCCTCTATTTCAGCCAGTTGCGAGCGGAGCGTCTCCACGCGTACGGGCGGCAGGGCCTTCGGTTCGCTCGCCGGCGCCGCTTGCGGTGTGGCGGTGCCCAGCTCGGGAATGCCGACCGCCTTCAGGATCGTGATGGCTTCGCGCAGATCGCTGCGCTTGATGGAGACGCCGGAAAGCGTTCGTCCGTCCTTCAGCACAAGAACGCTCGCCCCGCGCTCGACCGTCGCGCCTGCGACTTCCGCCTCTAGGAGCTCGCGCGGCAGCCCGGTCTCCGTATCGAGGGCGTACAAACGCGCAACGCGTGCGAGTGCACCACCGACCGCGTTGATCATCTCGAGGATGTGCTGCCCGTCGTAGACCGTGAGTGGATCGCGAACCAGCTGGGTGCGCGCGAGGTGCGCAGCGACGGACAGCGCCAGTTGCTGACCGGCGATGGTGTCCGTAAGCTGCTGAGTCTGCGATTTGCGGCGCATGCGCTCCCCGTAAGTTCAAGCCCAGGCGGGGGAGCCGCACGATTGCGGCGTTGTCGGCGCTCAGGAAGAGCTAGAAACCAGCGGCGTTGTCCAGTTACAAACGCCCTTTCTACTCTGCGCCGCGAGCCGGCTAATCGCAAGCGGGGTTTTCCCGACAAGACGCTGTAACAAGCTTGATCAGCTCCGGGGGGTGCACGGACCCTGGACGCTTGGCCCTCGCGCCGAGCAGGTGGGCGGTCAGCTGCTCCAATTCCCGGTTTCACAGTGGGCATCCAAGCCCGCGTCCTTCATCGGGCTCGCCCACGCGGCACCTCCGCCGTCCTTCTCCTGATCCTGTGTGCGTTGATGCTCCATTCGTAGCAGGTCGTATTTGGTAGGAAAAGTCGATGCCGAGCGGTATAAGGGGCTCGGCAGGGGCGCATGGAAACAAGGCATCGGGTACTGGTCGCGGCGCAGCCGGCCGCCTGGCCCGTTCTCCAAGACATGCTTGAAGAGCGCTGCGAACTCGTGCCGGTGCACACCATGCGGGATGCGATGTACGTGCTCGACCATCAAGCGGCCGGCATCGACCTCATCATCTGCACGCTCACCTTCAGCGATCACCACATGCTCGAGTTTTTGCTCGAGGTGAAGACCAATCCGACGACGCGGCCGATTCCGTTCCTCGTCTGCCGGGTTCTGGTGGGGCGCCTATCCGAGAAGCTCGTGGAACGCATGGGCGCGGTGGCGAAGCAATTCGACGCCGGGTTCATCAACCTGCCGCGCTTTCCCGCCGACGAGGCCCGAAAGGCGCTGCAGGCAGCCGTGGCGAAATGGGCGCGGTCGACCGAGCGCCCGGCGAGGCGCTAGCGCCACCTACTGGTGACTTCAGTGTCTATCCCGCCCTGACAATGTCATGGCCCGGCGAGCTAGTCGGGCATTGCGAAGCGCGGGTCAACGGTTAGGTCGTCGTAGTGGAATAGGTGACGGTTACCGGTATCGGCGCGCAGCTTCGCAGGGTTGAGCTCACAGATATACAGCGGTGTGCGGACGTTACCGAGGTCAACCCATTCGAGCAACGCGAACGGGCGGCCCTTCATATAGACCAGTTCGGATAACCGCTGGGATACGGCGCCGCCAACGCGATGGCGATGGGCAACCAGCAGGCTCGCCCGGATTCCTTGCCGTCGTTCCTGGCTTTTCTGGGGAGTCGGCATTGCGCTGCTGCCGCAAGTGCCGTGCCAGTACGGCGCGCCGGGGTGCCTGAATTTCAAGGCAGAATATCGCGATGGCCCACGGGGGAGGGGACGGGGTAGGGGCAATGCGGCGTCGGCTTCGCATCATCGTTGCGGATGATGATCGCGATACCGTCCTCAGCGTGAGCATGCTGCTGCGCGACGAGGGCCACGAGGTGCGGGGTTTCCACCAGACCGGCGACGCGCTGCGCGCGATTACGGATTTCGATCCGGACGCGGTGCTCCTCGACATCAACATGCCGGACGTCAACGGGTTCTCCGCGGCAGCGGAGATCCGCAGGCGCCACGGCCGCCAGAGGCCGCTGCTCATCGCGATCACCGGCGTGTTCACCAAGGGCTCGGATCGCCTCCTGACCCAGCTCAATGGCTTCGACCATCACCTGGTAAAGCCGTACGGGCCGACAGAGCTCCTCGGGCTCATCGAGCCGCTTCAGCGTTCCTGACGCGTGCGGTTGATCTACACTCGCCCGATGCGACAGTCGGTGCGGATCGGCGCGGACTATGTCAGGGCCGAGATCCACGGTCGCGAGACCGCGGAGCAGACCCGGCAGTTCGTGGCAGCGCAGCTCGCCGCGCTGCGCGAAAGCGGTCTGCGCAAGCTGCTGGTGTCGGTGCGCCGCTCGAGCGCGCTGTTCAAGGTCGAAGGCTGGGACCTCTCGCGCACGCTGGATGACATGGCGGGGATGGCCGGCCTCAAGGTCGCGCTGGTTTCCGACAGTCCGGAACTTGCTTCTTCCCATCAATACGTGGAGCTGCTCGCCCGGCAGCGCAGGTTGGATTTCCGCTCGTTTCGCGATGAAAGCACCGCCGTGCAGTGGTTATTGAGCGCCGAGACCTAGGATGACCCGCAGCCAGATCCGCACTTTCGTCGAGACTTCGAGCGTCGAGCGCATCCGCGAGGTGCTCGACCTTCTGCAGAAGCTGAAGAACCGCGTGCCGCCCAGCCAGCTGCCGGAGAAGGACGCGGCGTTCTTGCTCGACCTGCGCGACCACGAGGCGTTCTTCCGCGAGCTCGCGGACGCAAAACTGCAGAAATAGAGGGGCAAATCCCGACAGATTGATTGCGCGCGCGGTCCTAGACTGCGGCGTTCGCGATGCAATTTTCAATCGACGTCCAGCCGGGTTACCTCAAGGCGGAGATGCTCGAGCGAGACACGGCGGCGGAAACCGCCAAGTTCGTCGAGGCGATCGTCGCCGCGCTGCGCGACAAGGCACGATCGCGGGTGTTGGTCTCGGTGCGCCGCTCGCGGCCGGTGTTCAAGGTCGAGGAGTGGAAGCTCTCGGAAGCGCTCGACAAGGTGGCCGCCATCCCCGGCCTGCGCATCGCGTTCGTCTCCGACACGCGCGAGCTCGGCATGTCGCAGCAGTACATCGCGCTCCTCGGCCGGCAGCGGGGGCTCGATTTCGAGGCATTTGCCACAGAAGAGCCCGCCCTCGCCTGGCTGCAACGCCGCTAGCGAACCGGGTCTGTGAAGCTCTGCAAGGGCGGCTGTAGCCGGAGAGTCAAATATTGCTATCGCGCGTTCATGAGCGCGCGTTGCCGGCCATCATTCGGCGCACGCCATGCGCCAAGCCCCGAAAGCCCAAAGCCCGCAATGGACTGATCCGGTGACTTACCTGCGCAGTGCGCTCGCGCAGGATCACTTCACCCTCTACTGCCAGCCGATCGCCGCGCTGAGCGGCGTCGTGGTCTACCCGCTGGCCGAGGTGCTGGTGCGGCTGCGGGAAGAGGAAACCGCGCTGCTGCCGCCGGGCGACTTCCTGCCGGTGCTCGAGCACTACGGCATGATGTCGGACCTCGACCGCTGGGTAGTGCGCGAGGTGCTCCGCCGGCTCGCGGCCGGTCCCCGGATTCCGCGTTTCTCGATCAACCTGTCGGCGCAAACTATCGCCGACGCGAGCTTCCCCGATTTCGTCGCGCGTGAAGTGCGCGCGGGCGGCGTGCCGGCCGACCGCGTGGTGTTCGAGATCGAGGAGAGCGACGCGGTCGCCGCGCCGAACTCGGTGCGCCGCCTCGCCGCGGCGCTCGGCTCGCTCGGCGCCGGCGTGCTGATCGACGGCTGCGGCCGGGTCGAGGAATTCGTCGACCTGCTCGAGCTGCCGTGCGTGCAGTTCGTGAAGGTGCACGGCTCGCTCACGCGCAGCTTCGCGGTGAACGCGGCCGCAAGAGCGAAGATCGAGGCGATCCTCGCACTCACGGCTGAACTCAACATCAAGACGATCGCCGAATGCGTCGAGGACGCCGAGGTGCTCGCGCGCCTCAAGGCGCTCGACGTGCCCTACGCGCAGGGCTTCGGCATCTGCGTGCCGCAGCCGATCGATGTCATCTTGGCGCTGCCGGAGTTGCGCCCCGGCAACCCCGAGTGTTTGTCCGAGCCTGGCCCGCTGGCGAAGCCGCGGACGAGTCCCATGGAAGTGAAGGCGGCCTAGGTGCTACTTCTTTTTTCCGCTCTTACAGCCGCCTTTGCGGCTGGCGGATTTTTCGGCTTTTTGATCGATTCGACCTGCCATGAGACGTCTCCCTATGGAGCGGCTCGTGGTATCCGCGCAATCGTCGCGCCGCTAGGGGGGCTTAGGGGGTGCGGGACGATCTGCGTGGATGGTGAGCGGCTCGGCCGCTCAGGGCCGCCGGCTTCCTGAACGGTTCGCCGCCGACGGCGGCACGACGTACAGGTAGGCCGTGCACCAGGGCATGCAGTCGCCGCCGGCGAGGCCCACGTCGGTCGGCTCCCACCCCGTGATCTGATAGCCGTTGGTGACGATGCGCGTGCCTGCGCGCAGCGCCTCGAACTTGGGCTTCAGCTGCGAGAGGTTGTCCGGCAGAAGGAACAGCGCGAGCACCGTGGCCTGCGAGATGTCGGCCTCGAACATGTCGCCTTCGACGAATTTCGCGCGGTCGGCAACGCCCGCCGCCGCCGCCCTGCGGCGCGAGACCTGCACCAGGTTGGCGTCGTATTCGATGCCGAGCGCCCGCGCGCCGCGCTTCGCGGCCGCGATCACGTTGCGCCCGTCGCCCGAGCCCAGGTCGATCACGAAATCCTTGGCGGTCACTTTCGCCATGTCGAGCATCTTCTCGACCAGCGCGGGCGGGGTCGGCACCCAGATCACGTCCTTGCCGGGCTGCCCGACGTAGGGCTCGTCGGGCTCCTGGGAGGGTTGGGCGGCGCCCGCGGTGCCGCCGAGGAGGAGCGAGCTCGTAAAAAGTGCGCCTGCGATCAGTCGAACCATGGTTTGATTAACAGTTGGAAATGCCCCTAGCATCCCTTCGGGAGGTCACTATGCACAAGCTGCTTTTCGCAGTCGTCATATCTGTCGCTTTCCTGAATGCGCAGGCGCAGGCACCCGCCGCCAAAAGCCTCAAGGTCCAGTCGAGCTGGCCGGCCAGCCTGACGATCCAGGACCATCTGCGCATCCTGTCCGAGCGCGTCGACAAGCTGACCGGCGGCTCGCTCAAGATCGAGGTCCTCGCCGCCGGGCAGATCGTGCCGCCGTTCGAGGTGCTCGACGCCACCGGCAAGAAGGTGATCGACGGCTGGCACTCGATCTCCTACTACTGGGTGGGCAAGAGCGCGGCCGCCGCGCTCTTCTCCGGACCTCCGGGAGGCCCGTTCGGCATGGATCACATGGATTACCTCGGCTGGCTCTACGTCGGCGGCGGCCTGGAAATGTGGCGCGAGTTCTACCAGAACGACCTCAAGCTCGCGGTCACGGTGTGGCCGGCGCACCCGTCGAGCCCGCAGGCGTTCGGCTGGTTCAAGAAGCCGCTCAAGTCGGTGGCCGACTTCAAGGGCATGAAGTGCCGCCAGACGGGGCTCAATGCCGAGATCTACGCCAAGCTCGGCCAGAGCGTGGTGAACATGCCCGGCGGCGAAATCGTCCCGGCCGCGCAGCGCGGCGTGATCGACTGCGCGGAGTGGGTCGGCGGCGTCGAGGACCTGCGCCTGGGCCTGCCGCAGGTGTTCAAGTACCACTACACCCCGGGCATGCACGAGAACAACTCGATCGGCGAGTTCGGCCTGCACCTCGACGCGTGGAAGGGCCTCAACCCGGCGCAGCAGGCGGCGATCGAGTCCTCGATCAAGGACGCCTTCATCACCTGGATCACGCGCTGGCAGCGGCAGAACGCCGACGCCATGGAGGAGATGATCAAGAAGCACGGCGTGCAGATCCGCCGCACCCCGCCCGACATCCTGCTCGCCTCGCTCAAGGCGTGGGACGAGGTGGCGAAGGAGCATTCCGACAAGAACCCGACTTTCAAGAAAGTTTACGAATCGCAGCGCGAATACGCGTCTAAGGTGGTGCCGGCGAAGCGCTACATGTTCCCGCCGTATTCGTTCGCGGCGAACTACTACTGGCCGCAGGAAGGCGCGGGCTCGAGCGCCGCTGCGCCGAAGAAGGATGCCAAGAAGCCCTGAGGAAGAAACCCTCCGCTGGCCGACGAACCTCGACCGGGCGGGCATCGAGGCCCGCCTGATCGAGGTCCGCGAGAATGCGCGCCGGTTCGGCCTGCCCGAGATGGTGAAGCTGTTCGAGAACCTCGGCTCCATGAGCGCGGCGCAGCTGGGCACCAACGTGGTCGCCGCGCTCACCCTGCTGCAGACCAAGCCCGGGCACCGCCCGCTGACCATGCAGCTCGAGATGGTCGCCATGAACCTGAAGAACTTGAAATAGGCGGGATGCCTCTCCCATGCCGATGCTCAAGGTCCGCTACGCAGGACGACGTCGACCGCTCGGTCTTTAAATCGGGGTCAGGGTCGTAATTATTCTCGGCCGGCACGGCCGAGTAATTACGACCCTGACCCCGAATTACTAATGGTCGTTCTTGCGGCGCTTCGGGCCGGGCGCCATCGCGGCGCGCCGGTCGTGCTCGGCGAGGATGACCTCCATCGCCTTTTCGAATACCGAGCGTGGGGGTCCTGACTTCGCCTCGACCCAGTCGGCGAGCTCGTCCGAATTGACGCCGAGAAACGCGGCGAGGTTTTGCCGCCCGCCGCGCAGCTGCTCGCACTGCTGCAGGATGCGGGCGCACATTTCGGCCCAGCGGGGTTTTTGCTCCATTTGCCACTGACAACGCCTACGCGCGCGGGTTCTTGCTATTCCACAGCCCGCTTGATGGCGTTGCCGGTCTTGTTGGCGGTGCGCTCGACGAACTTGCCGGCGCGGGTCGCGGTTTTTTCGACGAACTTGCCGGCGCGCTTCGCGGTTCTTTCCGTGCCGTCGGCGGCCTTCTTGGCCGTGCGCTCGATGCGATTCGGCTTGTCTTCGGGGAACGCGGGTGTCGCGATCCCCAGCGCGAGGATCGCTGTAGCGATTATTCGACAGCAAAATGCGGGGCTGACGACGCCAAGCTTTGCCATGGGGTTGCGCCTCTCAGCTAACATCTTACGGGAACATCCAACAACAACTCACTGTGCCATATAAAGACCTCAAGGACGTTCGTGAGACTTATGTCACGCTCCGGGATCTGGTGATCCAGAACCCCGGCGGCTGGGACGACGTCGCCTCGCGCTCCAAGGTAGAGCGCATGTGCCAGTCGGCCACTGCGGCGCTGGAGGACAACGAGTGCCGCGATCGCCTGCGCAGCGTCGCCGAGCAGGCGGCCGCGCTTTATTCGCGCACCGGGCACCTGAAGTTCGCCCGCACGAAGATGAGCGGGGCGGACTACCTGCGGTTGCAGATCCTGATCGCCCTGGAGGCCGTGAACACGCGGATTTTCTTCCTCGAGACCGCGCGCGACCGGATCCGGATGGAGAGCGCCGAGGCGCAGGGGAATTTGGCCGACTAGCGGGCATATTCCCTGCTCTCAGTAGGGAATGATGCGTCCCAAGGAAACCTGGTCGATGTTCAAGGAGGCCGTCACGGCCTGGTCCAACGACTACGCGCCCAGCATGGGCGCTGCGCTTTCGTACTACACGCTGTTTTCCATCGCGCCGCTGCTGATCATCGTAATCGCGGTCGCCGGCTGGTTCTTCGGCGACGAGGCGGTGCGCGGCGAGATCACCGACCAGCTGCAGGGCCTGATGGGCGAGGAGGGCGCCAAGGCGGTGGAGGGCATGGTCGCCTCGGCGAGCGAGCCCAAAGAAGGCATCATCGCCACGGTGATCGGCGTGGTGTTGCTGATCATCGGCGCGACCACGGTGTTCGGCGAGCTGCAGAACGACCTCGACCGCATCTGGCGCGCGCCGGCACAGGCGAAGACCGGCGGGGTGTGGGGGCTGTTGCGCTCGCGGCTGCTTTCGATCGGCATGATCATCAGCATCGCGTTCCTGCTGATGGTGTCGCTCGTGTTCGATGCGGTGCTGCAATCGCTCGGCAAGCTCTGGGGCACCGGGCCGCTGCAGGCGATCGCGCAGGTGGTCAATTTCCTCGTCGCCTTCGGCCTCACCACCACCGTCTTCGCGCTCATCTACAAGCTCATGCCGCGCGCGAAGATCGAGTGGCACGACGTCTGGGTCGGCGCCGCGGTGACCGCCGTGCTCTTTACCGTCGGCAAGTTCCTCATCAGCCTCTACATCGGCCGTAGCGCGGTGGCCTCGTCCTTCGGCGCCGCCGGCTCGCTCGCGGTGATGATGGTGTGGGTCTACTACTCGACGCAGATCTTCCTGCTCGGCGCGGAGTTCACGTGGGTGTACTCGCACAAGCACGGCTCGCGCAAAGGGCAGGCGCGGCCCGGGGCGATTGAGAAGAAGCCCAGCTCTACAGTCGTCCAACCCGCCCCACAACCTGCCGTCGCCGCGGCGCCGGTCCGCCTCGCTCCCGCGCCCCTGCCGCCGTTGCCGGCGCGCCACCAGCTGCCGGTGCACAAGCGAAATCCCGTGGTGACCTTCGGTATCGCCGCGGCGATCGGCGCGGTCGCCGGCGTGCTGTTGCGCGTGAAGCCGGAATTCATCTTTCATCGGCCGCGACACGGACTTTTGTCACGCCTGAAATTGCGCTGATTTCCAGTTCGGCTATCCTCCCCGCATGGGAGGCGCCAAGGCCGTCGTGGTCGCGGTCGTGCTCGCTGTCAGCGGGTCGACGGCGTATTACCTCATCGCCGCGAAGCAGAAACGCGACCAGCAGCGCCAGGTCGCCGCGCTCCTCGGCGACACCACCGCGCAGCTGCGCCGGGCACTGACCGGCCCCGCGGCCGCCGACGTCGTCTCGCGGATCGACAGCAACCTGAAAGCGGTGAACGCGCCGCGCGACCGGCAGCTCGCCGACGCGGCCGGGCACTACATCCACGGCGCGCGCGAGATCGCGCGCAAGCGCAACGACGCCGAGCGCCTCACCCGCGAGGCCGCCATGAGCCGCCGCGCGCTCACCATGCACATGAAGGCGGCGAGCGCGCGCGACACCTACTGGATCCGCGTCGCCGCCGACCTGAAGAAGCGCGTCGAGCGCGACCACCACGAGCTCGAGGTGTCGCTGAAGAGCCTCTCGCACCTCCTGCAGACGCTGCCCGAAACGCAGAAGGAGCTCGCGCCGCACGTGGACGCCAAGCTCCTGCTCGAGGAAACCGAGCGGCGCAAGGCGGGCGACCAGGCCGAGCAGGCGGCAAAGCTCGCGACCCAAGAGCTGGAGAAGGTCCGCGGTCTCGCAATGCCGCGATAGATGTGGCGGAAGTGGTGGCTCCTCTTCGCGGTGATCTGGGGCGTGGTCGCCGCCATCCAGGTCGTCGTGATCCTCGCCTTCTCCCCTGACGAGCAGGCAAAGGCCCTCCAGCCCGCCGCGCTCGGCGTCCTCGTGCCCGCCGTGCTCTACGCGCTAGGCTGGGTCGTGGAGCGCCTCAGAAAATAATTCGGGGTCAGGGTCGCAATTCGTTTTCGCGTACGC
>Ga0075430_100002644_pt1 | contig 14941 bp, 9 predicted proteins | sample RhiMetdeltSRZDD4_FD_75294 | JGI IMG/M metagenome (GOLD analysis project Ga0075430, IMG submission 75294) | Populus rhizosphere microbial communities from Tennessee, USA - Rhizosphere MetaG P. deltoides SRZDD4 | ecosystem: Host-associated > Plants > Roots > Rhizosphere > Soil | place: USA... | reverse complement strand
TCGTACCGGTCGGCCCTCAGGTGCCCCATCTTCTTGAAGCTGATCGGAATGAACATGTCGAACTCGGACGGAGGGTAGTGCGCCTCCACCTCGTCGAACGGCACGACCGGCAAGCCCTCGAAGATGCGGTCGGTCAAGTATTCCCGGTCCACCGTGAACGCGACGACGTCATGGGGGGAATCATGCTTGAAGTACAGATGGGCCAGGCTCGCCCAGTGGCTGTTTCCAAAGATCACGACCTTCGACATGTGTTGATTCTCCCCTAATGCCCCGGAACCTTCCGGGCCCCGTCCCGACCCCGCCGTACCGCGTCCTGCCACCGTTCGTCGGCTCCCCCGGCGGACGGGGGACAAAGATACGACGCCCCTTCGATATAAAGCCACACGTACCGATCCGCCTGGCGAAGAGCGGCTGTCAACGTCGAAGCCAGGACGTCGGGATCCATCGGCTGACCTCCGAACCTCTTGTCGATCAGTCCGAAGCCGATCGAGACCTTTCCCGGCCAGGCCTCGCGAAGAGCCTGGGGGAGGAAGGCGCAGTCGGTTTCCGGGGAGGGAAGGACTTGCTTCCGCCAGTTCTTGCTCTCGTGGAATTCCTCCTCGGACCGGAGGTGGTAGAGCTCTCCCCCGTCCACGACGGCGGCGGAGGCGCCCGCCCCCTCGACGAAGCCCGCGAAGAAGGGCCCCAGCAGCTCGTTGGCCTTCTGCCACTGCGGAAAGAGCCCCGCCGGCGCCTTCGGCTCCGACAGGTAGGGGCCGTGGAGCATGATGACCGTGATGTCGGGAAAATCCTGGACCATCGCGGCCATCACTTGACGGCCGCGGAGGCGCGCGAGGTCCTGGTATTCCCGGAGCGGCTTCTCCGGATGCAGGACGCCCCGGGGATAGTCGGCCCACGGGTGGCCGTAGCTTTCATTGTCGAAGTAGATTCCCCGGAGGCCCGCGTCGCGCGCGGCCTTCGCCAGCCCGGCGAAATTCGCGATCGGGACCGACCAGTCCGCGCTGAAATCGGGCGGGCGGCCGCCCAGGACCGCCGCGAAATTCTCGGTGAGGTTCTTGAATCCAAGGCCCTTCAGGGGCGCGAGCGATTTCGCGATCGCCCGGTGATCGACCAGGGTATCGCCGAGGACCGTCGCGCTCACGTTGAGGGCCTGGTCCTCGGTGCGCACGTAGACCGCCACGCCGTCGAAGAGTCCCGAGTCGAGAAAGTCCCGGTGCTTCCGGATGTAGCCCGGCGTCGGAACCGGACCCTCGCCGAACCAGTCGTGCAGGATCAGCCGGCTGTCCGGATTGGGGGGACCGGCGCAGAACTCCGGGCGGCCGGGGCCGCGGCCACAGGCCAGGAGGAGCGGAACGAGGAGGAGGGGTCCCAGCCAGTTCATCGGGGCGCACCGGACTCGACCCGGCTCCTCTCCTCGAACCAGTTCAGCGTGGCGAGGAGGCCTTCTTCCAGTGTCGTGTTCGCCGTGAATCCCAGGTCCTTCCGGGCCCGGGAAATGTCCGCCCAGGATTGATGGATGTCTCCTCCCCGGGCGGGAACGTGCTTGAGGACCAGCGGCGCCTCCACCACCCGGGACATGGCCCGGGCCAGTTCGAGGACCGAGGTGGGCTTTCCGGACGCGATGTTGTAGCAAGCTCCCGGCGCATGATCCAGGGAGCCGGCGGCCGCCATGCCGCGCGCGGCGTCGCCGACGTAGATGAAGTCGCGGGTCTGTTCGCCGTCGCCGTAGATCTTCAGGGGTTTCCGGGCCTGGAGGCGCTCGAAGAAGATCGGGATGACGGCGGCATAGGGAGACAGGGGGTCCTGTCGCGGGCCGAACACGTTGAAGAAGCGGAGGGAGACGGTCTCGAGCGGGCCCCGGGAGTCCCAGTAGTCGGCGTACATCTCGCCGCCCAGCTTTCCCAGCGCGTACGGCGACCGCGCCCGGGGCTCGTGGGTCTCCAGCTTGGGCATGCCCGGCGCATCGCCGTACACGGCCGAGGAGCTGGCGTAGACGAACCGACGCACCCCCGCCCGCTCCGCCGCCGCCAGCAGCGCGATCGTCGTATCCACGAGCGACCGGTGGCTTTCGAGGGGGTGCTCCATCGAGAAGCTCACCGAGGGAATGGCGGCGAGATGGTAGACGACTTCCGCGTCGCGCACGGTGGCGTCCGCGAGCTGGGCCACGTCCCCTTCGAGGAATTCCGCGCCCGCCGGGACGTTCGCACGGACGCCGCTCGAGAGGTCGTCGACGATGCGCACGCGGCGGCCCCGGTCGAGGAGCAGCTCCGCGAGATGTGAACCGATGAACCCAGCCCCCCCCGTGACGACGTCAAGGGGAGGCTGCTTGCCAAAGAACATTCCCAATCTCCTCCGAGCGGACGGCCGGCCCGCGGGCCGGGTCTTTACGTTGATCCGACCTTGACCGGACTGGCGAGTTTATCGGCCTCCCGTTCCAGGGCGACCGCGCGATGGAAGGACAGGAGTTGAAGCGGGACGATGCCGAGGATGGTCGAGAACGGCTCCTCGCAGGTCGGGATCTCCAGGACATGATCCGAGACGTCCGCCGCGCGCAGGTCCCCATCCGTCGCGACCGTGGTCACGATCGCTCCCCGCGCGCGCACGTCCCGGAGGAAGGAGAGCGTCTTCTCCGTGCCCACGCCCCGGGGGGCCACGGCGACGCAGACGGTGCGATGGTCGACGATCGCCAGGCGCCCGGGCTTCACGTCGTCGACGTCCCACGCTTCGGATGCGAGGCCGCCGATCTCGGTCATCTTGAGGGCGCCTTCGCGCGCGGTGGCGGCGTGGTACCGGCGCCCCATGTAGGCGAACCAGTGGCCGTCCTGGTACTTCCGCGCCAGGAATCGGACGAACGTGTCCTGGCGGAGCATCCCCTCGACGTGCCCCGGGAGTCGTCGGGCGTCCCGGAGAAGAGTTTCAAAGCGCTCCCGCGTGAGGCCTCCGCGAATGCGCCCCAGGTAAATCGCGAGCATCAGGAGATTGAGAAGCTGGGACGTGTGGTATTTCGTGGAGACAGGTCCGCACTCCAGCCCCGCCTGCGTGGCGATCACCTGGTCCGCATTCTCGGCCAGCGCGCTGTCCGGGGCGCCGGTGAGAACCAGGATCGGGGACCCCGCCGCCAGGGCCGCCTGGACGGCGGCGAACGTGCCCGCGGGTTCAACCGTACTTGAAACTGCCAGCAGCAGGACCTTGGGCCCCAGGACACGGCCCGAGGACTTGAATTCGCCGGCCGGCACGACCTCGAAGGGCAACCGGGCGAACTCTTGGAAGGCGACCTTGGCCGCGAGCGCCGCGTTGCAGGACGATCCGGATCCCACGGCGACGATCCGCTCGATCGAGTCGAACTTGCGATTCAAAGGAATACCTTCATCCCACGCGGCGATTCCCGAGGCGAGGGCCAGGACCTGCTCGCTGATTTCCTGGGAAACGGCCCAATTCTCGGGGGACAGGCCTTCCCGACTCCCGAGCCCGGCTCCCGCCGAGCCGTACCCGCTGTAATCCCGGCGCCGCAGGCCGTTGACCAGGTAATCCAGCGTCTGGCGCTGGGCGGCGTCTCCGATTATTCCGCACATGAACGAGCCCTCCAAGGTGGTGAGGCAAAAGGCCATCTTCCGCCTTTAGGTAACGCGTCTCCGCGTTCGGGTTACAGCGAACGCGATAGCCCGGCCGGCGGGGGCCAGGGAATCTCTCATTCGTGTAACCGATCGAACGGCGCGCTGTAAACAAGACGGACCAGCAACTGACGTGGGGTTCGCAGTTCTCGTGAAGGCGGTCCACCGAGGGTTTCAACGTGACGGATGGGCGCTCGTGAACAACAACGGACACGCCGTTACCCCTCCCTCCCAACCCGCGCTCCGGCCGGCCGCCCAGGCTCCCGGAGAGGGGGAGACGACAGTCTATAGAACCCTTAGGGTCTTGCGCCGCCGGGGCTGGCTGCTCCTGGCGGTCTGGGTGGCGACCGTCGGAATGGGCGGGGCCTATGCCGTCACCCGGCCCGCCGCCTATCGATCGGAAGCGACCATCGAAGTCGGCTCCGACACCCCCACGAACCCGGCCGACCTGTTCGGGGAGATCTCCGGCCACTCGTCGCCGCCGTGGGAGAATCACTTCCGCACGCAGGAAACGCTCCTTCGCCGCCCGGGCCTCCTGGCCGCCGTGCTCGCCGCCCTGCCTCCGGAGTCCACGGCGGAGTACCGGCAGTCGTCGGATCCCGTTCGAAAGCTCTCCGAGCGCCTGGACATCCTGGCGGTCCGCTCCACGTTCCTGATCCGGATCTCGATCGACCACGATGACCGCGATCACGGGCCCGAGATCGTCAACAAGCTCGTCGAGCTGTTCATCGAGGATTCCAACAGCCGGCTCCGCGAGATGAAGTCGGGCGCGCTGGATGTCCTGAACGAGGAGACCCTTCCGGAGATCCGCCGGAAGGTGGAAGAGTCCGAGCAGCGGGTCAACGACTTCGAGATCAAGGCGGGATGCGGAGATATCAGCGAGCGCTACGCCTCCCTGCTGGCGGCCAAGCACCGCGTTTCCGAGAAGTTGTTCGAAGTCCGGGTTCGGATCATCGGCCTGAAGTATCGCCCGGAGCCTCGTGCCGAGGACCTGGGAGAGGCGGCCCTTCCCTTCGCGACCGACTCCGAATCCCTGATGGGCGGAACCCGGTCGCTCGAGGCGCTCGGGGCCCGGCGCGCGGAGCTCGAAGCGGAGCTGGGGCGCCAGAAGGCCGTTCTCAAGGACAAGCACGCCACGATCGTCTCGCTGCGGGAGCAGCTGGCCGCCGTCGAGAGGCTCATTGAAACGTCGCTCAAGGCCTCGGCCCGGAACCGGGAGGCGGCCGTCCAGGCGGCGATCCGCAGGGTCGAGATGGAACAGGCCGCCGCCGCCGACGAGGAACGCGCCCTCACGGAGGAAGAGAAGCGGGTGGACTCCGCCCTCGCGATCGCCCGCGAGCAGGACACGCGGTTCCGGAGGCTGGACGCCGAGGCCGCGACCGCGCGGGACCTGCACAACTCCTATCTCAAGAAGCAAGTCGAGCTGAAGGCGATCTCCGGCGCCGGAGCCGCCGGCGTGAGGGTGGTCGACCTGGCCATCGCTCCCCAGAGGTATCGCCGGAACACCCAGCTCATCGTGACCCTGGCCGCCCTGCTGGGCCTGCTGTTCGGAAGCATCGCGGTCCTGATCGCGGAACAGCACGACGACCGGGTGACGACGCCCGACGAGGCGGAAGCCGCGCTGGGCCTGGACGTGCTCGTTTCCGTCCCGCACCTGCCCTGCTCGGCCAAGGCGAAGGGAAACCCGGTCGTTCCCGAAGACCTCCCCGACCAGTCTCCGCTGGACCCTTTCCGGCGGCTCCGGTCCGTGGTGGTGTCGCGCCTCCAGGGAATCGAAGGATCGAAAGTCGTGGCCGTGGCGGGCCCGGGATACGGCGAGGGAAAAACCACGGTCGCGGTCAACCTGGCCCGGACGCTCGGCTTGGAAGGGCGGCGCGTCCTGCTCTTCGACGCGGACTTCCGTCACCCGCGCCTCAAGGCGCTCTTCGGAAGTCCGCTGGAGCCCGGCCTCGAAGAATTCCTCCGGACCGAGGGCCCGCTGGGCCGGTCCGTCCAGCCGACGACCATGCCCGGGGTGGACGTGCTGGGGGCCTCCCAAGGCCTCATCGGATCTTCGGAGCTGCCGGTGCTGGACCGCTTCCGGGACCTGTGGTCGGAAGTGCGCTCGTACGACTATGTCATCGTCGATGCCGGCCCCGTCAACGCCTTCTCGGAAACGGCCGGCGTCGCGAGCCAGGCCGATGCCTGCATCCTGGTCATGGACGAGGGAGTGTCGGCCCTGCGCGAAGTCGCTTCGGCGCGGAAGATCCTGGAGCACCAGGGCATCCGGATCCTCGGCCTCGTCGTCAACCGGTCGCAGTCCGTGAAGCCGGCCGGAACCCGGACGGAGTCTCGCGGCATTTTCACCTTGACGGGTCGGAATAACCAAGCCGCTGTCGCCCATGCCGGTTCGAACGGCGGGAGCGAGAACGGAAACGGGAGCACCAAGATCCGATGATTCAAGCCAATCTCGACACCTTGACCCTGACCCCCGGGATGCCGGATCCGGCCGCGACGACGAGCGCGGCGAGCCCGGCGACGAGCGCGGCAAGCCCGACGAAACTCCGGCGCGCGCGAGGCCGGTTTCACTTCCTGGTGGTGGCCGCGATCCTGGGGATCCTGACCGGGAGCTGGATGCTCTCGTACCTGCTTCGATTCGACTTCGCGGTCCCGGATCTGCAGGCGGCGTACATGGCGCTGACGCTGCCCTTCATGCTCGTCGTCTTCCTGCTTTCCCTGTATGCGAACCGGGTCTTCCGGATCCTCCGCACCTACGTCGCCGTGCACGATGCGCTGACCATCGGGCGGGGGACCGCGATGGCGGCGGTCCTGACGTACGTGCTGAGTTCGCTCCTGCTCCCGCCGGGCGCCGTTCCGAGGAGCATCCTCCTGTTCCACGCGATCCTGACGCCCGTGGGAATCTGCACGCTGTTCCTGGCGTTCCGGCTGGTCCGGGAAAGGCGCATGCGGGCGGAAAAGGGGGAGGCGTCGGCCGCCCCCGCGCTCATCGTGGGTGCCGGCGATTCGGGCGACGCGCTGATGCGCGAGATCGAGCGCATCGCTCCTCCTCCCGTTCGCGTCCTGGGGTTCCTCGACGATGACCCGGCCAAGCAGGGCGGGCTCCTTCGGGGCGTCCCCGTGCTGGGCGGAACCGGCGATCTTCTCAGGCTGGCGAACGAGCTTTCCATCCGCCAGGTGCTGGTGGCGCTCCCGGGCGTGGGCGGTGAAACGCTCCGCCCCATCGTCGGCCCGCTGATCGAACAGGGGATCCAGGTCAAGGTCCTGCCTTCCATCGTGGGCCTCTTGTTGTCGGAGCCCCTCCTTCCCCAGCTCAAGAACGTCGCCATCGAAGACCTGCTCCGGAGGGAGCCGGTCCGCGTGGACGACCCCCGGTCGAAGGAATACCTCCGGGGCCGCCGGGTCCTGGTGACGGGGGCCGCGGGAAGCATCGGCATGGAACTGTGCCGGCAGATCCTGCGGTACCAGCCCTCCCGTCTCGTCGCCCTGGACTGCGCCGAGACTCCGCTTCACGACCTGATGCTCGAGATCGGGAAGGGCCTCAATCCCGGCATCGTCTTCCCGGAATTGGGCGACGTGACGGATCCCGTCCGCCTCAAGGCCCTGTTCGCCAAGTACCAGCCGGACGTCGTCTTCCACGCCGCCGCGCTGAAGCACGTTCCCGTGTGCGAAGACCATCCCCGCGAGGCGGTCCGGGTCAACGTGGGCGGGACCAAGAATGTTGCGCTCCAGGCGATGCAGTCGGGCGTCGGGCTCTTCATCCTGATCTCGACGGACAAGGCCGTCAACCCGTCGAGCGTCATGGGGGCGACCAAGCGGTGCGCCGAGCTGCTGCTCCAGGATCTGTCCGAAGAGGCCGGGACCACGCGGTTCGCCGCCGTCCGCTTCGGCAACGTCCTGGGATCGAACGGCAGCGTCCTGAAGATCTTCAAGTCGCAGATCGAAAAGGGAGGCCCCCTGACCGTGACGCATCCCGAGATGCGGCGGTATTTCATGACCATTCCGGAGGCCGTCGAGCTGGTGCTCCAGGCGGCCTTCATGGCGGACGGGGGGGAGATCTTCGAGCTCGACATGGGATCTCCGGTGAAGATCGTGGATCTCGCCGAGGATTTCATCCGGCTCTCGGGCCGCACCCCGGGACAGGACGTGAAAATCCAGTTCACCGGCATCCGGCCGGGGGAAAAGCTCTTCGAGGAGCTGTACTGCCACCAGGAGACCATTGCCGCGACCTCCCACCCCAAGGTGTTCTGCCTGAAGTCGTCCGAGCGCTCGGGAGGGGATCCCGCGGTCAGGAAAGTCCTCAATCATCTCGGCGACGTCCAGCCGGACTCGGATCCGACGCTCGCCGAGCTGGTCGACGATCTCCAGGTGCTGGCCGGGGAGTCCGTGTCGAGCGCGGTGACCATGTCATGAACGTCACCTGCGAGGCGCTCGCGAAGTCGGACGTCCGGTCGGAGCGGCCCCAGCTGGGCCCGATCTCCGTGGCGTCGGGCTTCATGTGGGTCCTGGCCGGCTACGCGGGCTACATGGCGTGCCAGTGGGGGATGATTGTCGCCCTGGCGCGCTGGGGCTCCGTCGAGGTCGTGGGGCAATTCCACCTGGCGCTGGCGACGACCGCACCCATCATCCTGTTCACGAACCTCGGGCTCCGCCGCGTCTACGCGACGGATTCGCGCGGCGAGTTCGGCTTCAAGGACTACCTGGGCCTCCGCCTGGGGATGTCCCTGGTCGCCCTCGTCCTGATCGCGGGAATCGCCCTGGTGGGCGATCGCTCCGCCGCCATGGTCTGGGTCCTTCTCGCCATGGGGGTCGCCAAGGCCATCGAATCGATCTCGGACATCCTGCACGGGTACTTCCAGAATTGCCGCCGGATCGATATCGGCGCGCGGTCCACGCTGTTGAAGGGTCCGGTTTCCCTGCTGACCTTGATCGCGGGATTCCTCCTGACCCGGAGCGCCCTCGGGGCGGTGGTGGGAATGGCCGCCGGGTGGCTGGCCGTGGTCCTGTTCTACGACCTGCGCCTGGCCGCGCGGCTGCGCCGCCAGGAGTCCGCGGTCCCGCGTTCGGCGGGCGCCAAGTTCTCGCTGGCGCGGCTTTCCCTTCCGATGGGAATCGTGGCCCTCATCACGTCGTTGCGCGCCAACATCCCGACCCTGGTGATCGCGGCGTTCATGGAAGAGCGGTGGCTCGGTCTCTTTGGCGCCCTGATCTACTTCCACGCCGCGAGCAACCGCGTCGTGAGCGCGCTGGGGGAAGCGGCGACGACGCCGCTGGCCTCCCGCTATCTCTCCGGGGATCGCGATTCGTACGTGCGCCTTCTCGGGAAACTCACGTGGGTGGCCCTGGCGATCAGCGGGGCGGGCCTCGCGGTCGCGGCGCTCGCGGGACGCGAGATCCTGGGGGCCTTCTATGGTCCCGAGTATGCGAAGCAGGCGGCGGTCCTGGTGGTGGTCATGGCGTCGGTGGCCGCGGCCAACCTGCAGACGATCCTGGACTACGCGATGACCGCCGCGCGGCGCTTCAAGATCCAGCCCTACTTGTACGGCGCCGGCGCGCTCGTCCTGTTCGCGCTCTGCGCGGTTCTCGTGCCGTCGCAGGGGATCCGCGGCGCCGCGTTGGCCCTCGGCCTCGGATCGGTCATCGAAATTATCGCGTCGGCCGTGATCGTCGCCTGGGCCGTGGGCCATCTTCGGGCGGCCACTCCCCGGCCGGGAGCGGGGACCGCATGAGCGACGGCGACCTGATCGCGATCGTAAACCCCGACGACGCGGTCACGATAGAGGAGCGGCGCCTCGGGTGGGTGGTGCCCTCCCGGACGGCCGCGCTGCCGCTGGAAACGTCCCTGAACCGGGCGCTCACCTGGGGCATCGGACTGCTGCTCGGCGTTCTCACGCTCACGACCGAATACGTGGGGACTCCCACCGACTTGTTCGCCAGGGTCGCCCCGGTCGATTTCATCTGCATCGCCCTGCTGGGCGTCCTGTTCTTCAGGCACAAGATGAAGCCGCCTCCGGTGGCGGCCATCGCTTTTGTCGGCGCCATTTTCCTGTCCATGGTCCCCGGCCTGCTCTTCACGCCCGGGGAGGAACGCAACGTCTGGACGTCGGCGGCCGCCCTCCTCATGGCGTTCGGTTTCTACATGGCGGGTCTGAACATCGGATCGTCGCGCGAGCTGGTGCGGGGTCTCGTCGCCGGCCTCTGCGTGGGGGTGGCCTTCCAGTCGGTCATCGTGGTTCACGACCTCCTGCTTCCGAACCAGTGGTTTCCCGATCCGATGGAAGGGCGCGTCCGGGGGACGTTCAAGGCGAACGGCCAGCTGGGGGCCTACGGGTTCTGCGCGGCAGGCCTGCTGATCACCTTCGGCTCGAGCCTGCGCACCCGGCTGTTCCGCGCGGTGAGCGCCTGGCTGGGGATCATCGCGGCGTGCTTCGTCTTCGTCGCCTCGAGGCGCACCGGGATGATCTCCGTGTTCATCTGGGGGCTTCTGTTCCTGGTGCTCGGCTGGCGCTTCTCGGGCCGGAACTCGTACCGGGCGTTCCTCGCCTGCTACGTGGCCGTGCTCATCTCGATCGTCGCCCTGTGGCCGGTGATCGAGGAATCGTTCGTGGGCCGCCGGTTCCTCAGCGCCGTTTCCAGCATGGGGCAGGATGAGGGATTCATCCAGAACCAGTTCAAGGCCTGCGTCCAGTCGGCGGGGCAGTGGTTTCCCTTCGGTTTCGGAGTGGGACGCGGGGATCACATCGATCGCTCCGACGGCCACGAAATCCACAATCAGCATCTGGCGCTGACCGTCGAGCTGGGTGTCCTCGGGATCGCCGGCTGGCTCGGCATGATCCTGGCTCCCCTGTTCCGGAGGAGCTGGCTGCGGCGAAGCCGGGAGCATCATTTCCTCGGCGTGCTCATGACGGCGTTTCTCCTCATCAGCGTGCTCTTTATGTTCCATAATACGTTGGCGCGCGATCGGACTTATCTCTTGTACCTGGGCATCGCAACCACGATCGTCCTGCAGGAGAGCCGCCGCCACTTGCCGTCCTCCTACTTCGAGGGGCCGGCCGAACCAAAGGGGGCGGTGTGAAAGGCGCGGTCATGAGCGAACGGTTGAAGAGGGACGAACCGGGGATTCCCACCTCCCGCGTGGCCTTCGCCACGCCGGAGGCGCGTTCGGGTCCAGGAGAAGGTCCTTCAGGGGCCGGCGCCCGGCTGGTGCACGTGACGACCGTGCCGGCCACGCTGGGGTTCTTGAGAGGGCAGATCGGCTATTTCAAGTCCCGGGGATACCAGGTCTGGGCGGTCTCGTCCCCCGGGCCGGCCCTGGAGAGCTTCGGCGCGGACCAGGACATCAAGACGTGCTCCGTTCCGATGGAGCGCAACGTCACGCCGCTGGCGGACCTGTGGTCGCTCGTGCGGATGTGGTTCATCTTCCGGAAGATCCGCCCCGCCATCGTCCACGGGCACACGCCGAAAGGCGGGCTCCTGGCGATGATCGCCGCATTCCTGGCGGGCGTCCCGTGGCGCGTCTACAGCGTCCACGGGCTTCCGCTGGAGACGGCCACCGGCTGGAGAAGGCTGCTCCTCAAGTGGACGGAGCGGGTGAGCTGCCTCCTGGCGCATCGCGTGCTCCCGGTGAGCCCGTCCCTGAGCCGTCGGGTTGTCGAGGAGCGGCTGTGCCTTCCGCACAAGCTCCGCGTCCTGGGCCAAGGCACCGTGAACGGAGTCGACGCCACCCATCGCTTCGTTCCCGGGGCCGAACAGTTCCGCGCCGCCCGGGAGTTCCGGCAGGAACTCGGCATCCAGCCGGAGAGCATGGTGATCGGCTTCGTTGGACGAATCGTCCGGGACAAGGGAGTGCCGGAGCTGGTGCGCGCCTGGGGCTCCCTGCGCCCCGAGTTTCCGGAGGCCCACCTGGTCATCGCCGGTGACTTCGAACCCCGGGACCGGGTGCCGGAGGAAACGGAGCGGATGCTCCGGAAGGACCCCCGGATCCACCTCCTGGGACACACCACCTCGATGTCCAAGGTGCTGGCCGCCATGGATGTCGTGGCGCTCCCGACCTACCGGGAGGGGTTCCCGCAGGTTCCGCTCGAGGCCGCCGCGATGGAGCGCCCTGTCGTGGCGACCCGGGTCACGGGTTGCGTGGACGCGGTGGTCGACGGCGTGACGGGCACGCTCGTGGACGCGGGCGATCCGGTGGGGCTGGCGGCGGCGATCCGGAAATACCTGCACGATCCGGAGCTCCGGCAGGCGCACGGCCGCGCGGCCAGGATGCGGGTGCTGCGCGACTTCCGTCCCGATTCGCTGTGCCGGGCCCTCGAGGCGGAATACCGCGTCGGAATGCGCAACCCGGATGGAGGGCATGCACGGCCGGTCCCGGTGGAGCGGGCGGTCGAAGTCGCCCCCCTTCCCGGGCGCCCCCTGGAGCACGCCCTCAAGCGGATCGTCGACCTCTGCGGCGCGACGTCGCTCCTCGTCCTCTTGTCTCCGGTGATGGCCCTCGTCGCGCTCGGAACGTGGGCGACGCTCGGCGCCCCGATCTTTTTCCGCCAGCGGCGGCCCGGCCTGAAGGGGCGGCCCTTCGTCACCCTGAAGTTCAGGACGATGAGGGACGGCCCGGAGAAGGACGCGGTGCGCATGACGAGGCTGGGCCGGCTTCTCCGCCATCTCAGCCTCGACGAGATTCCCCAGCTGCTGAATGTCGTGCGCGGAGAGATGAGCCTGGTGGGCCCCCGGCCCCTCCTCATGTCCTACCTCGACCGGTACACGCCCCGCCTGCGGAAACGGCACGACGTGAAGCCGGGGATCACCGGCTGGTGCCAGGTCAACGGCCGGAACAGCCTGACCTGGGACCAGAAGTTCGAATACGATCTCTGGTACGTGGAGCGCTGGTCGCTCCTGCTGGACTTCAAGATCCTGGCGATGACGGTGGGGCGTGTCGCCCGCAAGGCCGGAATCGAAGGCCCCGGCTACCGGTGCTGGTCCGGCAGCCTGGCGATCGCCCCGGAGGGACACGCGGCGGTCACCGACATGCGGGCCCAAAGATCCGAATGAGTGCTACCATGCTGGAAACAACTTTGACTACGGATCAGGACATGTCAGAAGATCACACGTTGGAGTCGGGCGTCTCGACGGCGGACATGAAGGTCGAATTCCTCGACGCGGCGGACCCCTCGGACCAGGCCGCGTGGCTCGACCTGTGGCGTTCCTGGCCCGGCCGGGAGGTCAGCGCCCACCCCGCTTACGTTCGTATTTTCTCCCACCCGGGGGATCGCGTCGTGTGCGCCGCGGCCAAGACCGCGGAGGGCGGCATCCTGTATCCGGTCATCATCCGGTCCCTGGCGTCCGAGCCGTGGGCCGGAGGGGAACCCCTGGGCTGCGATCTGACGAACGCCTACGGCTACGGCGGACCCTACGCGTGGAAAGCCTCGGACGCCGAATCCCGGCGCTTCTGGGACCGGTTCGGCGCGTGGGCGCGATCCCTGGGCGCGGTCACCGCCTTCTCCCGGCTCTCGCTCTTCCCGGATCAGATGCTGGCGTATTCGGGCGAGGTCGTCGACCGGGGGGCGAACGTGGTCCGGAACCTCGGGCCGACGCCCGACGAGATCTGGCGCGACTACGAGGGGAAGGTGCGCAAGAACGTGCAGCGCGCCCGCCGCGAAGGGCTCCGGGTGGAGTTCGACACGGAGGGCGCCCGGCTGGCCGATTTCCTCGCCGTCTACCAGTCCACGATGGACCGGCGGAACGCGCTGGACCAGTACTACTTTCCCCGCAGTCTCTTCGAATCGCTGTTCAAGGAGCTGCCCGGCCAGGTCATGTTCGCCCACGTCATGTCCGGCGAGAAGGTGGTCTCCTCGGAGCTCCTCCTCATGTCCACCGGGAACGCGTACTTCTTCCTCGGCGGCACGCTCGCCGAGGCCTTTGCGATGAGGCCGAACGACCTCCTCAAGCACGAGAGCTTCCTCCGGTGCCGGGACTTGGGCATCCGGAATTTCGTCCTGGGCGGGGGGTACGGATCGGACGACGGCCTGCTCCGGTACAAGCGGTCGTTCGCGCCCACGGGAGATGTGCCCTTCCGCGTGGGCACGATGACCTTTGATCCCGCGGCGTCGGCGCGGCTGGTCGAGCGCCGCCGGGAGTGGGAGCGGTCGCAGGGCAAGGAATGGGCGGCCGCGGCGGGGTTTTTTCCGGCCTACCGAAGCTGAGCGAGGAATCCATCACATGAGCCGACTCTTTCTCTCGCCCCCCCATATGGGGGAGAACGAGCTCCCGTTCCTTCGGGAGGCGTTCGAATCGAACTGGATCGCGCCGCTCGGGCCCCACGTGGATGCCTTCGAGCGGGAGTTCGCCGCCCGCGTGGGAGCGCCGCATGCGGCGGCGCTGTCGAGCGGAACGGCGGCGCTCCACCTGGCGATCCGCCTGGCCGGCGTCGGCCCCGGGGACGAGGTCCTCTGCTCCACGCTGACGTTTGTCGCGAGCGCCAATCCGATCGTCTACCAGGGCGCGTCCCCGGTCTTCGTCGATGCGGACGCCGCGACGTGGAACATGGATCCGTCGCTGCTCGTGGAGGAGCTCGACCGCCGCGCGAAGTCCGGAAAGCTCCCGAAGGCCGTCGTCCTGGTCCACCTGTACGGCCAGAGCGCGGACATCGATCCGATTCGCGCCGCCTGCGACCGTCACGGGGTGGTCCTGATCGAGGACGCCGCCGAGGCCCTGGGCGCGACGTACAAGGGGATCTCGCCGGGCACCGCTGGAAAGATGGGGATTTACTCCTTCAACGGGAACAAGATCATCACCACCTCGGGCGGGGGCATGTTCGTCTCCTCGGACGAGGCGCTCGTCAAGGAGGCGCGGTTCCTCGGCAGCCAGGCGCGGGATGCGGCGCCCCATTACGAGCACTCCAGGATCGGCTTCAACTACCGGATGAGCAACCTCCTGGCGGCGGTGGGGCGGGGGCAGCTGCTCGTCCTGGACGAGCGGGTCTCGCAGCGGCGCCGCGTCTTCGAGCGCTATCGCGAGGCCCTGGACGGCGTGCCCGGGATCGCGTTCATGCCCGAGGCCCCGTTCGGCCGGTGCACGCGCTGGCTCACGGTCCTCCAGGTCGATCCGGAGGCGTTCGGCGCCACGCGCGAGGAGATCCGCCTGGCCCTGGAGGCGCGGGACATCGAGGCGCGGCCGGTGTGGAAGCCCATGCACCTGCAGCCGGTCTTCCGGTCGGCCCGCCGGGTCGGCGGGGCCGTGTCGGAGCGCCTCTTCGAGCGGGGGCTGTGTCTTCCGAGCGGGTCGCGGATGACGGACGGCGAGGTGGGGCTCGTCGTCGACACGCTCCTCGCGGCGGGGAA
>Ga0075430_100002642_pt1 | contig 14965 bp, 15 predicted proteins | sample RhiMetdeltSRZDD4_FD_75294 | JGI IMG/M metagenome (GOLD analysis project Ga0075430, IMG submission 75294) | Populus rhizosphere microbial communities from Tennessee, USA - Rhizosphere MetaG P. deltoides SRZDD4 | ecosystem: Host-associated > Plants > Roots > Rhizosphere > Soil | place: USA... | reverse complement strand
CGGCCTGGCACACCATCGACCGCGACGACGCGGCCCGGCTCGCGCTCGCGGACGCCCTCGAACGCATCCAAGCCGGCCTCGGCGCTTCGGCGACGGCCGTGCCGGATCCGATCCGCGACGACACCCTGGCCAGCCAGCAACTGTCCACGTTGGAGCGTCTGCACCACTACTTCCGCGATGTACCCGGCACCGACCACGACACGGTCGAAACCAGGTACGCGGTCAAGGACCGGGTCCGGAACATCCAGGCCAACGGTGCCGGCTGGCTGACCGACCTGGCCCGCCAGGTCGACTGCCCGCAGGAGCACGCCGAAGACATCTACCGAGCCGTCGGCGATCCGGACGCGGAACTGGTCACCCGCGGCTGGGTACACGGTCCGGACATCGACGACAAGCTCGGCGCTCGCGTCGCCGGCCTGGTCCGGGAGCTCGTCGACACCCTGTACAACGCGCAGCTGGCCGCTTCGGCCGGCGCGCAGGACGCCTACTTGTCGACCCCGCCGCGCAGCCGCAACCTCGTGGTGAACGCTCAGGTCAACCGTCTCGCCCTGGCGATCGCCAAACTCGACCCGGGCAGACCGGTCACCGACCTCGGATCACCGGGGTCGGCTGTGCAGGCGCCGATGTCCGGCCTGTTCACGACCGTCGGCATGGAGCGCAACGTCAGCGTCGCGCCACTGCACACGATCTTCCAGGCGTACTGGGAGCTCATCGCGGATCCCGAGTCCCGCGAGACCTGGCGGCGGTCCTGCGCCATGGTCAACCGCCTCTACCGGCACCGGGTCGAGAGCCCGGGCGCCCGCCACCAGTTCGCCGAGGCCTGGGACAGCCACCTCGCCCTGCTCCGCGGACGATTCGGCCAGTCACTGCTCGTGGACGGCGACACCGTTCAGGTGGTCGGCGCGCAGAACGGCGAGGCGTACGGGCAGAGCAACCAACCGGGCACGTTGCGGTGGGCGAGCCTCGAGGAGGCCACCGCCGCGGGTGAGTACCTGGATCTGGTCAGCCGAGCGGCGCGTTGACAGCCCTACCTCGAGGAATAGTCTGCTCGCGATGGACGCCGACGACCGTAGATCAACCCGGCTCGCCGCCTACGACCGCCTGCGCGGGCAACGGCCGCACCTGTTCGCGAACCCGCCGGACGCCGCGTTCGACATCGTCTTCGACCGGACGACCCAGGACCAGGTCGCCGACGCCGACGCGGAACGGCTGCGCGCCGACGGAATCCCCGAGGAGTACGGGGACATCGGCGTGCTGTACGAGGACCCGTACATCCTCGTGGTGCGCGACGCCGTCGACTTCGGGTTGTACGGTCGCCGCGCCTACTTCCGCGTGTTGAAGGCCTCCGCCGGGGCCGCGGCGGCGGTACTGCCGATGCTGCCCGACGGGCGGGTCGCCCTGGTCCGGCACTTCCGCCACAGCACACGGCAGTGGCATTGGGAGATCCCCCGCGGGTTCGGTACGACCGACCACAGTGGAGAGCAGACCGCCACCCGGGAACTCGCCGAAGAACTCGGCGTGACCGCGAACGAACTAGAGCTGCTCGGCAAGCTCGATACCGACAGCGGCATGTCGGTCAGCGGGGACGAGATCTACCTGGCCCGCCTCGACGAGATACCCCCCGTACCGTCGGCGGAGGCCGTCGCGGAGGGCATCGACGAGATCCGGCTGGTGACCGCCGCCGAGCTCGAGGAGATGGTCACCACTGGCGAGCTGACCGACTCGTTCACGCTGGCGGCGTACGCCTTCGCCCGCGCCCGCGGTCTGCTCCGGTGAAGGACTGGGCGTCCGTCTCGAGGACGGACGCCCAGGCTCGAAAAGGTCAGCGATCCATCCGGTCGCGCACTTCTTCGCGTACCTCGTGCGCCTTGTCCTTGGCGTCCTCGGCGGCCTGCTTGGCCTTTGCCTTCGCCTGATCGACCAGGCCCTCGGCCTGAAGGCTCTCGTTGTCGGTCCAGTCGCCGACCTTCTCCTTGGCCTCGCCCTTCAGCTCTTCGGTCTTGTTGCGAATATCGTCGCCGGTGCTCATCGTCCCTCCACTGTGTTCAGTGCGGTTGCGGGGGCCCTTGCGTTTTGTTGCCCGTATGCCATCCGGGCGAAACCGTTTGGCTGTGGTGTGTGGCACGTCGCGTAAGGCGTCCTAGGAAGCTAGTCTTCTGCGGTTACGCCGCCTGCGGTGCTTCACTTGGCAACGTGAGTGAGATCGTCCTCGTCCGACACGGACAGACCGAGTGGAGCGCCAACGGACGGCACACGTCATACACCGACCTGGAGCTGACGCCGGCCGGTGAACGGCAGGCCCATGCGCTCGGCGCGGCGCTGGCCGGACGGACGATCGCCACGGTCGTGTCCAGCCCCCGGACCCGGGCCATGCAGACCGCGGTCCTCGCCGGCCTCGAAGTCTCCACAGTGGACGACGAGCTGGCCGAGTGGCACTACGGCGACTACGAGGGCCTGACCACCGCGGAGATCGTCGCCACCCGTCCGGACTGGAACCTCTGGCTCGACGGCTGCCCCGGTGGCGAGACCCCGGACCAGGTCGGTGCGCGGCTGGACCGGGTCCTCGCCCGCGTCCGCGCCCACCTCGCCGTCGGCGACGTGGTGCTCGTCGGGCACGGGCACGCGCTACGCGTCGCCGGCGCGCGATGGATCGGCCTACCCCCGTCCGGTGGGGGCTGCCTGCGGCTGGATACCGCGACCCTGTCGACGCTGGGCTTCGAGCACGCCCGCGAGGTCATCCTCAGCTGGAACGCTCCGGTGCCAACCGCGGCGGCCGGCCCTCGTACGGCGTCGACAGCACAACCGTCGTCCGCGTCATGACGTTGGCGGAGGACCGGATCTGTTGCAGCAGCCGCTCCAGCTCCCCCGGCCCGCCGACCCGCACCAGCAGGAGGTAGAAGTCCTCCCCCGCCACCGAGTAGCACGCCTCGATCTCGTTGAGCGCGGAGAGCCGGTCCGGCGCGTCGTCCTGCTGCGACGGGTCGAGTGGCCGGATCGCCACGAACGCCGTCAGGGACAGCCCGATCGCCTCGTACGAGACGCGCGCCGTGTATCCCCGGATCACGCCGCGCTGCTCCAGTCGGCGCACCCGCTGGTGCACCGCGGAGACCGACAGCCCGACCCTTTCGGCGAGATCCGTGTACGAAAGCCGGCCATCCTCTGTCAGCGCGGTAACGATCGCGCGATCGATCTCCTCCACGGCGAGAAACTACACCCGGATGTCGATTCGGCTGCGCCCGCATTCGTCAGGACACTAGCGAGGTACGACCGGCGTACCCGCTGACCTGGAAGGAGACCGCTGTGCGGTTCGCGATGTTGATCAATGGTGTCGAGGAGGAGTGGGCGGCCACCGAGCAGGGCGACGACGGGATGGGGATGGCCGAGATCTACGCGTTCTTCGAGCGCTGGGAGCCCACGGGCAAGATCGCGGCCGGAGGTGCGGAGCTGGACACGGTACGCACCGCCAAGACCGTCCGCGCCGGCGGCGACGGCAAGCCGGTCGTCACCGACGGGCCGTACCTGGAGCTCAAGGAGGTCATCGGCGGCGTGGTGTTCCTCGAGACCGAGGACATCGACGAGGCGGTCTCGATCGCGGCGACCTGGCCGTTGCACGGGTCGACCAGCGTCGAGGTGCGCCCCGTCATTCAGCGCTGACTCAGCCTGCGGGTCAGCAGCTCGCGCTCGGCCGGGTTGGTGGCCAGGGCGAGTGCCCGCTTCGTGGCCTCAGCCGCCTCGTCGGTCCGGCCCAGTGCCCGGAGCAGGTCCGCGCGCGTGGCATGCCAGAGCCGGTACCCCTCGAGCGTCTCGCCCAGCTCGTCCACCTCGGCCAGCGCCACCTCCGGCCCGTGCGTGTGGCTCGTGGCGACCGCCCGGGACAACTGCGCCACCGGGGACGGCGCCAGGGCGATCAGCTGGTCGTACAGGTTCCGGATCGCGGCCCAGTTCGTGCGCGCGTACGACGGCGCGAGCGCGTGCTGGGCCGCGATACCGGCCTGCACCTGGTACGGGCCCGGCCGGTTGCGCACCAGCGCCGAGCGCAGCCGGGCGGTCGCCTTCTCGATGAGAGCCATGTCCCACCGCGACCGGTCCTGCTCCTCCAGCAACACCAGCCGACCCCAGCCGTCGAACCGCGTGGCGGCGCGGGCCTCGTGCAGCTCGAGCAGCGCCGCGAGAGCCGCCGGCTCCGGCTCGCCGGGCATCAGATCGGTCAGTTGCCGCGCGATGTCCAGTGCCTCGCGGGCCAGCTCCCGACGTTGCGGTGTCTCCCGTGAGCTGGCCAGGTAGCCCTCGTTGAAGACCAGGTAGACCACCGCGAGTACGGCGGGCAGCCGTTGGCCGTACTCCTCCGGCGGTGGCGGCGTGAAGCGGATTCCGCCGTCCCGCAGCTGCCGCTTGGCCCGGACGAGCCGCTGCGCCATCGTCGACGTCGGCAGCAGGAACGCCCGGGCAATCTCCTCAGTGGACAGTCCGCTGACGGCGTACAGCGTCAACGACACCTGCGACGGCCTGGGCAGCGCCGGATCGCAGCACGCGAAGATCATCGAAAGCCGGTCGTCGCGGGTCGGCTGCGGTACCGGTTCCGCACCGACCTCGGCCAGCTTCTGCCGCCCGGTCGCGTCGCGCCGCAGCACGTCGAGCGCCTTGCGCCACGCGGTCGTGACCAGCCAGCCCGCGGGCTGGTCCGGTACGCCGTCCGCCGGCCAGCGCTGCAGTGCCTCGGCAACGGCGTCGTGCAGCGCGTCCGTGGCCCGGTCGAGGTCCCCGAGACGGCGGCTGAGCACCCCGAGCATGCTGGCCGCCTCGGCCCGCCACACCCGGTCCAGTACCGCCGACGCGTCGGTCATTCCACGCAGTCTGCCTCAGGGGGGTCCGTGGCAGACTCCCCCGGGTGACCGACTGGACGAACGTCGCCAACTGGTACCCCGTGATGAACCCGTGGGGGCCGAGCGACGACTTCTACCTCGACCTCGTCATGTCGGCCGACCGGGTGCTGGACGTCGGCTGCGGTGCCGGTGGCCTGCTGCACCGGGCCCGCGACGCCGGGCACACCGGGCGGCTGTGCGGGCTGGACCCGGATCCCGACATGCTCGACCAGGCCCGGACCCGGACCGACATCGAGTGGGTACTCGCCCGCGCCGCGGCCGCCACCTGGGACCAGGAGTTCGACCTCGCCGTCATGACGGGCCACGCCTTCCAGGAGCTCACCGAGGACGACGAGCTTCGCGCGTCGTTGCGGGCGATCCACGCCGCGCTGGTCGACGGCGGCCGCTTCGCGTTCGAGACCCGGCATCCGCGGGCTCGCGCCTGGGAACACTGGCACGACAGCTCGTTCGAGGCACGCAATCCCGACGGCGACCCGGTACTGGTCAGCTGGGAGGTGCTCGACGTGACCGGAGACGTCGTGCGGATGACCGAGACCATGGCCGGGCAGTGGTGGGACAGCCCGCAGGTGGGCCACGGCCGCCTGCGGTTCGTCGATCCCGACACGCTGGGCGTGTTCCTGGCCGAGGCCGGCTTCACGGTCGAGGAGCAGTACGGCGACTGGGACCGCACCCCGCTGACCGAAACCAGCGAGGAAGTCATCACGATCGCGGGCCGCCTCCCATAGCCTTCCGTCGATCAAGGAGTCAGCCGCGCGCGAGGGAGCGGGAGATGACCAGGCGCTGGATCTGGTTCGTACCCTCGACGATCTGCAGGACCTTGGCTTCGCGCATCCACCGCTCGACCGGATGGTCCTCGACGTAGCCGTAGCCGCCCAGCACCTGTACCGCGTCCGTGGTCACCCGCATCGCCATGTCGGTGGCGAACAGCTTCGCCTTGGCAGCCTCGACGGAGAAGGGCCGGCCCACGTCGCGAAGCCGGGCCGCGGCCAGCACCAAGGCCCGGGCGGCGGACACCGCGGTGGCCATGTCGGCGAGCAGGAACCCGATGCCCTGGAACTGCACGATCGGCTGGCCGAACTGCTCGCGCTCGCGGGCGTACGCCGCCGCGTAGTCGGTGGCCGCCTGAGCCAACCCGACCGCGCACGCCGCGATGCCGAGCCGGCCACTGTCCAATGCGGACAGGGCAATGCGGAACCCGGCACCCTCCTCGCCCATGAGGCGGTCGGCCGGTACCCGGGCGCCGTCGAAGACGATCTGGGCTATCGGGGACGAGCGCAGGCCCATCGTCCGTTCCGGTTTCTGCGGCAGGATCCCGGCGGTCTCGGCGTCCGCCAGCAGGCAGGAGATGCCGGCCGGACCGGGGCCGCCGGTACGGCAGAACACCTCGTAGAAGTCCGCCACGCCGGCGTGCGTGATCCACGCCTTGGTACCGGTCAGCACGTAGTCGTCGCCGTCGCGAACCGCGCGGGTAGCCAGCGATCCGGCGTCCGAGCCGCCCTGCGGTTCGGAGAGGCAGTACGCGCCGAGCAGCTCGCCACCGAGCATGTCCGGAAGGAAGCGCTTGCGCTGGGCGTCGGTGCCGTGCATAGCGACCGGGTAGCAGGCCAGCGTGTGCACCGAGACGGCCTCGGCGACCGCCACCCACCGCCCCGCCAGCTCCTCGACCACCTGCAGGAACACCTCGTACGGTTGGCCCCCGCCGCCGTACTCCTCCGGGTACGGTAGGCCGAGCAGGCCGGCCCGGCCGAGCGTGCGCAGCAGCTCGCGGGGGAACCGGCCGGCGGCCTCGAACTCAGTGACGTGCGGGGCGAGCTCGTGGTCCGCGAGCTCCCTGGTCAGGTCGAGTAGGGCGGCTGCCTCATCGGTGGGTAGCAGGCGTTCCACAGACACGTCGCCAGCTTAACGCTCGTTTGGGAATGGCAGGCTACGCTGTCCGCCGTGGAGGCAACGGAGATCCGGAAATTGACCCTGCTCGAGGACACCCATTGGTGGTACCGCGAGCGACGGGCACTGATCGCCCGTGCCTTGCGCGACCTGCCCGCCCCGGTCGGGCGCCCGGGAAGGGCGCTGGACATCGGCGCGGCGGGCGGCGGCAACACCCGGGTCCTGGTGTCGCACGGCTGGCACGCGACAGCCCTGGAGTACAGCGCGGACGGCGTCGCGGTGGGCCGGGAACGCGGGTTGTCGGTACTCCGCGCCGACGCCCGGATGCTGCCGGTGGCCCCCGGCGCGCTCGACCTCGTCGTGGCGTTCGACATCCTCGAGCACGTCGACGACGACTTCGCCGTCGCGGGCGAGATCGAGCGGGTGCTGCGACCCGGCGGGACCGCCCTGATCTCCGTACCGTCCGATATGCGTTTGTGGTCCGAGCACGATGTCGCCGTCGGCCACGTGCGGCGCTACAGCCGCGACACGCTGACGACCCTCATCGAGAAGGCGGGCCTGGTCATCGACGAGCTGTGGAGCTGGAACGTGCTGCTGCGGCCGATCGCCGCCTGGCGGCGCGGGCGCAGCTCCGGCAGCGACCTGTCGCAGCTGCCCGCGGTGGTCAACGCGGGGCTGTCCGCCATCGTCGCGGTCGAGCGCTACCTGCCGGTCCGCGGCCTGCCGGGCGTCTCGCTCATGCTCCGAGCCCATCGACCCACGTGATCTCCGGGCGGAAGCCCGGACGAGATAGCAACTGACAGGAGAGAATCTGATGTTCGACCGCGCCAAGCGCCTTCTCGGGTACGTCCCGCTCTACATCGCCCTGCAACGCGGTGTCGGCGCCGACCGGCTGCGCTACCGCTGCCTCGACGAGGCGAACCTGGGACCGGGCGATTGCGTGATCGACATCGGGTGCGGACCGGCGTACTACTTCCCGCGCATCCCGGCCGGCGTCCGGTACTTCGGCTTCGACACCGACCCGAACTACATCGAGTACGCGCGCAAGCGCTGGGGCGACCGCGGCGACTTCCGTTGCGAGATCTACGCCGAGGAGCACGTGACCGAGCTGCCCCAGGCCGACGTGATCCTGCTGCTCGGGCTGCTGCACCACCTCTCCGACGAGCACTGCCGGCAGCTGCTGGACCTGACCTCGCGGGCGCTGACCCCGAACGGCGTGGTGATCAGCGTGGATCCCTGCTTCGAGCCGAACCAGGGCCGGATCTCGCGGTGGATGTCCCGCAACGACCGGGGTGAGTACGTCCGGGAGATCCCCGCCTTCACCACGCTGGCCCAGGAGGCGTTCGCCGACGTCGACGGCGACGTGGTGGACGACGCCACCCGCATCCCGTCCTCGCACTGGATGATGCGGATGCGCAAGCCCGTCGCGCACTGAGACGCGCGGTCAGCGGATCTCGTACACCGCCAGCCGGCCGTTGTCGAAACGCGGCACGGCCAGCGTGGCCAGCTCCGGGGACTCGACCCCGACCGCGCGGTCGACGACCAGCCACCGGACGCCGTGTCGGTCGCGCAGCTCCCGGAGGCCCTCGGCGGTGGGCGCGGTGAACGCCGCGTCGTTGAGCCGCAGCAGATCCGGGTGCCAGAACGGGGTCGTCGAACCGGTCGTCGCCAGGCGCGGGGCGAAACCCCACCCCTCCACGAGAACGCGCCGCTCCGCATAGGCGCTCAGCCAGAAGATCCGCGCGTCGCAGCGGCTCCGCCCGAGACAGTGCACGTTCGTGGCCACGATGTCATCCGGGTCGCTGTGGTCGCGTACCCAGCGCGCCGCGTCGACCCGCGACTTCGGCATCGGTACGAGGGCATACGCGCCGCCGTTGGGGCTCGCCATCGACTTGGCCATGTCCATCGCCAAGCCGGGCGCGCCGACCACGAGCACCGCGGTCAGCGCCACCAGGGCTCCCCGACCTCGTAGCCCCGGTACCCACCGGCGCAGCACGAACCAGCCGATCGCCACCACGACGCCGAACGCGGCCAGCGCCCCGGACCATCGCAGCAACGGTACGAGGGGACTGAACGGCGAGTCGAACGGTGCCCGGCCAGCGTGGTCGAGCTGGATGCGGACAAGCAGGAGGCCGAACACCACCGTCCCGGCCCCCAGCACGATCGCGGCCCGCCGGTCGAGCCGCGCCCGGTCGAGCAGCAGGACCCAGCCCCACGCCGACAGGATCACGCCGAAGGTGAACCCGGCCCGGGTGAAGTACTGGTTGCCGCCTCCCGGCTGGCTGAACAGCAGATAGAGCGCGGGCCCGGCGATCGCCCCGCCGAGCAGGAACCAGTGCGGCGGCTCGAGCCGGCCCCCACGCAGCCACAGCAGCGGCAGGATGCCGGCCTGCCGGATCTCCATGTTGATCAGGAAGGCGGCGTTGACCGCGACCACGATGGCCGCCTGCGTGGACACCGAGCGCCCGGGCACCTCGGCCCAGTACCGGGACGGCTCCTGCATGGGCCCGAACTGCAGGCCGTACGTGTGGAACGCGAACAGCACCGCCAGCGAGAACACCTGCGCCACCCCGGCGAGCAGCCCGGCCCCGACGACCGCCCACGGGATCCGCCGGGTGGCGATCAGCAGGGCGACCGCGGTGAACGCCAACCCCACCGCGACAACGGGTATCGAGCTCGCCTTCGCCCCGCTGGAGGCGAACAGCAGCAGTCCCGCCAGCACCCAGGCGCCGCGGCCGAGTTCCGGGACCGTCGAGGCGGAGGCGCGGCCGATGCGATCGGCGAGCACCGCGATGAGCGCGATCAGCAGTACCCAGCTGTAGATCATCGACATGCCGTGCCAGACGACGAACGTGGCCTGGGTGCCGAACGGGAAGGTCACGGGGTTCGTGAAGTTGACCTCGCCGATGCCGAAGAACAGCACGGCGGCGACCGCGCCGACGTACGGCCGGCCGCTGATCCGCCAGCCGGCCACCGCGACGAGCACGATCGCCGCGGCGCACAACGCGGGGACGGCCAGCCGCAGCGCCACGACCGGCAGGTCGATGCCGCCGATCAGGCTCGTCGAGGCCATGTGGACGTACGCGAACCAGTGGTAGTACAGCGGCTCGCCGGCGACCTGCGGTACCCCGAGCGGCAGGTGGTTCTTCGCGTCCCCGGCCAGCGACAACTGGTAGGCGAGGTCGAGGTACTGCAGCGTGCCCTCGGAGGTCGGCAGGATCGGGTTGCGGTCGAGGAACACGGCGGACAGGTACCAGGTGAAGAACGCCACGACCCCGGCGACGGTCCACGACCAGCCCAGCGGCACCGGCCGGTAGCCGCGGACCCACCAGTGCCGGCGCAGCGCCGGCACGACCGCGAACGGCACCGCGACGGCCAGCGGCCAGATCCAGAGCCAGCCGCGCCGATCCGCGGCGGAGAACACCGCCCAGCCCGCCAGCTCGAGCACCAGACCCACCGCCACGCCCATCGCGAGGTCCTCGACCAGCGTGTGCGGCGTACGCCGCAGCGCCCGGTAGACCAGCGTGCCGGGCAGCATGACGGCGAGCAGCGCGTAGGCCGTGTACCGGGCGAGGTCCGTGACCGGGGTGTCGGCCACGAGCAGCGTGACCGATACGAACCCGACCGCGAACGCCAGCGGCAGCCAGCCCGCGACGCGGCGGACCACCGTCACGGGGAGACGCCCACCCGCACCCGGTGCTCGTCGGACTCGACCACCTCGGAGTGCGCGTCGGCCGAGTCGTACCCGATGAAGTAGCTCGGTCGGGCCTGCACGGCCTGGTAGATCCGGCCGACGTACTCGCCGAGCAGGCCGAGGCAGAGCAGCTGGACCGCGCCGAGGAACAGCACCGCGACGTACATCGACGCCCAGCCGGAGACCGTCGATCCGCCGAAGAACGTGGCGATCGCGGTGACCAGCAGGATCCCGCAGAGCACGACGCCGCCCAGCCCCAGCCAGGTGACGGCGCGCAGCGGCGCGGCCGAGAAGCTCGTCACGCTGTCCGCCGCCAGCTTGATCATCTTGCCGAGGGGGTACTTGGTCCGCCCCGCCGCCCGCTCCTCGCGCACGTAGGGCACCTCACCGCTGGGGAAGCCCGTCCACGGTACGAGCAGCCGCAGCACCGGCAACCGCTCGGGCAGCTCGCGCAGCGCGTCGACGGTGGCCCGGCTGATCAGCCGGAAGTCCCCGGCGTGCGAGGGCAGGTTCTTGCCGACGAGCCGCCGCATCAGGCGGTAGTAGAGGTCGGCCGTCCAGCGCTTGAACGCGGTGTCGGTACTGCGGTCGGACCGCACCCCGTACACGATGTCCAGCCCTTCCCGGCGGGCCAGCTCCAGCATGCGCGGGATCGTCTCGGGTGGATCCTGCAGGTCCGCGTCGATGCTGACGACGTAGTCGCCCCGGGCCCGGAACAGGCCGGCGGTCAGCGCGGCCTGGTGGCCGCTGTTGCGGCGCAACCGCACCACGCGCAGCTCGGGCCAGGTTCGGCGCAGCCCGGCGAGCACCGCGGCACTGGCGTCCGTGCTGCCGTCGTCGACGGCGACGACCTCGTACGGCTCGCCGATCGCCGCGAGCACCGGCCGCAGCCGGGCGGCCAGCAGCGGCAACACGTCTTCCTCGTTGTAGATCGGCACCACCACCGACAGCACCAGCATCGGCTCGCTCATCGCGTACTCCCCGTCAGTTGTGGGCCGATCATGCCAGCCAGCCGTTGCGAACGAAGTGGGCCAGGAAGACACCCTGCAACATCAGGGCCACGAACGTGTACGGCCGCTCCATCGCCTTCATCCTGGCCAGGACGATGAATGCCGGGAACGCCTCGAGGACGTACCGCGGCGCGCCCATGAACGGCTCGTTCCGGCTCGGCCACGGCGGGAAGGTCGTCGAGTACAGGATCAACGCCAGCCCCAACAGCGGCAGCATCAGCTGGTCGCGGCGCATCTTCCACGGACCCACCAGCGCGAGGACGACGAAGACCGTCACGAAGACAACCAGGCCGAGATCCAACAGCATGTGCAGGTTGTTGTTGTGCAGCAGTGGCTTGTCCGGCACCCATTGGAACGTCTGGACAAAGGCGGTCCACGGCCATGCCAGGTGGCGGCCCCAGGTGTCCATCCGGTTCGTGAACGCGAGTGGGTCGCCGACCACGGCCCACAGATACAGCATGTAGGCGGCCAGACCGGCCGGGATCAGTCCGACGGCTAGGACATCGATCCGGATCCTGCGTAGGGAGAATTCCCGCTGGCGCAGGTACTCGAAGACGAACGCCAGCGCCAACAGGAAGCCCACGGATCGGGTGAGCGAGGCCAGCCCGCCGAGAGCACCGGCCAGCCACCAGTGGCTCCGGCGCATCGCGTACACCGACCCGAGCATCAGCGCCATGAACAGCGACTCGTTGAAGCCGAGAGCGAGGAAGAACGCGGTGGGGAAGAGCATCAGCAGCCAGATCGCCCGGCCGGCGATCTGGGTGTCGAACTCGACCTCCACCAGCCGGTAGAAGACGACCAGCGTCGTCAGCAGGGCGGCCGCCGATACCAGTTGCAGTGCGGTCGTCGTACCGCCGGGGAGGACGTGGTCCACGACCCAGCCGAGGGCCGGGTACAGGGGAAAGAACACCGGGGCGGCGAAGCGGTCGGGATTGTCGTAGCCCAGCCGGGCTATCTCCGCGTACCAGATGGCGTCGTACCGGCGCCAGGTCAGGAGCAACTGGCCGAAGGCAGGCCCGTTGGCCGGATGGAACCAGGCGAAGTAGGTCACCGCGACGTAGGCGACATAGGCCGTGACCCACACGGGTACCGCCGCCCGCAGCGCCCGACGCCAACCATGCAGACCTGGTTCGGGTACGTCGGGACTCCCGGACCCAGCGGGCCGTGGAGCTGTCTCGCTGTCTCGGGCGTCCGTCACGGTCGGCATGGGTACCCCTTCGATCCAGGGCTGAGCACGGACCGCATCATAGTGACAGCGTGACCAGCTCGGTCGGCCCGGTGTTGAGGCGCTCGACGCCGTCGGCCGTACAGACCACGATGTCCTCGATCCGTGCCCCGTGCCGGCCGGTGAGGTAAACGCCCGGCTCGACCGAGAACGCCATTCCCGGCTCCAGCGGCAACGCGTTGCCGGCGACGATATAGGGGTCTTCGTGCCCGTCCAGGCCGATCCCGTGCCCGGTGCGGTGGATGAAAGCGTCGCCGTGCCCGGCGGCGGTCAGGAGATCCCGCGCGACCGCGTCGATCGACTCGCAGGTAGCGCCCGGTCGTACGGCGGCCACGGCCGCTCGCTGGGCCTCGAACAGCGCGTCGTAGTACTCCAGGAACCCGGCCGGAGCCGGGCCGCCGACGAGGTACGTCCGGGTGGAGTCGGAGCAGTAGCCCGACGCCATGACCCCACCGATGTCGACGACCACCGGGTCACCGGACTCGATCACCCGATCCGACGCGACGTGATGGGGGCTCGCCGCGTTCGGTCCGGACGCCACGATCGCGAACGCGGCGTCCGCGTGTCCTTCGGCCACGATGGCCGTCGAGATGTCCGCCGCGACCGCCCGCTCCGTGCGGCCCGGCCGCAGCCACTCGGCCATCCGCCGGTGCACCGCGTCGATCGCCGCCCCCGCCGCCCGCAGCGCCGCCACCTCGGCCGGCGTCTTGCGCATCCGCAGCTCGCGGATCACCGTACCGGCCAGCCGCTGCTCGGCGGCGGGCAACAGGGCCCGCAGGGCGAGCACCTGTTCGGCCCACATCTGGTTGCCGAGGCCTACCGTCCGGACCGGCCCCGCGGCAAGAGCCTGTGCTACCAGCGAGTACGGGTCGACACCGTCGACATGATCGACGATCCGCAGGCCGGCGCGAGGCGCCGGAGCCGCCTCGGCCAGCGGCCGCTCCAGCCGTGGCACGATCAACGTCGGTTCACCCTCGGCCGGCAGCACCAGGCACGTCAGCCGCTCGGTGACGTGGGCCGCGTACCCGGTCAGATACCGCAGGTCGGAGCCGGGTGAGACGAGCAAGGCGTCCAGGCCGGCGGCCGCGGTGGCCCGCTGGGCGGTGACGAGCCGGTCCGGCGGGTAGAGGTCGTCAGCGACTGTGCCGGCGTCTTGGTCGATCATGCCTACAGCCTAGTGTCACAGCAAGTGACCAACCCGCCGGAAGACAGTTAGACGATCTTGTCGTAACATCACGAAGTCCAACCCGCCGACGTCGGCGGTTCGTACGACGCAACGGAATTCGAGGCCCATGGAAGAACTAGGCGGCGATCAGCGAATCCAGTCCGAGGTGCTCGAAGGTCTGGCGACCGCGGTCAACCACCGTCGGTGGTTCGTCGAGCTCGCGCTACCGTACCTCGGCGAGAACCCGATCGAGATCGGGAGCGGCCTGGGCGACTACGCGTTGGAGTGGGCAGCGCATGCTCCACGGTTCACGGCGACCGAGGCCGACCAGGACCGGCTCGTGGCCCTCAAGGAGCGCCTCGAGGAGAGGTCGACGATCGAGGTGCGGCAGATGGTTCTGCCGTCCAACGAGACCGGGCAGTACAGCGCCGCGGTCTCGTACAACGTGCTCGAGCACATCGAGGACCACGTCGGCGCACTGCGCAGCATGGCCGCGCTCGTCCGCCCCGGTGGCGCCATCGTGCTGATCGTTCCGGCGTTTCCGTTCGCGCTCGGCCCGGTGGACGTCGCGACCGGACACATCCGGCGGTACACGAAGAAGACCATGGCCGCGGCGCTGACCGAGGCGGACCTGACCATCGAACGGCTGATCTACGCGAACGCGCTCGGCCTCATCGGCTACTACATGGCGACCAGCGTGTTCAAGCTCATGCCGAAGGAAGGGCCGATGGTCAAGCTGTACGACACCCTGGTGCTGCCGGTGACCAAGGCGGTCGAGTCGATCGTGCGTCCACCGTTCGGACAGTCTGTCTTCGCTGTCGCGCGGGTCGGCACAGCCCACGACCGTGACTGAACTGGCCGTGGAGCAGACCGCCTCCCCGGAGCCGGCCGAGGAGGTCGAACCGACCGGTCCGCGGGGCTGGGTGGCACGCGTCACCGCCTCGGCGCGGCTGGCCGCCCCGGCTATCGCGGGCTACGCCCTGGTACGGCTTCTCGGCCTGGTCGTGCTCTGGCTCTGGAGCCGGGCGGACGGCGAGAACATGTGGCGGCTGCTGGGCCAACGGTTCGACGCCGCGTGGTACGTCGGCCTTGCCGAGCACGGGT
>Ga0075430_100002641_pt1 | contig 14969 bp, 13 predicted proteins | sample RhiMetdeltSRZDD4_FD_75294 | JGI IMG/M metagenome (GOLD analysis project Ga0075430, IMG submission 75294) | Populus rhizosphere microbial communities from Tennessee, USA - Rhizosphere MetaG P. deltoides SRZDD4 | ecosystem: Host-associated > Plants > Roots > Rhizosphere > Soil | place: USA... | reverse complement strand
AGTAGAGGCCGAGGCCCCACCAGGCCAGAGCCCAGCCGGACGCGTGGGCGACGCCGGCCACAGCCGAACCGTCCGGTACCGCTACCGCCAGCAGCAGTACGGGAAACGCGAACAGCAGGATGAACGTGGCCGTCTTGCCGAGGTAGTGCACCGGCGGTGGGCCGTACCCGTACCGGCGCAGCACCGCCAGGCACGCCAGCAGCACCGCCTCGCGGGCCAGCAGGGCCGCGGTGAACTGCCACGGGACGACGTCGCGCACGGTGAAGGCGATCAGCGTGGCCAGGATGTAGAGCCGATCGGCGAGGGGATCCAGCAACTCGCCCAGCCGGCTCACCTGACCGAGCCGGCGAGCCGCCCAACCGTCCACCCAGTCCGTCGTCCCACCGATAGCGAGCACGATCACAGCCGCGGCGTCCGCATGTGCCACGAGTAACAGATACAGGAACAGAGGTACGCCGAGCAGCCGTACGAAACTGATCCCATTGGGGACGGTAAGGATCCGACCGGACGGCATCGCCCGAGCCTATAGCCGACGTTGGCCCGGCCCGATAACGACCCACCTGAGCGGTAGCGGCACGCGCGTGCACGTTTGCCTGGACACATGTATCGATGCAGCGGGCCTATAGTGGCGCTGGGTCATTGCCGAGTGCCAAGCTGTGACGTGGAGATCTCCGGGTAGCCGTCCGAGCGGGAGAGGGTGAGCTGACGTGTTCGCGCATCTGAACGGCACAGCGGAGCCGGCACGGAAGGACCGGGTGCGGGCCGGCGTCGGCATGAGCGAGGCCGAGTCCGCCACCGAAGCCGGCCGGCAGGCGGCCGCCACCGCCGTGCGCGAGCTGGCCGGCGAGGAGCCGGCCATCGTGCTGGTGTTCGCCTCGGTCAGCTACGACCTACCGGCGCTGCTGGCCGGCGTGCGATCGGTGACCGGCGACACGCCGCTGGCCGGCGCGTCCAGCAGCGGCTACTTCGCCAACGGCGTCGTGCGGCCGCCCGGCGGCGGCGTCGCGGTGCTGGCGATGACCGCCGGACCGTACCGGTTCGGTGTCGGCTCGATCGCCACCGTTACCGGCGACCCGGTCGCGGCCGGTCGGGCGATGGCCCGCGGCGCCCGGGAGGCCGCCGGTCCGGAGCACTCGCCGCACGCGGCACTGATCGTGCTCGTGGACGGTTTGGCCGGGCACCAGCAGGCGCTGCTCAACGGCATCCACAAGGTGACCGGCGCCGCGGTACCGGTGGTCGGCGGCGCGGCCGGCGACGACCGGCGGCTGGAACGCACGTCGGTGTTCCACGACGACCGGATCCTCTCCGACGGCGGCGCGGTCGGCATCTGGGTCAGCTCGCCGTGGCCGCTCGCGGTGGTCGCCGAACACGGCTGGCAACCGGTGAGCCTGCCGCTCCTGGTGACCAAAGTGGACGGTCCCGTGGTACACGAGATCGCCGACCGGCGGGCCGTCGACGTGTTCCGGGAGCACTTCCGCGACGACGAGATCGACCAGGAGCTGGGTTGGGTCCGGGAGCGGCGGCCCGGCTACCACTCGGCGCACGCGTTCGGCCTCATCGAGCCGGACGGCAACCTGCTCATCCGAGGCGCATACCTCGACGACGACGGCGTCCTACGGACCTTCAGCCCGCTGCCGACGTACTCGCCGGTACAGATCGTCTCCTGCCAGGCCGACGACCTGCTCGCGGTGATCGACAGCGTCGTGTCGCGGACGCTGGCCGGCCGGGACGCCTCGGTGGTCCTGTCGTTCAGCTGCATGGCCCGGCTGGACATCCTGCGCGATCGCGGCCCGGAAGAGGCCACGCTGCTGCAGAAAGCGGCGGGCGACGTGCAGACGTTCGGCTTCTACACCTACGGGGAGTACGCCCGCACCACCAGCGTCTCGGGCTACCACAACGCGACGCTGGCCACCATCGCTCTATAAGGATCCACAGTGGATGAACCGGACGGTGGATCGGTTCTGCAGCAGCAGGTGGCGGCCGCTACGGCGGTCGCCCGGCACGCGTACCGCGACACCACCCGGCTGATCCGCCTGCTCACCGTGCTCGGCCAGCCCGCCTCCCCGGAGGAGCTGGTGGACCGGACGCTGACCGTGCTGTCCGAGGTCTTCTACGCCGACGTCACCTGCGTCGCGCACCTACTCGGCGGGCGCCTGGTGGTGACCGGATCCTGCGGTTTGGCCGAGGACGACCGCGCGTTCGAGGAAGGCTGGCCGGTCGGTGGCGCCGCGGCCGCTGCCATCGAGACCGGCCAGATCGTCACCCGGGGCGGCGGTGGCATCACCGCGGACGACGTACCCGGTTCAGTGCGCGACCTCGGCATCCGGTCGGCGGCCTGGGTACCGCTGTCCCGTGAGGCGCACACCAGCAACCTGCTCATGCTGTTCCGCAGTACCGAGGAGGTGTTCACGCCGTCGGACGCGCAGATCATCTCGTCGGCGGCCGCGCGGCTGCGGCTGGCGGTGGAGGAGCGCGAGCGCAGCCAGGTCATCGAGCGGCTGGCCCGGTACGGCCACCTGCTCGCCCGGCACCTGGACGTCGAGCCGCTGCTGGACGAGGCGGCCGGGCTGCTGACCCAGCTCACCGGCGCCGATCAGGCGTGGGTGGTCAGCCTCGACGGCGACCAGGCGCGGTTGCGGGCACACCGCGGGCTGGCCGCGGACGCGGTGGCCAGCTGGCCGCGCCCGGTCGAGATGGTCACCGAGCGGGACGCGGCCGTGCAGATACGCCAGTGCGGGCAGGGCCGGCCCGGTATCGTCCTGCGGGTCCCCGTCACCCGCGACGACGAGGCGGTCGCCCTGCTGTTCGCCGCGCGCGACCGGGCGCGGCCGTTCGCCAAGGACTCGCTGGAGATCACGACGATCTTCGCGAACTACCTCGCGGTCGCGATGGCCAATGCCGACCTGTACCGGGCACTGCGGTTGCGCGCCACCCACGACCCGCTGACCGGGCTGGCCAACCGGGTGCTCGCCGCCCAGCGGCTCGACGAGGAGCTGGCCCGGGCCGATGGAACCCTGGTCGGTCTGCTGTTCTGCGACCTCGACCGGTTCAAGGCGATCAACGACCGGCTGGGTCACGAGGCCGGCGACGAACTGCTGCAGCAGGTGGCGGTACGGCTGCGGCACAGCGTGCGCCCGAGCGACCTGCTGGCCCGCTTCGGCGGCGACGAGTTCGTCGTCGTCGTGGACGGGGTACGCGAGCTGTCCGAGGTCGCCGAGATCGGCCGCCGGGTGTCCCGCGGGCTGGACGAAACCTTCGCCGTACGCGGCGAGCAGGTGCAGGTCTCGGCCAGCATCGGCGGCGTGCTCGGCGTCCGGGGCCATACCACCGCCATGGCGATGCTGCGGGACGCCGACGCGGCGATGTACGCGGCCAAGGAGAAGGGACTCGGCCAGGTCGAGGTGTTCGACGAGGCGGCATCGCACCGTTCGCTGGACCGGCTCGACCTGCGCTCGGAGCTGCTGCACGCGCTCGACCGCAACCAGCTGCGCGTGCACTACCAGCCGATCGTGGCCCTGGACACCGGGCAGGTGCTGGCATTCGAGGCGCTGCTGCGCTGGACGCATCCCCGGCACGGCGCGGTCCCGCCCGACGTGTTCATCCCGCTGGCCGAGGAGACCGGCGCGATCGTGCCGATCGGCAGCTGGGTCCTCGACCAGGCGTGCCGGCAACTGGCGGTCTGGCAGAGCAGCCCGGGCGGGTGCGGGATCGCGGTGAGCGTGAACCTGTCCGCGGCTCAGCTCCACCCGCCGGATGCGGCGGCCCACGCGCTCGCGGTTATCCGCGGCGCCGGCGTGGACCCGAGCGACGTCTGGCTCGAGGTCACCGAGCACAGCTACCTGCACCACGACGCGTCGGAGTACACCGGCCTGCTGCGCGGTGCGGGTGTCCACTTCGCGCTCGACGACTTCGGTACGGCGTACTCGAATCTCAACCACCTCAAGCAGTTCCCCGTCGAGATCCTCAAGATCGACCGCTCGTTCGTCAGCGGCGTGGCCGGCGCCTACCTCGATCCGAGCATCGTGCGCGCGATCCTCGCGATCGCCGACTCGCTCGGGCTCGCCGTCGTCGCCGAGGGCATCGAGACCGAGGAACAGCAGAAGGCACTGCTGGCGCTCGGCTGCCAACTCGGCCAGGGCAACCTGCTCTCTCCGCCCATGCCGCCCGACGAGGCGACCCGCCTGCTCGAGACCGCTCCCGGCGCCGCGCCGGTGAAGCTCAGCCGCGCCTAGCCACGCGCTCCCCGTCAGGTGCGGGCGGCGCGGCGCGGCCAACCCGCACCGGCCGCGAGCCGCCTGCTCGAGGTAGTACGGGCCGGCGATGCAGTTGCCCATGTAACTCGACCACTCGGCGAGCATGTGTGGACTGCGGGCCAGTTCGAGACGCACCCGCGTGCCGGGTACCAGGCCACCGTCCACAGTGGCCAGTGGACCCGGTACCGGGAAGGTGCCGGTGAGCGCCTCGGCGAGCAGGCCGGCGAGCAGCTCGGTCCAGTCACGGCACGGTCTGGGCGGCTCACCGCCGAGGGACACCAGCTGGGCCGCGCCCGCCATCGCGAGCGGGATCGAGTCGGGTACCGGTACCAGCGGCACCGGCTCGGGCGGCGACGGGTCGACGTCGAACCGGGGGTCGAACGCGTCGACGAACCCTTCGTCGCCGACGAACGCGCGATGCTCGAAGGCTTCCTCGACTGGAACCGCCGGACGTTGCTCGTCAAGTGCGAAGGCCTGACCGGTGACCAGCTCGCCCAGCAAGCGGTACCACCGTCCACATTGTCCTTGCTCGGGCTGGTGCGGCACGTGACCGACGTGGAACGCACCTGGTTCCGCTTCCGGTTCGGTGGCGAGCGGGTCGAACCCGTCCACGGCCCACCGGACGTTGCGTTCGGCGAGGTGGACCCGGCCCATGCCGAGCAGGACATCGCGCTGCTCGTGGCCGAGTGGGACGCGGCCCGGCGCGCCGTGGCCGGCCTTGCTCTGGACCACATCTTCGTCAGTCCGCGGTGGGGCGAGCTGTCGCTGCGGTGGGCGTACCACCACATGAACGGGGAGTACTGCCGCCACAACGGGCATGCCGACCTGCTCCGCCAGCGCATCGACGGGACCACCGGAACCTGAGCCCGACCTCGCGACTCCTTCGAGCGTGCGATGGGTCGTACCGCTCACGGTGGCACTGGCCGCCGGATGCACCGCGCCCCCACCATCGCCGCCGCCATCGCCGCCTCCCGCGTCCAGCCCATCGGCGAGCCCGCTGCCGGCAACCGCGGACGTGCCGCCGGATCCGGAGACCGGGTACGTCGTGCCACAGGTCTTGTTCCGCCCCCTGCGACCGCCGCGGGTACCGGCCGGCACGTGTCCGACCGAGAGGCCGCGGACGGTGCACCCGGATTTCGGCCTGGCCAGCGGGCCGGGTCCGGTGTACCCGGTCGGGCTGCGGAACGGCGTACTGACCCTGAGCAACGGACCGGAGTTCGGTGGTGCCTACGGCGGAGCGAAGGTGCTCTGGGTGGCGGACGCGTCGTACGCCGGACCCGTCCTGATCCGTGGCGGCCAGCTCGACGGCACGAACCCGGTGCGGTTCTGGCGTGGACCGAACCCCGCCCCGCACATGCAGCTGCCTGCGCGCGACGCGGACAACCGTTGGCGCGACTGGCCGTCGTACACCCGGGTCCGCGTCACGGGCTGCTACTTCTGGCAGGTGGACGGCCTCGACGTCAGCTACCCGGTCGTGTTCGAGGTGCGACGCGAGTAGGTCTAGATCGGCAGCGACACCGACACCGACGGCAGCGGGAGCGGTGGGAGCGGCAACGACGGCAACGAAGGCAGTGGCAGCGACGGTACCGGCAGCCCCGGTCCCCCACCACCCCCGGGTCCTCCGGAGCCACCCGGCCCACCGCCACCTCCGGGTGCCCCGCCCCCGCCAGGTAGCGACGACGACGGTCCCGGCGACGGTCCCGGAGTCAGGGAAGGCAACGTCGACAGCGGCAGCAGCCGCCGGATCGCCTCGACCTCGTCGCGCAGCCGTTGCGCCACCGTGGGATCGGTGATCCGTCCAATCTGGACGGTAGCCACGTCGAGGAGCCGCGACGCCTCGGGGTAGTCCGCGGACGCCACCGCCGACCGGGCGTCCGCGATGGCCCGCTCCGCTTCCTGTTGCGCGGCACGCGAGTCGGCGCGGTCGGTGTACAAGAGTCTGGTTATCGCCCACAGTGGACTGTCAGGCCCCGCGCCGCCGGCGGCGATCGTGAGCCCACCCAGGAGCCCGACCACGACGGCGGCCGCGGCGAGCGCGGCGCGCAGCCAGCGACGGCGCCGCGGCCGGGAGATGCCGACGACCGGCGGTATGGCGGGCCGGACGGTGGTATCGGTGTCGGTCAGGTCGGCGCGCCACGCGGCGAGCAGCATCGCGACGTCGTCGCCGGCCGGCGGCGGGTCGCCCCGGCCCAGCGCCTCGAACAGGGCCTCGTCCTGCGCCAGTACGGTCATGTCCATCGGCTCGGTCATGCGGCCACCTCGTCGAACCGGCTTCCGGCCAGCGCCCGCAACCGGGCCAGCGCCCGGGATTGCGCCACCCGCACGGCTGCCGCGGACATGCCGAGCACCCCACCGACCTCCTCGGCGGACAGGCCGACGGCCACCCGCAGCACCACGATCTCGCGGTGGGTGTCGGACAGGTGCCCGAGCAGCGATGCGAGGCGACGGGCCAGATCGGACGCGACGGCCTGCTGTTCGGGGCCGGGCGCGGGATCGGGCCGGTCGTGTTCGGTGTCCAGGAGCGCGTTCGTCGGACGGCGCAGCGCGGCCCGCTGCGCGTCGGCGACCTTGTGCGCCGCGATGCCGAAGACGAACGCGGAGAACGGGCGGCCCTGGTCCCGGAAGCGGGGCAGGGCGCTCAGGATCGCGATGCACACCTCCTGCGCGACGTCGTCGGCGGTCGCGAACGCCCCGGTGATGCGGCCCAGGCGGGCGCGGCAGTACCGGACCACACCGGGACGTACCAGGGCAAGCAGGGCCGCGACGGCGTCGGGGTCGTTGCGCCCCGCGCGCTCGACGAGCTCGGCCTCTGCGGAAGACATCGTCCGCACCGTAACCGGCGGATGACGATCTGGCTACTCAGGGCGTGTTACACCTCGGCCTCGCCGAGCGATGACTATGGCAACAACGTGACCGGGGAAGGAACCGCGTTGGGTGTCGAGATACGCGTCGATGGGCTGACGAAGTCCTTCGGCCGGCAGTCGGTATGGGCCGACGTGAGCCTCGTGCTGCCGGCCGGCGAGATCTCGGTGCTGCTCGGGCCGTCGGGCACTGGCAAGTCCGTCTTCCTCAAGGCGCTCGTCGGGCTCGTGCGGCCCGACCGCGGTTCCGTCTGGATCGAAGGCCGGGATGTGCCGCGACTGTCCGAACGCGACCTGTACGAGGTGCGCAAGCTCTTCGGGGTGCTGTTCCAGGACGGCGCCCTGTTCGGCTCGATGAACATCTACGACAACGTGGCGTTCCCGCTGCGCGAGCACACCCGCAAGCGCGAGTCCGAGATTCGGCAGATCGTTACCGACAAGCTCGCGATGGTCGGGCTCGTCGGCGCGGAGAACAAGCTGCCCGGACAGTTGTCCGGCGGCATGCGCAAGCGGGCCGGGTTGGCGCGGGCGCTGGTCGGAAACCCGGAAATCATCCTCTTCGACGAGCCGGACTCCGGGCTGGACCCGGTCCGCACCGCGTACCTCAACCAGCTCATCGTGGACCTCAACCAGCAGACCGACGCGACGTTCCTCATCGTCACGCACGACATCAACACCGCGCGGACCGTGCCGGACAACATCGGCCTGCTCTACCGCGGTCATCTGGCGATGTTCGGGCCGCGGGAGATGCTGCTGTCGAGTACCGAGCCGGCCGTCCGCCAGTTCCTCACCGCGGCGCGGGTCGGTCCGATCGGTATGACGGAAGAGAAGGATGCCACCGAGCTGGCGGCCGAGACCGACGCCGTCCCGTTGCCTCTTCCGCCTATACAGGCTCAGCTGGCGCCGTCCAACGGACTTCCCCGGCGGGCCGAGCGCCCCCTGGGCGCCTGGTGCGCGGCGCATGGTGTGACGCCTCCGCCGGGCTCCTTTCCCGGCTGGCCCGCCCTGCAGGTGGTCCGATGAGGACGATCGGACGTTTCATCGCCTTCTGCCTCGACACCGCTCGCGCGGCGGTACGCCGGCCGTTCCAGTTCAAGGAGTTCGTCCAGCAGGCGTGGTTCGTCAGTTCGGTGTCGATCCTGCCGGCCGCGTTGGTGTCGATCCCGTTCGGCGCGGTGATCGCGCTGCAGCTCGGTTCGCTGGTACGTCAGCTCGGCGCGCAGTCGTTCACCGGAGCCGCGTCGGTGCTGGCGGTCGTTCGCGAAGCCGGCCCGATCGTCACCGCGCTCGTCATCGCCGGCGCGGGCGGATCGGCCATCTGCGCGGACCTCGGCGCCCGGAAGATCCGCGAGGAGCTGGACGCGATGGAGGTGCTCGGCGTCGACCCGATCCAGCGGCTCGTCGTACCGCGGGTGCTCGCCACGATGCTGGTCGCCGTCTTGCTCAACGGCGTGGTGAGCGTCGTCGGCGTGGCCGGTGGCTACTTCTTCAACGTGGTCCTGCAAGGCGGCACGCCGGGCGCGTACCTCGCCAGCTTCCAGGCCCTCGGCCAGCTGCCCGACCTGATCGCGGGCGAGATCAAGGCGCTGGTGTTCGGCGCGGTCGCGGCCCTCGTCGCCGCCTACTTCGGCATGAACGCTCGCGGCGGGCCGAAGGGCGTCGGCCAGGCCGTCAACACGAGCGTGGTGGTGACGTTCATGCTGCTGTTCGCGCTGAACTTCGTCATCACCGCGATCTACTTCCAGGTCGTACCGCAGAAGGGGTCATGATGCTACGGACCCTGGACCTGCTGGGCGATCAGCTCGCCTTCTACGGCCGTGCGGTGGGCTCGACGCCGACCGCCCTGCGCCGCTTTCGACGAGAGGTCGTCAGGCTGCTCGCCGAGGTGAGCTTCGGCCGCGGTGCGCTGGCCGTCGCGGGCGGCACGGTAGGGGTCATCTGCTTCCTGACCTTCTTCACCGGTACCGAGGTCGGGCTGCAGGGCTACCAGGCGCTCAACCAGATCGGCAGCAGCGCGTTCACGGGGTTCGTGTCGGCGTACTTCAACACCCGGGAGATCTCGCCACTCGTCGCGGCGCTCGCCCTGTCCGCCACGGTCGGCTGCGGCTTCACCGCGCAGCTCGGCGCGATGCGCATCTCCGAGGAGGTCGACGCGCTGGAGGTGATGGCGGTCCCGCCGCTGCCGTACCTCGTCACCACCCGCATGATCGCCGGCCTCGTCGCGGTGATCCCGCTGTACGTCGTCGGGCTGCTCTCCAGCTACCTCGCGACCCGCACGATCGCCACGGTCTACTTCGGACAGTCGACCGGCACGTACGACTACTACTTCCACCTGTTCCTGCCGCCACAGGACGTGCTCTGGTCGTTCGGAAAGGTGATCGTGTTCAGCGTCGTCGTCGTGCTCATCCACTGCTACTACGGCTACACGGCCAGCGGCGGTCCGGCCGGGGTGGGCGTGGCGGTCGGTCGGGCGGTGCGGGCGTCGATCGTCGCCGTGAACATCATCGACTTCTTCCTCTCGCTGGCGATCTGGGGCGCCACGACGACCGTGCGGATAGCCGGATGAAACGAGTCCTCGGTCTGGCGTTCGTCATCCTGCTCGCGGGGCTGGTGACGCTCTCGGTGCTGGCCTACCGCAAGGCCTTCACGCCGGCGACGTGGGTGACGCTGCGCGCGGACCACACCGGGATGCAGCTCAATCCAGGCGCGGAGGTGAAGCTGCGCGGCGTCGTCGTGGGCGAGGTCCGCGAGATAGCTTCCGACGGTATCGGTGCCCGCCTGCGCCTGGCGCTCGATCCGGCGTCGACGGCCCAGATCCCCGGCAACGTCAGCGCGCGGCTGCTGCCGAAGACCCTGTTCGGCGAGCGGTACGTGGCGCTGGTACCCGGCCCCGACCCCGCACCGTCCATTCGCGACGGTGCGGTCATCCCGCAGGATCGCACCGAGTCCGCAATCGAGCTGGAACGGGTACTCGATGGTGCACTGCCACTGCTGCAGGCGATCCAGCCGGACAAGCTCGCCGCGACTCTCGGCGCACTGGCGTACGCCGTCGAGGGTCGCGGCGAGCGGCTCGGTGGCGACATCCAGGCTCTCGACAAACTGCTGGCGCAGTTGAACGCGCGGATGCCGGCGATCGCGGAGGATGTCCGGCTGCTCGCCGACACGCTCGCGGTGTACGACGGTGCCGCCGAGGACCTGCTGGCGATCCTGCGCGACGCGACGGTCACCGCGACCACGATCGCCGACCAGCGTTCGGAGTTGGCGGCGTTCCTCACCGAGACGACCACGTTCGCTGGATCCACAGTGGACTTTCTCGACCGGCATGGCGACCAGATCATCCAGCTGGGCCGGGTGGGCCGGCCGGTGCTCGAACTGCTCGCCGTCTACAGCCCGGAATACCCGTGCCTGCTGGCCGGGGTCGTCGCGCTGCAGCCGCAGGCCGAGGAGGTCTTCGCCACCGGCCGCATGCACGTCACGCTCGAACTGACCCGGGACAGCGGCAAGTACGTGGCCGGCCGCGACGATCCCGTCTACGCCGCCCGCAATGGACCGAACTGCCGCGGCCTGCCGGGCCCGGCGGTACCGGCGCACGGCGTCGAGCTGGCCGACGGCTACGGCGGTGGTGCGTCGATGGGCCGGGCCGGCACGCTCGAGGAGCAGGCCGTCGTCGCCCCCCTGATCGCCGCGGCGTCGGGCACCCCAGTCCGCGATGTGCCCGACGTCGCGGTCCTCCTCTGGGGACCACTCATGCGCGGGACGGTGGTGAACACGACGTGATCCGTCCCTTGTGGAAGCTGCTCGTGTTCGCGGCGGTGACGGTCGTGCTGACCGGCGTGCTGGCGCAGACGCTGGGCTCGTGTTCCCTCACCGAGGCCGGCCAGACCTTCCGGGCCAGGTTCACCGATGTAACCGGCCTGCTGCCCGGCGACGACGTGCGCATCGCCGGAGTGCGGGTGGGCCGGGTCACGCGGGTCGGCCTCGCCGGTACCGTCGCCGAGGTCTCGTTCACAGTGGACGGTGCGGTGCCGTTGCCCGCCAGCGTGCGGGCGCGGATCCGGTACCGCAACCTGGTCGGGCAGCGGTACCTGGCGCTCGCCGAAGGACCCAGCGGCAGCGGGCGGCTGGCTCCCGGCGGGCTGATCCCACTCACCCAGACCGCGCCCGCGCTCGACCTGACCGTGCTGTTCAACGGGTTCCGGCCGCTGTTCGTCGGGCTCACGCCGGCCGACGTGAACCAGCTGGCCTACGAGATCGTCCAGGTGCTGCAGGGCGAGAGCGGTACCGTGGCCAGCCTGCTGAACCGGACCGCGTCCCTGACCACCACGCTCGCCGACTCCGACGCCGCGATCGGCCGGGTCATCACGAACCTGAACGCGGTACTCGCCACGCTGGCCGAGCGCGACGCGGCACTCGACGAGACGATCCTGCGGCTGCAGCAGTTCGTCTCCGGCCTCGCCGCCGACCGGGTCGCGATCGTCGACGCGGTCGGCTCGATCGGGGACCTGGCGACCGCGACCGGGTCGCTGCTCCGCGACTCCCGGCCGGATCTGGCGCAGGACGTGACGCTGCTGAACAAGCTCGCCGGCACGCTCAACGACAACACCGCGGTCATCGAGGACACCCTGCGCCGCCTGCCGGGGCGGTACGCCGCACTTACCCGTACCGCCTCGAACGGTTCCTGGTTCAACTTCTTCCTGTGCGACTTCGACGGCCGGGTCGGTGTCGGTACCGCCACAACGACGACGCCGACGTTCCAGTCCGTGGCGGGGCGGTGCTGATGAAACCCTTCCGCGAGCGGAATCCGGCGGCCGTCGGCGCGATCGGCCTGTGCGCGCTGGCGGTCCTCGGACTGATCGCGTTCAACCTGCCCTCGCTCGGTCGTGGCGCCAGCTATCGGGCGGCCTTCCGCGACGCCAGCGGGCTGGTCGCGGGCAACGAGGTACGGGTCGCCGGCGTGAAGGTCGGCACGGTCACCGAGGTGGCACTGGCGCGCGGACCCGCGGGCGCGTACGTCCGGGTCGGGTTCTCCGTTCGCGATGTGGTGCTGGGCAACGAGACCTCGGCCACCATCCGCATCAAGACCCTGCTGGGGCAGAAGTACCTGGCGCTGTCGCCCGCCGGCGATGGCTCACTGGCCGAGGACGCCGAGATCCCGCTGGACCGCACGGCGTCCCCGTTGGACGTCATCCAGGCCGTCACCGGACTCGCCGACACCGTACGGCAGATCGACGTGCGCCAGCTCGCCGACGCGTTCAGCGTGCTGTCGGCTACGTTCGCGGACACCCCGGACAGCGTGCGGGCTTCGTTGACCGGGCTGACCCGACTGTCGGCGAGCATCGCCTCGCGCGACGCCGAACTGCGGGAACTGCTCGCGCATGCCCGCACAGTCACCGCGGTACTGGCCCAGCGCGACGAGGAGTTCCGCCGCCTCGTCACCGACGGCAGCCTGTTGCTGGCCGAGGTACAGCGCCGCCGCGACGCGATCCACACGCTGCTCGTCTCGACCGACCAGCTCGCCACGCAGATCTCCGGGCTCGTGGCGGACAACCGGGATCGGCTGGCGCCCGCGCTGCGCCAGCTGCGTACCGTCGTCGGCACGTTGCAACGCAACCGGTCGCGGCTGGAACAGTCGCTGGCGAACATGGCGCCGTTCATCACCGCGTTCACCAACGTGATCGGCAACGGTCGATGGTTCGACTCGTGGGTCGACGGGCTGCTGCAGCCGTACGTCCCGGGGGGTCGGCCGTGACCCGCCGCCGGCTGGCCATCCTCCTGGTCGCGGCACTCGTCGGTGTCGTGGCGACAATCGCGTGGCCGACGCGACAGCCCACCCACTGGATCGTGGCCCACTTCACCCGTGTCGTCGGCGTGCACCCCGGCTCCGACGTCCGCGTGCTCGGCGTGCGCATCGGCGAGGTCGTCGCCGTCGTTCCGGAGGGTCGCACGGTCCGGATGGAGCTGCGCTACGCCGCGAAGTACCCGATCCCCGCCGACGCCTCGGCCGTCATCGTGCCACCGAGCGTCGTCAGCGACCGCTACGTCCAACTGACGCCCGCCTGGGTCAGCGGTCCCACCCTCCCCGACGGGGCGGAGCTGCCCGTGGCCCGTACCGTCGTCCCGCTCGAGCTCGACGACATCTACCGCTCGCTCGACGAACTGAACACCGCGCTCGGCCCGACCGGCGCCAATGCCGACGGCGCCCTGAGCGATCTGGTCGCCACCGCCCGGCGCAACCTCGAAGGCAACGGCCAGGCGCTGCACGATACGCTCGACGGCCTGTCCCGCGCACTGTCCACAGTGGCCGACGGCCGCGACGACCTGTTCGGCACCGTGGCGAACCTGCAACAGTTCACCTCCGCGTTGGCGCGCAGCGACGCCGCGGTGCGCGAGTTCAACCAGCAACTGGCCGCCGTCGGCGAGCAGCTCGCCGCCGAGCGCGACCAGTTGGCCGCCGCGCTGCGCAACCTCGCGACCGCACTCGCGGACATCACCACGTTCGTCCGGGACAACCGGGCGGCCCTCGCCGACAACGTCGCGGCGCTGGCCGACATCACCGGAGTACTGGTACGCCAGCAGCGCGCTCTCATCGACGTCCTCGATGTGGCACCGCTGGCCCTGTCGAACCTGAACCTCGCGTACAACCCGCGCTCCGGCACCATCGACACCCGGGACAACGCGCTGGGACCGTACGACCCGGCGAGCTACACCTGCTCGCTGCTCGTCGGCGTGCTGCCCGTTGCCCAGGTGCCGAAGGAGTGCGCGGATCTGGCCCGGCTGCTCGCGGCCAAGGGTCTACCGCTCACCGACGAACTTCGCAGGCTGGTCGGACTGCCGCCCGGCGGCCTCTCCCCGGGGCAGCTCGGCTCTCTCCCGGTGGTGCCTGTGCTGCCGGGGCTGCCGGGCGGCCCCGACCAGTCGAACCGCGATCTGACGCTGGGCGGGATCCTGCGAGGTTCACCATGAAGCGCCTCTTGGTATTGCTGGCCGGTGCTGCTCTCCTCGGCGGCTGCACCGCCGTGCCGGGGCTCCCCAGTGGACGGTCGTACCAGGTGGTCGTCGAGTTCGCCGACGTGCTCGACCTCGTACCGCTGTCCGCGGTCAAGGTCGACGACGTGACGGTCGGCAGCGTGGAGGAGATCTGGCTGTCCGGCTGGACGGCACGGGTGCGAATCCGGGTGGCGGACAGCGTACGGCTGCCGGACAACGCCACCGCCGCGGTACGCCAGACGAGCCTGCTCGGGGAGAAGTTCGTCTCGCTCGCCGCACCGGTCGGCGAGCCACCGCGCGGACAACTGTCCGATGGGGACGTCATTCCAGTGTCGCGCACCCGCCGCAGCGCGGAGGTCGAGGAGGTGCTCGCGGCCCTCGGCATGGTGCTCAGCGGCGGCGGGCTGGGCCAGCTGCGGACCATCAACCACGAACTGGGCACCGCGTTGCAGGGCCGGGAGGCCGACGCCAAGGCGGCGCTGCGACAGCTCGACGCGTTCATCGGTGGGCTCGACGCGCAGAAGGTTCAGATCGTCCGGGCGATCGACGCGCTCGACCGGCTCTCCGCGCGGCTGTCCGCGCAGCGGGCCACGGTCGGCGCGGCCGTCGACGCTCTCGCGCCGGGCCTGCGTACGCTCGCCGAGCAGCGCGAACAACTCACCAAGGCACTGACCGCACTGGGCGAACTCGGTACCGTCGGCACCCGCGTCATCGGCACCAGCCGCGAGGACACGGTGGCCAGCATCCGCGCGCTGCGACCGATCCTCGACCAGCTCAGCCGCGCCGGCGACGACCTGCCCAAGGCGCTGGACTTCATGCTGACCTTCCCGTTCCCGCCGAACATCACCGGTGCGATCGTCGGCAACCA
>Ga0075430_100002640_pt1 | contig 14970 bp, 20 predicted proteins | sample RhiMetdeltSRZDD4_FD_75294 | JGI IMG/M metagenome (GOLD analysis project Ga0075430, IMG submission 75294) | Populus rhizosphere microbial communities from Tennessee, USA - Rhizosphere MetaG P. deltoides SRZDD4 | ecosystem: Host-associated > Plants > Roots > Rhizosphere > Soil | place: USA... | reverse complement strand
CACAGACCACTGCGATTCGAATTTCTTTCCGTTCCACTCACTTCCCGGCTTGTCTTCAAGATGCACGAATGCGCCGACGGACACTTCGATCGGCTGGCCGTTCTCGAGCCGCTCGATGACGTTCGCTGGTAGACCGCCAAGCGCCTTCGCTTTCTCGACGTCCAGCCATGCTTCCATCTTCAACTTCTTGTCGTCAAAGAACGTGTTGAGTACGGTCCCGAACGCCTGTGTCTCGATGACCTGTCGCGTGTTTGCACTACCCGCCGCGTCTGCACCATCCCCACCCGTTGGATGATTCGGCACGCAGATGCGCCCGTTCCATGAGGACGGTGCGGCTTCGAGTGTGGATGCTGGAACGAACTCCGGACTCGGAGCGTTCGACGGCCAGACCACGCCTTCCATAAGCGCGACCACAGGAACCACCATATGGTTCCGTGAATTGAGCACTTCATTTCGGACTGTGCCCGCCGCGCCGCGAATACGAATAGACCGTGCAACGTTCTTCATGCGATCTTCCTCTGCGCTGAAGGCGCAAGACCCTGACTGCACCGGCATCGCGGGTGCGCGGGTGGCCCATAGAGACCCGGAGCAAACGGCTCCTGAAGCCCAACTGTTGTTCCGTTCAAGCCCTGACAAATAGGACACGGATTGTTCGCTGCAATCCAGACGCGCCGCACACCCGGCGACAGAAGACCGTCTGCCACTGCTTGCGCCCACAGCAACCGTTGTCCTTCATTTGCCGCCGCAATCGTTTCCGTGCGGGCAATGGTTAACGCGCGTGCATTCCGTAATCTTGTCGAGTAAGATTCCAGTGCCCGATCCAACCGATCCGCCGTAATCCCGGTCTTCGGCACCCGAATTGGCACCTTTCCCGCCTTGACGCGCTTACCAGGATTCTCAATCAACTTGGTTCGGAGATTGTTCAAGGCGTTGGTTTGCCCTTTTGTAAGCCCAACGCTTTCACGAATCAACCGCGCAGACTGTGCAGGTGGAAGTCCTTGGTCCGCAAATGCTGCGGTCATTGCGTCTCGAACTGCCGCTTTCATTTCCGCCGACGCACCAACGATCATCTCTCCGGCATGCTGGGACGCCCACAGTTGCGCCGCGGAATTCGTTGTATCAAACGATATGCCCGGTTCTTTCAAACCACGAGCTTCCGTCCGTGCTCCCGCGACGACAACCTTCAAAAGAGCATCGGGAAGGCGGAGGCGAAGAATCTCCTCCTGCGAACGAATAGCCCGCATTACGTTCTGATCAATCGCGCCACGATCCACCTTCTTCGCAGCAACCGAAGTCACACCCATCGGCATGCTCTGCACAGCCGCTTTGAACGCGGTGTTCATCATCTTTGCGAACGCTTTTGTGAAGCGGTCCGCTGTGCGATTGAGAGCGTTAGTTGCTTTTTCTTCAGCCACTTCTGTTCTCGTTTGCTTACGGCTGCCCGCGGGTCCGCTTCCGGATCTTCCGGGTCCGCTTCTGGGTCTTCCTCAACTTCCACGTCTTCTGCACGTTCCGCCAGCACGTCCGGATCCAACGGGTCCCATCCCCACACACGGTCACGAATCTCATTGGGAAGAAACACCGTCTCTCCCATTTTCTGATTCGTCCCGGCCATCTTTTCCGAAAGTTCCGCCTTCTCCGCGTCGGTAAGATCGTCGATTTCCGGCCAGCGCACTTCGTATTCCTTTGGTGCCGGAAGTGCGCCAAGCTGAACCAACCGATCGATCAACGGGCGGATGACACCCGCTTCCGCGAAGTCTTCCCGGCGATCCTGCACGCGTGTATTCCAATTATCGGCGTCTTGAGACGACGCCAGTTCCCCGCGTTCACTACCCGTCAAGATGCGTTGCGGAATGCCGGTCGCCGCGGAAATTTGTTTGATGATCGCATCTGCGTTCTTGTCGAAGTTCGCCACGTCCGATCCAAGCGTCGTCACCTTGGTCCCGCGCGTGCGCAACATGCGGCGTATACCGTGCTGGTATTCGTCTGCCTGCTCGCGAAGCTTGGCAATCTCCTCTGGGCTTACAGTCACATCTTTGTCGATGTCAAGTTGCAAACCTTGATTCGCGCGAATCCAATGCGCCTCGGCTCCACCACCAACCACCTTCTCTAGATCATCGAGGCGATTCCAAATCCGACGAAGCTTCGGTTCGGAATAAATTTCCGAATCAAGCAAGCCATCTGCAACGTGCACAACGCGCGTATAGTGCACCTTTCGCGTCATCGTTGAAGCTGTGCTTGTAGCTGCCTGCACTTTCACGCTGTAAAAGTTCGGCCATCCCCACCGCGGGCTTTCCGCATTCGCCTCGAGATCCGTTTGCTCAATCGTGGTTACGTCCTGCCCATATGGGCGCAGATACGCAATCTGTTCGGCCGTCGCCGATTGAAGTGGCTCCTCAAACCGGCCAGGAGCACCAATCACAATGATGGCGTATTCCCCAAGCCCAGAAAGGATGTCCGCACGCTGGAACTTTGACCACGCGCGTAACCGCGTCTGCATTTCATTCCAGATACGTTCAAACTCTGTCAGCCGGTCTGGATTCTCATCTTCAATGACTTCCCCACCACCGCGCCACGTGGCCTTCGGCATGGCTTCCACAACGGTGGCAGCCATACCGTCTCGCTCGTATCGATCACGGTAAAGCGCTGGAGTCAGCACACGCTCGTAGCCAAGCACTTCGTACACATCGCGCTTCCCGCCGAACGTGATGCCTGCCCGTGCAGCAAACCGCGCACGCTCAACCAGCGCCGACATGAAACGCAATGCGCCAAAATCCTTCACTTCCATGGCTCCTTACTCCGTCGGTGGCACTTCACTCTTGATCTGCGGTCTTTCACCCATCATTTTCTTCAGGATCGCGCGCGTCTCCCCCTGTGCTTCGGCCGGAACGACCACGCCCTTGTAAAAGGCTTGCTGAACGCCCCACTGCTTCATCCAGATCCACAGTCCACTAAAGACGCCGGTCAGCGTGCCCTGAAATCCAAGCGTAAAGACGCCGGTCGTGTCATCGTATCCGTAGGAATACGACACACCAAGAGCGCCAATACCAGCCACGATGACTCCGATAATGGCGTTTAACCTCCCCGTATCTCGGCTAATGAAGTCGAAATTCGGATTGTTCTTTGCCATCTGAAGAAACGTGCTGGTCAGAACCGCCGTGATCCCAGTTGAAAATATGTTATCCATTGCTCCTCAAAGTTTAGTATGGTCGATGACCGCGAATTCAAACTCGTGCGTCTGCTGGAATGCAGGTCCCCACGTCCACCGAATCAACGCGCGTCGAAGTTGGATGTTCGTGCCCGGCATGGTCTGTCCTTCGATGACCGCCAAGTCGGCTGACGTAAACCTGAAGGACACATTGCCCGATGCGTCACACGAAGAGATGATGTCCACGGCATCCCGACCGTTGATGATATCTCCGGTTCGCACGCTGTACAACGTGAGATAGATCGCGTCCGGCTGGAATCCCACGGGAGGATCCGCTTCATCCAAGATCTGGAATTCAAGTAGTGGTGTCGTCTGCTCCATCCGTGGGGTATTGAACGGTGTCAGGCTTGGATGGACGTCTGTCACTTCATGCGACATTATTCAAACTCCGTCCCGGTAATCACGCCCTTGGTCAGACGAACCGTTCCCGTTCCCGCGTTCGTGAGCCGCACACTTCCTACGCCCGCGGTCGTCAACCGACCATTCACAAGACGCGTGCGCCGTGGGATCAGCCCTTGCGGAGCGACCGTGGCGTCTGCGCCCGTGAGCACATAAGCACCAGCGTTCGCTCGAATCAAACGGGACGCTTGGAATTGAACCGACTCGCCGATAATGATGTAAGCGCCGACTCCAGCCTGCAACACGCGCGTCGTCTGGAACGTGACAGGAATGCCGGTCACGGTATAGACGCCAGAGTTCGCAATCAACCGCCTCGACGCGTTCAGCGTCATCGGGCTTCCCGTGATCACGTAGGAACCTGCAAGCGCGTGCAGGAGCCGAGCGGCGGAGATCGTGGCAGCAACACCAGACACGGCATAAGAGCCCGGATCCACTCGAAGGCTTCGCTGCGCAAGGATGCGAGCTGCTGCGCCAGACACGTTGTAAGAGCCGGGTGACGCCGTCATCATACGCGTGGCAAGGAACGATGCGTTCGCGCCCGTAATCAAGTAGGAACCCGCTTCCGCGTTCAGCAAGTAAACGACCGCGTTCCCACTGAAGACAAGTTCCGCGTCTGCGCCCGTAATGGCGTAGGAGCCCGGAGCCAGCACCAGCGCACGATTCGAGAGAAGACCAGCCGCCGCGCCAGACACGAGGTAAGCGCCCGCGTTCGCGCGGATCATTCGAGTGAGTGACAGCATTGCGGCTGCGCCAGACACCAAGTAGGAGCCCGGAGCCGCATTCACGATTGCATTGTGCAGCAACGTGGCCGCGACTCCAGAGATCAGGTAGGAGCCAGAATTTGCACGCAACACGTGGTTCGCGAGTGGCGTCAGCGCGAAGCCAGCAACAGAATACGTGCCCGGCGATGCGATCACTGCACGCGTCAATGCGAAGGATGTCGCAAATCCGGTGACGGAATAGGTGCCAGCGTTCGCGCGTAGCACGCGCGTGAGCGCCAGCGTAGCGGCTGCGCCCGTCACGTTGTAAGAGCCCGGAGACGCCGTGAACACTCGATTGTAAAGCGTGGTTAGCGGTGCGCCCGTTACAGCGTAGGAACCCGCGTTCAGCGACATCGAGATCGCCTTCGAGAGCACCGCGGCAAAACCAGTCACCGAGTAAGAACCCGGTGCTACGTTAATCACAGCGTTTCGAAGAAGCTGCGCTACTGCGCCCGTTACGGCGTATGTGCCCGCGTTCGCACGAATCATTCGGGTGAGCGCCAGCGTCGCGGCTGCGCCCGATACCAGATAAGAACCAGATGCCGCATTAATCACACGGTTAGCGACTACCGTGGCAGAATGCCCGGACACCAGATAAGAACCCGGTGCGGCATTCAACACCCGGTTCACAAGGTTCGTCAACGACGCACCTGTCACCGCGTAGGTGCCTGCAACCGCGTTGACCGACCGTGTCACCTTTGGCGTCATCGCAACGCCGGTTACGCTGTAGGTGCCTGCCAACGCGGTAAGAATGCGAGACGCGAGAATGTTTGCAGCGACGCCCGAAATCACATAGCTTCCCGGATCGCAACTCAATTCGTATTGAGCCGCAGCCGGTGCTCCCGCTATCAACGGAACGGGGCGAAGCTTCGAGCGTAACTGCGGGAAACTCATGTCGTCTTCACGCCAATCACTCCCGGATCCACCGAGAGTTCAAAATGCCGACGCCCACACACGGCGCAGATCTCGAGCTTAAGATCTGGGCGCATAATGTCAGGGTCCTGCATCTTCATGTTCTCTTCGCGCCGACAACACTCGAACTTACGCTGTGCGCGTGGATCACCTTCCACGCGCGTCATCTTCAGATCCATGCCGCACCTTCCTTACGCCAGTGTGAAGATCGTTCCCGCGACGCCAACCGCGGCGTTGTTGAACTTGATCGCGAAGCTCTCGCCATCGAGCAACGTTAGTGGCGATCCGTAGTTCCAATACGCAATCAACGGATCCGCGTCAGGCGACGTTGGTGTATCGTTGTACATGATCACGTATTGGAACGGGCCAATCGATCCTCCAGACGCCGTAATGAGGAGCGACACGCCGGTCATCGTGACCGTCCCGCCAGAACGTGTGGAATCGTTCTGTGTGTCCTGTGGGCCAGTGTATCCGCTTCCGGTGGAGATCTCTGCGATGTCCGCCTTCACGGTATGGGTCGCGACGTTCGGCGTGGCGTTGGACAGATAGACGTTGACTGTCTCCGTCGTGCCGAACAGATCATGTTGCTTGTTCGCCAGATGCTGGACGAACGCTTCGAACTTGACGTAAGACGCCACGGCAATCTCCTCTCGCGTTACCGAATCTTTTCGCTCGTGCTCATCCCGTCTCCGACGCGGACGAACATGTAGTTGTTCAAAAGCACATACAAAGCCACCGCAAGAAGGATGGCTGAAAACCCGTCTTCTTGGAGGATTAGCTCCCCGTCTTCTTTCAAGAGCCGATCGTATGTGGGCATTAGTCCAAAAACTCAATGACGTAAATGACGCCAGCCGCGCCAGCACCGCCCGTGCGGTTCACATCCGCGGACGTATGGCAGCCACTTCCGCCGCCTCCATATGCGGTGCCCGCGCTTCCGGCTGCGTCGCTTCCGTTGGCGGCTCCGCCGTTGCCGAGCACCGACGAACCACCTTTGCCGCCGGATCCATGCGTGGTGCTGTAGACGATGCCACGTCCTCCGGGTTCTCCCGGAATATTGAGATCTCCACCGCTTGCAGCACCACCCGCGCCTCCCGCAGCTTGCACGCCAACCGTGGACGTATTGCCCGTCGCACTGCCGTTCGATCCACTATTCGCAACGAGCGTGCTCGTATTCCACGTGGTATTGTTCCCGGACGTCTGTCCAACCGTGTAAGGCTTCGACGCGCCAACATCCGCGGCGGTGAACAGCTTAATGACCGTTCCACCTCCACCGCCTCCACCGCTGGCTTCGTCGATATTCGTGATGTCCGCGCCGTTTCCACCCGGACCCACAGCGATGACCAACGCCTTCTTCATCAACGCCGTGGGCGTATACGTCGCGCTCGCGCTCGTAAGCACTTGCACGACCACGTTCGACACGAACAGCGTAAGAAGGTTCGCGAGCGTCAGCTTCTTTGTAATGGGCGTTCCAGATGGATCATCCACCACGACGGTGAGATCATCCGTCGTCGGACTAGTTAGTGCGGTCAGCGCGGTAATCTTCTGGTCTGCCATTATCCGAGGAACTCGAGGAAATAGAGAATGCCGTCCGCTCCCGCCGCGCCCGTGCGATCTGTGGCCGCGGATGCGTGTGCACCCGAACCGCCTCCACCATACGCTTGTCCCACGACACCGGCCACGTTCGTGATTTGCCCGGCTCCACCGAAGCCGAATGCGGAACGGCCACCCGCACCGCTTTCGCCATCTGCGCCGCTATAGATCACGCCACGTCCTCCGGGAGATCCTGGAATATTCAAGTCGCCGTTCGCTGCGGTCCCACCGGCTCCACCTGCCACTCCTACACCGATGACTGAGAACGTGGCACCCGCGACACCCGCTTGTCCTCCGCCCGCATTCATCAGGGCTCCGGCCGTATCGAGCGTCGTCGCGTTCCCGTTACTCGTGGCCGCACCACCCGCGCCAACCACATACGCTTTTGAGACGCCGATTTGCGCGGCGGTCATCAGCCGGATAACCGTTCCTCCGCCACCACCCCCACCACCCGCAGAATCCGTATTAATGCCGCCTGCTCCACCGCCACCACTGCCAACCGCGATCGCGAGCACCTTCTTCATGCCCGCGGTGGGTGTGTAAGTGCCGCTTCCTACGGTCTTCACTTGCACGACCACATTCGAGATCGTAAGCGGAGCAAAGGCGCTGAGCGCCATCTTCTTCGTCACCGGCGTTCCGGCCGGATCATCCACCGTGAGAAGCAAGTCCTCCAGTGCTGGCGTCAACAGCGCCGTCAGTTCAACGATGGCACGGTCACTCATCCCGAACGGCTCATGCCATTACCGACCTTGATGGTCTTCTTCGGAACCTGATTCTTCAGCGACATTAGTTCTTCGACTCAATGGAATACTGCAATCCGGTCGCCGTGTTCGACCCGCTATTCGCGCCGTGCGTCAACGTAATAGACAGCGCCGTATCTGCCGTCAAATCCAGCGTTGCCGCGGCGGGCACCGTCTGCCCACCGTTCGTCATTGGTGACACGGCGGGTGCACCTGTCGCACTTCCAATCGTTGGCGCGGTGCCACCAAAGGCGACCGCCTTCCCGTTCCCCATCACCGTTCCGGTGGAGCCGTTGCTCCGCGTCTGGAGTTCGACTTCGATCTCGAACAGCGCGTTGGTCATCGAAATGAGCAGTGTTACCGTGCCCGTCTTGCAAATCAACGTTCCGGCGACGCCACCCCACCGAACCTGATAGACGTGCGACACCGTGCCCGAACCGAGCGTTGAATACTTGCCGTTCGCAAAGAGCCGAAGGATACGGCCGTCCGCCATGTACCCGGCTGGAATCGTCACGTTCGGGAAGAGGATCGTCTCAGTCGTCGAACTGGCAATGGCTGCACCGTCCGTGGTCGCCCACGCAATGCATTCCATCCAATACTGCCGCGACATTTTGATCTTTGGATGCCTGCTCTTCGACTGGACATCAAGTCCGAACTTCGATTCCAGCTTCAGAATTCGCTTCCACAGGATCTCCCGATCCTCCCGTTCCAGCCGCACAAGGTCCACGCCAGAACCATCGCACCCACAGCGCGTCGTGCTCTTCGTGACGCCCTGCTCGCCTCCACCTAAGCGGAGATAGGAGCCGAGTCCGGAGCACGTCGGGCACCGCGGGCCAAGGTCCCCATGGATGTTTCGCTGCGGGCGATTCAAAGACATCGCGATCAGCGCGTCGCGCTGAATGGACGTAAACGGCACGTAATCTGGTCTCATCGTCCTATTCCTGGAGAGAAAGCCGCGGGTCGCATGGACTTCACTTTGTCACGCATCTGAATAGGTGCTTCTGGAAGGAAGTTCGTTGCGATAAAGTTGTCAATGTGCGTTCCGGCGTTATCGTCCGGCGTATTGTTTCCGAAGTTCACGCCCGCGCGGCCCGGACCGGCAATCACCGTGTCAATAACGTAAATGGCAAGGACGCCATCCACGTGTAGTGTCTTCTCGATGTTCCGCACGCCTAACTTGAAGTGTCGCTGGCTTGGCGCGACCACGTAGCCGTCCGCTGTTGTACCGATCGTGGTCTGCACTCCACCCACTACTTGCCGAAGTTGGATGGCTCCGGTTCCAGAGATTACACCACAGCGATACGAATCGTTCGCTCCCGTGTTCATTCGTGCATCGAGGCCAAACGCAAAGATCAACGAAAGGAAGATGAAGTCCGCATCCACGTCATAGTTCGGCCCTTCCGGTTCGCCGGACGTATACATCTGCCCGAACGTACCGCTGACCGTGACCGCGGTGCCGCTTGGCCCACCTGTGGGCGTGCTAATCGCAAGGGCTTCTCCACCGCTTCCGCCCGGCTGCGCGGCCCACGTCCCACCCACCTCTCCCGTATGCTGCGTGACCACGTCATCACCAGCAGTGTCGGTGAACGTGTCGCGAACGAAGGCGGAACCCACGCTCATAGCGGGATCGCTCCCAGTTGCAATGGAAAGCGATACTGCTGAATGAGCGTGAACAGTGCGACTCTTATCGTGGTCGCAAGCGTAATCGACGACGTATCGAGTCCGCGTGATTGCGCCGCAGCAATCAACCGCTGACGCACGGCCACCGGAATGTCGGCCACCGTATTGTTCAACGTTAAGCCGGACGCAAAGAACCGGGCCGCGAGCACGTCCAATCGCTTAAAATCCTGCATCAACACGAAGAGATACAAGATCATGCGCACGACAAAGCGATACGTCATCCCGGCATTCACCCAACCGGATGGGATGTTCATCACTTCCAGCTTTGTTTGCACCGTTCCCAGGTTCGCGCCAATCTGATCGTCGATGTCCTGTGGCACCGCTATCGCATCCGCGTTTGCGATAATCGCGCTGTGCTGCGCCGGAGAGACGTCTACCACGACGAACGCCCACGGCTCCTTCCCGTATTCGCAGAATCCGGGCATCCACAAACCATCCACATAAGCTGCGCGAAAGGGATCTTCCTCGGTGCCCGTTCCCACCTTCGGAACAAAGTAGCAGCGGAACGCCATTACCCGACCGCCTTCAACGCGCTTTGCCGTGCAATGATCTCATCCTGTCGAGCCACTTCCAGTTCGTGCTTCAAGTCCGCAGCCACATAGCCAAGCACGTCCCGCACGAGTTCCACTTCTGGCGGCGTCAGGCCACGGGACCAGAACCACCGGGCCAAATGCGGATGCTCCGCAAGGCGAAGCAACCGTCCACGGAACTCCTCGATGGCGGACGCGTTAATTCGGAAGTCCATACTTGGCCTCAAACCGAATCTTTCGCACCCGTCCGTTGTGCACCGCATCCGCCACGCATTGCGAGAACCGCTTGAAGTCCGACGTTACACCGCGCGCTAACGCAACACGATACAGTTCTTTCAGCGTCATTGGCTCGTGGGCTTCTTGCAAGATCTCCCGCACCACGGCACCCGTGCTCCACGGTCGCCACGTTTGTACCTTCCCAGACAGCCCACGCCCGCGCGACTGCCATGCGAACCGCGTCATAGGACCCGTATCCTCGACGGCGACGATAGCAACGGAGTAGGAGGCACTGGCGTAGAACTCTCGATCTGTCGCGCGTAGTCGTGCAGCCACAGTTCTAAATTCGTGTATCCCGAGGGAGACACCAAGTGCGGGTTCACCGGAAGGACCAACGTGCGAACGTTGGCCGAAAGCGTGGGCCACCCGCCGACCTGCGTTTGAGAAGAGATCATCCGTCCGGTGCGCGTGCGCACTTCGTTCGCGATTCGCTGGTCCACCGCGTCTCGATCCGCGGGTCGCGCGCCCGCGTTCGCAAGAACGAAGGCTTCCACCGCGGTCCCCACCAAAGGCACGAACCCGGACACCGAGACCGGCGGTGCGGGCACGCGAGGATCGGAGACTTCCGGCCGGATATCAAACTCCCGAACTCCCACGAACACATTTCCCGAAACGTGCACACGGGAACCGGGCCATCCGGTCCAATAACCAATGGCGTAAAGTGGCTGATTCTTCGCGATGGCACTCGGTCCGGCAATGTAGACGTTGTTCACAATCGTGGCAGTGGTGGGCAGCATCTCACCAAGAAAGTTATCGACGTAGAAGAACGTGGCCCACGGATACCCGTTCTCGTCGCCACCCCAATCGTAAACAACGTTGTTCGCGAGATAGGTCGGCGCGGCTTCGTGGATCTCTGGGTTCCGGTCCGCGTTATGCGCGAACAAACTCTGGATGATTGATGTATTCGGGCTGTGCCCAATAAGAACGGCCAGCGAGCCGACCTGTCCTTGTGGCCTGGAACCCTGCTCGATATTCTTGGCCCAATACAACGCCTCGGAGAACGTGCTGCGCCAGATTCCAATCTGCGCGTCCGTCGCATGATTCGAGGCAACAATTAGCAGCTTTCCGCCAGTCCACGAGAAGGAACAGTGATCGTAGAAGATGTGGTGTGGCTTTTCTGCGTTCGGTCCATACACATACGTCGCATCATGGTCAGCCGTCGGCGGGAGAACCGGGCCACCATCACCCGGCCGAATCCGTAGGTGCTGCACAAGCACATCGTGCGTCCAGAAGTTGATCCCTCCGCCACGAATAGTGATGCCCGGAGGCGGCGCGGTCTGTCCCGCGATCGTCAGATACGGGTTCAATACGTCGATGTTCTGTTCCTGCAGATCGATCGTGCCAGATGTCTCGAAGATCACGATGCGCGGGCCGGGAGCTTCGAGTGCAGCCCGCAAGGATCCCGCGCCTGTGGGATTCAGATTCTGCACGCGAAGGACAGGCGGTGCAGCGGACCCACCGTACGCGGCCCGCGTCGTAATACCAAAGCCGAACGCTCCTGGAACCACAGGGATCGTGCCCTGTGCGGACACAGTGAAGGACAGGAGAAGCAGGAGCGTTGCGATGCGCGTCATTGCACGCGCACTCCGGTGGGCATGGCTGGCGCGGCTAATGCGGGTGGTGGGCCGACCGTCACGATCAGTGGTGACGGGCTTTTCGTTTCCCCATCCGAATTGAACGCAGACACGTTAATGGTGTGGTTCCCCACGGTTCCAAGCGTCATATCACCGGACGTCACCACGCCATCCACCCACGCAGACGCAGGAACATCCGCAGGCAGTTTCACGTCGTCCACATAGATATGATATCCCGTGGTGCATTGGGAGATCGTTCCACCCGTCGAGGACATGCAGCCTTGGTAATGATCCCACGTGATCTTGAATGGTGCACCCACCACAATCGGTTCCGGCGGTGTCAGTGTTCCGAGGAATTGCACACCACCCGGATCCGGTCCATACAGTGCCCACGAATTTCCACCCAGGAACTTGAACCACGTAGCGCCATCTTGCCCGACCACGTAGATGTCCATCGCGTTCACACAGCGATAGTATGGTGTCGTGGAATGCCCGATGCCACCTACGTCTTCCCCGTTGCGAAGCGTGTGCCAGTTGCCGTCGAACGTCCACGTCTGGGCGCACTCGTTTGTTTGCGCGCTGGCCGGGACCGCGAGAGCGAGCAAAGCGAGCAAGAGGAACTTCATCGGCCTACACATATTGCAACGATGTTGTACTGCCCACTTCCGCCGACAGGCGTCAGGCTTTGGACCTTAAAGCCACCCGCCACTAATTCGGCTTGCACCTTCTGCAATTCACCTTTCCGCGCGCGAATGGTAATCTGCGCGTCTACGGCGTAACTCTGACCCCTGTAGGTACAGCCGGTGGACCCAACCGAACGAAAGGGTTGGTGGGCACGCTCCATGCGGAGTCCGCAGGGCTGGTCGTGGTGCGTCGTGCCTTCAGCACACCACGTTGATCGATGTTAACGGGAATCTGCATCAACTCTGCGATCTTCACGTGGTAGCAATCTGGCGTTCCAGCCACCAACGCCCAGGACGCCTTCGGGACGGCCACCTGTGTCGGCGGAGAAAAGTTCGGCAGCGTGGCATCCATGCTGGCCGGGTAGATGCCGAAGAGATATGTGTCCACGATCGCAATACCGGACACAACGGTCGTGTGGTTAATCAACGTGGCGAAGATCTCACTATTCGCTGAGACCACCACACCTGTGGACAGTGCGGCGGTGCATGGGTTCTGTGCGTAACTTACGGACGCACACAACAGGACGCCACACACAAGCGGCAGTATTCGTCGCATCTTTGTCACTCCTACCATGTCAGTTCCACCATCTGTTTGATCTCTAAGAGCAAGGCATTGAACGCGCAACTGGACGCGTCCACTTGGTCATCGTGCTTACCCATCGGGAACACGGTCAGTTCGTCGAGGTAGATCTTGTTCCATGGACCCGCGACGATCTTCACGTTACCCGCTTCACACTGTGACCGGAAAGGCTTGGCCCGTGTCACCTTATCACCGGAAATAGGGACGCCGGAATAGTCATGCCCAACCAAGGTCTTGGTGCGCACTTCCACCACGGTGAGGCCAGCAGAACCACCTTCCTTTTCCTCACGCTGCATGCACGTCGGGCCATCCGCTTGTGCGGTGCTCTTCATGAGTTGATCCACTGCATGCGGGCCAAGCTGCCCGCGCACCACATCCTCAATGTAGAAGATGCCGTCCAGCGTTGCGATCTTGGTGCCTACAGTCCAGTCGCCTGCACCTTCGGTGCCCGCAGTATCCCACCCACGCGCACGGATCGCCTTCGCAGGCACAGCGTCCACGGTCTGAAACCATTCACGCTTGAACAGTCCTCCACCTTCTGGGACAGGCTGTTGCTGTAGCTGGCCCGCGGCCCCGAATGGACCAAGGTCACGCTCCAGTTCGCGAACCTTCTGTTCAGGGAAATGGTCAGGCCAGAACAGTTCGCCTGCCTTACGACGCGGATCCCGCGGGTCGGGCTTCCAATCCTGGTCAGCTTCCTTATGCGTCTGATAACGCATGAGGAAACACACGTGTTCATAACCACCGTTCTCGAGAAGGTGGCCGGACAGATCATCCTGATGCAATCGCTGCATAATGACCAGGATGGCAGGATTGCGGGACACGCGTGTACTGATGGTGCGGTCAAACCAATCGTTCGCCGCCTTACGCTCCGCATCACTGCGAGCTTGGTCTGCGCTAATTGGGTCGTCTATGATAATGCGGTCCGGATGCTCACCTGTGCCAAGCCCGTTCACAGACGTAGCGATGCGCCATCCACCTTCCGTGGTATTGAAGCGTTGCTTTGCGGCTTGCGCATCATCCAACCGTATCTTGAAGTTCTTTTGATACCAGTCAGACGTCACGATGTCACGAAGCCGAAGGTTATCCCTAATAGATAGGGCTGCGGAATAGGAAGCTGTCAGGTAGCGTAAGGTAGGATCGTTCGCCCATTCCCACGCAGGCCACAACACGGACACGAGCAGCGACTTCATACTGCCCGGTGGAACGTTAATAATGACGCGCTTAGTGGTGCCCGCGGTGACAGATTCGAGGAGGTCGCACAGGACGTCGATATGCCAGTTCGGAACGAATGGAGCTTTCGGTTCAACGAACGGCCACGCGTATTCAATAAACGCGCGTAATCGTCTGCGGCATAGCTCCGCTTCTATGGCTTCGAGTTCTTCAACAGGTGATACGTAATCGTGCATAGAGACACACGTTCCCCATCCACAAACATACGCTCACCTTAGACACACAATCAGGGGATTACTTAGGAAGCACTCTTTCCGCCGAAGTCCGCAAAGTGCACCTTCGGTGGAGCCGCCGCACGCTCTTGTTCCTGCTGTTGATCAACCCGGAGCACGTTCACGACATCGCGTGCAGCTTCACGGGCTTCATCTTCAGACAGGGCAAACTTGATGACTCTCTTATACCGATCCGTTAGCTGTTCTGGTGTGAGGTCTTTCAGGTTTGGACGATCGGTACTGATTTCCATACGATCCGGTGGCTTGGTATACGCGTACGCCCACAACATGTTCTCGACTGCGGGAGGCAGCACACCAGCGATCGCGCGGATCTTCAGGTTCTTTTTGTATTCGATGTCTTCGACAATCTCACGTGCAAGGGCTTCCGCATCGTCGAGCCGTTGACGTCGAGTGGCTGGCATAAGTGAACCTGATGTGTAGGCATACCACAGCCGGGCCAGGAACGCTAGCTCTATTTACGGTTGGGCTTGGCTACCACACATTGCCGGGGCTTGGCAAGTAAATTCTTTAGGGCCTAGTAAGGGCCTTACTACCCTTACCGCCCTTACCTGGAGGAACGTCCTGTCGCCTC
>Ga0075430_100002638_pt1 | contig 14972 bp, 16 predicted proteins | sample RhiMetdeltSRZDD4_FD_75294 | JGI IMG/M metagenome (GOLD analysis project Ga0075430, IMG submission 75294) | Populus rhizosphere microbial communities from Tennessee, USA - Rhizosphere MetaG P. deltoides SRZDD4 | ecosystem: Host-associated > Plants > Roots > Rhizosphere > Soil | place: USA... | reverse complement strand
GGCGACGCCGGCTACGACCTGCACTCGATCGAGGCCGCGACGATCGAGCCCGGCCGGCGAGCGATGGTGGCGACCGGAGTGTCCGTCGAGATCCCCGAGGGCCACGCCGGCCTGGTGCTGCCGCGTTCGGGCACCGCCGCCCGCCACGGAATCGCGCTGGTCAACGCGCCGGGCCTGATCGACTCCGGCTACCGCGGCGAGCTCAAGGTGCTGCTGCTGAACACCGACCTCGACGCGCCGTTCGAGATCGCACCCGGCGATCGCATCGCCCAGCTCGTGTTGATGCGGGTCGAGACGCCGGCGGTCGAAGAAGTCGACGTGCTGACCGACACCGTCCGCGGCGACGGCGGCTTCGGCTCGTCCGGGCGCTGACGCGCTCAGGCTGAGAGCCCGGCCGCCTTCCGCGCGGACGCGTGCGCGGCGTCCTCGTAGCGGTCGTCGAGCGCCGCCAGTTCGTCGATCCCGAGCGCCGTCGCGATCAGCCAGTCGGCGAACCATGCGTTCTTCGGCAGCAGCGGCCCGTGCAGGTAGGTGCCGATGACGTTGCCGCGGCGCGCGCCCTCGGCGCCTGACGAGCCCGTGTTCCCGTGGCCCGCGAGTACGCGTCCGAGTGCCGCCTGGCCGGGCGCGAGCTGCGTGCGGCCGCCGTGGTTCTCGAAACCGGCGAGGACCCGCGGACCGTCGAGCCGCGGCAGTTCGACCTCGATCGCAACGTTGCCGATCAGGCGCGGGCCGTCCTCGCGCACGGTCTGGACGTCGAGCAGCCCCGCTCCCGCGATCTCATCGCTGCCGAACGCGTAGGCGTGGCCGAGCAGCTGGTAGCCGCCGCAGACGCCGAGCACCACAGCACCGCGGTCGGCGGCCTCGTGCAGAGCGTCGCGCTTGCGCTCGACGAGGTCCTGCGCGCAGAGCAGCTGATCGCGATCCTGGCCGCCGCCGAGATAGAACAGGTCGTGAGCACCAGGATCGATCGCGTCGCCGATGCCCGCGGCCGTGACGCTGAAGCCGAGACCGCGCCAGCCACAGCGGCGCTCGAGCAGCAGCAGGTTGCCGCGGTCGGCGTAGATGTTCATCAGGTCCGGGTACAGCGCGCAGACGCGCAGCGTCGCATCAGCCACGCAGGATCACCACGTCGCTGCCGGCGTAGTCCTCGGTCTCGTCGACGGTCCGCCGTGGCAACGGGGTCAGGCCCGCCGCTTTGCCGTGCGCCTCGAGCTCGTCGGCGCCGACGCGCGCGAGCGTGACGACGTCACCGCTCACCGTGCGCTCTCCGGCGGGTGAGACGAGCTCGCGCACGCGCTCGATCTCGAGCCCCGCCGGCACGCTGCGAAGCGCCACCGGCTGGCTGGCCCAGACCCAGCCGTCACGTTCGTGGATGTCCGGAAGCGGGCGAAGCTCGCCCTCGTAGGCCGGTGGGTTGGCCACCGACGCGGCGAACAGCCCGCCGGGCAGAAGATGCGCCGCCGCGCACGCGAGCAGCTCGTGGTGGCGGTCCTCGAGCAGCTGCACGGTCTGCATCGGTACCAGGATCAGGCGAAACCGTCGTCCGAGCGCGAAGTCGCGCGCGTCGGCGACGGCCGTCGTCACGGGAAGACCCGCGGACCGCGCGACGAGCGCGTCGAGAAGCTCTGCGTCGACGTCGAGCGCGACGACCTGATGACCTGCCCGAGCGAGATCCAGCGCCACGCGGCCGGTGCCGGCGCCGACGTCGAGGATCGGCCCCGCCGGCAGTGACGGATCAGCCGCCAGTTCCTGCCACAGCGCCAGGTCCTCGGTGTAGCCACCGCACTCCAGGTCATGCCAGGCGACGCCACCACTCACGCGAACGACTCCTCGGCGACGCCGCGCTTGGCGAGAACCTCGCGCAGCTCGAGCATCGCCGTGTACGTCGGCAGCGCGTAGAGCGTCGTCGGCGGCTCGTCGATGTCGATCGCCGCCGCGTCGAGCGCGGCTTCGAGATCGCCGATCACCGAGATCCGCTCCGGCGCGATGCCCGCGTACTTGAGCCGCACGGCGAGCTCGTCCGCGCGCGTCCCGGCGCACGTGACGCGCCGCACGCGATCCGCGAGCAGCTCGAAGTCAGCATCCCAGATCCACGAAACGTCGCGACCGTCGGCGACGTTGTCGTTGAGTACGGCGAGGACGTCGTGCTGACCGGGCTCGAGCGCCAGCGTGCGCAGGACCTCGTTCGCCCCGGCCGGGTTCTTGACCAGCAGGATCGCGACGTCGCGCTCGACGGGGGCCACCAGCCGCACGGTCTCGCCGCGGCCGAATGCCGGCTCGACGTTCGCCAGGCCGGCGACGATCTGCTCAGGCGTCGCACCGAGCGCCTGTGCCAGCGCCGCCGCCGCAAGCGCGTTGTAGACGTTGTAGAGCCCGGGGAGGGGGAGAGCGACGGGCAGGTCCGCCTCGCCGATCCACAACGTGAACTCCGCGCGTTCGGTGCCGTACAGCCTGACATTCGTCGCAACGACCTCGGGCAACGGCCGTGACGCGTCACACGACGGGCAGTGATAGCGCCCGAGGTGGCCGAGGTAGACGACGTCGTAGACGTACGGCGCCCCACAGCGGCGGCAGTGCTTGGAGTCCGACGCGTGCTGCATCTCCGCGATCGCCAGGGCATCGTCCTCGACGCCGAAGTAGGTCACGCCGGGGTGCTCGCGGCCGAGGTCGGCGACGAGCGGGTCGTCGGCGTTGAGCACGAGCGCGGCCTTGGGGTCCAGCTCGTCGACGACCGCCTGCCAGCGATCGGCGATCGTCTCGAGCTCGCCGTAGCGGTCGAGCTGATCGCGGAACAGGTTGCCGAGCAGCAGCGCCCGCGGTTGCAACTGCCCGACGACGTGGTCGAGCCAGAACTCGTCGACCTCGAACAGCCCCTGCTCGCCGCGCCCGTAGAGCAGCGCCGCCGCGACGCCGCCGGCCATGTTCGCGCCGGCCCGGTTGTGCACCAGCCGGGTGCCGTCACGCTCGAGGATCGCGGCGACCATGGCTGCCGTCGTCGTCTTGCCGTTCGTCGCGGAGATCACGGCGCTGCCGCGCGGCAGCCGCCGCGCCAGCCGGCCGATCGCGTCGCCGTCGAGGCGCATCAGCACCTTGCCGGGAATACTCGTGCCGCCGCGTCCACTGAGCCGTGAGAGCGCGCCTGTGCCACGCGCGGTGGCGATCTTGGCCCTGAGCAGCCAGTTCATGCAAGCGCAGCCTAGAAACACCGCAGAAACGACGCGGGCACTCGGTAGGGTTTGGCGCTCGATGCTCCGTCGCCTCGCGCCGCTCACCGTCCTGCTCGCCGTGGCGCTCTCGGGTTGCGGCTCCGATGACGCGAAGCAGTCCGGCGACGCCGGGGACGCGGTGACGACCGCGTCGACGACGACCACCGCCGGCTGCCGCAAGGTCGCCGCACCGAGCCCGAAGCGCGTCCAGCGGTTGTCGAAGCCGACCACGCGGCTGTCTGCGCCGACGACCGTCACCCTGACGACCAACTGCGGACGGATCACGATCCGCCTCGCCGTCGCTCGCGCACCGAAGACCACGTCGTCGTTCGCGTCACTCGCTCGCCGGGGCTTCTACGACAACCTCACGTTTCACCGTGTCGTCCCGGGGTTCGTCGTCCAGGGCGGCGACCCGCTCGGAACCGGGCTCGGCGGCTCCGGCTACAAGGTCGTCGAGCGCCCTCCGGCAAGCACCGTGTACACCCGGCGCGTCGTCGCGATGGCGAAGGCGGCGAACGAAGCCGCCGGGACCTCGGGCAGCCAGTTCTTCATCGTCACGGCCGAGAACGCCGAGCTACCGGCCGATTACGCACTCGTCGGCCGCGTCGTCGGCAGCTACAGCGCGGTCGCGAAGATCGAGGCCACGCCGACAGCCGCCGGCGACCGGCCGACCGAGCCGCTCGTGATCGAGCGCGCCACCGTCACGTCCGGCTGACCGAGCGCTCGCCTCAGGCGACCGCGCGGCGCGATTGTCGCCGCCGGCCGAGCAGCGCCATCACGCCGAGCACGGCGATCACGAGCAGTGCTCCGAGCAGCAGGCCGCTGATCAGGCCGACGCCGCCGAACGGCAGGCTGATCAGTTCGACGATGCCGAGGCCGAGGGCGATCACCCCGACGACGAGTGCGATGACGATCAGGATGCCGCGCGCACGCGTCAGGGTGCTCGAGCCGGGGGGAGGGCTGAGCAGCGCCAGGAAGCGCAGCAGCAGCAATTGGCGGGAGCTCGGGGGCGCCTGGCCGAGCCGCTCCATCGCGATCTTGAGGTCGTCGGGCCGGCGCTCGGCGGACGCGATCGCCGCGTCGGCCATCCGCCGCAGCTGCATCCGCTCCTGCGGGCGCGCGGCGGCCAGCGCCTTCTGGAAGTGGGCGCGCGTCGCCTGAGCGTCGAAGCGCTCGGCCGCGCGGGCTCCGAGGATCGCCTGCGCTGCGGAGCGCAGCTTCGTCTCCTTCTCGAGCTCCTCGCTGCTCTTCGTCTCGAGCGCCTGCATGTTCGCGAGGGCGCTGCGCTGCTCGATCTTGATCTGGCGGGGCTTGGGTGGCATGTGGACGCCATGATCGCATCCACAGCCGCCGGCGTGCGCGGTGCACGCCTTGGTCCGGCCCGGGGCTAGAAGTCTTCGGGCAGGATCGCGCCCGCGGACAACGCTGCGGCGAAGCGATCGATCGCCGCTTCCTCGTTGCCGATCCAGAGCACCTCGAGGGCCCACAGCATGTCGGCGTAGCCGCGGTCGAGCTCGCGATCGAGCGCCTCGAGCTCGGCGTCGGAGTAGATCGCCGTCTTCTCCCAACCGCAGGCGACGCAGTACAGGTTGAGCCGGCAGAGCCTCTCGGCGACGACGTCGTACTCGTCACCGGGGACGACGAACGAGCCCTGGCACGACGGGCAGACGTGCAGACCGCCGAGCGGCTTCTGCGACGCCTCGGCGGCGGTGCCGCGCTCGAGAATCTCGACACGGATCCGCCGCTCGACCTCGTCGGCGGGGCTCCAGGTCTCCGTCGTCGTGCTGCTCGGAAGGGCGGCCATCGCGGCAACCTAGATCGGCCTTGACTGAGGTCAGGCGGGGATCGGTATGCGAGTCGTATGCGTTTCCGAGCCCCACATGGGCGGGGTGGTGCCTACTCGGCCGGCGTCGTGGCGGTCGACGTCTCGGTCGACGACCCGGCCGACGTCTCTGTCGTCGTCGTCGTGCTCGTCTCGTCGTCGTCCGCGTTGGCCCGCGTGCGCTTCGCGGCCGCCTCCTTGCGAGCCTTTCGGTCCGCGGCGGCGAACTGCTTCAGGACAGGCTCGCCCCAAGCCAGATGGACCGCCTCGATCAGCTTCGGATCGATGCCCTGGTTGATCGAGAAGCCCGTCTGCGACCAGCCGATCGCACGGGCGACGACCTGGTCGGCATATTCGACGCCGACCTCGTCGTGGCCGTAGTAGTCGTACGCGGCCTGCCAGGCCGACACGTCGAGCGCGGCCGCGGCACCGGAACTGCGCAGCAGGCTGGCCGCCGCCATCATCGCGTCGTAGTCGTCATAGACCGACGGATGCCGCTCGGTCTTGTGCGGGTAGTCGTCCGGGCGGTCAGCGAGGCGATACGCGGCGCGGTAGCGCTCCCACGTCGTCGTCGGGCCGTTTGTCACGTTGAACTGCATCGGGCCGGCACAGCAGTGCGCGAAGTTCAGCCCGTGATAGGTGCTCGCGGCGGTCGAGAACGCCGTCTCCTGGCGATGAATCGACGCGAGCAACAGCCAGTTGACGCCGAAGGTCCGCTGCGCGCGGCCGTAGAGGTCGTAGTAGCCGGAGACCCAGCCCGCCGGCACATGTGCGACGTCGTTGCGTGCGAACGCCTGCTCCCAGGCGACACGGGCGCGCGCCAGGGCGTCGGCTGAGTCGGCAGCGGCCGTGTGCGCCGAGACCTTGCGCTCGCCGGACTTCGCGTTGCTCTTCGCCTTGCTCTTGGTCGTCGCCGATCCCGTATTCCCGGCGACGGCTGTGGCCGGCTGGGTCGGAGGGGGCGACGCGGCGTCGCTGCCGTCGCGAGGAAGCGCGAACAGTGCCAGTCCGATGATCGCGAAACCCAGCACGACGCAGGCGCCTGCGACCGCGAGGCCCTTGTGGTGACGCTCCTCCGAAGCCATGAAGCCCCTACAAGGCTAGATGCCTTGCCGACTGGCGGGTACCGCCGCTGCGCCCGGCCGCAGGAGGTGCACCGTCGCACGGGGAGATGCCGACCGTGAGATCGCCGCCGTCCGCCAGCCACGGGCACAGGCCTGTGCGAAGAACTCGTCGGCGAAGGCGCGGCCGGGATCGGCGAGCCAGATCTCGCCGCGCTCGCCGACCAGTCGCGGAAGCAGGTCCAGCAGCAGCGGCACGTTGCGGCGTTCGTAGAGGACGTCGGCGGCCAGTACAAGGTCCCATGGAGCGGCGGCGAGCAGCACCTCGGGCTGCTGCCAGGAGCAGACGACTGTGTCGACTTCGACGCCGTTGCGGCGTGCGTTCGCTCCGGCGATCTCGGTGGCGGGCGCGAACCAGTCGCTGGCGGTCACCTTGCCGTGCGCCAGCGCCGCGCAGATGGCCGCCAGGCCGAGGCCGCAGCCGAGCTCGAGCACGCGTCTGCCGCGCAACGATCTGCCAACGACGGCTGCGGCAAGCGCGACGCCGCTCGGCCACAGGTCGGCCCAGTACGGCAGCCGCTCGTCCGCACCGAAGGCATCGGCGTCGAGCAATGTCTCGCTGTCGCGCGGACGCTCCAGCACGATCTCGCGACCGCCGACCAGCACGACTTCTTCGATCATGTCCGGCGCCGCAGTCATCGGGCGTCCACCGTAGCCGTGGGATGGCCCCGGGCAGGAGCAGCTGCTGGAAGGCGTCGCTGCCGTCAAACACTGCGATTTCCGCACGAATGTTCATAACGAAGATTAGAGGGCATTGAAGAGCGGCGAATCCGGCTCGTGAGGTCCCCGTTCCGCCCCGACAGCGCCGTCAGCGCGTGCCGAGGCGCTCGACGATCGTGTCCGCCGACTGCGGGTCGAGGTCGCCGAAGACGACGTGGCAGCCGTTTTTCGTATGCACGTGCAACGACCTGCGCGAGCGGCGCATCATCGGCCTGCGGATCTCGGCGGCGGCGACGAGCCCGAACCGGATCCAGTCGACACGCGCGCTGACGGCGTCCTCGAGCAGCCACAGCAGCCTGCTGTCTGTCAGGACAAGCCGTACCGGGCCGCGTGCCGCGCCGCCGGCGTCGACGACGAGCCGGACGTGCTCGTTTTCGGCCAGGGCCGCCAGGAGCTCCCAGCCGAGCCGCTCGCGCAGCCCCGGCGGCAGCCACGTGCCCGGCGCCGGGCGGCGTCCGATCGTCGGCTCGTACGTGCGCGTCGTTCCCTCAGCACGTCGAAGTTCTGCTCGTGCGCGCTCGTACGCCGCGTTCAGCGCCGCCATGCGACGTTCGCCGCCGGCGTGGCGGTCGGGATGCCAGCGCTTCGCCAGGCGCCGGTATGCCGCCGTCAGCTCGCGCTCGCTGACGTCCGGCTCGACACCGAGGATCGCGAACGGGTCCACGCCGCACATTCTCTCCGGCGCGGGACCTCGGCAGCCTGCTCGCCCCCGCCACGACAATCGTTCGGCCTCGAACATCTGTCGAAAAGGGGTGCGCTCGCGCGTGGATCTGTGGTACGCAAGGTCCGTGCCTCAGCTTCGTCACGACACCGCGGCGACCCGTCGCGCCCTACGGCCGGGCTCGTCGTTGCGCTCGGGGCCGGTTCTTGCGTCACGGCGCGATGTCGCGCTCGTCAGCGGATGGCTGCGCAACCTGTCCGCTGCGGACGGTCGCGCCGCCAGCACCGGCGCCGGCAGAGCCGAATCCGGGCACCACCCGGTCCAGCCGTAGCCGACCCGCCCAGCCTCACGAGGACGGAGCCTGCCGCGTCAGCTGGCGCGTTCGGCCATGTCGCCGATCAGACGTGAGAGCTGCCCGCCGGACCACGCGATCGGCGACTTGCCCGGCTCCTCGACGATCAGCTCGGCGCCGAGTAGCGCGGCCCAGCGCTCGCCGACGTCGAGCGGATGCCCGGGGTCGGCCTCGTCACGGTCGGCGACGACTAGCGAAGGAGCCTCGATCGCCGCGAGATCCTCGTCGGCCGCGAACGGCGACGAGCGCGGGATCTGCTCGATCGCGTCGGCGACGGCGCCCGGATGCTCGTGGCGCGCCATCCGCTGGCGCAACACCGTGACGACCGTCTCGCGCCACGCGTCGGGCACGCCCGGGTCGCCGTAGGCCTCGACGAAGCCCTCGACACCGCCGTCACGAAGACCCGCGGCAAGGCTGTCCCAGCGAACGAGGTTCGGTGTCGTGTCGGGCAGGAACGCGGGCGTGATTGCGACGAGTCCCGCGACGCGGCCCGGATGCTCGATCGCGACGCGGGCCGCGGTGTGGGCACCCATCGAGGCGCCGGCGAGCACCGCCCGCTCGATGCCGAGGTCGTCGAGTACGCGCAGCACGTCGTCCGCCAAAGACGGGTAGTCGTAGTGCGGTGCGGGGTCGGACTCGCCGTGCCCGCGCGCGTCGAAGGCGACCACGCGGTGTCCGCCCCGTTCGAGCATCCGCGATCCCATCACGACGTAGTGACGCGTCGCCGTCAGCCCGTGCAGCAGCAGGATCGGTGGCGCGTCGGGACGGCCGCCACCGCTGTCGTCGATCTTCAACACGGCTCACAGTCTCGCCTACCCTGCAGATCATGGTCATCGACGTCACCGAGGCAACCTTCGAGACCGAGGTCCTCGAGCGATCGAAGACGACGCCGGTCGTGGTCGATTTCTGGGCCGAATGGTGCGGGCCGTGCAAGCAGCTGGCGCCGGCGCTCGAAAACGCCGCCAACGCGCGGGAGGGCCAGGTCGTGCTGGCCAAGCTCGACACGGACAGCAATCAGAATCTCGCCGCGGCCTTTCAGATCCAGGGGATCCCGGCCGTCAAGGCGTTCAAGGACGGGCGCATCGTCGACGAGTTCACCGGTGTCCAGCCGCCGGCCGAGGTCGAGCGCTTCTTCGACCGTCTCGTTCCGAGCGAGGCGGACCTGCTTGCGTCGTCGCAGGACGAGGCGTCGCTGCGCCGCGCACTGGAGCTCGACCCGGGCCGCGCCGACGCCGCCGTCGCCCTGGCGCGGATCCTGCTCGGCCGCGGTGAGCTCGACGAGGCCCGTGCGCAGCTGGAGCCGGTCCGCGACTCCTACCAGGCGGACGCGATCCTCGCCCGGCTCGACCTTGAGCCGGTGCTTCCCGAGCTGAGCCCGGCGTTCGCTGAGCTCGACGAGGGCCTGATCGAGGCACCGCTTGACAGCCTGATCGCCGCGATCGCCGCGAACCCGGAGCGCAAGGACGACCTGCGCAAGGTCGTCGTCGGCGTGCTCGACCAGCTCGGCGTCGAGGACGAGCGCGCTCGCGAGTACCGCCGCCGCCTCGCGACGGCGCTGTACTAGCCGCTTCCGGTCTTATGACCCCCTGATCGGGTGGAGTGCCACCCCACGCCTGTCGCGGCAGCGGTGGCGGCGAGTACGTGTCGGCAGCTCTCCCGACGAAAGGCTGCCACCGTGGCGACCACCGCAGGATCCTTGCAGCGCCGCCCGCTCGTCCTCGCGGACGCCGTTCCGGGCAGGCACGCCCGCGACGCCGCGTTCGTCACCGGCGGCGCGCTGCTGACGGCCGCGCTGGCGCAGGTCGCGCTCCACGTTCCCCCCTCCCCGGTCCCGATAACCGGCCAGACGTTGGCAGTCGTGCTCGTCGGCGCCGGTCTCGGCGCTCGCCGTGGCGCGGCGGCGCTGACGCTCTACCTGCTTCTCGGGCTGTTCCTGCCGTTCTACGCCGACGGTGGTTCAGGCACGTCGGTCGTCTGGGGCCCGAGCGGTGGCTATCTGCTCGGCTTCGTCCTCGCCGCCTTCGTCGTCGGTGCGATCGCCGAGCGCGGCGGCGACCGCCGCGTCGCGGGCGCGTTCGCCGCCTTTGTCGCCGGGCAGCTCGTCGTCTTCGGCTTCGGGCTTGCCGGGCTCAAGCTGGCCGTCGGCGAGAGTTGGTCGTGGACGGTCCACAACGGCTTCACCGTGTTCATCGCCGGCGGGCTGATCAAGGCCGCGATCGCCGCCGCGATCATCCCGTCGGCGTGGCAGATCGTCGGCGGGATCGAGTCCCGCTGGCGATAGTGGACGCGCGCTACGCGGCGGCGCCGGCGAGCGCGTGCTCGCGAACGAGCTCGGCCGTGCGGTCGGGCTGTTCGATCCAGAACATGTGGCCGACGCCGTCGTAGCGCACGAACCGAGCCTCGGGCATCGCCCGCGAGATCGCCTCGCCGTTGACCACCGGCAGCATCCGGTCCTCGCTGCCGTGAATGATCAGCGTCGGCGCCGTGATCTCTGCCAGCTGCAGATGCGTGTCGTGTGCCGCGATCGCCCGCATCTGCAGCATCAGCACGCGCAACGCGGTCGGCTTGCGCAGCGCGGTCGCGTGAAAGAGCGCGTAGGCCTCGGCGTCGGCGGAGAACGCCGCGGAGACGTTCGCCTCCCAGCTGGCGCGGATCGCGCCGTCACGATCGCCGTCGCGCAAGGCGTTGACCATCGGTGCGAAGACCTCGGCGTCGGCCAGAATGCCCTCCGGCCCGCCGGCGTATGTACAGCCCAAGGTCAGCGTCCTGACCCGCTCGGGGTGATTCAGCGCAAGCTCCTGCGCGACCATCCCCCCCATCGAGATCCCGAGCACATGCGCGCGATCGACGCCGAGCCGATCGAGCAGCACCGCGGCGTCGTCGGCGAGCTCGGCGATCGTGAACGACTTCTCGATGCCCGGGCTCCAGCCGACCCCGCGGTGGTCGTAGGCGATCACGTCGAAATCGCGCTCGAGCAACTCGAGGAATCGCTCTCCCCAGTGCTCGTGATTGCCGCTCATCCCCTGGATCAGCAGCAGGGGCTCACCGGCCCCTCGACGGACGTGATGCAGGTTCATCTCCGCCATACGCTACAGCGGCAGGGCCAATTGTTCGTCGGTTGCTCGGCTTTCGCCGATGTCGAGCCCCGAGACGCCGACGCCGAGCAGCCGTACCGGCCGTGCCGGCGCGTATGCCCGCAGAAGCTCCAGCGCGACGCCCTGGACGGTCGCGCTGTCGTTGGTCGGCTGATCGACCGTGCGCGCGCGGGTCACGGTCGTCCAGTCGTCGAGCCGGACCTTGATCGAGACGGTGCGGCCGCGGCGTTGCTGGCGCTCGAGCCGCTCGCAGAGCTCAGCCGCGAGCCGGACGATGATCTCATCCTGCTCCTCACGCTCACCGACGTCGACATCGAACGTGCGCTCTCGCGACTCGGACTTCGCGACCCGCACGGTCGTCACGGCGCCGTCGTGCTCGAACAGTGCCCGGCGCCGCAGCTCGCGCCCGTGATTTTCCCCGAACGCGGCCGCCAGTCGCTGCTCGCCGGCGGCCGCGAGCTCTGCCAGCGTCGCGATCCCCAGCGCGTCGAGCCGCTCGGCGGTCTTCGGCCCGATCCCGGGCACCATGACCGGCGGCGAGGCCGCGAAACGCTCCCGCGCCTGCTCTCGGGAGAGGACGACGAAGCCGCGCGGCTTCTCGGCGTCGGACGCGACCTTCGCGACGAGCTTGTTCGGGCCGATGCCGACGGAGATCGATAACCCCGTCGCCGCGTGTACCGACGCGACCAGGCGACGCATCGCCGCCTTCGGCGACAACAGCCCTGTCAGCTCGACGTACGCCTCGTCGAGACCGACGACCTCCACGCGCTCGAACGCCTCACGCACGATCGCCATGACCTTCGCCGAGGCGGCCTTGTAGGCGGCGAAGTCAGGCGGGATGACGATCGCCGACGGGCAGAGACGGCGGGCGTGCGACGTCGGCATCGCCGAGCCGACACCGAAGCGGCGCGCCTCGTAGCTCGCCGTCGTCACGACGGCCCGCGGGCTGTCGCCGGAGACGATCACAGGCTTGCCCGCCAGCTCCGGCCGGCGCAGCAGCTCGACAGACGCGTAGAAGGCGTCGATGTCGATGTGCGCGACGCGTCTGCCTCCTGCCCTCTCCATCGCGTCGAGCCTACGACGCGCCTCGGACCGGCTGCGCCGGCCCGAGCTACCGCGGTTGCGGCTCCTTGTAGACGTGGATCACGGTTCCGGCGGCGTTACGCCAGACCATGCGCGGCGGAAACGCGCCGTCACCACGCGGAACGTGGACGGAGAACACGTTCTGCTGCACGTGAACGGTGCGCGAGTACGCGCTCGGGTAGACAGCCGGCTTGTAGTACGGACCGCGGCTCTGCGTCTTCGGGTACTCGAGCGTCACGGTGGCGACGCCGTCGGGAACGAGCCCATGGAGCGTCGAACGCCTGTTGCCGCCCTTGCCGCCGCTGAAGCTCGTCAGGTTCCCGCGCTCGCGGAAGCTGGCGATCCCGCCGCCTCCACCTCCCCCACCCTCGGTGAACAGGTAGATCCCGTCCTGCGGCGTTGCCGGCGGCTCCGGCTGCTTCGCCCACGCCTTGCGACTCTGCGCGAACGCTCGCAACGCAGCCGAGCGCAGCGCGGGCGATTCATGCGACAGCAGCGTCACGAGCCGCGCGTGCTGGGCGTCGAGGCACCGTGCGGTCGGCTTGAACCACGGCCGCACGCTCCGCGCGATCACGATCGTCAAGCGCGTGCCGTCGGCCGCGGTCACGCGGCGCGTGTAGTCGACATAGGTCTCGGATCCGAAGCCGCGCGGCATCGAGCCGCTTGTCGTGCCATCGGCCGGGGTCGCGGCCCGGCGCAGCGGAGCGATGGCGTCCAGGATCGCTTGGCTGGGAATGTCATGCGTCGCGGTCGCAGGTCCCGCCGAGAGCTTCGGCTTGCAGCTCGGCAGGGTCGCGTAGACGTGCTGATTCGCTTTGTTGATCAGCTCGTACGCCTTTCGCTGGCGTTCCAGCGCTTGCGCCGCGGCCTCGTTCTTGGGCTCGAAGCCGGGCAGGCCGACGACCGTCGCGGCCGTCGCCACGCCGCACATGGCGGCGGTGGCGACCAGGACGACGGCGAAGACACGGCGTGGCGTGAACATGCGAACGGAGCCTCTCGACGGGACACGAAGTAGCCGGGGCGCGCGATCTCCGCGCGCCCCTCGCCTGTAGTTGACGATGACGCTGGTTTTGTGACAGGAGCCAGCGCAGTTCCCCGAGCATCGTCAGCAGGAACGCGCCGTCGCACCTGCTTGAATCGCCGTCGTGCTTCCCCCTCTGCTCCGGCGAGCGATCGAGGCCGTCGCGGTCTTCGCGATCGCGCTTGCGGGCGTGATCGCGCTGCTGTTCTTCTTCGAGGGCCGCGACGCGTCGACGACGGGCGCCGCCGGCTCTCCGGTAGTCGCCGGCGGCCCGGGCACCCCCGACCCGACGGCGACGTCGGCGCTCCTTCGCGCCGGCAACATCGAGCTGCGCTATCGCCGCGCGAGCGATCGCAACGCGCTCGTCGTCTTCGCGCAGCGCGAGGCGGGCACCGACACGAGCGCGCTCCGGGCCATCGGTGGAGCGATCGTCGTCAGCCATGACACGAGCGCACGCGCCGCACCCGCGGTCGTCGCCCGGGCCTACAAGCGCCGGCTCGAAGCCGACACGGTCAAAGACACGCGTCTGCAAGCGTTCGTGGAAGCCTGGCTCGGCCAACGCCGATAATGCGTAGGGCATGCGCATCGCGCTCGCCCAGATCAATCCCACCGTCGGCGACATCGCCGGCAACGCCGCGCTGATCCGCGCGCAGATCGACGAGGCGCGCACTGCCGGTGCCCAGTTGGTGCTGCTGCCCGAGCTCGCGATCACGGGCTACCCGCCCGAGGACCTGCTGCTGAAGGAGCACTTCCTCGCCGACGCCCGCGCGGCGGTCGACGAGATCGCGGCCGGCGTGCGCGACATCGTCGCCGTGGTCGGGTTCCCCGAACGCGCCGATGATGTCTACAACGCGGCCGCGATCTGCGCCGACGGCGCGGTGCGTGCGATCTACCGCAAGGTCCGGCTGCCGAACTACGGCGTCTTCGACGAGCTGCGCTACTTCCAGAGCGGCCCTGGCCCCGCGATCATCGAGATCGACGGCGTCAAGGTCGGGCTGACGATCTGCGAGGACATCTGGCAGCCGGGGCAGCCGGCCGAGGACGAGGCGCTCGCCGGCGCGACCGTGATCGTCAACCTCAGCGCCTCGCCGTACCACGCCGCCAAGGGCGTCGCGCGCGAGCGGATGGTCGGCCAGCGCGCCGCCGACAACCTGGCGATCGTCGCATTCTGTGCGGCGGTCGGCGGCCAGGACGAGCTGATCTTCGACGGCGCGTCGTTCGTCTGCGACCACCACGGCGCCGTGATCGCCCGGGCGCCGCAGTTCGCCGAGTCGCTGCTCGTCTGCGACGTCGACCCGCAGGCAGCCGCGTCGGCGCGCCTGCGCGACACGCGCCAGCGCCCCGCGGCGCGAGAGGTCCGCCGTGACGTCGCCGAGCTCGGCTCGTTCACGACCGCGGGCGCCATCGCGACGGACGCGGCGCGCCCGCTCACGATCGGCGGTCCGCTGGCGGAGCCGCTCTCGCCCGACGCCGAGGTCTACGAGGCGCTGGTGCTCGGCACGCGTGACTACGTTCGCAAGAACGGCTTCGAGCACGTCGTGCTCGGGCTCTCCGGCGGCGTCGACTCCGCACTCGTCGCGCTGGTCGCCGTCGACGCGCTCGGCGCCGATCGCGTCACGGCGGTCGTGATGCCGTCGCCCTACTCGACGTCCGGCACCCAGGGCGACGCCCGCACGCTCGCCGCGAACCTCGGGATCCAGTGCCTCGATCTCTCGATCCGCGAGCCGATGGAGCTCTACGACCGGCTTCTGGCCGACCTCTTCGCCGGCCGTGAGCCAGACATCACCGAGGAGAACCTGCAGGCGCGGATCCGCGGCAACCTGCTGATGGCGATGTCGAACAAGTTCGGCTGGCTCGTGCTGACGACCGGCAACAAGTCCGAGATGTC
>Ga0075430_100002637_pt1 | contig 14974 bp, 11 predicted proteins | sample RhiMetdeltSRZDD4_FD_75294 | JGI IMG/M metagenome (GOLD analysis project Ga0075430, IMG submission 75294) | Populus rhizosphere microbial communities from Tennessee, USA - Rhizosphere MetaG P. deltoides SRZDD4 | ecosystem: Host-associated > Plants > Roots > Rhizosphere > Soil | place: USA... | reverse complement strand
CCGCCGCGGACCTGGGCCTGGGGCGCCAGGCGGTTGAGGCCCTCCGGCATGGTGGTCGGGGCGTGCAGCGGGATGAGCAGGTAGGCGCTGGTGGCCAGGGCGGTGCAGGCCAGCGTCGCGACCAACACCGTGGCTGCGATCAGCGCGAAGGTCCGGTCTTCGGCGTCCATCACCGCCGGCAGCCACAGCACGACCAGCGGGGCGATGGCGGTGACCACCGCCGCCAGGATCTCGACGACGTCGACCGACAGCGCCCGGTAGCCCGAGCACCGCCGCACGATCATCGCCATCCCGCACACGTAGGTCCCGCAGATCGCCACGGCGACCGGGACCGGCAGCACCTCGATCCACGTCCAACCCGTGATCGCCCAAGCCAGCAGGCCGAGCCCCGCCGGGACGGTCACGACCATCGCGGCGAACAGCACCCGGTAGGACGGCCGGTGCAGCTCCGGGGCGTGGCGCACCGACTGCCGGCAGGCCCAGATGCCCGGGAAAAGCGGTGCAGAGAAGGCGAGGAGGACCAGCACCACCAGGTACTGCGTCCGGCTGTGGGCCTGGCTGGCGACCAGGGTCGCCACCGGCACCGTGACCGCTCCGATCGCCGGCGGGGTCGCGGTCCGGAGATTGGGGGTTGATCCTCACGCGACGTGAGGTCGTACCGTCACCCGCATGACATCCCGTCAGCCCGGGCGCCGGGTCGGTGAGCTGGCCAAAGCCACTGGCCTGACCGTGCGCACGCTGCACTACTACGAGGAGATCGGCCTGCTGGTGGCGTCGGACCGGACGGCGGCCGGCCACCGCGTCTACTCCGACGCCGACGTCGAGCGGCTCTACCGGGTCAGCCTCCTGCGGCGGCTCGGTCTGCCGTTGGCGGACATCGGCCGGGCCCTCGACGACCCCGCCTGGGGCCTGCAGCCGGCGATGACCACCCACCTCGCCGAGCTCGACCGCCGCCTCGAGGCCACCGCCAACCTGCGGGCCCGCCTCGCCCAACTGCTGGCGGCGGCCCGTTCGACCGAGAACCCGATGACCGACGACCTGCTGGAGGTCCTGGAGGAGATGACCATGCTCGACGCAACCGTTCAACGCCGGATATCGATCCTGGTGTACGCCGACCTGGAAGCCGCCTACGAGTTCCTCGTCGACGTGTTCGGCCTGGGCCCGGGCCAGCTGACCCGCGACGACACGGGGAGGGTCGTGCACGCCGAGCTGCAAGCCGGCGACGGCGTGGTGTGGCTGCACCCCGAGTCGCCGGAGTTCGGCCTGGCCTCGCCCCGGGCCGTCGGCGCCGCCACCGCCACGATGGCGGTGATGGTCGACGACGTCGACGCCCACCACCGCCACACGTCGTCGAAGGGCGCGACCATCGACTACGAGCCCACCGACCAGCCCTACGGCTACCGCGAGTACAGCGCCCGCGACAACGAAGGCGGCCTCTGGTCCTTCATGAAACCCCTCGACTGAATCGGGCGAGGTACCGCCGTCGCCTCAGGGGCTAGCATCGGCGGTTCCAAACGGAGTGGTGGCCGAGTCAGGTTGAAGGCGCTGCCCTGCTAAGGCAGTGAGGGCCGCAAGGTTCTCCGTGGGTTCGAATCCCACCCGCTCCGCTGATCCGCTGAATCGTGCACCGCCCGGCCCTGAGCCGGGCGGTTGCGCGCCGGGGGGTCGGTAGCGTGGTGGGGTTCGGGTTCGGGGGAATGTCATGGGCAAGGTTGGTAGCGAGCACACGGTTGGTGACGAGATGGCCGGTCGCGAGAGGACCCTCGGCGACGCCGACGGTACGGTCGCCGGGTTGTTGAGCTTCTGTCGGCCGTTGGAGCCGGCGGAAGAGGCGGAGCTGAAGGCTTGGCTTCGGTCGGAGGGCGCGACCGACGAGTTCATCGCCGCCGCCGGGCTCGATCCCAACCGGGTGGCCGTCGACCTGGCGCTGCAGGAGGGCGAGACGCTCTCGGCCCGGGACATCGCCAAGCTGCGGGGCGTCGAGCCGTCCCACATCGTCGACGTGTTCAACTCGGCCGGTGTCGCCGTGCCGGACCTCGACGAGGTCCGCTTCACCGAGTTCGACGCCGAGTTCGTGAGCGTCGCCGAGGCCGCCGGCGTCCTGAAGGCGGCCGACGGGCGGGCGCTGATGCGGGCGGTCGCCACGGCGCTCGACCGGGTCGCCGAGGCCGCCGTCGCCTACTACGTCCAGGGCACCGAGGCCCGCATGGAGCGCGAGCACGAAGATCCTGTCATCTGGGCCAAGGAGACGGCCCGCATGACCGGCCTCGCCGGCAAGCTCGGTCACGGCATGGGACTGCTCTTCCGTCATCACCTCCGCCAGGCCATCGACCGCCAGCGCATCAGCCAGCTCCAGGTCGCCAGCCGCGACGTCGCCCGCATGGCGATCGGCTTCGTCGACCTCGTCGGCTCGACGGCGCTGGCCCAGACCCTCGACGTCGCCGAGCTCCGCAAGGTGGTCACCCAGTTCGAGAGCCGGGCCTTCGACGTGGCCGTGCGCCACGGCGGCCGGGTGGTCAAGTTCATCGGCGACGAGATCATGGTCGCCGCCGTCGACCCCGAGGCCGCCTGCCGCCTCATGCTCGCTCTCGTCGAGGCCTGCACCACCGGCGACCTCGAGCCTCGCGGCGGCCTCTCCTACGGCGAGCTGCTCTTCCGGGGCGGCGACTACTACGGGCCCGAGGTCAACCTGGCGGCCCGGCTGGTCGACGCCACGGTGCCCGGCGAGGTCCTGGTCGACTGCTCGGTCGTCAACGCCGTCGAGGCGCTGAAGACCAGCGACCGCCGCCTCCCCATCACCGGTTGCCCCAACAACCTGACGTTCGACCCGGGTGGCCGCCGGGTGCTGAAGGGCTTCGCCGACCCGGTCACCGTGTGGACCGTCCGCTGCGACGCCGCCGAGCTCCCCGCCTAGTGCGGCAGTAGCGCGGTTACGACAACGGCGTCGGCGACAGGGGCATCCGGACCACGACCCGGGCGCCGCCGTCGGGGGCTTCCGTCACCTCGGCGGTGCCCCCCATCGCCTCGGTCAGCGCCCGCACGGTCGCCAGGCCCAGGCCGGTGCCCTTGTCCACCGTCGACGGCCGGGGCGTGGCGATCCGCCGGCTGTACAGCGGCTCGAACACCCGCTCCCGCTCCGCCGGCGGGATCCCGGTCCCGTCGTCGTCCACCATCAGCACGGCGTCGCCGCCCCCCGACGCCACGATCACCCGGATCGACTGCGCCGCGTGCCGCACCGCGTTCTCCACCAGGTTCCCGGCGACCTGGGCGAGCCGGTCGGCGTCGCCGTCGACGATCACCGGGTCGCCTGCCAGGTCGACCTTCAGGTCGAGCCCCGCGTCCTCCACATCGGGCCGCAGCCCCTCGCTGACCCCCAGCGCCACGTCCCGCAGGTCGATCGGCCGCAGGGTCAGCGTGAACGCCTGCGCCCGCAGCCGGGCCAGGTCCAGCAGGTCCCGCACCAGCCGGTCGAGCCGCCCCGCCTCCGCCAGGATCGTCCGCCCTGCCGAGGCCGGGTCGGGCGCTGCCCCGTCGGCGAGCGCCTCTGCCCACCCGCCGATCGACGTCAGCGGCGTCCGCAGGTCGTGCGACACGGACAGCAGGAAGTCCTGCTCGGAGCGCCGCGCCTCCTCCAGTCCCTCGGCCATCGTGTTGACGCTCCGCACGAGCCGCCCCAGCTCGTCGTTGCCGATGCCCCGCTCCGACACCCGGATGTCGGGCTCGCCCCGGGTGATCCGCCGGGTGGCGGCCTCGGCGTCGACCAGCGGACCGGTCAGCGACCGGGCGAGCCGCAGCGCCACGACCACCCCGATCGCGATGGTGATCAGCCCGGCGACGACGAACCAGCGGGCCGCCGGTCCCACGGGCGAGTCGCTCGAGTCGACCGCCAGCAGCACCCGATCCGGGAACTGCCCCCGGGCCGGCAGCAGCGCGGCCGCAACGGCCTCGTCGCCGCTGCGCCGGGCGACCGACCCCGACGAGCGCAGCTCGGCGATGTCGGATTCCCGCAGCGGGTACTGCACGGGGTCGAGCGGCACGACCCGGAGCGAGTCCATGTCGAGCGCCGGTCCGAGGCGGTTCGTCGACGGGACCGCCCGGCCGGGTTGGATGTCGTTGAAGATGGCGGCGAGGCCGTTGACCTCCCGCGCCAGCTCGTCCTCGTTGCGTTGCCGGGCGTCCAGCATGGTCAGGATCAGCGTGCCGATGCCGACGACCGCCACGGCCGCTACCACCACCCCCACGATGCTGATCACCAAGCGTCGCCGCACGCAGCTCCCCTCAACCGAAGCCCATCATCCCAGGCGGTAGCCGGCCCGGCGCAGGGTAGCCAGGGGGAACCCCTTGCCGAGCTTGCGCCGGAGCTGGGCGACGTGGACGTCGACGGTCCGTTCGTCGCCGTACCAGTCGTAGCCCCAGCCCAGGTCGAGCAGCTGTCGCCGGGACAGCACCTGTCCGCGGTGCTCGACCAGGGCGGCCAGGAGGTCGAACTCGCGGGGTGCGAGGTCGACTGCGGCTCCGTCCCGCAACGCCTCCCGCCGGCGCATGTCGACGGTGATGTCGCCGATCACGATCGGCCCGCCCGGGGGTTCGTCCGGTGGGGCGGCGTCGCTGGTCCGCCGCAAGATGGCCTTGACCCGGGCGACCAGCTCCCGGGGCGAGAACGGCTTGGTCACGTAGTCGTCGGCGCCGAGCTCGAGCCCGACGATCCGGTCGGTCTCGTGGCCCCGGGCGCTGAGCATGAGCACCGGCACCGAGCCGTTGGCCCGCATCCGCCGGCACACCTCCAGCCCGTCGATGCCGCCGGGCAGGCCGATGTCGACCACGGCCAGCGCGGGGTGCAGGCCGGCCACCAGTGCCAGCCCCTCCTCGCCGGTGGTGGCACGCGCGACCTTGTACCCCGCCTGCGCGAGGTACAGGTCCAACAACTCGGCGATGTTGTCGTCGTCCTCGATGACGACGATGGTCGCAGCGTCCATCGAGCGGCATTGTCCCTTGTACTCAGGTCGGCGTGAAACCGGACGTGAAACCGTGTGGGTGACGGGTGGGAAGGCTGGTGCCGCCGTCACCCACACAGCCTCTGGGCTGACGATCGTGAAGAGCTCAGGTCACCGTTTCCTCTCGATCGCAGCCCCGAACGGCACGCCGAACGGATCTACGACTTTCACGGTCCCGGAGGCGAGGGCTGGGCGGTGACGCCGCCGCCCACCGCCCAGCTCGACCTCGCCGACCGTCCAGACATGGAGCATCCGTCGGCTGTCGATGCACGGATCGTCCTTCGTAGCGAAGAACTGGGGGCACGCCACTTCGTTGTGGCTGTGCCAGACGACCAGGTTCCCTGCATCGTCGGGGACGGAGACCCCGGCAGGAGCGACATAGAAGGCCCCGAGCAGCACCGGCTTCCCGCTGCCGCCGGTGTAGTAGACGAGGCCGTTGGGTTGTGCGGGGTCGAGGACCCGACCCGCGCGGACCGTGGTTGGGTTTAGGTAGTGCGCCAGCGGCCCGCGCGGATCTTTGGGTGCGCGGTAGCCCGCCGCCACGGCCGCGTCCACGTTGGCGTAGGCGGCGAGCGTCGTCCGCACGTCACCCAGCAGGTCATCCGCCGAGGCCTGCTGGGCATCTGTTGCTTCCCCGTAGCGCTGGGCGTAGGGGGGCAGCGGGGTGTGGTGGTGCCGTCCGGACGCGGCGCGCTCGCCCGCCCGCTGGTCCGACTCCTCGGGGGAGTCGTCCGAGGCACGGTCGTGAGCGTCCTTATGTCCCGCCGCCGCACCGGACGTCGCTTGGCTCGACGCCACGGTGCTAGGACCCGCCCCACGATCCGATGCCCAGGCCACAGCGCCACCGATCAGCGCCACCACAGCCACCGCTGAGACCAGTCCGACACCGACACGTCGGGCACGGTTCCAGCGCGGCCCACGGAGTGGGATCGGGTTCGCGTGCCCCGCTGGTTGGTGCTCCGACGTGATGTCGTCGCTGGTCATGGCGGGTAGCTCACACCGGCTACATGAGGGGAATGTGATGGTCGTGTTCGGGGCACGTTCGGACCGTTCAAGAGCCTGGACTGTCCAAGAACCGGTGAGTTCCGACTGATAGGACTGTCAGCGGCGAGTGCCGCTGGTCACGCCAAGATCAGGCGGCCGAGTCCACTGTGAACGCCTCCCAGAGCGCGGCGTACTCGGGGCTGATCGTGAGCAGCTCGTCGTGGGAGCCGATGGCTGCGACGCGGCCCTTGTCGACGACCACGATGCGGTCGGCGGTCCGGGCGGTCGGCAGGCGGTGGGCCACCAGCACGGTGGTCCGGCCGGTGGCCACGATCCCCATCGCCTGCTGCACCACGGCCTCGGTGGCCAGGTCGAGGTTCGACGTGGCTTCGTCCAGCAGCAGGATCGCCGGGTCGACGAGCTGGGCCCGGGCCAGCGCGACCAGCTGGCGCTGGCCGGCCGACAGGCTGCGGCCCCGCTCGCTCACCGCGCTCAGGTAGCCGTCGGGGAGCCGGGCGATGAAGTCGTGCGCGCCGACCGCCCGGGCCGCCGCTTCGACCTCGACATCGCTCGCCGAGGGCCGGCCGTAGGCGATGTTGTCCCGGATCGTGCCGGTGAACAGGAACGCCTCCTGGGGCACGACGCCGAGCTGGCGGCGGAACACGCCCAGGTCGATGTCCCGCAGGTCGATGCCGTCGACGCTGACCGTTCCGCCGGTGGGGTCGTAGAACCGGGCGACCAGCTTCACGATCGTCGACTTGCCGGCGCCTGTCTCGCCCACCAGCGCCACGGTCTCGCCGGCCGCGATGGTGAGGTCGATGTCGCTGAGCGCCTCGTCGCCCACGGTGTTGGGGTAGCGGAAGTGGACGCGATCGAGCCGGACCTCGCCGTGCAGGCGGCCGGGCTCCTTCGGGGCCATCGGCAACGGGGTGCCGCTGGGCGTGGCCATCAGCTCGTCGATGCGGGCGAACGACACGCTCGCCTGCTGCCACGTGTCGAGCACCTGGGACAGCTGCTGGATCGGCGAGAAGAACATGTTGAGGTACAGCACGAAGGCGACCACGACACCGGGGGTGACGACGTCGTGGGCAGCGAGCGCAGCGCCCGCGCCGAGCACGACCGCGGTGGCGATGTCGGCCAGCAGCAGCACGAACGGGAAGTACAGGGCGATCAGGCGCTGAGCGTCGAGGCGGGCGTCCAGGTAGCCGCTGTTGACGTCCCGGAACCCGGCGATGTTGCGCTGCTCCCGGGTGTACGCCTGCGCGACGCGCACGCCGGACAGGCTCTCCTGGAAGTTGGCGTTGACCGCGGCGATGCGGTCCCGGGCGGCGGTGTAGGCGGCGCTCGACTTCTTGCGGTACCACCAGGTGGCCAGGGCCAGCGGCGGGATGACCGTGGCGGTGGCCAGGGTCAGCTGGGGCGACAGCACCAGCATGAAGCCGAACACGCCCACGCAGGTCGCCAGGCTGACGATGGCGCTGACCAGGCCGGTCTGGAGGAGCTGCTGGAGCGCCTCGATGTCGGTGGTCATGCGGGTCATGATCCGGCCGGCCAGCTCGCCGTCGTAGTAGTCGAGCGACAGGCGCTGCAGGTGGGCGAAGACCCGGATGCGCAGCGCGTAGAGCAACCGCTCGGCGGTGCGCCCGGTCACCAGGGTGTACGCCCGGGTGACCAGCAGGTCGACGATCGCGACCGCGAGGAACGCCGCGGCTGCAAGCTCGACGGCGCGCTGGTCCGCAGCGCGGACGCCGTCGTCGATGCCGAGCTGCACCAGGAACGGGCCGAGCAGCGTGAGCAGCGCGTCGAGGGCTACGAACGCGAAGCCGACGATGAGCCAGCCGCGGTAGGGGCGTAGGAAGTCACGGAGCCGGAACGAGTCGCCCTGCCGGCCTTCGACCGCGACATCGACGTCGGGCTCGTCGTCGGCGGGTGGCAGCTTGGCGAGGGCCTCGAGGAGCTCGGGCGTGGCGGCCAGCGCGCTGGCGCCACCCGCGAAGCCGCTCCCCGGGCCGAAGCGGGCCGGGCCGGTGACGCTGGCGGTGGCCACGGGGGTGTCGCCGTCGTGGCGGTCGTGGGGCCAGGCGGCGGGGGTGATAGTGCCGGGGGCGTGGGCCTGCCCGTTCCCTCGGCCGTTGCCGTCGTGCTCGCCGTTGCCGGCGCTGCCGCCATCGCCGGCGGCCTGGGTGGTGAGGGCGATGTCCTCGGCCTCGACCTCGCAGGTGTCGCCGGGGCCGGCGAGCAGCCCGCGGTAGGTCGCGGAGCGGGCGATCAGCTCCTCGTGGCTGCCCGACTCGGCGACCCGGCCCTCGTCGACCAGCACGATGCGGTCGGCCAGGCGGAGCGTCGAACGGCGGTGGGCGACGATGATCGTGGTGCGGCCCTGCATCGTCGACTGGAGGGCGGCGTGGATGTCCTCCTCGGTGCGGGCGTCGATCGAGCTGGTGGCGTCGTCGAGGATGAGGATGCCCGGGTCGGTGATCAGCGCTCGGGCCAGCGCGACCCGCTGGCGCTGGCCGCCGGACAGGGTCAGGCCCCGCTCGCCGACCACGGTGTCGTAGCCGTTGGGCAGCGCCCGGATGAACTGGTCGGCCTCGGCGGCGCGGGCGGCGGCGTCGACCTCGGCGTCGGTGGCATCGGGCCGGCCGTAGGCGATGTTCGCGCGCACAGTGTCGGAGAACAGGAACGGCTCCTCGAAGACGACACCGACCTGGCGGCGCAGCGAGTCGAGCGTGACGTCGCGCACGTCGGTGCCGTCGATGGTGACCCGGCCGCCGTCGACGTCGTAGAAGCGGGGGAGCAGCAGCGCGACCGTCGACTTGCCCGAGCCGCTGGTGCCCACCAGGGCCACCCGCTCGCCGGCGGCGACCGTGAGGCTGAAGCCGTCGAGCACCCGCTCGTCGCGGGTGTAGCCGAAGCGGACGTCGTCGAAGCGCACCTCGCCGCCGGTGAGGGCCAGGTCGGGGGCGTCGGGCTTCTCGACGACCAGTGGGTTGGCGTCGAGCAGGTCGAGCAGGCGCTCCGCCCCGGCCCGCGCCTGCTGGCCGATGGCGAGCGCCGCGGCGAACATGCGCACCGGCGCCACGACCTGGACCAGGTACGACGTGAAGGCGAGCAGCGTGCCGATGGTGATGTTGCCTTGGATGGCGAGCCAGCCGCCCAGGGCAAGCACCGCGACCTGACCGAACACCGGGACGGCCTGGAGCGTCGGCGTGAAGCGGGCCTGCAGGCGGATGAGGCGCATCCGGGCCCGGAAGAGGTCGGCGCCGGCGTCGGCCAGGTGCTCGAGCTCCCGGTTCTCCTGACCGAAGCCCTTCACCACCCGGACCCCGGTGACCGCCTCGTCGACCACGCCGGCGACCTCGCCGGCCCGCTGCTGGGCGTCCCATGACGACGGGAAGATGGTGGTGCGCAGCTTCAGGGCGACGACGACCATCGCCGGGACGGCCGCGAGAGCGACGAGGGTGAGCGGCGGCGAGAGGATCGTCATCACCGTGAGCGCCACCGCCACGAGGACGACGTTGCCGAGCATGATCGGCAGGAACGCGAGGAGGCCCTGGAGCAGGGCGACGTCGCTGGAGGCCCGGCTGACGAGCTGGCCGGTGCGGAGCTGGTCGTGGCTGGCGAAGTCGAGGCGCTGCAGCCGCTCGTAGACCGCGTTGCGGAGGTCGTACTGGACGTCGAGGGCGACCCGGCCGCCGACGAAGCGTCGGATGTAGGCGGCGACGAAGCCGAAGACGCCGGCGGCGACGAGCAGGACCAGCCACGGCGTCAGCGGGCGCTCGTGGGTGGTGACGATGTCGTCGACGATGATCTTCGACAGCAGCGGGGTCATGGCGCCGACGGCCTGGCCGGCGATCGACACGCCGAAGGCGATGATGACGTTGCGCTTGTGGGCGGCGAGGAACGGCCGCAGCCGGGCGATCCAGCCGCCGGCCTCGGGGGGTGCGGGCTCGGGGGTGGGCCGGTCCAGGTCTCTCGGGTCTCGGCTCGGTCCGCTCATCGGGTGGGGACCCGGGGAGCGTCGATCTGCGAGCGGGCGCGGAGGATGTCGCCCAGGGCGGTGAGGCCGTGGAGGACGCGGGTGCGGGCCGCGCTCGGGGTGTCGTCGTCGAGGAGGTCCCCGAGAGCGTTGCTCATGGCGGCCTCGGCCTTGCAGAAGGCCCGGGCGCCGGCGGGGGTGACCTCGGGCAGGACGCCGCGGCGGTCGCCGGCGACGCTGACCCGCCTGATCCAGCCCCGGGCTTCGAGCCCGTCGAGCAGCCCGGTCAGCGACGGGCGGCTGACCGCAGCCTGCTCGGCGATGCGGCCGGCCCGGGCGCTCGACGACGCGATCAGCGCCAGCACCCGGAACTGCGGCAAGGTCATGTCGGTCTCGCCGAGCGCCCGCTCGAGGCGCCGGGCGGTGAAGGCGATCGCCCGCACCGCCGCCGCCAGCTCCTGCTCCGCTTCTGCCTCGGGCCGTTCCCTCTCCATGTGGTTAGGGTACCGAATGACTTTCCGGAGACCGTCAGGCGCCGTGCTAGCCTCGCTCTTCCTGACCCAGCGCTCGTAGCTCAATTGGATAGAGCATCTGACTACGGATCAGAAGGTTGGGGGTTCGAGTCCCTCCGAGCGCGCTCACCTCTCGCCGCGAAGCCCCGACGGCGCGGCTGGCCCCGAGCGAGCTGCCGCTACGGCAGGCCCGAGCCAACGGCGGAGGTAGGCCCGCAGGCGCTCGCCCCTGCGCGGTGGGTCCCCGGGGTCGAGGACGAGCGATCGGGTCATCCGCAGCATCTGCTCGACGAGCTCGTCGAGGTCGGCGTCGGTGTACCCGTGGGCCTCCCACGCCACCGGGAACCGGTCGATCATCGACCGCCCCAGCGCGATGGCGACGTCGGAGGTGATGCGCCGGCTGAACAGGCCGAGACGACCCGGCGTGAGCAGCAGCCCCACGTACGGCTCGCGGGGGAGCTGCTCGATCGTGTACGCCACACCTTCGACGACGGCCTCGTCGGGCGCCTGTGAACCCTTCGCGAGGTGCGCCTGAACGCGGTCGAGGAACTCAGCAGCTCCGTCCAGCGCCGTGGCCGCGAGCAGGTCCTCGGTCGTCCGGAAGTACCGGTACACGGTCTGGCGCGTGACGCCCAGCTCGCGTGCCACCTCCGCGATGCCGACGTCGCCGCTGCGGTCGATGCAGGCACGTGCTGCGTCGAGGATCCGTCGCACGGCTTCGTCGTCGCTGGCCGGGAGATCGCCCGCCCATCCGTGTCGCCGCATCCGATCGCCCCCTCACATCCAAGGCTCGTCGGCGAGCCCGAGGTCGGGCCACGGGCCCGAGGCGATCGGCTGGCAGTTGCCGTAGCCGACGCCGTCACCCACGGGATCGACGACGCGGACCGCGGTGTCGCGGATCTGGTGCAACCGCCGGGCTGCTTCGGGCGTTCGGCAGTCGTCGATCCGCTCGCCGTCGACGTGGAGCTCGCCGCGCCATTCACCGTGGTGGTGGCCGTCGAACCCGAAGTACAGGCCAGCCCCGAGGTGCACGCCGGTGTCGCCGAGCACCTCGATGTGGAACGGCCGATCGGACCCGTCGGCCATCCGGGCGGTGACGGTGCCGCCGGTGAGGCGACGGTTCTGCGGGTCGAAGCGAAGGTCTGGCACCAGGTCGACGATCTGTTCGACGGCGCCGTCGGCGTGCTCGACACCTGCGGTCACGCTCTTGTGGACGAACCCCGGAGCCTGCACCAGGGTGAAGTGCAGGTGGACCGCGTACCGCGAGCCGTCCGGCCGGTCCATCAGGGCCGGGCACCACATCATCATGAACCCGACGCCCGGCGGGAACGCCGCGCCGGCCGGCCGGTCGGGCGCCGGCGGTCCGACGTCATAGCGAACCCCCCACGAGTGGTCGCGCGTCGACACCCACGAGTCGGGATCGACGTCGGCGCGCTCGCCGTCGACCTCGACCCAGCCGCGGGCGACGCCGGTCTGGTGGTAGCGCACGAGATCGGCCGACACGCGGTACTGGTCGCGCAGGTGCGTGCGCTCTTCGAGCCGCGGCGGGACGATGCCCGAGAACTCGACGTCGAAGGCGACGGGCTGCACGTCGTTGGGGTCGAGACAGAACCGGACGCGCTGCAGTGGCTCGACGACCTCGTAGTGGATCGGGCCCACCGTCATCGACTCGGCCGCGGACGCGAGCTGGCGGCTCCCGCGCACGGTCCACTGCGTTGCGCCCCGGCTGACCGCGGCGTAGCCGTCGAACACGTCGCGGTTCGGGTACTTCCCGATGCCGAAGCCGATCTGGAGGCTGCCGTCGCGTGCGAGCGCCATGGCGCAGACCTTCTCGGTCCACGCCGGGTCGCTGGTGCCGACGACCGCAAGGGTGTCGGCGATCTGGTGGGTGAAGTGCTCGTCGGCTCCGACGAGCGGTCCGATCGGGTTCGGCATCAGGCGTCGTGGACGAACGCGCGCTGGTTGGTGGCCATGAGCAGACGATACGACCTATCTCACATGACTAGCCATCTTCGTCCTGTTGTATGGTCAACGTGATGACAGCGTTCGACGCCGAGTACGAGCCGAGCCCCTGGGCGCCGATCAGCCAGGAGGTCGATCGGTACGAACGCACCAACGGCGCAGAGCCGAGCGAGCTCGTCGGGAAGCACTGGGTCGTCCTGTGGACCCTCGGAGCGAAGTCCGGGAAGGTCCGCAAGACCCCGCTGGTCCGTGTCGCCGACGACGCAGGGCGGTACGCGGTGATCGGCTCGCAGGGTGGCGCCCCGAGCGACCCGCACTGGGTCCACAACCTGCGCGCCAACCCGGTCGCCCGGCTCCAGGACGGCGCGGACCGCCACGACCTCACTGTTCGCGAGGTCGACGGTCCCGAGAAGGCAACCTGGTGGGTCCGGGCGACCGCCGTGTGGCCTGGCTACGACGACTACCAGGCCGCGACCAGCCGAGCGATCCCGCTGTTCGTCCTGGAACCCGGCAGCTGACCTCGGTCCGGCCGGAGACGGCCGTGTGGCCTGGCTACGACGACTACCAGGCCGCGACCAGCCGAGCGATCCCGCTGTTCGTCCTGGAACCCGGCAGCTGACCTCGGTCCGGCCGGAGATCGCCGTCGCCGGGTCGGCCTTCGAGCCCGGCTCTAGCTGGGGCCTGTTGCGAGGGTGGCGTTGAGGTCCTCGATCGCTTGGCTCACCATTGGGGCCGGCGCGGTGTTGGCGACGTCGGCCGCGATGGTGTTCAGCTTGCTCTGGATGGTGTCGGCCTGGTCCTGGGGGAAGCCGGCGAGGATCTGGGTCCACGCCTGGTTGGCCTCGATCAGGTGGTTCTTCGCCCCCTCCTTGTCGCCCGAGGCGTACGCCTGCTCGGCGGACTCGAGGTGGTGGATCACCGCGTCGGGCTGCTGCTCGGTCGCTTGGGTGGGCGCCGGGCCCGCGTCGGTGGCGTCGTCGTCGTCTCCGCCGCCGCAGCCGGTCAGGGTCACCGCCACCACCAGCAGCGCGCAGCCGGCAGCGGCACCCGCACCGGCCATGCTCCAGCGGCGAGGGCCGCGGAGGATCCGCTCGAGGACGAGGAAGGCCACGAACGCGATCCCGAGCGTCGGTAGCAGGACCAGGAGCAGGACGAAGCCCACGAGCACCGGCACCGGGACGGTCCGCAGGATCGACCCCATCTTCGGAGGCGCACCGAACGCCCCGGCCGGGCGGCGGCGCCACCACGTCATGTAGCCGGCGATCAGCATGACGACCAGGCCCAGCGCCAGGACGGTGAGGAGGATCTGGTTGGGCAGGCCGAACAACGAGCCCTCGTGGAAGCCGATGCCCAGCGTCGTCGCCTTGTCGAGCATGGTCTGGTCCGAGAACTCGAGGCGGTCGGTCACCTCGCCGGTGGCGGGGTCGACGGCAACCTGGGTCTGGTCGAGCGGCCAGCGGTCGTCGACCTCTTGCACCTTCCAGGCGCTGCCGGCTTCGGTGGCGGGTGTGATCGTGAGCGGCGCGGTCAGGCCGCCGCGCTGGGCTCCGGCCACGACGGCGTCGATCTCATGCAGGTCGGCCGGGTTGCTGCTGCCGCTTCCGCTTCCGCTGCCGTGGGCGCCGTGGCTGCCGCCCTCGATCGCCGTGTCGAGGAACGGTGACTCGCCGGCGAAGTTGTCCTTGGCGACGTCGACCCAGCGGCCGGCGTACTCGGTCCACGTCAGTCCGGTGACCACGATGGTGGCGAGCACGACCAGCGACACCACGCCGAGGCTGGCGTGCAGGTTCCGCCAGGGTCGGCGGCCGCCGCTGCGGAGGCCCCGCAGGCGGGGACGCAGGGCGCGCTGCCAGGCCCGCTTGCTGCGTGGCCACCACAGGTACAGGCCGGTGATCAGCGCCACGACCACCCAGCTGGCGGCGAGCTCGGTCAGCGTGCCGATGCCTGGGCCGAGTCGAAAGTTGGAGTGCAGGCTGCGGAGCCAGCGGTCGGGCGTGCTCTCCTTGCGGACGTGCCCGGTGACCTCGGCTGACACCGGGTCGACGTAGGCCGTGAACGCCCCCGGCGGCGGGGCGAAGCCCTTGCCGACGGCGCCGCGGGGCTTGAGGTAGACGGCGGTGGTGTCGTGGCCGTTACCGGGACGGGTCGCGGTCTGGACCGAGATGACCTCGGTGCCGGGGTAGCTGCTGAGTGCCGCGTCGACCTGGTCGGCGAGCGGTTCGACGTTGCGCGATGGCTGGGCCGACGCCGCCATCTGGTCGCCGAAGAGCCACGATTCGAGCTGTGGGTTCCAGGCGTACGCGATGCCGGTCAACGCCAGCCACAGCGCGACCGGCGCGGCGAGGAAGCCGCCGAGGAAGTGCAGCCGCCAGAGGATCGGTCGGAGGCGAGCCTTCCGGCTGTCGTCGGCGTCACCGGTGTCGTCCGGCTCCTCGACGGACGGCGGGGCGAGGGTGGTCTCGGTCATCGGTCCTCACTTGTGATCAGCAGGTCGACGGGTCGTGGGGTCATCGGGTCGTCGGGTCGTCGGGTCATCGGGTGAA